>Ga0068860_100000882_pt1 | contig 33314 bp, 37 predicted proteins | sample KBSSwiS32_FD_66597 | JGI IMG/M metagenome (GOLD analysis project Ga0068860, IMG submission 66597) | Switchgrass rhizosphere microbial communities from Kellogg Biological Station, Michigan, USA - KBS Switchgrass S3-2 | ecosystem: Host-associated > Plants > Roots > Rhizosphere > Soil ... | reverse complement strand
GACCCCGACCAGCCGTCGCCGTAGTCCGAGCCGCTCGGCGAGACCGTCGTCGAGTGCGGAGGGCGCGACGAAGGTCACCGCATGGTCGCTGCCGTCGGCGTCGACGAGCGTCGGCCGCATCAGGACCGGCTGGGGAGTGGGGATGGAGGCGTTCGGGTCACCGAGCGCCGCTCGCACCAGCGCGCCGGCCTTGATGACGAGCTCGGGCCGGACGCCGAAGAAGCGCGGGTCCCACAGGACCAGGTCGGCCAGCTTCCCGACCTCGACCGACCCGACCTCGTGCGCGATGCCGTGGGCGATCGCCGGGTTGATCGTGTACTTGGCGACGTAGCGTCGCGCCCGCTCGTTGTCTGCGGGGAGGCCGCCGTCTAGCGGGCCGCGGCGCGCCTTCATCACGTGGGCGACCTGCCAGGTGCGCGTGACGACCTCACCGATCCGGCCCATCGCCTGGGCATCCGACGAGGTGATCGAGAGGGCACCCAGGTCGTGGAGGACGTCCTCGGCGGCGATGGTGGTGGCGCGGATGCGGGACTCGGCGAAGGCGAGGTCCTCGGGCACCTGCGGGCTGAGGTGGTGGCAGACCATCAGCATGTCGAGGTGCTCGGCGACGGTGTTGACCGTGTGCGGCAGGGTCGGGTTCGTCGAGCCCGGGATGACGTGGGGGAGCCCGGCAACCTCGATGATGTCCGGGGCATGCCCCCCACCGGCCCCCTCGGTGTGGAACGCGTGGATCGAGCGGCCGGCGATGGCGGCCACGGTCGACTCCAGGAACCCTGCCTCGTTGAGCGAGTCGGAGTGCAGCGCCACCTGGAGGCCGTGCTCGTCGGCCGCGCGCAGGGCCGCGTCGATGGCGGCGGGGGTCGAGCCCCAGTCCTCGTGCACCTTGTACGCCGCCGCGCCGGCCAGTGCCTGCTCGGCCAGACCGGCAGCGCTCATCGTGTTGCCCTTGCCCATCAGCAGCACGTTGACCGGGAGGTGGTCGAGCGCCCGATGGACGGCGCGCAGGTGCCAGGCGCCGGGCGTGACCGTGGTGGCCCGGGAGCCCTCGGACGGCCCGGTGCCGCCGCCGCCCACCGTGGTGATCCCGGTCGCCAGCGCCTCATGCACCTGCGAGGTGGACAGGAAGTGCACGTGGACGTCGATCGCGCCCGCGGTGAGGATCCGACCCTCGCCCGAGATGACGTCGGTGGAGGGGCCGATGACCAGGTCCGGGTGGACGCCGTCGGCGATGTCGGGGTTGCCGGCCCTGCCGAGCGCAACGATCCGGCCGTCGCGCAGCCCCACGTCGGCCTTGACCACGCCCCAGTGGTCCAGCACCACGGCGTTGGTGATGACAGTGTCGGGCGCGCCCTCGGCCCGGGTGAGCGTCGACTGGGCCATGGACTCGCGGATCGACTTGCCGCCGCCGAAGACCGCCTCCTCGCCGCCGAAGGTCAGGTCCCGCTCGACCTCGATCCACAGGTCGGTGTCGCCGAGCCGCACCTGGTCGCCGACCGTAGGCCCGTAGAGCGCGGCGTGCTCGCGGCGAGTGAGCTCAGCCATCGGACCGCACCGGTCCCTGCTTGATCTGGAGGCCGGGCTTGATCTGGAGGCCGGGCACGACCCGACGCCCGCGCAGCGCGACGATCGGCACCTCGCGGGAGGCCCCGGGCTCGAACCGGCGCGAGGTCCCGGACGGGATGTCCAGGCGGAAGCCCTCGGCTGCCGCCCGGTCGAACTCCAGGGCCGCGTTCGCGTCGGGCAGGTGCAGGTGCGACCCGATCTGCACGGGCCGGTCGCCGGTGTTGAGGATGACCAGGCTGCCGCGCTCGTCGGGAGAGCGGTCGGCGTTGATCTGGAGCGTCCCGTCGGCCAGCCGCAGTGCGCCCGGCCCCTCGGACGGCCCCTCGGACGGCCCATGGGCGATCGGGTCGTGGATCGTGACCAGCTTGCGTCCGTCCGGGAACGTCGCCTCGACCTGGACGTCGTGCAGCATCGCGGCGACCTCGGGCAGGACGTCGTCGGCGGTCAGCACCTGGCGACCCGACTCCATCAGCTCGGCCACCCCGGCTCCCTCCCGGGCCCGCTCGATCACCCAGCAGCTGAGCAGCGCGACGGTCTCCGGGTGGTTGAGCCGCACGCCACGCTCCAGCCGGTCCCGGGCGACCATCCCGGCGACCGCCAGGAGCAGCTTCTCGCTGTCGCTGGGGGTCAGGTGCATGGGGTGACGCTAGGGGCCGTGTGTCACGGGATTGTTACGTGATCTGGAGCCGCCTAGTCGACCCGCCGTGCCTGCCGGACAGCCTCCGCGATCGGCACGTCGCCGTTGACCAGGCTCCACTGCTTCCCGACGGTCGCGGGCTCGTCCAGCACGGCCGCGAGCACCGAGGCCACGTCGGCGCGCGTGACGTCGCCCCGGGCCACGTCCGGACCGAGAGAGACGAGCCCGGTGGCTGGGTCGTCGGTGAGCCGGCCGGGCCTGATGATCGTCCAGGCGAGGCTGCTGGCCCGCAGCGCCGCGTCGGCGTCGCGCTTGGCCTCGACGTAGGCCCGCCAGACCTCGTCGGTGCCCTCGGGCACGGGGTCGTCGACGTTGATCGCCGAGACCTGGACGAACCGTTCGATGCCGGCGAGCCGCGCGCCCTCGATCGACTTCAGTGAGCCCTCGAGATCGACGGTGCGCTTCCTCTCCCGGTTGCCGTCCGGGCCGCCACCTGCTGCGAAGACGACCGCGTCGCACCCGACGAACGCCGCTGCGAACCCGGCGGCGTCGCTGGCCTCGATGTCCAGTAGCCGGACCTCGGCGCCACGGGACTCCAGGTCGGCGCGGTAGGCCTCGCGGCGTACGAGCGCAACCGGGTCGTGCGCCGAGCGACGCAGCGCGACCAGAAGATGTCGGGCCACCTGGCCGTGGCCTCCGACGACGGCGATCCGAGACATACCGCCACCGTACGGGCGTCCTGGTCAGTAGCTCCCGGTCAGTCGTCGTCGTGGTGGAAGTGGCTGGGGTCCAGGGCGAAGTGCTTGGGGTTCTTCGGATCGACCCGCAGCCTGAGCTTGTCGCCGGGGTCGGGCTGGGTGCCGATCTCGCAGAGCATCGGCAGCACCGCCTCGTACGTCGACCCGTCGCCACCGGGGATGTCCAGCAGGACCCGGCGCCGGATGTAGACGTTGTTGATCACCACGTTCATGTGGTTGCGGAGCACCTTCTTCACGGTGGCGGTGACGACGGTGCCGCGGTCCTCGAGGGTGATGGAGCGCACGGCGAAGAAGGCCATCGCGAGGGCGTCGAGCCCCGCGATGCCGATCCAGAGCAGTCCCCAGCCGAGCCCTGAGGCGGCGGCCCAGTTGACCGCCCACGGGAGCATCGACGCGGTGATGAACCACCACTGCCGCAGGTGCCCGAGGAACCTGGCGGCCAGCAGGAGCAGGAGCACCTGGCCGCCGAAGCAGACGATCCAGACCGCCGTGAGGAGCCCGCTGACTTCGGAGTCCGGGCCGAGGTCGAACGCCCCGGCCAGGGTCAGCACGCCGGGCGCGACGACCGCGGCCCACCACGCACAGAGGGCGAGCAGGGTCCGGATCGCGCGGCTCATCGGGTGGGTGTGCCCCTCAGGAGGCCCGGAAGTGGCTGGGGTCGATCTCGAAGTGCTTGGGGTTCTTCGGGTCGACCCGGAGCTGGAACTTGTCGCCGGCCTCCGGGCTGGTGCCGATCTCGCAGAGCATGGCGAGCTTGGCCTGGTAGGGGCCGTTGGGTCCCGGGATCTCGAACAGCACCCGCCGCCGGATGTAGACGTTGTTGATCACGACGTTCATGTAGTTCTTGAGCACCTTGACCACCGTCCCGGTGACGACGGTGCCGTTCACGTCGAGGTTGAAGTTGCGCAGGGCGAGGTAGATCATCGCCGCGGCGACCAGCCCGGCGGCTCCGATGCACAGCAGCCCCCACCCGGGGCCCACCGGTGTCGACCAGTCCACGACCCAGGGGAGGAGGGAGCCGACCAGGAACCACCACTGTCGGGTGTGGCCGACCGCCTTGGCGACGACGTAGAGCATCGCGAGCTGCGCGACGAAGCCGAGCACCCAGACGCCGACGATGGCGCCGCTGACCTCGGTGTCGACATCGAGGTCGCCGAACGCCCCCGCCAGGGTCAGGACGCCGGGCAGGACGACCAGCACCCACCAGCCGAAGATGCTGAGCACGATCTGCAGGGAGCGGTTCACCTGATCAGCGCCTCGACCAACCGAGCCGCCGGGCTCTCGAGGTTGTAGCGCTGCGCGAGCTTGGTCACGCGGTCAGGATCCCGTGGCGTGACGGGCCGGTCCAGCCCGGTGCGGTCGAGGTCCAGATCCCGGGCGACGGCCACCACCTGCGGCGCCACGGCGAGGTAGTCCGCGGCGGCCCTGATCTTGCCGCGGGGACCGGGGCCGAGGTCGGCGTCCGGGTCCTCGGCGGCCGCGAGGATCCCGGCCATGTCTCCGAACCGCGCGAGCAGCGTGGCCGCGGTCTTCTCGCCGATCCCCGCGACCCCGGGCAGCCCGTCGGAGGCGTCGCCGCGCAGCGTCGCGAAGTCGGCGTACTGACCGGCGTCGATGCCGTACTTCGCCCGCACCCAGGCGTTGTCGACGCGCTCGTGGTTGCCCACCCCGCGTGCGATGTAGAGGACCCGGACGGCTGCGTCGTCGTCGACCACCTGGAACAGGTCGCGGTCGCCCGTCACCACGTCGACCGGGCCTCCGGCCCCGGTCGCGAGGGTCCCGATCACGTCGTCCGCCTCGTAGCCGTCGGCCCCGCGCACGCTGATCCCGAACGCGTCGAGGACCTCGAGGATGATCGGCACCTGCACCTCGAGCGGGTCCGGCACCTCCTCGATGTCGGGGCCCGAGGCCACCTCGGCGACGACCCGGTGCGCCTTGTAGGTCGGGAGCAGGTCGACCCGCCAGGCCGGTCGCCAGTCGTTGTCCCAGCAGCAGACCAGCTCGTCGGGGTCGTACTGCTGGACCAGCCGGGCGATGAAGTCCAGGAAGCCCCGGACCGCGTTGACGGGGGTGCCGTCGTCGGCGGTGATCTCCGGTACGCCGAAGAACGCCCGGAAATACATCGAGGCCGAGTCGAGCAGCATCAGTCGTGACGGCGAGGGACGAGATGTGGTCACCGCCGCATCCTGTCAGAGCCGCCCGCTACGCTCCCGGCGTGACGTCCTCCACTCTCGAGGCCACCGACCGGCAGATCCTCCAGCTGTTGGCGGCCGACGGCCGGATGTCCTTCACCGACCTGGGGAAGGCCACCGGCCTCTCCACCTCGGCCGTCCACCAGCGGGTCAAGCGGCTCGAGCAGCGCGGGCTGATCCTCGGCTACGGCGCGACGGTCAACCACGACGAGATCGGGCTGCCGCTGACGGCGTTCATCTCGATCCGCCCGATCGACCCCTCCCAGCCCGACGACTCGCCCGCCCGGCTGGAGGGGATCCCCGAGATCGAGTCGTGCTGGTCGGTCGCCGGCGACGAGTCCTACATCCTCAAGGTCAGGCTGGCCACGCCCAGCGACCTGGAGGAGCTGCTCGCGCGCATCCGGGCCGCGGCCAACGTCTCGACGCGCACCACGATCGTGCTCTCGACCTACTACGAGAACCGGCCCGTCACCGGCGGCTGAGGGCCCTCAGCCGCGCCAAGGCCGGGGTCAGTACGCCTGCAGCGCCGCCGTACGCCGCGACGCCTCGGCCATCTCGGCAGCCCGCAGCGCGGACTCGTCGAGCGAGGCGTGCTCCGCCCACCACTTCTGGCCGGCCGGCGGCAGGGTGTGGATCGGGTCGTAGTAGTCGTAGGTGCGAGTCAGCGCCTCGGGGTCGGCGGCCTCGATCGAGGTGCGGTAGTTCTTGGTCCAGTGCGAGATGCCGCGCTCGGTGTCGTAGGACGAGAGCTGGTGCACCCACCGCTTGCCGACGAACGGCACGTCACAGACGATCCGGGGCGTCGCGAACCCGGGCAGGTAGCCCATGATCGCGTGCTGGAGCCGCTGGGCGTCCGCGACCGAGACCCGCCAGTGCTCCGAGAACGGGATCATGTCGCACATGTAGAAGTAGTACGGCATGATCTGCGCGCCATCGAGCAGCCGGAAGCACAGGTCGAGCAGCGCGTGCGGGTCGGCGTTGACGCCGTTGAGGATCACGCCCTGGTTGCGGACGTCGCGGATGCCGGTGTCGAGCATCGCCCGGGTGGCCTCGGCGACCAGCGGCGTCACCGAGTTGGCGTGGTTGACGTGGGTGTGGATCGCGATCGAGACGCCGCGGGCACGGGAGATGTCGCCGAGCCGCGTCATCCCCTCGACGACCTCGGGCTGCAGCCAGTGCTGCGGCAGCGCCATCAGCGCCTTGGTGGCGAGCCGGATGTCGCGGATGTTCTCGATCTCCAGCAGCTGGGTGAGGAACGACTCCAGCCGCGGCCAGGGCATGTTCGCCACGTCGCCACCGGACACCACGACGTCGCGCACGGCGGGCGTGCGGCGCAGGTAGTCGAGCATGTCGCCGAGCCGGTCGTTGGGCTTGCCGACGAACTTCAGCTTGTCGATGACCGCGGTCGAGTTGCCGACCAGGTCCATGCGGGTGCAGTGACCGCAGTACTGCGGGCAGGTGGGGAGCAGCTCGGCCAGCACCTTGGTGGGGTAGCGGTGGGTGAGCCCCTCGGTGGCCCACATGTCGTGCTCGTGCAGCGAGTCGCGCGTCGCGTGCGGGTGCGAGGGCCAGTCGGTGCGCCGGTCGGAGAAGACCGGGATCATGTAGTGCCGCACCGGGTCGGCGTAGAACGCGTCGGTCAGCGAGCCGGGCCCGCCCGGAGTGACGTGGGGTGCCATCGTGTTCAGCATCTGCGGCGGCACCAGCATCGACATGGTCGCGCGCTCGTTCTGGTCGCGCTCCAGGTCGGCGTAGAACCGCTCGTCGACGAGGTCCCCCAGGAGGTCACGCAGCTGCTTGACGTTCTTGACGCAGTGCGCCCGCTGCCACTGGACCGAGGCCCAGTCGGCGGCGGTGACGTCCTTCCAGCCCGGGAACCGGGTCCAGTCCGGCTCGACCAGCTCGACGCGCTGGTAGACGTAGGGCTGACCGGTGTCGAGGCCGATGGACGTTTCGATGCTCACTGTGCCACTCTAGGTGGAGGATCTGCGGCCTGTCCAAAGCCATGCCGCAAAATATCCTGCCCTTACCCAAGTTACTGAGGAGAAACTTCGTGCGCGCCAGCGATCCCACCGGGCTGCACCGGGTGCTGGACGACCGGGTCGTGCTGCCGCAGGCGGCCGAGCGGTTGGACACCCGCAAGGAGCTGTGGCCCGACGAGGTCCGGATCCGCGTGGAGCGGCTCAACCTGGACGCCGCGTCGTTCCGGCAGCTCGAGCGCACCCACGAGGGCGCCGACGACCTGCGCCGGGCGGTGCTCGACATCGTGGCGACCCGCGGCAAGATGCAGAACCCCGAGACCGGCTCCGGCGGGATGCTGGTCGGCACGGTCGAGGAGGTCGGTCCCGACTCGCCGCTCGGGCTCGCGGTGGGGGACCGGGTCGCCACGCTGGTCTCGCTCACGCTGACCCCGTTGGTGATCGAGGACGGGCTGGCCCGCTGGGACGCCCGCTCCGAGCAGGTGCCGTGCGACGGCTACGCCGTGCTGTTCGGCCGCTCGATCGCCGCGCGCATCCCCGACGACCTGCCCGCCGACCTGAGCCTTGCGGTCATGGACGTGTGCGGCGCACCGGCGCTCACCCACCGGGTGGTGGCGGGCTACGAGCAGCCCGTCGTCGCGGTCATCGGCGGCGCCGGCAAGTCCGGGTCGCTGAGCCTGGCCGCCGCGCGGCAGGCCGGTGCCCGGCGCACGGTGGGCGTGGTGCCGACCGTCGCCGAGGCGGAGCTCCTGACGGCAGCCGGGCTCGCCGACGACGTGGTGGTCGCCGACGCGCGCGACCCGGTGGCCCTGCGAGACGCCGTGACGTCGGCCGCCGAGGGGACGGCCGACGTCACGGTGGTCTGCGTCGACGTACCGGGCTGCGAGGGTGGCGCGATCCTCGCCACGTCGCCCCGAGGCACGGTCATCTTCTTCTCGATGGCCACCTCCTTTTCGGCGGCCGCCCTGGGCGCCGAGGGGCTGGCTGCCGACGTGACGATGCTGGTCGGCAACGGCTACGTGCCGGGCCACGCCGACTACGCCATGCAGCTGCTGCGCGACCAGCCGGGCGTCCGAGCCCTCTTCGAGCGACGGCTGGAGGCCCACACGTGACCCGCGGCAAGCTCGACCTCGACCCGGTCACGGTCCGCAAGGCGCGGGCACTGGCCCGGAAGGCCGGCCGGCCGATCGTCAACCTGGCCAAGAAGCACACGACCGTCAGTGTCGAGCGCGCCACCTTGCGCATGGCCGGCCTCGCCGGTGCCGACGGCGACGGGATCCCGTGGGCCAACCGGCTGCTCGACGTCGTGCGCGCGGACGTCGGGCTCGAGCACGGCGTGGCGCTGCCGGTGTGGGACGCCCTGGTCCGCAACGAGGCCGAGGACCTCGCCACCCTGGCCCAGAAGGCCGGCGCCGGCTCGGTCACCTTCCGGATCCCCGAGGGCCGCGACGCCATCCGCGCCCGGGCCGCGGCACGCCGGCAGGTCGGCGCCGGCCTCAAGCGGATCGACGCCCGCCGGCGCGAGCGCGACCGCATGATCAAGCGGCACGGCGACGCCCCGCGGACCCCGTGGATCTACCTGATCGTCGCCACCGGCGACATCATGGAGGACATCCCGCAGGCACAGCAGGCGGCGCGCGAGGGCGCCGACGTCATCGCGGTCATCCGCTCGACCGGCCAGAGTCTGCTCGACTACGTGCCCGAGGGCGCCACCCGCGAGGGGTTCGCCGGCACCTACGCGACCCAGGAGAACTTCCGGCTGATGCGGGCCGCCCTCGATGAGTCGAGCGCGGAGCTCGGTCGCTACGTGCGGCTCACCAACTACGCGTCCGGCCTGTGCATGCCCGAGATCGCCACGCTCGCCGGGCTCGAGCGGCTCGACATGATGCTCAACGACTCGATGTACGGGATCCTGTTCCGCGACATCAACCCGATCCGCACCTTCGTCGACCAGCGGTTCAGCCGCCAGGTGCACGCTCGGGCCGGGATCATCATCAACACCGGTGAGGACAACTACCTGACGACCGCGGACGCGGTCGAGGCGGCGCACACGGTGACGACGAGCCAGCTGCTCAACGAGTTCTTCGCCAAGGAAGCCGGGCTCGAGGACTGGCAGCTCGGCCTCGGCCATGCCTTCGAGATCGACCCCGACCTGCCCAACTCCTTCCGCCTTGAGCTCGCGCACGCGCTGCTGGCGCGCGAGCTGTTCCCGGATGCGCCGCTGAAGTGGATGCCGCCCACCCGCCACATGTCCGGCGACGTGTTCCGGGGCAACCTGCTCGACGGGTTCTTCAACCTGGTCGGCTCGCTGACCGGCCAGGGGATCCTGCTGGTGGGCATGATGACGGAGGCGGTGGTCACGCCGTGGCTGTCCGACCGCGACATCGCGCTGCAGAACGTGCGCTACGTGCTCAACGCCACCGGTGACCTGCACGAGGACTTCCGTCCGGCACCCGACGGCTTCATCGCCAACCGCGCCCGCCAGGTGCTGGGCGAGACGATCGACCTCCTGGAGGCGATCGTCGACACCGAGCAACACCCGGGCGGGCTGCTGGACGCGATCGCCGACGGCACCTTCGGCCTGATGCGCCGCCCGGCCGACGCGGGCCGCGGCCTCGACGGCGTGGCGAAGAAGTCTTCGGCCTACTACAACCCCGCCACCGAGCTGCTCGAGGAGGCGCAGTGACCATCGTCCGGCCCTACGGCGACACCACCGGCGACGGCATGGTGCAGCTGAGCTTCACGCTGCCGGTGCCGCACAGCAAAGTGGCCGACGGCGCCGCCGTCCAGCTCGCCAACAAGATGGGCATGGACCCGGCGCTGGTCGTGCACAGCAAGCCGATGGGGCCCGACTTCACCTTCTTCGTGGTCTACGGGCGGGTCAACCATCTCGTCGACACGAGCAAGGTCGAGGTGGTCGAGCGCGACTACCCGCTGCTGACCCCCAAGGAGGTCAACGCAGCAGTCAAGCGCGGGCTGCGGCGCCGGCTCGTCGTGGTGGGCGGCTGCATCGGCACCGACGCCCACACCGTCGGCATCGACGCGATCATGAACATCAAGGGGTTCGCGGGGGAGAAGGGGCTCGAGTACTACCGCGAGCTGAAGGTCGTCAACCTGGGCGCTCAGGTCTCGGTGCCCCAGCTGGTCGAGCGCGCCCGCGCCGAGAAGGCCGACGCCGTCCTGGTCTCCCAGGTCGTCACCCAGCGGGACGCGCACCTGCTCAACACCCGCGAGATGTCGGCAGCCTTCCGCGAGGCCTACCCGGCGGACCGCCGGCCGCTCCTGGTCGTGGGCGGGCCGCGGTTCGACGAGACGATGGCGCGCGAGCTCGGGGTGGACCGGGTCTTCGGCCGCGGCACCACCCCGGGCGAGGTGGCCTCGTTCATCGTCCACCGCATCGCCCCGCCCTCGAAGGGTGTGGCGGCGTGAGCGGCGCGCCGACCCGAGCAGAGGTGGGCACCACCGTCGTCCACCGGCGCTACGTGCCGTTCTCGGACGCCCACTACGCCGGCAACCTGGTCGACGGCGCCTACTCGCTCAAGCTCTTCGGCGACGTCGCCACCGAGATGTGCATCCGCACCGACGGCGACGAGGGGCTGTTCGCGTCGTACTCCGACGTCCAGTTCCTGGCCCCGGTCCGAGCCGGTGACGTGCTCGAGGTGACCTGCACCCTGACCAGGGTCGGGACCCGGTCGCGCACGCTCGGGCTGAGTGTCCACGTGGTCGCCCGCGGCGAGCCGACGCCGGAGCGCCCCGGGGCCGCGGCGATGCTCGCGGAGCCGCTGCTCGCTACCACGGCGACCGGCACCGTGGTCGTGCCTTAGGCACTTCGAGCCTCCGCAGGCCGAGGTTGTCGGGCACTGGTCTGGTCCAGTTGCCGACACGCCGGAGCGGTCGGCGAAATTTGATGAACTCCGTGTGAACGGGGCGTGGCCGCTGACCTGCAACTACTCAGATCGTCGCAGGTCAGCGGGGTGTTGACGAGACGGCTGTGGGGGAGTTGGGTAACGGCCGTCCGCTCATGCAGATCACGGCAGGGAGCACCGGTCTCGGGTGGCCGGGTCGAGGGTGACGTGCCATCTCCCGAGACCCGACGACAGTGACCGATGCCCCCCGTGAGAGCAGGGCACGGAGGGGCCCGCACCCCCTAGACAACAGCCTGACCGTGGCACCCGGTCGCGAGTCGGGCTGGACCGAAGGGCTGCGGGACCCCTCCGCCCCTTCTGCTTCACTTGGTGGTGTGTTCAAGATGAGGGCGAGAGCCCTCCTCGCGGCGTGCGCGGGGCTGGTGCTCTCACTCGCCTTCGAGCCCGTCGCGGCCGCCTGGGTGATCCCGGTGGCCGTGGCCGGCTTCGTGCTCACCACCCGCGGGCTCTCGCTGCGACGCGGGTTCGTCGTCGGGCTCTGCTTCGGTGCCCTCTTCTACTTCGTGCACATCTTCTGGATGCGCGCCGTGGGCATCCCGGCGTGGATCGCGCTCTCCACGCTCGAGACCCTCTTCTACGGCGTGGCCGGGGCCCTCTCGGCGCTGCTCCAGCGGCACCGGCTCTGGCCACTGTGGTTCGCCGCGGCCTGGACTGCTGTCGAGGTCTGGCGCAGCAGCTGGCCCCTGGGCGGCATGCCGTGGGGGCGGCTTGCCTTCGGTGTTGTCGACACCCCGGCCGCGGAGGCGATGCCGTACGCCGGCGCGGTCGGCGTCACCTTCCTCCTCGCGCTGCTGGGGGCGCTCGTGGCCTGGCTGGTGGCCGGACCGGTCGCCGGGGAGGGGAGCCGCCGGGCCGCCGCGCTGGGGCTGGTGGCGCTGATCGGGCTGTTCGCGCTCCCGGCGGCGCGGCCCTGGACCGCTCAGGCCGACGACCACCTGGCGGTGGCCGTGGTGCAGGGCGACGTCCCGGGCAACGGCGACGACATCCTCTACGACTTCCGGAAGGTGACCCAGAACCAGGTCGACGCGACCGTCGACCTGGCGCGGGGGCTGGACGACCCCGGCGGGCCGGGACTCTCCGACCTCCAGGGCCCAGGGGTCTCGGGGTCGACGCCGGGGCTCCGGCCCGATCTGGTCATCTGGCCGGAGAACTCCACGGCGATCGACCCCTTCGCCGACGCGCAGACGAACGCGGGGATCCGGTCCGCGAGCGCGGCGATCGGGGTGCCGATCCTGGTCGGCGCCATCGTGGACGGTCGGCCGAACCAGGTCCTCAACCAGGGCATCGTCTGGGACCCGCAGACGGGCGCGGGTGACCGCTACACGAAGTGGCACCCGGTGCCGTTCGGGGAGTACATCCCGCTCCGGTCGGTCTTCACCAAGTACAACTTCTTCGACCGCCTCCGCGAGGTCGGCCGCGACATGCTCAGCGGCACCCGGCGCGAGCCGCTCGACGTCGACGGCGTGAAGGTCGCCGACGCGATCTGCTTCGACATCGCCTACGACGACGGCATCAACGCCCAGCTGCGCAACGGGGCGCAGCTGCTGGTGGTGCAGAGCAGCCAGGCGACGTTCATCCACACCGACCAGACCGACCAGCAGTTCGCGATCACCCGGCTCCGGGCGATGGAGACCGGTCGCTGGGTGGCCGTCGCCACGACCAACGGGGTCTCCGGGCTCATCGCCCCGGACGGCCACGTCATCGCCACGGCCGACAAGCGCACCCGTGCGGTGCTGGTCGGCAACCTCGGCCTGACCGACCAGCTGACGCCCGCGGTGCGCCTCGGCCCGTGGAGCGGTCGCGCGGCGATCGGGCTCACGGGTCTTGGTGTCCTGCTCGTCCTGCTCCCGTATCCTCGGCGCCGACAGCAGGACGCCGACGGGGGAGCCGCGGCGGTCCAGGCGGAGCTCGAACCGTCCTTGGGAGGGACATGACGCAGGCGCCCTTGGGCCGCGTGGTCATGGTGGTCCCGACCTACAACGAGGCCGAGAACCTCGCCTGGGTCGTGGGCCGGCTCCGGACCGCACAGCCGTCGGTCGACGTCCTGGTCGTCGACGACAGCTCGCCGGACGGCACCGGCGCGGTCGCCGACCGCCTGGCCGACGAGGACCCGGCCGTCCACGTCCTGCACCGGCCCGGCAAGGGCGGGCTGGGCGCGGCGTACCTCGCCGGCTTCACCTGGGCGCTCGAGGCGGGCTACGACGTCATCGGGGAGATGGACGCGGACGGCTCGCACCAGCCCGAGCAGCTACAGCGCCTGCTCGAGGCGCTCTCGGGTGCGGACCTGGTGATCGGCTCCCGCTGGATCCCCGGCGGCTCCGTGGTCAACTGGCCACTGCGCCGCGAGGCTCTCTCCCGGGGTGGGAACCTCTACGTTCGGCTGCTGCTCGGCATCGCGATCCGCGACGCCACGGCCGGTTTCCGGGTCTTCCGGCGAGCCGCCCTGGAGAAGATCGACCTGGCCTCCGTCGAGTCGACCGGCTACGTGTTCCAGACCGACCTGGTGACCCGCTGTCTGCGGGCGGGGCTGACCGTGCGCGAGGTCCCGATCGAGTTCGTGGAGCGGGTGCGGGGCGACTCCAAGATGAGTGGCGCGGTGGCCACCGAGTCGCTGCGCCGGATCACCCGCTGGGGGCTGCGCGAGCGTCGCGACCAGCTGCGTCGAGCGATGCGGCGCGGCTGATGGCCAGACGACGCTCCGGCTGGGTGTGGCTGCTGGTCGGCCTGTTCATCCTGGTCCCCCTGGTGGAGATCTACGTCATCATCCAGGTCGGTCAGGTGATCGGCGCGGGGTGGACGATCGTGCTGCTCATCGTCGACAGCATCCTCGGCTCCTGGCTGATCAGGCACGAAGGCGGCCGCGCGTGGCGGGCCCTGCGCGACGCGCTCGACAGCGGCCGGATGCCGGCCAAGGAGCTGGCCGACGGGGCGCTGATCCTGATCGGCGGGACGCTGATGCTGGCGCCCGGCTTCGTCACCGACGGGTTCGGCGTGCTGCTGATCCTCCCCATGACCCGGCCGGTGTTCCGGCGGCTGCTCACCCGCGTCGTCGCGAGCCGGCTCGTGGTCATCGGTCCCTCGACAGCACGACGCCCCGGCTCCGACCCTGACGGGCCGGTGGTCCGGGGCGAGGTGGTCGACGAGTAGACGCCGACCGAGGCTAGGAGACCTTGCGCTTCTTGGCGTTGGCACGGTGCAGGTGCGCGGGGCCGATCTCGCCGCCACGCAGCAGCTCGAGCCGCTCCTTGAGGATGTCCTCGAGCTCCTTCTCCGAACGGCGCTCGAGCAGCATGTCCCAGTGGGTGCGGACCGGCTTCTCGGCCTTCACCTCACGCTGGATGCCGGACGTGCTCTCGGCCTCCTCGCCGCAGCGAGGGCACTCCCAGACCGCCGGGATCTCGGCCTCGATGGACATCGTGATCTCGAACTCGTGGCCCTGGGCGCAGCGGTAACCGACCTGCTGGCGGGCAGCGAACTCGATGCCGCGCTCGTCCTCGAAACTCTGGCCTCCCAGCCGCGCCCCGCGTAGCGTGCGCTCCGCCATGAAGGCACCTCCAAACTCATGGTGTTTTCCCCGAACAGAATCAAAGACGGTCTTGACCGGTGAAAGGTTGCACCCGACACCGTTGACAAAATGCCGTCTGAGGAGTTAACGGTACCCAGCCCGCGAAGATTCCCCCATTCCTCGCGACGGCAGCTCGGCCCCCTCGTCGTCGCCAAGCATAGCTTGGCGGCGGGACCGGACGGGCGACCCCAGCCCGTCGGCGCGTCGTAGGGAAGCCGAGTCCGCGGCCCGGCCGTCAGACCGACGCCGGCACGGCGTTGCCGGCCTCCCGGATGCCCCGCTCGGGGTCGAGGCGCAGCAACAGCGCCGCTCCCAGCACGAAGAAGACCACCAGGCTGACGATGGCCGGGCGGTAGGAGCCGCTGACCTGGAAGACCACTCCGAAGAGCAGCACGCCGAACCAGGAGGTGCCGCGCTCGCAGGCGTTGTAGAGCGCGAAGTACTCGCCCTCGCGGCCGCGGGGGATGAGCAGGCTGAAGAAGGACCGCGAGAGCGCCTGGGTCCCACCGAGGACGACGCCGATCGCGACCCCGACCGCCAGGAACAGCGCGACGTTCTTGGCGGGCAGGAACATCGCGACGACCACGATCGCCATCCACGCGAAGGTCCCCCAGAGGATCGCGCGGTAGGCCCCGTGCCTGGCGGCCAGTCGCCCGAAGTAGAGCGCGCCACCGAACGCCACGAACTGGATGAGCAGGATCGTGGCGATCAGCACCGAGTCACCGAACTTCAGCTGCTTGGAGCCGTAGGTCGAGGCGGCGTAGATCACGGTCTGGATGCCGTCGTTGTAGAAGAGGTAGGCGATCAGGAACGTCATCGTCATCGGGTAGCCGCGCAGCTCGCGCAGGGTGGTGAAGAGCTGGCCGAAGCTGCGCTGGAGCAGGCCACCGGTCTCGAGCACGACGTTGGTGGCCGGCCGGTCCCGCAGCCCGCGGAACGGGATGATCGTGAACGCAGCCCACCACGCGGCCGCCGAGAGCAGGGAGACCCGGACCGCCAGCTCCTTGTCCATGCCCACGGCGCCGTGGCCGAGCACGACGGCCAGGTTGACCAGCAGGAGCAGTCCGCCACCGAGGTAGCCGAAGGCCCAGCCCTTCGAGGAGACCCGGTCGCGCTCCGCCTCGGTGGAGATGTCGCAGAGGATCGCCGAGTAGCTGATCAGCGAGCAGCCGGCCAGGACGCTGCTGACGACGATCGCGACAGCGGCCAGCTGCCAGCTGTCGCCGTGCATGAAGAACAGCAGGGAGGCGGAGGCCGCTCCGGCCCAGGCGAAGCCCGCCATGTGCCACTTCTTGCGGCTGGACCGGTCGACCATCGCGCCGACCACGGGCAGCACGAACGCGCTGGTGATCGTCGCGAAGCTGGTCAGGTAGAACGGCAGCGACCCGGCCGCGAGGTGCAGACCGAGCACGCTGACGGTCTTGTCGCAGGTGTCGTCGGGGCTGTGCCCGCACCCGGCCGCGCGCCCGGCCACCGTGATCATGTACGGCGCGAACAGCACCGAGAGCACGGTCGTGTAGTAGGCCGAGTTGGCCCAGTCGTACCAGTACCAGGCCTTCTGCTCGCGGGCCCGGTTGAGCGGCGTCAGGTCGGCGAACCCGGTGGCGCCAGGGGTCACGGTCAGTCCCTCCAGAGGCCGCGTTCGGTGAGCACGTCCTTGAGCAGGTCGGTGCGGTCGGTGAACAGCCCGTCGACCCCGCGGTCGATGAGCACCCTCATCTCGTCGGGGTCGTCGACCGTCCAGACGTGCACGTGCTTGCCGGACGCGTGCGCCCGGCGTACGAGCCCAGCGGTCGCGATGGTCCAGCGGCCGCGCTTGTGGGGGATCTGGAGGGCCGCCACGCGCCGACGGGTCAGCCAGTCGGCCAGGCGCGCGCTCGGCACCAGGCGGAAGATGGCCACCTCGACCGGCGTCCCGGACGTCGGCACCCGGTCCTCGGTGAGCCTGCGGAACTCGATGAGCCGTTGCGGGCTGAACGAGCCGACGAGGACTCGGTCCCAGGCGTCACGCTCCTCGATGAACGCTGCCAGGGCCGCGACCGCGCCCTCGGACTTGAGGTCGATGTTGAAGCGGGCCCGGGGGAACTCGTCGAAGAGCTGGGCCAGCGTCGGCACCTGTTCACGACCACCGACCAGCGCCTGCCGGACCTCGTCGAAGGAGAGCTCGGCGATCGCTCCCTCCAGGTCCGTGACCCGGTCGAGCACCGCGTCGTGGAAGGCGAGCAGGACGCCGTCACGGGTGACGTGCACGTCGGTCTCGAGGTAGTCGTAGCCGAGCGCGACGGCGTGCTTGAACGCCGCCAGCGTGTTCTCCAGCCCCTCGATCTCGGGGTGGTAGGCGCCACCACGGTGGGCGAACGCCAGCATGCCGCCGGGAACGCCTACCACCTCGTCGAGGTAGGCGAAGCCGGTCAGGGGCGCCGTCACGCTGAGCAGTATGGCCCAGTTGGTCCTCGGTCGGCGTGCGTCTGGGGCCGGGGGTGCAGAGCGCGCTAGGTTCGATCCATGGACGCGGACGTTGCCCTCGACTGCCCGGTGTGCGGAACGGCCATGGACTCCCGGCCGCTCGGTGACGGCGAGGTCAACGCATGTCCCGACGGACACGGGGTCTTCCTGCGCCGCGCCGACCTGGGCAGCCTGGTCGAGGCCGAGCAGGACTGGCACCGCCACGCCGGCCAGCACACGATGCCGATGCCGCGCATCACCGCCGACATGGCCGTGCCCCCGGGCTCGCGGCACCAGTCACGCGCGTGGATCGAGACCCTCTTCAGCTGAATCCAGTACCAGCCCCGGGTCACCACGCCTCGCGACGGTCGCTGCGCGACCTCCTCGACGACCGGAGCACGGGGGTCAGATGTCGCGGAACGGCTCGATGTTGGCGCCGAGCTCGTTGAGCCGCTCGGCGAGGTCCTCGTAGCCGCGGTGGATCACGTAGGTCGACCGGAGGACCGAGGTGCCCTTCGAGGCCAGCATCGCCAGCAGGATCACCACGGCCGGGCGCAGCGCCGGCGGGCAGACGATCTCGGCCCCGGAAAAGTGGGTCGGGCCCTCGATCATCACCCGGTGCGGGTCGAGCAGCTTGACCTGACCACCCAGCTTGTTGAGCTCGGTGAGGTAGATCGCGCGGTTCTCGTACACCCAGTCGTGGAGCAGCGTCTGGCCGTCGGCGACGGCCGCGATGACCGCGAAGAACGGCAGGTTGTCGATGTTGAGCCCGGGGAACGGCATCGGGTGGATCTTGTCGAGCGGCGCGTGCAGCTCGGAGGGCTGCGTCGTGATGTCGACCAGGCGGGTGTGGCCGTTGCGGGCGACGTACTCCTCGGAACGCGTGTGCTGGAAGCCCATCTCGCCCAGGGTGGCCAGCTCGATCTCGAGGAACTCGATCGGGACCCGGCGGATCGTGATCGAGGACCGGGTCACGATAGCGGCGGCCAGCAGCGACATCGCCTCGATCGGGTCCTCGCTGGGGGCGTAGTCGACGTCGACGTCGATGTCGCTCACACCGGTGACGGTGAGGGTGGTGGTGCCGACCCCCTCGACGGTGACGCCGAGCTTCTGCAGGTAGAAGCAGAGGTCCTGGACCATGTAGTTGGACGAGGCGTTGCGGATCACGGTGGTGCCGGGGTGCAGCGCGGCCGCCATCAGCGCGTTCTCGGTCACGGTGTCGCCGCGCTCGGTGAGCACGATCGGCGCGCTCGGCTCGATCGCCCGGTTGACGGTCGCGTGGTACTCGCCATCGGTGGCCTTGACCTCGAGGCCGAAGGGGCGCAGGGCATACATGTGCGGCTCGACGGTGCGGGTGCCGAGGTTGCAGCCCCCGGCGTAGGGCAGCTCGAAGACCTCCTCGCGGTGCAGCAGCGGGCCCAGGAACATGATGATCGAGCGGGTACGCCGCGCGGCGGTCTGGTCGATGCTGTCGAGCTGGAGCTCCTTGGGCGGCACGATCTCCAGGTCGTTGTCGGCGTTGAGCCACCGGGTCTGCACGCCGATGCTGTTGAGCACCTCGAGCAGCCGGTTGACCTCCTCGATGCGCGCCACCTTCCGCAGCGTGGTGCGACCGCGGTTGAGCAGGGTCGCGCACAGCAGCGCGACGCCGGCGTTCTTGGAGGTCTTCACGTCGATCGACCCCGACAGGGTCGTTGGGCCGGTCACCCGCAGATGCGTCGGGCCGGCACCGAGCGCGACGATCTCGGAGTCGAGGGCCGAGCCGATCCGGGCGAGCATGTCGAGGGACAGGTTCTGGTGACCCTTCTCGATGCGGTTGATCGCGCTCTGGCTGGTGCTCAGCCGCTCCGCGAGCTGTTGCTGGGTCAGGCCCCGGTGCTTGCGCGCGTCGCGGATGATGCTCCCGATCCGACCCTTGTAGCCCTCAGTCATGCGCACCACGGTAACTCATATGTGAGATAGGGCAAGCCAGCGGCTGATCGGCGCGGCGAGGCCGTCCAGCAACGATGACACACGAATGCTACGCGGCCGACCAGGTGGGCCGGAGCGCCGCGGCCCGTCAGGGAGCGGCTGCGTCAGGCGAGGACGAGGTGCTGCTCGCCGGGCATCAGCGCCGGCTGGCACTCGCAGCCGTCGTCGCAGCGGAGAAAGGTGTGCAGCGCGTGGCCGCAACGCAGGCACGGCATGTCGTGGGAGAGGTGCGTGTCATTGGTCTGGACGGTGTCCCACATGGTTCCTGCTCCTTTCCGAGAGGTGGCCCGAGCGAGAAGATCTCCACACGACAGTGACACCTGGGCACCCCGCTCGTGCGGCGAATCGCCGCGAACACCCACCGGACGCCCACATTCGGACTGATCGTTCGTCGGGGGAGTAGCCCGAACGGGCCATGCCCGGCGGCTGGGGTCCGATGGGCCGGTGTCCCCACCGGCTGCCATGCTCGGACCATGGCGGAGTTTCGGAGCGAGAACCTGTCCGACTCGGTGTTCGACGACGTCGATCTCAGCGGTGCGCGCTTCACCAACGTGCTGCTGCGCGGGGTCACCATCCGCGGTGCCTGGGCGGATCGGCTGGTCGTCGACGGCGGCTTCGGCGAGCTTCTCCTCAACGGCATCGACGTGGTCCCGCTGTGGCGGGCCGAGCTGGCCCGCCAGCACCCGGAGTACGCCCTGCTGGCCCCCGACGACGCCGACGGCTACCGCGCCATCTGGCCGATCCTGGAGGAGCAGTGGGCCGCGACCGTGGCGCGGGCGCGGGCGCTCCCCGAGGAGCTCCTGCATGAGCGGGTCGATGGCGAGTGGTCGTTCATCGAGACGCTGCGCCACATGCTGTTCGTCCACGACGCCTGGCTGCGTCGAGCCGTCCTGGGCGAGGCCGACCCCTTCGACCCGCTCGACCTCCCGCACGACGAGATGCCCGACCTCGACGGCGTGCCCCGCGACCCGGCGGCCCGGCCCTCGCTCGCCCACGTGCTCGCGCTACGCGACGAGCGGCTCGCGATCGCCCGCACCTTCTTCGAGGGCCTGACCGACGAGCAGGCCTCAGGCGAGACCACGGTGACGGGGCCGGGCTACCCGGTGGCCGACACCTACGCCGTACGCCGGTGCCTGCACGCGGTCCTCGACGAGGAGTGGTGGCACCGGCGCTTCGCCGAGCGCGACCTCACCGTGCTCGAGACCCGCTGAGCGCTAAGGCGAACGCCGGCGAGGCGTTGGTGGGCAGCGGGTTCAGGTCGGGCTCCGGCTCGGGCTGCACCGGGATGCGCTTGGTGCCGAGCTGGGTCGCGACCAGGATGCCGCTGAGGACCAGGGCGATTCCCCCGACCTGCTCCAGCGTGAACCGCTCGTGGGCGACGAGCGCGCCGAGCAGCACGCCGGTCACCGGGTTGAGCAGCCCGATCACTCCCACGGTCGCCGCGCGCAGCCGGGCTAGGCCGGCGAACCAGCAGAGGTAGGCGAGTGCCGTGGCCACCAGGCTCGTGAACGCGAAGCCCGCTGTGGACCCGGCATCCGGGGCGGGTGGGGCGCCCTCGACGGTCACGGCGGCGACCGCGAGGACGAGGCCGCCGAGGACCAGCTGCCACGCCGTGAGCGCCATGAGCGAGGTGCCGTCCGACCAGCGCTTGGCGAGCACGGCGCCCGCCGAGGAGAGGAGCAGTGCAGCCCCGGACGCCGCCACTCCCGCCGGCGCAATGCCGCCACCGGCACCGCCCACGAGCAGCAGCACACCCGCGATGCCGGCGACCGCACCACCGAGCACCGGGCCGGTGGGGCGCTCGGCCACGAGCAGCCAGGCGAAGCCCGCCATGGCGAGGGGGGCCAGCGCCATGACCGACGCGGCGACGCTCGAGGGCAGCAGCTGCGCCGCGACGTAGACGAGCAGGAAGAAGGCCCCCACGTTGAGGGTGCCGAGCACCGCGGAGCGCCACCACCACACGCCTCGGGGGAGGGTGCGGGTGACGGCGAGCAGCACCAGGCCCGCAGGCAGGGCCCGGAGCGCGGACCCCCATAGCGGCTGGTCGGCCGGCAGCAGCTGCCGGGTGACGACGTAGTTGGCTCCCCACACGACGGGGGCGACGGCGGTCACGCCGATCCACTTCAGCTCCACGGACGCTAGAACTCCTTCCGTGGAAGATATTATTCCTTCCGCGGAAGATATGCTGAATCCGTGGACCACGTCGGACGGATCCAGGCCCAGTGGGCGAGCGAGCGGCCGGACCTCGACGTGACACCCCAGGGCCTCTACGGGCGGCTGCACCGGCTGGCCGACCGGCTGCGCGACGAGCTGGAGGTCGAGTTCCGGAGGTTCGGGCTGGGGGAGGGGGAGTTCGACGTGCTCGCGGCGCTACGGCGAGCCGCTCCGTCCTACGAGCTAGCGCCCGGAGAGCTCGCGCGCTACACCATGGTGACCAGCGGAGCGGCGTCGAAGCGGATCGACCGGCTCGAGGCTGCTGGCCTGGTCTCCCGCCGGGTCAGCGAGGACGACCACCGAGGTCGGGTGATCGCGCTGACCGCGGCGGGTCGCCGAGTCATCGACGAGGCCTTCACCGCCCACATCGGCAATGAGCACCGGCTGCTGGCGCCGCTGACCGCGCGGGACCGCAGCGAGCTCGAGCGGCTGCTCACCAAGTGGCTGGCGGCGTTCGAGGACGAGGGCTGAGCGACCGCTCAGCCGCGGGTCAGGCGGCCGCGCCACTCCAGCCCGGCAGCTGCACCGGCTCGCAGGAGCAGGTGTCGCCGCACGCCAGGAAGGTGTGCATCGCGTGACCGCACCGCGGGCACGGCAGGTCGTGCGAGAGGTGCATCTCGTTGGTCTGGACGGTGTCCCACATGTCATGCCTCCTTCCGCTGCGAGCTCACTGTCTTCTGACAAGAGATCTGACCTTGCTGGCTGATACGACTCATCGGCAGCGCGTGCGGTTCCTTGAGAGAACGCCGCGCACAGCGGCTCCGGTCCAGACGACGCGCAGACGTGACACGATCGGATCGTGACGAGCTCGGCGGACGACCAGCGGCTGCGCGACCTCAGGCTGCTGCGGAAGGTCAAGGACCGGATCGACCGCGACTACGCACAGCCCCTGGATGTCGAGGCGCTGGCGCACGGCGTCCACATGTCCGCCGGGCACCTGAGCCGGGAGTTCAAGAAGGCCTACGGCGAGGCGCCGTACTCCTACCTGATGACGCGGCGCATCGAGCGGGCCATGACGCTGCTGCGCAAGGGCGACCAGAGCGTGACCGACGTGTGCTTCGCCGTCGGCTGCCAGTCCCTCGGCACCTTCAGCACCCGGTTCACCGAGCTGGTCGGCGTACCCCCGAGCGTCTACCGGCAGCAGGCCGCCGACGCGGTCGCCGGCATCCCGTCGTGCGTCGTCAAGCAGGTCACCAGACCGATCAGGAATCAAGAAGCGCGGACCGCGGGGGCCTCCTAGCGTTGTCGGCATGGACCTGAAGATCTACAACGCGTTCCTTCCGCACGACGACCGCGACGCAGCGGTCGCCTTCTACTGCGACCTGCTCGGCTTCGAGCTGCGCAAGGACGTTGGCTACAACGACCTGCACTGGCTGACCGTCGGTCCGCCCGACCAGCCGGACGTCAACCTGGTGCTCTTCCCGCCGGGCGCCGACCCGGGCGTGACCGACGACGAGCGCCGGACGATCACCGAGATGATGGCCAAGGGCACCTACGCGATGCTCACCCTCGCGACCAAGGACCTCGACGCCGTGTTCGAGAAGCTGCAGGCCGGCGACGCCGAGGTGATGCAGGAGCCGACCGAGCAGCCCTGGGGCGCTCGCGACTGCGCCTTCCGCGACCCCTCCGGCAACACGATCCGCATCGACGAGGTGAAGTGACATGAAGACGATGACCTGCGAGCAGCTCGGTGGCGCCTGCGACCTGCCCCTGACCGGAGCGACCGCCGACGACGTGATCAAGGCCCAGGACCGGCACCTGCGGGAGGCGGTGGCCTCGGGCGACGTACGCCACGAGCCGGCCCTCGACGCGATGAAGGGCCGGTGGAAGCACCCCATCAAGGGGATGGGCTGGTACAAGGACACCAAGCGCGCGTTCGCCGCCCTTCCCGAGGACTGACCCGCGCTCCGGCCCGAGACCAGGAGAGACCAGAGGCATGCATGCCGCAGACAGCCACGACCTGATCCGGGTGCAGGGCGCTCGCGAGAACAACCTCAAGGACGTGAGCGTCGAGCTGCCCAAGCGGCGGCTCACGGCGTTCACCGGGGTGTCGGGATCGGGCAAGAGCTCGTTGGTCTTCGCCACCATCGCGGCGGAGTCGCAGCGGCTGATCAACGAGACCTACAGCGCCTTCGTGCAGGGCTTCATGCCGAGCCTGTCGCGCCCCGAGGTCGACCTGCTCGAGGGGCTGACGACCGCGATCATCGTCGACCAGGAGCGGATGGGCGCCAACCCGCGGTCGACGGTCGGCACGGCGACCGACGCGAACGCGATGCTGCGGATCCTCTTCAGCAGGATCGGGAAGCCGCACGTCGGGCCACCGACGGCGTTCGCGTTCAACGTCCCCACGCGGGTGGCGAGCGGGATGATGAGGACCGACAAGGGTCAGGGGTCGACCACGGTGGTCCGCAAGGCGGTCTACCAGGGCGGGATGTGCCCGAAGTGCGAGGGGATGGGCGCGCTCAACGACTTCGACCTGACCGCGATCTACGACGAGAAGCTGTCGTTGGCCGCGGGGGCGCTCCTCGTGCCCGGCTACAGCATGGACGGCTGGTACGGGCGGATCTTCAGCGGTGCGGGCTTCGACATGGACAAGCCGATCGCGAAGTACACCCAGAAGGAGCTGAAGAAGCTTCTCCACGGCGAGCCGGAGAAGATCAAGGTCGACGGGGTCAACCTCACGTTCGAGGGGGTGTTGACGAAGGTCTCGAAGTCGATGCTCGCCAAGGACGTCGAGGCGATGCAGCCCCACGTACGCCGGTTCGTCGAGCGCGCCGTGACATTCACGACCTGCCCCGACTGCGACGGGACCCGGCTGAGCAAGGAGGCACGCTCCGCCAAGATCGCCGGCAAGAACATCGCCGAGGTCTGCGCGATGCAGATCAGCGACCTCGCCGGATGGCTGCGCGGGGTGGAGGAGCCCTCCGTCGCGCCGCTGCTCGCCGGGCTGCAGCATCTGCTCGACTCCTTCGAGGAGATCGGGCTCGGCTACCTGTCGCTGGACCGGCCGACCGGGACCCTGTCGGGCGGTGAGGCCCAGCGCACCAAGATGATCCGCCACCTCGGCTCGTCGCTGACCGATGTCACCTACGTCTTCGACGAGCCGACGATCGGCCTGCACCCGCACGACATCGAGCGGATGAACCGGCTGCTGATCCAGCTCCGCGACAAGGGCAACACGGTCCTGGTCGTCGAGCACAAGCCGGAGACGATCGCCATCGCCGACCATGTCGTCGACCTGGGACCGGGTGCCGGCACCGCCGGTGGCGAGGTGGTCTTCGAGGGCACGTTCGAGCAGCTGCGGGCGAGCGCGACCGTCACCGGCCGCCACCTCGACGACCGGGTCGCCATCAAGGAGCGGTTCCGCGAGCCCCGCGGTGCGCTCGAGGTGCGCCGGGCGTCGACGCACAACCTGCGCGACGTCGACGTGGACATCCCGCTGGGCGTGCTCTGCGTGCTGACCGGAGTGGCGGGATCCGGCAAGAGCTCGCTGGTCCAGGGCTCGGTCGCCGGCCGTGACGGGGTCGTCGTCATCGACCAGGGCGCCATCAAGGGCTCTCGGCGGAGCAACCCCGCGACCTACACCGGTCTGCTGGAGCCGATCCGCAAGGCCTTCGCCAAGGCCAACGGCGTGAAGCCGGCGTTGTTCAGCGCCAACTCCGAGGGCGCCTGCCCGGCCTGCAACGGGGCCGGGGTCATCTTCACCGAGCTCGGCGTGATGGCCACCGTGGAGTCCACCTGCGAGGAGTGCGAGGGGCGGCGGTTCCAGGCCTCGGTGCTGCAGTACACCTTCGGTGGGAAGGACATCACCGAGGTGCTTGCGATGTCGGTCGCCGAGGCACTCGACTTCTTCGGCGGGGGCCCGGCGGCGACCCCGGCCGCCAGCCGCGTCCTGGAGCGGCTGGCCGACGTGGGGCTGGGCTACGTCAGCCTCGGGCAGCCGCTCACCACCCTGTCGGGAGGGGAGCGGCAGCGGCTCAAGCTGGCCGCCCAGATGGCCGAGAAGGGCGAGGTCTACGTCCTCGACGAGCCGACCACGGGGCTGCACCTCGCGGACGTCGAGCAGCTGCTCGGGCTGCTCGACCGGCTCGTCGACGCCGGCCGGTCGGTGATCGTCATCGAGCACCACCAGGCGGTGATGGCGCACGCCGACTGGATCATCGACCTCGGCCCGGGCGCCGGCCACGACGGCGGCCGGATCGTCTTCGAGGGCACCCCCGCCGCTCTGGTGGAGGCCCGGTCGACGCTCACCGGCGAGCACCTCGCGGCATACGTCGCGCGCTGAGCGGGGCCGAAATCTAAGGCGTTCTCCCGATGTCTCGGGCTACCTCAGACGCCGATCCTGAGGTAGCCCCAGACGCACAGAGAGCCAGCCGCACAGAGAGGGAGTCCGCCGTGTTTCCGTATCCGTGCCAGCGCCGACCGGAGCTGTTCTTCGCCACCCACGGTCGAGCGCTGGAGCTGGCCAAGGAGCTGTGCGCGGCGTGCCCGGTCCGTGCCGAGTGCCTGGCCCAGGCCCTGGAGCGGGGTGAGCCCCACGGCGTCTGGGGCGGACAGATCTTCGTCGACGGCGCCGTGGTGGCCGCCAAGCGCGGACCGGGACGCCCGCGGCGCGCGGCCTGACGCCGTCGGCACCCGTCAGACGCGGAAGCGGCCGACCGCCTCCTCGAGCTGGGCGCCCATCTCGGCGAGCTCGCCCGCCGACTGCTGTGCGTCGTTGACGCCCGCCGAGGTCTGCGAGGCCGCGTCCGCGATGCCGGCGACGTTGCTGGCGATGCCCTGGGAGCCGTTCGCAGCCTCGAGCACGTTGCGGTTCATCTCGTTGGTGGTGGCGGTCTGCTGCTCCACGGCCGAGGCGATGGTCAGCTGGTAGTCGTTGATCTCGGCGATCACGGTGCTGATCTGCCGGATCGCCTCGACCGCGCCCTCGGTGTCGGCCTGGATCGCCTCAACCCGGCGCGAGATGTCCTCGGTGGCCCGCGCGGTCTCCTGCGCCAGCTCCTTGACCTCCCCGGCGACGACCGCGAAGCCCTTGCCCGCCTCGCCGGCCCGGGCCGCCTCGATGGTGGCGTTGAGGGCCAGCAGGTTGGTCTGCTCGGCGATGGAGGTGATCACCTTGACGACCGAGGCGATCTCCTGCGACGAGACGCCGAGCTTGCCGACCGTGCCGGTCGTGTTCTCGGCGATGGTCACGGCGTTGCTGGCGACCCGCACCGCCTCGTTGGCGCTGTGGGCGATCTCTCGGATCGCCGACTCCATCTGCTCCGACCCGGAGGCGACGGTGCCGACGTTGCGCGACACCTCACCCGCGGACTCCGACACCGCGTCGGCCTGGCGGGCCACGCCCGCGACGCCCGTCGCGATCGAGTCTGCGGTGCCGCGCAGGTGAGCCGACGACCCGGCCAGCCGGCCGGCGAGGTCAGCGACGAGGGCCATCGCGGCGCTGAAGGCGTCCAAGGTCTCGTTGAGGGACCTGTTCATCTCCTGGATCTCCCGCGACCCGACTTCCTCGACCCGGACGGTGAGGTCGCCGGCAGCGACCCGGGCCAGCACGTCGCGCGTGGCCGCCACCGGCCGGACCACGCTGCCAGCGGTGGCCAGACCGAGGCCGAGACTGAGGATGAGCCCGACGCCGATGATGCCGAGCGTCAGGCTGCGGGCCGACTTGTAGGCGTTGTCCGCGGCCTGCGCCTGCCGGGCGGCCTCGTGTTGCTCGGCCTGGTTCGCGCGGGTGATGGCGTCCTGTGCCTTCTGCTGGTCGCCTTGGAGCTCGGTGATCGCCGCCTGCGTGTCCTCCGGCTTGACCTGCCCGCTCTTCAGCTTCTGCACGCCCGCGTTGTAGGCGTCCAGCCCCTCGGCGAACGCCTTGATGTCGGCCGCCACCTCACTGGACAGCTCCATGGCCTGCAGCTTGGTGATGAGGGCGTCGATCTCGTCGGCCGTCTTCGCGCTCGCCTGCTGCTCCGTGGCCAGTGCGTCCGGCGGGAGCGCCTCGATCGAGGTTCGAGCGTCGTGGGCGGCGTACTCCCACCACAGCACCTCGAGCCCGCGGGTGCCGTCGAGCTGGACCGTTCCGTTGTCATAGACCGCCTGGGCCCGGTCGCTGATGCTGCCCATCCGGTTGAGAGCGAAGCCCGCGATGGCGACGCTGGTCAGCGAGACCAGGAGGAACGCGGCGAGCAGGCGGGTGCGCAGGGAGAGTCCCTGCAGACGTGCTCGGGTGGACGCGGGCGACGCGATGGGCATGGCAGTCCTCTCCGCCCGGTGGCGGTTGCCCCGGGCACTCCGCCCTCACATCGGTCGGCGCGGCCGCGACCTGAGTCGCTTGACGGCCCGGGATCAGCGGGCCCGGTCGTAGACCAGGGCGAGGGTGCCGTCTTCGCCCGCGGCCTGGCGGGCCAGCGTCCATCCGGCCGCGGTGACGCCGTCGTCGAAGAGCCGTGGTCCACCACCGAGGAACACCGGGAAGACCGTCATCGCGAGCCGGTCGACGAGGTCCGCGGCCAGCAGCGCCTTGATGACGCTCGGGCTCGACGGCACCAGGATGTCGCCCCCCTCGGTGCGCTTGAGCTCGGCGACGACCTCCGCCGTGGGCCGATTCTCGAGCGTGGTCCGGTCCCACGGCGCCTGGTCGAGGGTGCTGGAGAGGACGACCTTGTCCACGTCGACCAGCCACTTCGCGAAGCCGACGTCGCGGGGGTCGGCCCCCTCCATGCCGATCACGGTCGGCCAGAAGCCCAGGAAGCCCTCGGCGTTGGCCCGCCCCAGCAGCGCGGTTGTCGCGGGCTGCCAGAGCTCGGTGAGGTGGTCGCGCGCGACGTCGGAGACGGCGTACGGCATCACCCAGCTCATGTCCGCGGCGTTGCCCGGGGCGGCGTAGCGGCCGTCCAGGGAGAGCGCGAGGTTGGTGACGACGCGGCGGCCGTCGGTCTGCTCGGTCATGCTCTGCTCCTGTTCTTGGTGCGGTCGGTGGGATCGGCGGCGAGCACCGTCGCGAGCTTGTCGAGGCTCTGGCCGAAGCCGGCCTCGATGCCCGCGACGAAGTCCGCGGAGTCGATGGCGCTGTCGGTGATGCGGAAGGAGACGTCGAGCCGGGTGCCGGTGGGCGCGGGGGCCAGGCGGAGGTCGACATGGCCGACGAAGGCGGCACTGCCGTCGGGCAGCAGCGGCGAGGAGGTGTAGGCAAGGTGCTCGCCCACCCGGGCGACCTCCACCTGACCCTCGGCGCGCCCGGCGACCGCGTCGGAGCCGTCGGCGTCGTCCAGGTCGCGGTACTCCAGGACGACCCGGCCGCCGGGCACGGCCTCGAAGACCAGCTCTGAGACCCGGAGGTCGTCGGGCGCCCACCACGTGGCGAGCAGGTCCGGTTCGGTGAGGTGCCGAAAGACCGCCGCCGGGCTCGCGCTCAGGGAGCGCCGGAAGGAGAACGACCGCCCGTCGGCCCAGCCCGCCTGTTGGGCGGCGAGCCGCTCCGCCTGAACCCCGAGCACCTGTCGATCGAAGGCGGCGGTGGCTCCTGCCTGGTCGTCTGCGCGGTCAGCGAGGCCGACCAGACCGGCCGCGAGGTCGCGCAGGGGAGCGGACCGCAACGAGTAGATGCGCCGCTGACCCACCCGCTGCGAGGCCACCAGCCCGGCGCGCTCGAGCGTCTGGAGGTGTTTGGTCGTCTGGGGTTGCCGGGCCCCGGCCAGCTGAGCGAGCACCCCGACCGGCCGAGGGCGCTCGGCCAGCAGAGTGACCAGTCGCCAGCGTGCAGGGTCTGCGAGGGCGGCAAGCACGATGTCCATGCGGCCAGTATTCGTCCCCACGCATATTCGTGTCAAGGCATATTATTTAGCCTGGCCGGATTCACTCACACCGCGGCCCGGCGGGCCGATCTGATCGGCCATGGACATCCGTCTGCGCTAGTGGAGGAGACTCGGTGACCACCCCCGCAAGCGTGCGACCGTACGGACCGGAGTCGGCGCTGCCCACCGAGCGGCTGCGCGCGCTCGCGGCGGCGCACGGCCTGCTGGAGCAGCTCCAGGACCGGCCCGGCGACGAGCGGGTGCTGGCGCGCCTCGAGGAGTGGACCACCGCGGCCCGCGCGGCCGGCTGGGCCGAGGTCCAGGTGTTCTTGATGTTCGGCGCCCTCGTCCACGCCGACCTGACGGGTGCCGACCCCGACCGGCTGCGCGTGCTCGCCGACGCGCTGCTCGCGGCGGCGACGTCGTACGACGAGGAGCCGCTGATCGGTCTAGCGGTTGCCGCGCGGCCCTCCCATCTCATCGAGTCCGGCCAGGCCGAGCCGTTCGGCGACGACCTGGCGGGCTGCCTGGCGCACGTGGTGGCCCTCCTCGAGGACCTGGTCACCGGGGACAGCGGCCCGGCGATGTTGGTCCCCGCGGCCTACGTCGAGTGCGCCCAGGGCTACCGGCGCCAGGATCTCTGGGAGCTCGAGCTCGAGATGTACGACCTCGCGGACGCCTCGCTGGTCACCGTGTTCGGGCCGCTGGAAGAGGTGGCGGCCGACCATCCCGCTCGCGCGGTGCTGGACCTGAACCGCCGGGTGCTGCTGTTCAACCGGCTCGAGAGCACGGTCTCCCTCGTCTGCGCGCTGCTCGAGGTCGGACGCCGCGAGGAGGCACGGGCGGCGGCCCTCGACCGGCGCCGGTTCACCCCGCTCGAGTGGGCCGACCTCCCGAGCACGTGGGCGCTGGAGGCGCGCGCGATGGACCGGCTGCTCGCCGTGGTCGCGGGGGAGACGTGCGGCCCGGGCGACCCCGCGGTCGTCCCCGCGGACCTCTACGCCGCGGTGTCCGAGTCGGCCTGGGGCGGCTACGCCGCGTGCCTGCTGCTCGCGGCCGCTCTGGTCAACCAGGACGTGGGCGAACTGCACGCTGCCGTCCGGCTCGGCACGGCCGCCGTCGGCCTCCTCGATGACTTCCGGCCCTCGCTGCGGACCCTCGCGATGAACCTGACCACGCTGCTGTCTGCTCCCGACGAGCCCGCGCGGCGCTATGCCGAGCACCTGGCCCGGCTGCGCTGGGAGTCCCGGGTGCAGGTGCTCGACGCGGCCCGGTCGCGGCGATCGGCGGCCCGGGTGCTGCGGCAGGGAGAGCTGCTGCGCCGGCAGGCCTACGTCGACCAGCTGACCGGCCTGGCGAACCGCCACGACTACGTGCGGCACCTGGCGGCCCTGCGGCACGCCGAGGCCGGCGACCAGGTCACGGTCGCACTCATCGACCTGGACCGGTTCAAGGCTGTCAACGACACCTTCGGGCACCCGGTCGGCGACGAGGTGCTGCGCACGATCGGCCGGATCCTCGCCAGCGCGGTGCGCAGCTCGGACCTGGCCGTGCGCCTGGGTGGCGACGAGTTCGCGCTGCTGGTCGGGTCCGGCGCGGACGCCACCATCGAGGGACGGGTGAGCGGCATCGTCGAGACGGTTCGCGAGCAGGACTGGGGCGCCCTGGCGCCCGGGCTGCTCGTCACCGCGTCGGCCGGGATCGCGACCGGACCGGCGATCGAGGTGGACCGGCTGCTCCAGGAGGCGGACCAGAGGCTCTACCGGGCCAAGGCTGCCGGCCGCGACCGCGCCGCAGGCTGACGGCCCGCCGTACGACCGGACCGGGCGCGACGCGTCGCTAGGATCCCGTCGTGGGGTTCTCGGTCTCCCTGGACGAGGGTCGGGCGGCGTGCGCGGAGTCGGTCGACGCCTTCCTGAACGCGGTCGACGCCTTCGACGAGCTGGGCCTGCTCGGTTTCTCACGGTGCCACGGCTGGACCCGGCTGGACGTGGTGACCCACGTGCTGGCGGGCTGGCAGGAGATGCTCGGCGGCATGGTCTCGGCGGTCGACTCCGAGCCGACGGTCGACTCGGCGACGTACTGGCCAAGCTTCGCCGAAGAGATGGCGAGCGAGGACCCGGTGGCCGTCCTGATGTCACAGCGGCGCCGTACGGCGTCCTACGCGCGGCCCGCATCCGCCGTCGCCCAGCTGCACGACGTCGGGGCGGCCCTGCGCCGCGGTGTCGACTCCTTCCCGGACCGTCGTTGCCTCTGGCAGCAGCAGGTCTTCGAACCCGGCGACTTCCTCACCATCTGGGCCGTCGAGGACGCCGTGCACCACCTCGACCTGCTCAGCGACGTACCGGCGCCGGCGGACGCCCTGCGCCTGACCCGGGCGACGGTCGAGGCGCTCTACGGTGAGCGGCTGCCCGACGTCTGGTCCGACGAGGACGCCACGCTGATCGGCACCGGCCGGCTGTCCGCGCCGGACGACGCGGCCGTCGACGCGTCCCGGTTGCCGGTGCTCAGCTGAGCGAGCCCCACGACAGCGCTACAGCCGCCTTCCGCGCTCGTGCGTTGATCGCCGATAAGCGACATTATGTCAACAACTATGGATGGCTGCTCCCCAAGACCGGCCGCGGACCGTCCCCCGAACTGCGCCCTGGCGTGCGCGGCCGCACCGGTCACGACGCAGCGAGCACGATGTCCTTGAGCTCGGCCAGCGCCCCGACGCGATATCGCGCCTGCGAGAAGTCCTGGCCCTGGGTGAAGTCGTTGTGGACGACCACACAGTCGATCCCGGCTGCGACGGCCGAGCTCAGCCCTCTGGCGGAGTCCTCCACGACAAGGGTTTCCTGACGGGTGGCTCCGAGACGCCTCAAGCCGGCCAGGTACGGCTCCGGGTGCGGCTTGGCGAGCTCGTAGTCCTCGCGCACCAGGGCGAACTCCATGAACTGCAGGATCTGGCGGTCCCGATGGATGAACTCGAAGTCCGCACGTTTGGCCGTCGTGACGATGGCCATCCGGACATGCTGCGACAGGTCGGCGAGTGCCTCGACGACGCCGGCGATCTCGATCTGCCCGGTGCGGAGGAACTCCCGGTAGTAGTCGTCGCGCACCTCGCGCTGCCGGTCGATGGTCTGCTCGTCGACACCAGCTGCTCGCGCCTGGTCCCACGTGCCCGCGCCACGCTGCATGTCCTGGAGATAGCGGTCCAGGTCCAAGCTCAGGCCGATCTCCGCCAGGGCGCGCCTCCCCGCCTCGTAGTACCAGCGTTCGGTGTCGACCAGGACGCCGTCGTGATCGAGGAGCAGGTATCTCTTCACTGGCGCGCGAATGTACCCGCACGTCGGGCCGTTCCGCTCGCTGCCTCGGGACCTTCTCCGTTGCCGCCCCCACGGCCGCGGCGGTAGGAAGGGAACAGGTTCGAACAGATGGGGTGACGACGATGTGGTACGCCGACGGTTGGGGCACGCACGGAGGCGCCGACTGGACCTGGCTGGCGCTGGTCTTCATGCTCGTGTCGGTCATGGTGGCCACGCTGGTCGTGGTGAAGCTGCGCAACCACCACTGAGCAAGGCTCGGTGAGCGGCGCCTCGGGCCAGCGCCAGTCGCTGCCATACTCCGGGCGTGCTCGGCTTGCCGTACGAGTCCTCGGCAGCGTCGCTGGTGTTCGGCGTGGCCGTTGCCACGGTGGCGCTCGCCGAGGTGTGGATCCGGGTCCGCACCCGCCGGAGCGAGGGAACCCGCCACGACCCCGGCTCCAGGCTGCCGATCGCGGTGAGCATGGGGCTGGGGGTCCTCGGCGCCGTGGAGGCCTCCGCTCGCTGGCCCGGCGGGACGCTCCCCTGGCCCTGGGTCTGGTTCCTGGCAGGTGTCGGCGCAACGGCGGCCGGTCTGACCCTTCGGATCGCGGCCGTCCGCACGCTCGGCCGCTGGTTCACCACCGACGTCCGGATCGCCGCCGACCAGAGGGTGGTGACCTCCGGGCCCTACCGGTGGGTCCGACACCCGTCGTACACCGGACTCCTGCTCGAGCTGGCCGGTATCGGGCTCATGCTGACCGACTGGCTCTCCTTGCTCAGCGCGGTCGCGGCGCCATTGCCGGCGCTGCTGTGGCGGATCCGCATCGAGGAGCGCGCGCTCACCGCCGGCCTCGGCAGCGCCTACATCGAGTACGCCGAGAGCCGGTCGCGGCTGCTCCCCCGGGTCTGGTGATCACCGGTCAGCCGCCGAAGCCGATCTCGTTGCCGTCGGCGTCGCGGTAGGTGACCTTGCGGACCCCGTTGTCGTAG
>Ga0068860_100000880_pt1 | contig 33319 bp, 36 predicted proteins | sample KBSSwiS32_FD_66597 | JGI IMG/M metagenome (GOLD analysis project Ga0068860, IMG submission 66597) | Switchgrass rhizosphere microbial communities from Kellogg Biological Station, Michigan, USA - KBS Switchgrass S3-2 | ecosystem: Host-associated > Plants > Roots > Rhizosphere > Soil ... | reverse complement strand
TTCAGGGCTACGTAACGACCCTTCCTCAGAGGGTTGAAAAAGGAATTTGACCGTACCGCTGAAATCAGCTTTGTTCAATAAATGCGCGGCTCCCAGCAGGATGGTCATATGCAGGTCGTGACCGCAGGCATGTGCGCATCCATCCGTCAGGCTTCTAAAAGGCAGGTCTGTATCCTCCAGGACAGGCAGCGCATCCATATCGGCGCGCAGGACAACCGTGGGGCCGGGGCCTTTCTGTAAAACGCCGATAAGTCCTGTAGATATTACCCTTTCGACAGGTATCTGCAGCTCCTCGAGCGCCGCTTGCAAAAGGGCCGCCGTCTTGAATTCATGAAAGCCTAACTCCGGATTTTGATGCAGTTGCCGCCTGATGTGTACTAGTTTGTTGAATATTTGTTCTTCCATCTTAATACGCTAAGTTAAGGAGTCTTGGCTACGATGAGAAAAGCCCCGCTAATGCGAGGCTTTTTATTAATGTTCACGTCTGTGGCCTTCCCCTTCTCCACGGGGTCTATCCCCGTGATGCCCCCCTCCATGAGGTCTGCCTTGAGGCTGAGGACGAGCCGGACTATTGTGCGCCATAGCCGTGGTTGCAGGTCTGCCTCCATTGGAAGAAGCAAATGCATTCCTATCCCGGCTGGCAATGTTCAAACCATATTGCTTGTATTTGGTCAACGGGCTGTTATTACATGGGAAAATTCTTCAGACTCTTGCGCAATGTCCTGGAATACTCTTTGCTATCCTTCACCGCCCAGGTCGCCATGGCATACAATACGGCTCTCAGCCTCAGCCCCGAAGCCGTAAGAGTGTATGTGACATAAGGCGGTACCACCGGCTTTGCCTTCCGGATCACCAGCCCATCGGTCTCCAATTGCTTCAGCTGCTGTATCAGCACTTTTTCGGTGATGCCCGGCACCGATCTCCTCAATTCACTATATCGCTTGCTTCCCGATAGCAAATGGAACAGGATGATGGGCTTCCAGTATCCACCGATCTTCTCCATTACATAGGTCACAGGACATTCTTCAAATACGGCCTTCTTATTCGCCTGTATGGTCGAGCTTTCTTTTACTTGCGTCATATATACATACTTTAGGGTAAGTACTTGTATAAAAGTAAGTATAAAGATAGTTTTGTTCCCGAAATATTCAAACAGACGAATTATGAACATCACAATTACAGGGTCGCTGGGCAATATCGGCCGGCGGCTGACGGAACGATTGACAGCAAAAGGACATAAGATCACAGTAGTAAGTCACAGCAGTGAAAGAGCGCACGCCATCGGGCAATTAGGGGCGCGGCCTGCCATAGGATCGTTGGACGACAGGCAGCATCTTCTTAAAGCCTTTGAGCAGGCAGATGCGGTATTTACCATGATACCTCCCAACCCTCTTGCAACAGATGTCCGGGAGTATATCAGATATGTAGGCGAAGGATATGCCTGGGCTATTGAACACACCGGCGTCAGGCATGTGGTCAACCTTAGCAGCATAGGAGCCGATAGTCCTGACGGGGCCGGACCCACCGGAGCCAACCACCAGGTAGAAAAGAGGCTGGAGCAGCTGGAGGGGGTCAATCTATTACATCTGCGCCCGGGTATGTTCTATACCAATTTCTATGGCAGCATACCCATGATCAAACACCAAAACATCATCGGGAATAATTTTGATGCGGAGGTCGGCGCCCTCCTATCGCATCCACACGACATTGCAGACATCGCCGCTGCGGCGCTGGACTCGTTGAGATTCACAGGAACAACTGTTCGTTATGTGGTCAGCGATGAAAAAAATGGCAGGGAGATGGCCGCAATACTGGGTGCAGCCATCGGCAGCCCCAACCTTTCCTGGGTCAGTTTCTCAGATGAGACCATGCTCCAGGCATTGGTGCAAAATGGTTTCCCCGAACAGATGGCTTCCGTCTATATAATAGAGATTGGCGCAGCCATGAGAAATGGGACCCTCTTTGAGGACTTTCGGAGGAGCGGGCAGCCCATGCTGGGAAAAACAAATTTCTCAAGTTTCTCAAAAGAATTTGCCGCCGTGTATCAGCACAGCCATTAAGGCCGCCATTTAAACGACCTTTTGTCGACAGCCCTCATCGTGCAAAGGACACCGTTGAGATGGTCATATTCATGCTGCAGCAGCTCTGACAGATCGTCCTTCATATCCCATTCCCGGGGCTGCCACTGCTCATCCATATATTTGATCGTCAGACTCCGGTGTCTTTTCACTTTGACCAGCAGATTAGGGAAGCTCATACAGTCATCCCATAGTTCGAACAGCTCTTCACTGAGATGGGTCAGCTCAGGGTTGATAAAGACCACTGGCCTGTCGATATTCATATAGATCAGCCGCTTCATGATACCCAGCTGCGGAGCCGCAATGGCTCGTCCGAAATTGTATCGGGCCTTTACCTCTGCCATCACATTGTCCAGGTCGGCTACCCATTCCCTGACAAGAGGGAGCTCGGAATGCAGCACCGGATCACAGACGGCATACAACCGCGGATCACCTAATAACAGCAGGTCTTTCAATGTTTTCATCTCATAAAGATAGCTCTTTACGAGGTCCCCCGCTATTGCTCCCTAGCTGTCCCTTACATTCGTCTATTTCAATTGCAGCTCTTTTTCAAACAGTTCGTCCAGCTTTTCGTGACTCTCGACAACACCTTTCTCCATACCAGACATGATCATTCCATCCCTGTCCTGCACGCTTCTGAACACAGACTGTATCGTCACCTTTGTCCTGTCCCCCGGCAACGCCTCAAAGATCGCCGTCTCCAGGACCACATGCCCTCTCTCCGGAAGACCTTCGAATTCAAACGTCCGGATAAGCCGCTCCGGCGCCGTTGCCTCATGACAGACACCATGAAAACCAAACTCGTGTCCATCTTTTGTGTGAATAAATCGCCACCTGCCGCCATGGCCCGGCTCCAGCACATCGACCTTTGTTTTCATATCACACGGTCCAAGCCATCGGGGCAACAGTTTGGGATCCGTAAATGCTTTGTACACGAGCTCCCTGTGCGCTTCGAATTCCCGGATGATAAAAGCTTCCTGTTTCCCGGGCTCTGCCACAATCGTTGTTTTGTTTTTTGACATGATTGAACGTTTTTAGTTGTTGTTGTTTATTTTCTTTTCTTCTTTTTTTTCTCCCTGGCTTTCAGCTCCTCCAGGACTTCATCCAACGCCTCGAACTGCTCGTCCCACAATCTTCTGTACCGTTCGATCCATTCCGACACTTCATTCAGCTGCTGCAACCGGACCTCGCAATAGCGCTCTCTTCCCTGCTTTTTGATAATTATAAGCCCACACTCCGTGAGCACCTTGATATGCTGCGATATAGCAGGCCGGCTCACATTGAAGTTCTCCGCTATTGCGTTCAGGTTTAAGGATTGGTAGGCTATGAGATTGATGATCTCACGCCGTGTGGGATCAGCTATCGCCTGGAACACATCTCTTCGGGTATGCATGGAATATTATGTAAGTATTTGCTTACAAATTTATGCGTAAGGATTTACTTACACAACTTTTTTTTACAGGAACGCCAAAAAAATGTTCCTTCCCATGTCCAATAGCGGCCATCTCATTTGATATAAGGGTGTAATAATTGCTTTATAACAATTTAAATCTTTAAAAATGAGAAGGTTATTAGTTTTCAATTTTCTGACCCTGAATGGTTATTTCGAGGGGCCCGGCGGAGACCTCAGCTGGCATCGGCATGGCGAGGAAGAAAGCCAATACGCCAGCGAGTCCGCAGGTAAGAGCGGCGTCCTGCTCTTTGGCCGCATCACCTATGAGCATATGGCAGCATACTGGCCTACGCCTATGGCCATGCAACAAAACCCCGGCGTCGCAAAAGGAATGAACAGTGCAGAAAAGATCGTTTTTTCCAGGACATTAAAAACAGCAGACTGGGAAAATACAAGGATCATCAGCGGCGATCTGGTAAAAGAAGTTCGTCATCTCAAAGAGACGCCAGGAAAGGATATGTGCCTGCTCGGCAGCGGCAGCATCCTCACCCAGCTGGCGGATGCCGGCCTTATCGATGAATACCAGTTCATGGTCGACCCGGTAGCCCTGGGATCGGGCACACCCGCATTCAAAGGCCTGAAAAAAAAGCTGGACCTGCAGCTGGTATCCACCAGGGCATTCAAATCAGGGGTGGTCTTACTGAATTACCGACCTTTGTAATTAATACATTTAAATCTTTTACCAATGGACGAATACCTGATCCTCATGCGGCTCGATATGGTCATCCGGGAGACGCCGCCCTCTCCCGAACAAATGCAGCAGTATATGAAACAATACCAGGACTGGGTCGGCGGGATCGCTGCACAGAACAAATTCGTAGGCGGCACAGCCCTCTCCATGGAAGGCAAGGTCATAAAGTCGAAGGATGTCGTCACGGATGGGCCATTTGCAGAAATAAAGGAATGGATAGCGGGCTTTATCACCATAAGAGCAAAAGATTTCGACGAGGCCGTGAGCCTGGCAAAAGGCTGTCCCATCCTCAAGGGAGGAGAAAGCAATAGCGTGGAGGTTAGAAGACTAACAGGCGGCCACAATGGATGACCAGCAGCTGATACCACATCTGTTCAGGACAGAGTACCGGAAGATCGTTTCGGTACTCTGTAAATATTTTGGATTGGGCGGGATAGAGACCGCAGAGGACATTGCCAGCGAGACCTTTCTCACCGCGGCACAGACATGGGGTCTTGGCGGCGGCATACCACCTAATCCAACTGCCTGGCTCTATAGCGTTGCAAAGAACAAGGCAAAGAATTATCTCCAGCGAAGCCATCTGTACAGGACGAGGATTGAGCCCGCCCTGCAAGGCTCAGAAGATACAGCGGACTATCTCATCGACCTTTCACCGCAAAATATCATCGACAGTCAGCTCCAGATGATGTTTGCCATCTGCCATCCCTCTATCTCCACCGAGGCGCAGATCGGCCTGTCACTCCGGATCCTCTGCGGCTTTGGCATAGAAGAGATCGCCAACGCATTCCTCACCGGCAAGGACACGATCAACAAGCGTCTGTTCCGCGCAAAAGAAATACTACGGCAGGGAAAGATATCCGTAGAGCTCCCATCTGCTGACGAAATAGAACAACGGCTCTCTCCTGTGCTGGCCACCATTTACCTTTTGTTCAATGAAGGCTATTATTCCATCAGCCAGGATAAGACCCTGCGTAAAGAGCTCTGCCTGGAAGCTATGCGGCTCTGCACCATGCTCGTCGAGAACGAATCGACCAACACACCGCAGGTAAATGCATTGCTGTCCCTCATGTGCTTCCATGCCTCCCGTTTTGAAGCCCGCCTGGACAAGGACGGAGCCATCGTGCTCTACCAGCAGCAGGACACCAGCCTATGGAATGCCGACCTCATCAGTAAAGGCGGATATTTCCTGAGACGGGCCGCCGCGGGCGACAAGCTCTCTAAATACCACCTGGAAGCAGGTATCGCTTATTGGAATACCCAGCACACGGACTCCAAAGAAAAATGGGAAAATATACTGCAGTATTACAACAGGCTGCTGCAGATAGAGTATTCCCCCATAGCAGCCCTCAACAGGACCTATGCGCTCTCAAAGGCCAACAGCAAGGAAGAAGCCATCCTCCAAGCCGAAAAACTGGGGTTGACGGACAATCATTTCTACTTTGCCCTGCTGGGCGAGCTGTACAAGGACATCCACCGGCAAAAGGCTATCGAAAATTTTCAGCAGGCGCTGCACATGGCAAAGACAATGACGGACAAACAGGCCATCCAAAAACGGCTTGACCAACTCTGACCCTCCCTTGACAGGTGGTAAAGTTTTTCCTATTTTTAGCTATAATCTCCCCACATGACCGTAAAAGAAATAATGACCCAGCTGGAGTCGCTCGGCAGCCAGCAGATAAAGAACATACTCCTGAAACATGGTGTAAAAGAGCCTTTCTTCGGCGTAAAGGTCGGCGACATGAAGCCCATTCAAAAAAAGATAAAAAAGGACTATCAACTTGCCAAGGACCTCTATGCCACGGGCAATGCGGATGCCATGTACCTGGCCGGGCTTATTGCCGATGATGAAAAAATGACAAAAAAGGACTTGCAGACATGGGTCAAAAACGCCGTCTCCAACAACATCAACGAATACACCGTCCCCTGGGTGGCAGCAGAAGGACAGCATGGATACGAGCTGGCAATGGAATGGATCGATTCGAAAGAGCCGCATATTGCCGCCGCGGGCTGGTCCACCCTGGCAAATCTGGCAGCGCTCAAGCCGGACAGCGAACTGGACCTGACATCGCTAAGATCCCTGCTGGCACGTGTAGAAAAGAATATCCATAAATCGCCCGATCGCGTAACATACAGGATGAACAACTTTGTCATCTCCGTCGGATCTTACGTAGTCCCTCTTTCAGCAGAAGCCATCACCGCCGCCAAAAGGATCGGCGTCGTCACGGTGAACATGGATGGTACATCCTGTGTAGTACCCGCAGCAACAGACTATATAAAAAAAGCAAAGGACAGAGGCAGCCTGGGTAAAAAGAAAAAGACGGTAAAATGTTAGCACACCGCAGTTATTACCCACAACGATACAATAGAGATCAATACCCACAATATTACTCCCTGCAATAAGGGCCGGACACCCACCGATAGCAGCACCTTCTTCGACAGCCCGCTGCCAATAAGAAAAAGGGTCAGCGTCAGACTCGCGTGAGCCGCATTGACGATATAATGATCCAGTATTGCCAGGCCCGGTACATAGGTATGGATGACCATCGCCAGCACAAACCCGCCGATGAACCAGGGAATTTTTGGCCGCGCCCCTTTATTCCTGAAGATCAGCATCGATAGAAAAGCCACCGGGATGATCCACAACGCCCGGGCCAGCTTCACGGTCGTGGCTATCTGAAGAGCCTGGCTGCCATATCTGCCCGCAGCCCCTACCACGGAGCTGGTATCATGGATGGCAATGGCGCTCCAAAGACCAAACTGGGTCTGAGACAGATGCAGCAAATGCCCTATCGCGGGGAAGAGCAGCAACGCTACAGAGTTCAGGATAAAAATAATGCCGATGGCCACAGACACCTGTTTCTCCTCCGCCCGGATGACGGGTGAAAGAGCCGCAATGGCGCTGCCGCCGCAAATAGCCGTACCGGCAGATACCAGGTACGCTGTCTTCTTATCCAGCCGGAACAATCTGCCCAACAGCACACCTGTCAATAAAGCACCGGTAATGGCCACTACCGTAAAAAGAAACCCCTGCCCTCCCACTTTTATAGCGCTCCTTATATCCATCCCAAAGCCCAGCCCCACCACAGCCGCCTGTAGAAGAACATGCGTAGCCTTATGGTTGAGATGTATATACGGATGCCCTACCCACTGCGCGATGACCAGCCCCGCCACGAGAGCCACAGGCGGAGATACGACAGGAGTCAAACAAACCGCCATGGCCAGCACAAATATGACCTCCCGTGTAGTAATGCTTCTGTCAAGAAAATGTATCTTTTCCATACCACAAAGCTCCACATACCTACCATCACAGAGAAATGGCTATTGGTAATTATCGATAACTTTAAGTTATACTGACCTAATAGCTGAGAGTCACCCCTGCCCCAAATCCCATATCGCTGTCATAGTGGGTGGACAGCCCGAAATACTTGGTGAAAATATATCGGAAGCCGACCATATATTCCCTGTCCGTATTGACCATAAAATTAAACCGCAGCCTGCTGGTAACAGGCACATCCTCCCGGTCCAGCTGCAGACGGAGATTTCCCTTCATGTCTACCCGGGCATCCGCCGTCACCAAAAAGGGCAGCGTATACTGTATCCCTGCACAGATCACCGATCGCTGGTTCTTCGTATCCTCTTGTCCAAAGAAATTCTTCTCCATGACCCCTCCCTTCCTGTAGCGGAAATCCCATCCTATATAAGGCATCCAGAACTGCATTTTCCCAAGATACCTTCCAAAATGCGTCTCGCTCTCATACCCCTTACTCTGGTCCGTGCCTATCCTCCACTCGGTCTGCAGACGCCATCGCCTGCTGCCGGCGATCAATTCCCCGTCGCTGCCATTGCTCTCCAATCCGACCTTTCCCGCCGGATAGATAGCCCGGTCGTCTGCATAAACCTTTCGCAGCGCTTTCTTTGGATCGCCCAATGCAGTATCAGGCGGCGAACCCGCATAGTGAAAGATCCGCCCCATCCCGCTCATCATGTGATACAGGATATGACAATGAAAGAACCAGTCCCCGCTCTCGGTGGCAGCAAATTCAAGCGTATCGGTCTCCATCGGCATAATGTCCACGGTATTTTTCAACGGCGCATGATCGCCCTGTCCATTCAGCAGCCGGAAGAAATGTCCATGCAGATGCATGGGATGCCGCATCATCGTTCCGTTGTAAAGAATGATCCGCACATTTTCCCCCTTTCGGATCAGTATCTTGTCCGTCTCTGAAATAGCCTTGTTGTCGATGGTCCAGACATAACGGTTCATGTTGCCGGTGAGGTTGAACCGAAGCTCTTTTACGGGGCCATCCGGCAGGGTTGTCTTTACAGGGCTGCGCAGCATCCCATAGTTTAGCGTGACGCCAGTGGACTCCCTGTACATCACGGCGTTCATGTCCATCTGCTGATTGCTCATCTGCATCTCCATGCTGTTCATAGCCCCATTCCCTTTCATCATGTCATTCATCATCTTCATTCCCTCAAAATAGCTCAGCCTGGGCAACGGTGCGGCCTTTATCTTCTCTCCCTCACCCAGCCATACGGAAGCCGACCGCGTCCTGTCTTCCGAGGTTGCCAGGAATTCATAGCTCCCTTTATCGGGAATGGTCACTATTACATCGTATGTCTCCGACGTGCCGATGATCAGACGATCCACGGGCACAGGCTCCACATCCTTCCCGTCGTTGGCGGCCACAGAGATCTTGCCGCCCGCATAGCTGAGCCAAAAATACGTGGACGAGCTGCCATTGATGATACGAAGCCTGACCTTATCCCCGGCCTTGAATCCCGACGGCTCGTCCTGCGGACGGCCATTGGCCAGCATCCTGTCATAATATACATCGCTGACATCCATAGCCAGCATCCTCTTCCGCTCGTTGGTCAGCTTGGTGACAAAATGCTTGTCCTTAATAGCTGCCGCATAGTCCTGGACGCTGCCTTTACGAATGGCATACCAGTCGGTGGCGTTGTGCAGACTGCGCTGCACTTCATAAGGTTTCTCATTTGTCCAGTCACTGAGAAGGACGGTATATTCCTTTCCAGAGCGAGCCGGAGGCGCGTTGTCCGAAGGACCATCATTAGCGCCGTCCGGGTCTCGTCGACGGATGATAAAGGCTCCGTATTCACCACTCTGCTCCTGCAGCATCGTATGGGAATGATACCAATAAGTACCATTCTGTACAATGGGGAAAGTAGCAACATAGGTCTGCATAGGTCCTATGGGAGGAGTGGTCAGATAGGACACGCCGTCATATTTGTTGGGGATGATAAGCCCATGCCAGTGCACCGATGTCTCCATCATCATGTGATTATGGATATGTATCTCGGCGGTGTCGCCCTCGGTAAAATACAGCACCGGACCGGGGATAGTCCCGTTGATCGCGATGGCGCTGACCTTCTTCCCAGTATAGTTTACGGTGGTGTCGGTGATATTCAGGTGATATACTACCCGCTGCTGCGCATGTCCGGACAATGCCAGTCCCCATGCCGTCAGGCACATAAGAATTACTTTCATGCAAATGTGTCGTTTACGGCTTCAGGGTTGTTTTTACTTTCCCGCAGGTCAGCATGGAGCTACCATAATAGGGATTTTTGATCGCCGGGTCATTGGTCAGCCAGGTCGCTTTTTTCATGGGGCAATAATCCTCATAGATAGGCTGCTCCGACAGTCTGACGGTCTTTGCGAGGGTCATCATATTGGTGGACAGGCCCGCAAAATGCTCCCTTTGATGACCGACTTCCTTCTTCTCCGAGATATGTCTTGCATCAAAGCTGAGTTTATCCTTTATGGCCATAAAAGCCGTATGATCCTTTTCAGGCATCTTGTTCATATCGACGCCATTAATGGCTTTTAAAAATTCGCCGGCCTTGGCCGCGGCAGCATTGGCGTCACCTGCCACCAGGGCATCCTTTACACCATAATAAGAAGGGAGTATCTCTGACACTTGTGCGAATATATGCTGGGATGATACAGTGATCAATACGACCACTGCCATAAATATCTTTTTCATTTTGATAGATTGAATGTTGAATAAATAATAGAACGGCTGCTCTGCTGAACAAACAATCATCAAATCAGGAAACACTGGTATAACGACTGATAGTCTGGAGGGGGATGCGTATAGGTATATATATCTGTAGATACATATGTTTCTCTGATTTCAATGGTCAGTACGGACCATTGAAAATTATCCAAAACTACGGGGAGCTGGGCCGCGAAACTCACCTTCCTGGCCGCCTGCTTTTCCAGCAAGTTGAACTTCACGGCATGCATGCCGCCGCATTCATTGCCATCCTTACAGGGAGCTTTCTGCTCTTTTTTGGAACAGCAGGAAGGATGTTCCGCCGCCCGGGCCGAACAATGACAGACAACAAAGAAATTGGCCGCAAAAACGGTCAGCAGCAGTAGTGCTCGCAATTGGGCTCTGGAAAATTTAGCCCAATTGCCCGAGCCATCTAATGTCTGGCCTTCGGCCGACGGACCTCCGGCCCGTTTGGGCGCCTTATATCGTATGGTCCTGGACAAGGACATGGTTCAAAGATACTATTTTTTTAAGGGCTCTATGTTAAACCCCACCTTCTTCACGACCTCAACAATATTCTCGCTGCCAAGCGTCTCTGTCTCTACGGTCAATATCTTATCCGGATTGCCCGTATCCACTTTCCAGGATAGGATACCCTTTGTCTCATTCAGCCTGGGTGTAACTCTTGCCACGCAACCGCCGCAATTGATATTCGTCTTGAACTGTAATGTGCTCATACTATATTTTTTTATATTTTAATCGTAAACTATTACTTACAACGCTGACACTGCTCAACGCCATGGCAGCGCCCGCGATCATTGGGTTCAGCAGGAACCCGTTCACAGGATACAGCACACCGGCCGCAACAGGGATACCGATAAGGTTGTAGATAAAGGCCCAAAAAAGATTCTGCCGCACGGTCCTCACCGTTGCCCTCGACAGCCGGATGGCTGCCGGCAACCTGGTAAGGTCTTCCGAAAGCAGGGTGATACCCGCCACATCCATCGCAATATCGCTGCCCGCCCCCATGGCAATACTCACATCGGCCTGCGCCAGCGCCTGGCTGTCATTGATCCCATCCCCCGCCATCGCCACAACTTTTCCCCGCTGCTGTAATGCCTTTATATAGGAAGCCTTTTCCGCGGGTGATACCTCTGCCTTGAAAGAATCTATTCCGGTCCTTGCCGCTACCGCGGCCGCCGTCCGGAAACCATCTCCCGTCAACATATGTACTTCCATCCCCCCCTTCTTCAACCCCTCCATAGCAGCCAACGCAGAAACCTTTATACTATCCTCTATAGCCAGAACAGCCAATACCGCGCCCTCATCCGCAAAGAACACCACTGTCTGCGCGGCGGCATTCTTTTCCTCCACCCATTGCTGCACATCTTTCGAAAGCGCAACTCCGACCTCATCCATCAGCTGCCGGCTGCCTACCCAATACATACCGCCTTCATAGCTTCCTCGTATACCTCTTCCCGTTAAGGACTCTACATCCGTGATCTTCACAGCCCGGCCGCCCTTTTCAAGATAGACAGCCACCGCCGACGCCAGCGGATGCTCCGAAGCCTGCTCCAGCGACAGCAGGATATCCCTTTTGCCTGGAATGATCTCGTATAGATCCGTGACGACGGGTTTGCCCTCTGTCAGCGTACCGGTTTTATCCACCACCAGGGTGTCGACCTTATACGCCAGCTCCAGGCTCTCCGCATCCCTGATAAGTATCCCCTGCTCCGCTCCCCTGCCGACTCCTACCATGATGGCGGTAGGAGTAGCCAAACCCAATGCACAGGGACAGGCAATGACCAGCACGGTCACCAGGGAAAGAAGCCCATAGGTCAGCCCGTTGCCGCCACCCCATATCCACCATGCAATAAAGCTTATAACGGCCAGTCCAATGACGACAGGTACAAAGATACCTGCCACCTTGTCGACCAGCTTCTGGACAGGCGCTTTGCTGCCCTGCGCCTCCTGCACCATCCTGATAATATGCGCCAGCAGCGTATCCTCGCCTACCTTTTCGGCGGCATACCGGAAGCTGCCCTTTTGATTGATCGTACCCGCAAATACACTGTCCCCCGATGTCTTCGCTACAGCCACGGGCTCCCCGCTGATCATGCTCTCATCCACATAGCTGCTGCCTTCCACAACACGTCCGTCTACGGCTATCTTGTCTCCGGGACGTACAAGCAGCTTATCCCCCAGCCTGACTTCCGCCAGCGGAATTTCTTTCACCACCCCATCCTCACTGACGAGGGAGACAGTATTTGGCTGCAACCCCATCAGCTTCTTTATAGCCGAGGATGTCCGTGCCTTGGCCCTTTCTTCCAGCGATTTCCCCAAAAGGATAAATGCGATGACAACAGCGGATGCCTCGAAATAGACATGCGCATGCAGCCCTCTCTCATGCCAGTAATCAGGGAATAAAGTATTGAAAGCGCTGAATAAATAGCTGATACCCGTACTCAGGGCCACCAGGGTATCCATATTGGCCCTGCCGTGTCGCGCCTGCTTGAAGGCATTCACAAAAAAGCTCCTGCCAAACCATATAACCACAGGGGTCGCCAGGGCCCACATCCAATAATTGGCATACGGCATGTCCATAAAGAACATCCCGATGATCACCAGTGGGATGGATAAGAAAATAGCTGCCAATGTACGCTTACGGAGACGGCTCCCTTCTTCCCGCTGTATCTCCTCCAGCTTTTCAGAAGGCTCATCCACCAGCAGATCGTATCCGATGTCCTGCAAGGCAGTCTTCATTTGCCGGGGAGTGATCTTATCGGGGGAATATTCTACCTGTACACTGTGCTGAGGGAAGCTGACTTCTGCCTTGCCAACACCCTCCCTGGACGACAGGATCGTCTCTACGCTGGAGGCGCAGCTGGCACAGCTCATACCGACGACAGAAAATTGCTTCTTGATCATATAGCAAAGGTCGGAAGCCGGGTCGCCCGGGACATTATATTATCCTGTAAAAATGTTACAAAATATTGTAGTCTACCGTATCTCGTCCAGGGAAGTACGTCGGGTATTGCCGGTCTTTTTGAAATGGCTGGGCGTAAGACCCGTTATTTTCTTGAACTGCGCGGACAGATGCGCTGTACTGCTATAGCCCAGTTTCCAGGCTATCTCGCTAAGCGTAAGCTCGTCATATGCCAACCACTCTTTTACCTTTTCAATCTTCAGTAAAATAAAGTATTGTTCTAAGGTCATACCCTCTACTTCGGAGAACAAGCGGCTCACCGCCGTATATTCTTTCTGCAAGGCAGACCCCAGAAAAGTGCTAAGGCTAAAATGCTCCTCCAGCTCTCCCTTTTGGATAAGACCTATCAGGAGGTTCTTTATCTTCTCTATCTGCCGCTGCCGTTGATCATCTAATAATTCGAAACCCAGGGCCTGTAGTCCCTCCCTGAATTGCTGGAGCGTCTTTTCCGAAAGCGCCTCTTCCAATACGACCTCTCCCAGCGACACCTTGAAGGGCTTGTCCGTCAGCTTCTTCAATTCCTGCTCTACAGCAAGGACGCATCGCGGGCAGACCATGTTCTTTATATAAAGGATCATAGCTGCAAAGATACAAAAACCGACCATGGGTCGGTTGCCCGAAGGGCCATTATTAGCCATTTTCAGCCCGAAGGTACTTTTCCTTTGGACCTGAAGGGCTGAAAATAAAGGAGGCCGTTGCCGGCCTCCTATGAAAAGTCTATTGCACATCCCACCATACCCTGTCGGTCAACACCGCCGTCTGCTGCGGCTGAGGATTGGTGAGTATCTCGCTTTCAGGATACAACAATCGGCGTGGCATATCCGAAAGACCGCCCTGCACCTTTGTCAGCAGCGGGAAACCGGTCCTTCTCCAATCGGTGAAATTCTCTTCATTGAGGAAGTTGGCGATACTTTTCTCTTCCATGATACGCTGCAACGCATTGCCCGCGGTCAGTGATCCCCTGGTGGCTATATAGGCATCGATATCGGTCTGCGCTACACCCAGTTTTTTCATATGATTGGTGACAGCCGCCTGGTATATAGGTTCGGCAGCCGCCGCACCCGACTTGATCAGCGTGGCTTCCGCAGCCAGGAACTGGGCTTCAGAATAATTGACGATATAGTTGTAAGCGTCCGCCCCTGCATAATAATCGGTGGGATAGGAATAATCATCCAGCGACCCCAGCGTTGTGCCGATGGTCCGTCCCTTGTATATCCCGCCCGACACCGTAGGTTTGGCCATCTTGGGAAGCCTGGGATCATTCCGTGCCTTCAGACTATCGATGAATGTCGAGCAAAGAACAGCCGTGCTCACCTGTCCAAAAGCATAATACCAGGGATCCTCGCCTCCGGCGCTGCCGGCATAAGGGAACTTGAAATCGTCTCCATCTTCCTGCATGCCATTCGCCAAAGCAGCAAGCGCGCTGTCAGCCTGTACGGAGGCTGTGTGACCAGGCGCCTTTGTGAGATGCATAAAGTAGCGAGCTTTCAGCGTATAGGCCAGCTTTAACCACTGACCCATCGCCCCCTGGTAAATATAATCCGCCCCGCCTGGTTTGCTAATATCGTTCTGGCCGATGAGACCGATGGCCTCGCTCAAAAGGCCCTGTACGGTCTTATAGATATCCTCTTGTTTGTCATAAGCAGGCGTAAAATTGCCGCTGCCTTTAAAGCCCTGCGAATAAGGTATATCTCCCCAGAAATCCGTGGCGGTCCCCAACGTAAAGGCTGAAAGGATATCGGCGATAGCAACATAGTTCGGCTTATTATCCTTTACACCTTTGTCATGCAGTATCTTCATATTGTTGAGACAGACTACATAAAAGTTATTCCAATCCCCATCCATATCGCCATTGAACATCTGATAGCTCCATAATCCCGGGTTGAGCTGGTTGGGTGCAATGACCTGGCCGAAATACTGAAGGATGATAGGACCCTGCCCCGGTGAGAATCCGGCATGTATAAAATCCGACACATCCGTTAACAGGGGAGCTAATATCAGGTCCTCTTGCACATCCAATGGGTTATTGGGGTCCTTATTGACGTCCAGGTATTTCTTACAGCCACCGGTGAGGGCAGCCAGAACGATGAATAAAAGTATTATTTTTCTCATTTCTTTTTGATTTAATAACTCTACAATGACGTTAGAAGCTGCATCTGAGCGTGACGTTGAATGAGCGGGATGTAGGTGTCGAGAATGAGTATATTCCCTGCACGCCATTCCCCGATCCATACGACCCGGCCTCAGGATCACCACCTGTAAAATGCGGCGCATAGATCCACAGGTTCCGGCCTGATACAGAAAGGCTGGCTGCCTTTATCGGGGTCTTACCCAGTAAGGAAGGTTTTATGTCGTAGGTCAGCGTAACATTCCTCAGCTTCAGATAAGTGCCGTCCTGTATGGAGGACTCGTATTGCCGGGTTGTATAATAAGCCTGTGCATCTACTATCACTTTGTTGGGCTTGCCATCGACTACGCTGATACCCTTGACGACAAATGGCTGTCTGTTCTCCGTGACCTTGGCTGTGCCATAGAAAAAGGCCAGCCCCTCTACTTCATTGGCCACATCCCCGCCTTTTTTATAATCGAAGAAGAAGCTAAGAGAAAGCTGTTTGTATCGTATGTTATTGGTCATGCCGGCCAGCCAGTCGGGGTTGGGATCGCCTACTACACCCTGTGTGCTGGCGACGAGCGGCATGCCGTTGGCGCCGATGAGCAGTTGCCCTGTGGCTGAATCCCGCTAGTATCTTGCACCGTAAAAGACATTGAACGGCTCTCCGACGATGACACGTCCCAGCTGATTGAGTCCGGGATATAAGGCCAGCACCTTATTGCGTATACGGGTAAAGGTAAACGTGATATCCCAGTTGAGATCCCTGGTCTTGACAGGTGTCGCAGTGATCAACAGCTCGATACCCTTGTTTTGTATCGAGGCGGTATTCACGGCCGTGCCGCTGTAGCCGGTGGCGTTGGAAATAGAGACGCCCGGAATAATGCCATGATTTGTCTTTCTATAGAAATATGATCCTTCGAAGCCTATCCTGTTGTTCAGGAATTTAGCTTCCAGACCTCCCTCCAGCTCGTTGAGCCTTTCGTTCTGCAAAGTGGGATTACCCAGGGTCGGTGACAGCAGGAATCCGGATTGACCCTGGAAAGGAAAAGGATTGCCGTTCCTGTACTGGTTGACAAAAGGCGTCTGCAGCGAATAGGCGCCGATGACATCATTACCCACCGTAGCATAGGAAAACCGCGCCTTGGCAAAGCTGATGGCCGACCGGAGCTGATCCGGCAGCAGCTCCGAAAAGATAAAGCTGGCAGCAGCCGATCCATAGGGATAGAACTGCTTGTTGCTCGCGAGGACCGAGCTGCCATCATACCTGCCCGTTAGGGAGAGTACGAGTAGCCGGTTGTACTCGATATTGGCCTGCGAGTAAAATCCCACTTTACGTGTCTGGTAATGCGCCTCCGTTGCCGATATGGAGCCCGTAGCGGAGACATTGTTGAAATTGTTCACGGTAATACCGACGCCCTTGATATTCATATATTGATTGTAGGTCGAGAAGAGGTTATTACCTGCCAGCAGGTTGATATGGAATTTTCCAAAGTCTTTTACGCCGCTGACGATAAGGTCATGATTGAACTGCCGGAAATTGATATTCTGATCAAGTATCTGCCCCAGCAGACTAATGGCAGGACTGGGAGACTCCGTATACTTGTCCTGCTCGATATAGATATCCGCCCCCACCCTTTCCGTCACGGTCAGCCAGGAGGTAGGCGTATAGTTCGCCGTGAACACAGGTATGAACCGATTGACTTGCGATACGTTCTTTACATTGTCAAGATCCCATAAGGGCGGGTTCCTTGAGAATCGGTACAGCCGCTGACTACCGTCAGGATTCAAAATGGGATAAGGATTCCATGATATCGGTTGCACCAGCAGCACGAACAAAGGACCGTTGCTCTGGCCTTCAGGCAGCCTGTCCTGTACTGAGTTGCTGTATCCTATCTGGAAGACCGTATTCAGCTTCTGTCCCACCCTGGCATTGTACTTAAAGAAGAGCGAATGTCTTATCAATTCATTTTTTGGCACGATCCCCTTCTGATCCAGGTAGGAATAAGACATATAATATCCGGAATTATTCCCTCCACCCGATATGCTGGCGGTGCTGTTCGTGGTCAGGCCCGTGCGGAAGAATGAGTTGTATGGATTATAGGTAGGCGCTTTGACGCCATTGATCTTCAAAGTATCCATAAGCGGCCCCCAGGACATGCTTGTCTTCTTCGTATTCCCATCGTAAAATGCGCCGCCTGTGCCTTGCCCATATTTCCATTGTCTTTTCGGGAATATCGGGTTCTCAAAAGAAAGGTCGGAAGAGAGGGAGATAACAGGCTTTCTATCGATGCCACCCGCCTTGGTGGTGATGATCACGACACCCCTGGCGCCGGCTGAACCATACAGGGCAGTTGCCGCAGCGCCTTTCAGCACATTTATATTCTCGATGATGGCGGGGTCTATATCCACGATCCTGCTGACACCGGCTCCCGCGGCTCCGCCGCCGATATTACCCGTCTCGTCATTGTTGATAGGCACCCCATCCACCACGAACAGGGCCTGGTTCTCGCTCGTAGGGGATGAATTACCCCGTATGACGATCCGGGAAGAGGCACCGGGAGTGCCCGATGAGCTGGTGATCTGTACACCCGATACCTTACCCGCCATGGCATTGACGAGACTTGGCTCCTTGGCCCTCACCAGCTCATCGCCTTTTACCTCCTGGCTACTGAATGTCAGATTCCTCTTCTCCCGCTTGACACCCAGCGCGGTTACCACCACCTCTTCCAGGGCACGTGTGCCGGTCAATAATCGTATCTCGAAAAAATCCTTGCTTCCCACAGATATCTCCTGCGGGGCATATCCAACAGCGCTGACCGTCAGAATCGCGCCATTGTATACAGTCAATGAAAAACTGCCGTCACTGGAAGTGCTGACCCCTTTGGATGTGCTTTTTACACGTACAGACGCACCTGCCAGCGGGGCGCCGACGCTATCGACCACTTTGCCCGTAATAGTCCTCGACTGACCCATGACATGGGCACAGCAAAAGACAAGCATGTTCAAAAGCAGAAGTTTTACTTTTCTCATACCGTTGTTTTGATTGTTTTAATGAAAGGTTAGCTTAGTTATGCAGAAAGGAAATGGTATTTATTCATAATGGCGATTGATGTGAATAAATAAATGTCTGTGTGACATTTATATGATTGGTCATAAAAAAATCAAACATTTTTCCTCATGTTTGACTAATTGCAAAGAAATCTTTCCGCCATGTCATGAGCATGGTCGTCCGGTAAAGTAAATGTAGCAATGAATTAACCTGGAAGCTTTTTCGTTTTTAACAAATTGTAGACGGATTTTAACCAAGACGGACCACAGGTCCGTCGCGCGAAGCGCCATCATTAAACGTTTGCGTCCCGGGGCAACTTTTCTGTTCAGCCACGGGATGCAAACATAAAAAAAAGCGATCCTGTAAAGATCGCTTTTAAGGTTTTGAGCATGGAAACAATCAATAGAAGAATTGTTCCTTAACGACCTTTCCATCCTTTACTTCGTACACGGCAACTTCTTCCATAACCATCTTCCCCATTCCCTTAAAGGTGGCATCCACCGTAATGGTCAGGGCGAAATGATTGCCGGCAACAATGGGTTGGGAAGCGCCGACTCCATGAAACTCCTCGACGGAATCCCGGAATTGCTCTCCCTTTTTGATAATGGCATCTTTTCCCGTCACCGAAGGCGCCTGTGCATGCACAGGCTCGATGCTGATCGCATCATCGGCATACAATTCTTCCTGGGCTTGTTGATAATGGCCCTCTTTGCAAAGTTCATAAAGGCGATTGGCGATGTCCACAGTGGTCATCACAGCTTCTTGTGTTGCCATAACAATTGTGTTTAAATGATTAGGAAATGGAAAAATGGATAAGTAAGCTACAAAATAACGGAATCCCGCCGAATTACTAAATTGTTAAGGAAATATTTGCCAAATATTTTAGTATTTATTATCTTTGTCTTTCCAGGGACGCATCTGATCAGCGCCATGAACCATTGAATCTTTCCTTTAGGTCCCCAATTCGGGGGTTGACCCCCGAATTGGCTTGGACATCATGTGATATTTTTATTTAAATGCAGTAGTATCAAGGGTTTTGTCAATATTTTATGCCTTTGGCATGATAGAATTACCTCTAAGTTGTATTCCCGGCCCTGAAAAACCACCCTATATTTGTGTTATCCAAAACGAGTCAAAGGCTCGTTGTCCAGGACCATCGGTCCCGACCGAGAAGGAGCTTTCGAAGTACCCGAGGTAACGAAGTTCTCCGACGAAGGTCTCAGAAATTAGATCTTTCCGAAAAACGGACTAAATTTTTTGAGAGACCGTTTTTTGGACATTTACGACGACAATCGCTAGTTCGATATAAAGATTTTCATATGGCAAGCAATCGTTAGAGGTCCGCTGTTTCTACAGTGGACCTTTTCTTTTTTGGCCCGCTGCCGCGGACCAAAAAACCTGCCGCCAGGCAGGTCATCCTTCCTAAAAACTGAAAATCCGCGGCTTTCGCCGCGGACTCAGCTTCCTATATGTAACACGCGCAGTATGCTCTAAGGGTCAGGGTATCGTTAAATACGTTATATCAATTTTAGAAGAACCAGCTCGACAACTGAGACCTGCTGGCCTGAAACCAATTCTGAGAAGGCTTCGGCGAATTATCCACCAGCTCGACATCCTGCATCCTCACTTTCATAGCGATCACACGCTCACCCTTCATTCTCTCCTTCATCTCTGCAGACAACGTAGGATGATAATCGATCTCCTCACGGTCAGTAATAATATATGCAGTACAAGTGACCTTCACAAAGAAATCCATTCCCTTCTTGAAAAAATCCAGCTTTGCAGGGAACTCTTTATCAAATGCATCGATATGCTGTACAGGCTTGGGGATCACGAACCAGATCTGCTCTTCCTCATCGATCTCTACTTCTGATATTACATGCGTAGGCAGTTTCACGATAGAAGAACTCTCACTAAAAAACAGGGCGCTCTGCAATTCCAATATCTTATTCTTCAGGATTTGTGCTTGCGTTTCTTGTGCTGTTTGCGTGTTCATAATCTCTTTATTAGGGTACTTGATTAAGTTTGTTTGTTACGGACGATAAGGATATTTCAATTGGCATACCATTTCTTAATGCATTAATTATCAAATAGTTAACTTTGGCATACCCCCACCCCTCTGTCCCAGATTGGGAGTATCTTTCCAAAAAAAGAAGATTCCTCCCGAAAGACACCGTAAATTATTATGAGAGGAGGCCACGCGGGTAGCCTTCTAAGCCGTGCGCTTCAACCCTACGATGCCGATCAGGATCAAAGCCATATAAATAAACTGGTAGAAATTGGAAGGCTGTTTGAAAAGATAGATCTCCGCTATCTTGATACCTATCAACGTAAGACCCATCCAGGAAGCCAGCGCGACGCTGGCCGGTATATACTTCATCGCCATGGAGAAAAAGATGATATTCCCAATCCCAAAAACAACATAACCGGCAAAAGGCGCCAGTATCTCGAAATTCTCGCGCCGTGAAAAAAGAGAAGACCAACTGATGGTCTTTACCCTCTTTACATTCATGAACTTCAAACAAAATGTCCAGCAGATCTCAAACATCGACGCGACTATCAGATATATCCAGGACATGACCGCTTATTTTGGGTTTTGATAATTTCAGCCATCGCAGCATCCGCCCCCGGCAGCCATGATACGCGCGGAACCATCGGTGCCTCTCCGCCAGCCTGTTCTCATCCAGCCGCCGCACGGAAAAGGCATGCTGGAGAAAGTAGTCCTTTGGATAATCATAATACAGCCCATACTCCTCCGGCTTCTCATCAGGCAAAAAAGCAGTCCCGAACAGCCAGTCCCAGACGGCGAACTTCGTGGAAAAGTTAGCATAGAATACCCTTCTGTCATTGGCATGATGCCACTGATGCATCTCAGGACCATTGATGATATACTGCAGCTTACCGCTCCGTACATCGATATTCGAATGGATATACATACCCCAGACTGCATCCAATAACGCCTTGATGGGTACCACCAGGGGATTGGCGCCCAATAATACTATCGGGGCAAACTCTACCGTCTGATTGATCAGTATCTCCACGGCGTGACTCCGGGTGCCGGCCAGCCAGTCGACCTCCTTGTTCGAATGATGGGCCTCATGGGTTCGCCAGAGCAGCTTTGAATGATGCTGCCATCGGTGGAACCAGTAAATATAAAAGTCATATATGACCAGGAAGAACAGCACCTGCATCACCAATGGCCAGGATGTGACGAGGTGCAGGGAAGACAGATGCCATGCTCTATCCATCGGCTGAATGATATAGTCGAATATAAGGATCTTGAGAAAATAGCTTTGTACCAGCGTATACCATATCATGTCTACCCAGAATCCCTCCCTGAATACGGGCAGTCCCTTCTTATATGGTATCTTTCTTTCCAGCCAGATAAAAATACCTACGCTGATCAGCAGTATCGACGTCGTATAATAAACAATGTGTTGCATTAAGATATCACAGCGGCGCTTGGTTTGCGTCTCAATCTCCGCATAGCGCCCATTTCGCTCTCATATACACGTTTAATGCCATCACCCAGCGCTTGTTCCACATCCCGTATGTCACGGACCAGCTTTTGCATGCCCTGTGGTTCCACCGACGCAGCATGATCGGAACCCCACATGGCCCTGTCCAGCGTAAAATGCCGCTCTACAAAACACGCGCCCAGCGCTACAGCCGCCACAGTGGTAGCCAGACCGGTCTCATGCCCTGAATAGCCGATAGGCGTGTCGGGATACATATCCATCAGCGTTTCTATCATCCGCAGATTCAGCTCCTGCGGCGGACAGGGATACGCAGAGGTGGAATGCGCTACCATCAGGTTGTCGGTGCCAAATCGCTCGATGGCATCCCGTATTTCGTCCATGGTTGACATACCGGTGGATAATATATATGGTCGGCCGGTGTTTTTTACCTTGGCAATAAGGTCGTGGTCAGTGAGACTGGCAGAAGCAAATTTATATACCCCGGGATTGAACTGCTCCATAAAGTCGACAGCTACTTCGTCCCAGCAGGAGACAAACCAGTCGATACCCTTTTCCTTACAGTACGCATCGATAGCCTCGTATTCATCAAAGCCCAGCTCGATCATATGACGGTAGTTGATATAGGTCATCCTGCCCCAGGGGGTATCTCTTTCAAGATGCCACTGATCCCTGGGTGTACAGAGCTCAGGCGTACGTTTCTGAAATTTTACAGCGTCACAGCCTGCTGTAACCGCCTCGTCGATCAACTTTTTGGCGATGTCCAGGGAACCATTGTGATTGATCCCTATTTCGGCAATGACGTACACGGGCTGGCGGGCGCCAATGCTTCTTTTACTGCTGACCTGAAATGTGTTCATATTCTGGGTGTTTTTAGTTCAATCAACCATTCGGCAAACTCCCTGAAAGCACCATGCCCTCCTTTCGCCTTACAGTGGTAGTCCACTATAGAGCTCACCTGGGGCATCGCATCAGCAGGACAGGCTGTAACACCGGCTTTTCCCATTACCTCAAGGTCATTGACATCATCCCCGATGTACGCTATCTCCTCCCACTGCAGATGCAGGCGTCGCATTATCTCCGATAGCCTCCCCAGCTTGTCCTTCACTCCGAGATGCAGCTCACTTATATGGAGCTTCTCAGCCCGGCGAGCCACCGAAGGGGACAGCTCTCCTGTGATGATACCGGTGTCAATGCCTGCCAGCTTTCGAAGCCGCTCGACTCCCATTCCATCCCGAATGGAAAAGCGCTTCATGACTTCGCCGATCTCTGAATAGTATACTCCGTTGTCGGTTAATACACCATCCACATCCGTCAGCAGCAGTTTTATCTGTGCCGCGGACACTAAAAGTTGATTTTCACTCATGCAGAATAAGAATATATATATGTATGTAGGTTCTTCTGACTAAATGGCCGTCCATCCCCCATCCACTACCAGGTTCGCGCCCGTCATATATGTCGAGGCATCACTGGCCAAAAAGACGATGGCCCCTTTGTAATCCGATGGAGCCGCCATCCGTCCCAATAAGGTCTTGCTGGAATAATTACGTTTAAAGTACTCGTCCTGTCCGTTCTCCACTCCACCGGGCGAAACTGCATTTACCCTTACGCCGCGAGGTCCCCAATAAGAAGCCAGGAATTTGGTAAACCCAAGCACGGCAGATTTGGTCACGGGATAAGAAGGTGACTTATAAAAGGTCTGCTCTCCGGCTTCGTTCCGGTAGATGCTTTGATCTGGCGCTACGATACCATAGGTCGAAGCGATATTGATGATGCTGCCCCCACCCTGCTCAGCCATGACGCCTCCCAGTATCTGGCTGCAGAGAAAAACTCCGCTGACATTTACCTTCCAGCTTCTGTCCCACATCTCAAGCGGGTAATGCTCGAACATGGATTGCTTTCGACCCAGGGCTGGATTCTCGAACATATCATTGATGGCCGCATTGTTGACCAGCACATCGATACGTCCATATCTCTCCAGGATACGCTGACGGGCCTGCTCCAGCGAAGCGGGATCCGTCACATCCACTCCCAGCCCCATATGTTTATCGCCCAATCGCTCCGCCAGCTGCTTACAGGGTCCTTCCTGCAGATCAGTCGCCACTACCTGCGCGCCGGCTTCCGCCAGCGCCATACAATGATGCTGTCCTAATAACCCACAAGCCCCGGTAACAATGGCCGTCTTGCCGGCCAGTGAGAATAGCTCCATTATTTTGCAACAGGTTTTGTATTGAAATTGCTCACCTTACGGAACACAGGCTCTATAGCCGCTCCACGCAACAGACTGCTTACTTCCTGGCGGGATACCGCCTCCTTCAAAAGCCCCAGCACTTCCCTGTAGGCCGCTAATGTATAATCAACATCCTCATCGGTATGACTAAAACTCATGTTGTGAAATCCGGACCAGAGAATACCTCTCTTGATCAGCTCCTGTTGTACAAAGGATTTTAGTTCCAGCGGATTGCCGGCTGATGCATCGAAGCTCACCAGGCTTCTGCAGTCATACCCTGTACATTTTGTATAATGCGCTATATCCAGATCGGCTGCCAGGGTATTATACCCGTCTTTCAACCGCCGTCCCTTCTCCGCCAGCCAGGCTGGTACATTTTTTTCCTTCATCTCCTGGATAGTGGCAATGGCCGCCGCCAGCGACAACGCCTCTCCTCCAAATGTGGTAAAGAAAAATACCTCCTCCCTGAACTTATCCATGATCTCCTTCCTGCCCGTAAGCAGGCTAATGGGCATCCCGTTGGCAAATGCCTTGGAATAACAAGCCAGATGCGGCGTCACCTGGAAATATTCCTGTGCGCCACCCAGCGCGATCCGGAATCCTGTCCACATTTCATCAAATATGAGCAGTGTTCCATTGGCGTCACAGAGGTCTTTCACCTCATGAAGGAAATTGTCTTTAGGGGCTTCGAATACAAAAGGCTCCAGGATCACGCACGCGACGTCTTCATCCAGTGCATTGCGTACGGAATCCAGATCGTTGTATTCAAAAGTGGAAGTAAGCTCCTTTATCTCCTCAGGTATACCGCTGCTGCGGCTGGTCACCGAGATATACCAGTCATGCCATCCATGATATCCGCAGCAAAGCACTTTCTTCCTGCCCGTATAGGCCCTGGCCACACGTATGGCGGCGCTGGTGACATCAGCTCCGGTCTTGCTGATACGGATCGCCTCCGCATTGGGGATGATCTCGTGCACCAGTTCGGCCAGCACAACTTCCAGCTCATGCATCATGGAAAAAGTGATGCCGTCCTTCAGCTGCTCGATGATGGCCTCATCCACCCGCGGATAGCAATAACCCAGCGACAAAGGCCCAATGGCCATATTATAATCCAAAAACTCATTCCCATCCACATCCCATACACGCGAGCCCTTGCCTTTCTTGAGATATTTCGGCGCCACGCCATTGATATATTGCCCCGGCCCCTTGGCAAGTGTCTGCGTAACAGGGGTCATGATAGGCAATGCGCGCTCATATAGCTTATCGGACTGTGTCACGATAGGATATTCTTCGTTAAAGGCGACTTTATTCGGCATATACTAGATTGGATGATGAATAAATTTTTCCGGCAATTTTTTCAGGAGTAAGGCCTTCCGCTTCCAGCACTTCTGTCAGCAATCCCGGCTTGAACCAACGCTCTTCGAAAGCCATGGGCAGCGTGCGCACAGTGATCCCGTATTGCAGCAGCACCTCGGCCACGATGGAATACAATCCCCCGGTCTTTAGGTGGTCTTCCAGCGTCACCAGCATCCGGCTCCTCTTGGCGGCCCGCACGATGGCAGCTTCATCCACGGGTTTCAGGGAACGCATATTGATCAGCCCCACGGATAAACCTTCCCGTGTGAGCAGCTGTTGCGCCTTCAAAGCATTCTCAAATAAAAAACCATATACCAGTATGGTGACATCCGCGCCTTCGGCAATAATTTCTGCCTGCCCTTTTTCAAAAGGCCGGTGTGTATAGGACCCTTTTTTATGATTCACCCGTACATAAGCAGGCGCATCGGAAGCCCAGATAGCAGGCAGCGATCGGACAAGATCATCTTCGTCGGCAGGACAGTAGACTTCCATACCCGGGATCCCCCGCATAATGGCCACATCTTCGATGGATTGATGCGTGGGGCCGTTGCCGTCAGACAAAACGCCGGGTATATAACCCGAGAGCTTTACAGGCAGATGGGCAATACCTACATCCGTCCGGATGAACTCATAGGCCCTCATGGTAAGAAAGGGCGCCAGCGCATGTATGATGGGTATCCGTCCCCTCAGGGCCAGTCCCGCGGCCATTCCTACCAGTGTTTGCTCGGTGATGCCCGTGTCGATAAATCGGTCCCCCAATGCCCTCGGCACATTGCGGACCAGGGCCCGGTTCTCTGCCGTCATAACGATAATACGCTCGTCCTTCAATGCTGTTTGTATCAAAAGCTCTTCGTAAGTCATGGTATTTTTTTTATCGTACCACCAATGTTTCAGATGAGATGACCGTCTCTACATGGCCGTGCAATTCCAACAGCAGCTGTGCTGTTTCTTCTTCTTTAAAAGCGCAGAACCACCTGTCGGCCCTTGCTTCGATACTGGGAAGTCCCTTCCCTCTCACCGTGTCGGCAATGATCACATTGACGCCGCCCGTGCCGCTCGAAACCGGCAGCTCACGGAAAGCTTCCTCCAATTGCTGGAAATCATGTCCATTTATCCGGCGGACCTTGCACCCAAAGGCCTCGAATTTATCCACCAAAGGCTCCAGCGGGACGAGATCTTCGGTACGCATATTTGCCTGGAACTGGTTACGGTCCACTACCAGTGTCAGGTTGTCGAGCCTGTGCGCATTGGCGACCAATATCGTTTCCCAGACGCTGCCTTCATTCAGCTCACCGTCGCCGGTGATGACCACGACCCGGTTGCGCTCGCCCCTCAGCCTGCAATCCAAAGCCACACCCGCAGCCACTGCCGGAAGATGGCCCAGGGAGCCAGAGTGAAATTCCACACCGGGAATGGCCCTGTTGGGATGCCAGTAAATGTGATCATGGACAGATAAATGATTTTGCAGACGGCTTGCTTCCAGAAAACCCATTTCGACAAATGTGCCATACAGAGCAGGCACATCGTGGCCTTTGGAGAGAAAGAGATAATCCCTGTGGGAGTCGGGTTCTCCGTTGTCGAGACCATGCTGCAGGAGCTCCTGGTAAAGAAAGACCATCAGTTCCACACAGGAGAGACTGGCCCCGATGAAACATCCGCCACCGGCGGACATACGTATAATATGCTCTCTCACGCGCAATGCGGTAGATCGCAGGTCGGATAATGTAGTATTTGTCATATTATGGTTTAGCAACTTCCTTTTCAGATGATCTCGTCTGGCCGGCAGATACCGTCTTCAGCTCATCCAGGTGGTGGCGATACCAATTGACCCCTGCCAGCTCCGCATTGATCTCGTATATATCCGGGCGCCTCTCCAATAAAGAAAGTATATCCTGTACGCCAAACAACGGGTTAGAAGGATACAGAGCGTCATACACCGCCCGGATAAAATGATAATCCTCCTCATAGTCGATCGTAAAACGGTGCGTCATGGAATAATCCACACCCCCTTCCATCTCCACATTGCCGATGCGAAACCGTTCAGGCCTTTCCCATATATAAGGTGTTGTATGTTCTCTTTCCATCAGTGAGGATGCATGGCTATGCGCCTCCTGTAAAGTAGCCAGGCTCATGATCTCCACATCGTTGCCGTCAGGGTATGTGGCAGGATGGAGATTGCTTACATAGTCATAGAAATGTTCATGCTCCAGGTAGTATGCGATCGTCTTGTCGATGATGTCGGGATCTATTAAAGGACAGTCGCTTGGTATTTTCAGCACAATGTCCGCCCCATACAGACAGGCTGCCCGGTAATGTCTGTCCAGAAGATCCGCGGCATGACCACGATAATATTCGATGCCTTCTTGTTGGCATATCTCCTCGATCCTGTCATCTGCTGCAGAGAGCGTGGTCGCCACCACTACCTGGCCGGACAGGAACGCCGCCTGTACCCTTCGTACCTGCTGAACAAACAAGGGCTTTCCCGTTAGCGGCATCAGCACCTTATCAGGCAGCCGGGTAGATTCCCTTCTAGTTTGAATAATGGTAACGATCCTTCTTCCTCTCAGGTTCATGTAGGCTGATGGTTGTTGGTTTATGAATGATTGCCCTCTTTAAAAATTCTTCCTTCGTACCGCTGAACTGGATATATTGCCGGCACAGACTTGCGATCTGCGCAGCCGAGCTCCCCCCATTCTGAACAGGGGCCAGCTTTTTCAACTGCTCTACATCAAAATAGGAGTGCACTTTTTTCCCAAGCGCAATACCCGTGTATACGACCGTGGAATACTGGGTGATCAGCTCTTCACAGTTGGCGATCATATGTTCCGTAGGCCCTTCCGTAAAGATCATCGCATCGGCGGGAGCATACTGGCGTATTTCAGCGATGGCCCGCTCCCTTTGCTCGTTGGGGTGAAGCTTGAAGATCATAGGGCGCCCCCCTGCAATACGTACACAATCCCCGATAAATGCCGGCCGGTCGTCCTTATTAAAACATTCCCGTATATCGGAAGTCGCCACCAGCACATACCCGTGATGAGGGAAATTATTGTCTAAATAAGCCGCAGCATTGTCGTAATTGGGTATCCCTGTCACGAAGATCCGGTTGGCATCAGTACCCCACCGTGTGAACTGTTCCTTATATCCCGGACTGGCTGCACAGTAGATGTCACAGATATTGCCGCATCCATTGAAGGCGGTATTCTTGGCAAAGTAGGCAGGTAAACCAAGGCGTCTCGTCCACTTAGCAAAGGACGTAACAGGGTCAGTCATACCTTCCTGTACCCACACGGTCTTCAGACTGCGCAACTCTTTGGTCACCAACATGTCCGTACAAAGCACGGCCATGTCATATTCATGTTTATAAATGGATTGGGCGTAATCATTGCGTAAACAATGGCGTTTCAGAAAAGCATCACCCTTCCTCCTGAACTCTCCGGAAAGAATAGTAGTTTCCAGGTATCCCCTGGCCATAAACCATTTGACGACAGGATGCTTGCTGTATAGTTGAGTGAAGTAGCAGTCATATTCAGGAAGCAGTGATGCTATTTGGTGCATCTGGCTTGCCTGGTTCGGGCTTCCGATAGTAAAGAGGATTTTCTTCGGGCGAAACTTGACGTCCTTCGGCATATGACAAATTTCATCGTATCGTTAATACGGAATATGCCGGGATAAAGAAGTTACAATAAGTTAGCGAATAGATTACAATTTCTTAATACGCCTGGGTCAACAATAAGTATATATCCTTATCTTGGTTTGTCGAGATAGGGAAGCAACACTTTTTGCCAGATCTCATACCCTTTTGCATTCATATGTAATTTATCTGCCTCGAATATATCTTCGATGGGTTTGCCATCCGGGGTCAGCATCTTATGATAGACATCCGCAAAGGCAGCGTGTTTCTGCCGGATGATAAAGGCTCTGATCAGCTTGTTGGCTTCCACCATACGAGGCATCAGATTTTCCCTGCTGGGACTGGGCTTGATGGATACATACAATATATCTGTTTGTGGGAGCTTGCTGCGGATCAAACGGAATAGCTGAGTAAATCTCCTGAACACCACCTGAGCCGTCACCGTATCCGAAGACGCCAGATCATTGTCGCCGCAATAGAGCACTACCTGGCGGGGGTGGTATTTAAAAATGACCTCATCGGCATAACGTATTACATCGGGGAAGGTGGAGCCGCCAAATCCCCTATTGATAATAGGATATCCGGGAAAAGCAGCTCTTACGCCGGTCCATTTGCGAAAGGATGAGCTCCCCGTGAAGACGATAGGATTCGAAGGCGGTGGTATGATGCTGTCTATATGTTGGAAAACGGCTATTTCATCCCAGAAAGGCGGCTGCTGGGCAAAAGTGGTAAGGGATAAAGAGCAGGCAAGCAGGCAAAAAAGGGTAAGTTTTTTCATGATCCGAATATACGTAATTTCAGGTATGATTACCGCTATCGTACTGGCAGCAGGCTACTCCCGTAGAATGGGAAGGAATAAGCTGCTGCTCACTTATAAAAGTCGGCCGTTGCTGGCGCATGTCGTAGAATGCATCCTTTCTGCAAGAGTAGGCCGTGTTGTCATTGTATCAGGATACGAGGCGGACCTGGTGACATCCACCGTCGGGGGAATGGACGTACAAATAGTGCACAATCCTGATTATGAGAAAGGCATGACAAGCACCATACAGACAGGTGTGGCTGCCGCAGATGGCGAAGGGTATATGATCTGTCTTTCGGACATGCCCTATATCAGCCCCGGGGAATACAAGGTATTGAGAAATGCTTTTCGTCAGCAGTATGCGCATGACAAGGCCTGCATCATACAACCCTCCTATGACAACCAGATAGGAAATCCCGTCACTTTTTCCGCTGCCTGGCGTGGGGACATCCTGGCAAACACCGATCCGGAAGGATGTAAGAATATCATCGGTGGTCACCAGGAAAATGTCTACCGGGTGGAAATGCTTACGCCCGCCGTTTTGCAAGACATAGACTGGCAGGATGATTATGATCGCTTGTCGGAAGGTATCTGACCCATCATGCCTCCATGACGTCGTACACGACAACCTTAGCCCACAAATGACTGTAGTTCTTAATAAATTCCTGATGGATGGGATGTTCCTGGTAGGCAGCCTGACCAGCCAGGTCGGTAAAGAACATCAGCTCGGACACATTCCAGCTGACATCCACCACGCCTCGCTGTTCCGTATCGGCGACGACACCTACATGCAATGATTTCACTGTTGGGATGTTACGGAGGGTCTTTACCCCTTCCACCAACTTGTCCCTGTCCTCTTTTGAGTCGGGATTCTTTAGCCAGAAAAATACATGATGGACGAGGGGTGTTTTATCTTGTGACATAGTTGTATTGATATTTTATCCTCTTAATGCTTCTATTTCTTCTGCCTTTTTTGCCAGCGGCTTACCCAGCAGCCTGCTCCCCGTCTCCGTAATGAGCATGTCCTCCTCGATACGTATCCCGCCAAAACCCCTGAACTCCTCGAGCTTATCATAGTTGATAAACTCGAAGAACTTCTTCTCGCTTTTGCGCAGATCCATCAGCTCGGGGATAAAGTAAAGCCCCGGCTCGATAGTCACGACAAACCCTGGCTCCAGCGCCCGGCCAAGCCGCAACGATTTTAATCCGAACTCGGTGCTCTTCTTAAGCTCCTCCGTATAACCCACATAAGGCTCGCCCAGGTCCTCCATATCATGTACGTCTAATCCCATCATATGACCCAGCCCGCACTGGAATACCATGGTATGCGCACCCGCAGCTACGGCTTCTTTCACATCTCCTTTCATTACGCCGAGGGCTTTCAGTCCCTCTACCAGCTTCTCAGCCGCCAGGAAATGTACGTCCCTGAAAAGTATCCCGGGTCTCAACGCTGTAATAGCCGCCTCCTGCGAGCTCAGCACGATCTCATACATCTCTTTTTGTATCCCGGTAAATCGCCGGCCAACGGGGAAGGTCCGGGTCATATCACCTGCATAATGCATCCTGTTTTCCGCCCCCGCGTCGCAGAGCGCCATCTGTCCCGCCTTCATCACAGTGCTGCCATAATGATTGTGTAAGACCTGCCCATTCACCGTAAGGATGGTAGGAAAAGAAAGATGCCCTCCTGCCCCTATGGCAATACCCGGCAGCTCACCAGCCAGCTGTGCCTCGGTCATCCCATCCCGGGCGCCTTTGATCGCGGCCAGATGCATGGCGGCGGTTATATTGACGGCATCCTCGATCTGCTCTACCTCCTCAGCCGACTTTATCGAACGCTGCGCCACCACGGCCTTTATAAAGGGAACCGAAGCCTGCTCTTTTACAGCCGCAGGCGAAAGCCCCAGCAGCTCGCTCAGCTTTTGAATATTCTCCGGCCGATAGGGCGGTAAAAAATGGATCGTCAAACCTGAAGACCTGGCTGCCGAAAGCATCCCCGCCAATGCAGCGAGAGGCCGGACATCCGTAATACCCACTTGCGCCGCCTGGTCGATGATGGAAGGCTGCGGGCCCATCCAGACGATCTCATCCAGCGTAAGCTCCCTCCCAAAAAGTATATCCTTATCACCCTCTACATCGATGACGGCAGCAAGACCGGCCTTGTCCAGGCCAAAGAAATAAAGAAAGCTGCTGTCCTGGCGAAAATGATACCAGTTGTCCTTATAGTTCATGCTGCTCTCTTCATTACCCAAAAAGAGAAGCAACCCTTTTCCCAGCTGCTGTTTCAGTTTCTGTCTGCGCGCTATATAAACTTGCTTATTGAACATGATCATGTTAATTTATATATTTTCTCTCAATGCCCATTGAATGCCTCTCAGCTCCGCCAGACCCCTGAGCCGGCCGATAGCGCTGTACCCCGGATATGTCTTTTTCTTCAGGTCATCCAGCATCTGATGCCCATGATCGGGACGCATGGGAAGAGATATCTTTCTCCGGCGCTGTACCAGCAGCAGTTCCTTTATCACAGTCACCATGTCCACATCTCCGCCCAGATGGTCGGCTTCAAAGAAATTGCCTTCTTCATCCCGCTTGGTGCTGCGCAGGTGAATAAAGTGGATATTGTCCCCCATACGACGGACCATGCCGGCAAGATCGTTGTCCGCCCGGACCCCATACGAACCGGTGCAAAAACAAAGCCCATTGGCCGGTGAAGGAGCACAATCCAGCAGCTCCCGGGCGTCCTGCTCGGTGCTGACGATACGTGGCAGCCCAAGTATCGGAAAGGGAGGATCATCCGGATGGATGGCCATCTTCAGCCCTGCCTCCTCCGCTACAGGCACCACCTGCTGCAGAAAATAAAATAAATGCTGCTTCAGCTTTTTGGCGTCGATACCTTCATACGTACGAAGGGCGGCCAGTATCTGCTCTTCCGTAAAACGCTCTTCGCTGCCAGGCAGTCCCAGCAATGTGTTGCGGTACAAGGTCTCTCTCTCTTCGGCGCTCATACTGGCATGACGGCCTTTGGCTTTTTCGATCTCTTCCTTTGTATAATCCTTTTCCGCACCGGGGCGTTTGAGGATGAACAGATCAAAGGCGATAAAGGCGGATTTCTCAAATCGCAGGGCCCTGCTCCTGTCAGGCATCTCATACGCTATCTCCGTACGCATCCAGTCGAGGATGGGCATAAAATTATACGTCACCACCTCCAGACCGCAGCGGGCCACGTTACGAAGACTCTCCTGGTAATTCTTTATATACTGCTGGTAATTGCCGGTCTGTTTTTTAATATCCTCGTGCACCGGCAGGCTCTCGATCACCGTCCAGCGCATACGGGTATCTTCCACTTCTTTCTTTCTTTTCATTATCTCTTCCACCGACCATACTTCTCCTACAGGGATATGATGCAGGGCCGTCACCACACCCGTACATCCCGCCTGGCGTAT
>Ga0068860_100000879_pt1 | contig 33346 bp, 19 predicted proteins | sample KBSSwiS32_FD_66597 | JGI IMG/M metagenome (GOLD analysis project Ga0068860, IMG submission 66597) | Switchgrass rhizosphere microbial communities from Kellogg Biological Station, Michigan, USA - KBS Switchgrass S3-2 | ecosystem: Host-associated > Plants > Roots > Rhizosphere > Soil ... | reverse complement strand
TTCCGCTTCCTCATTTATGAGATCTGCTTGATTATGGTGTTTTGCATAATTCAAAGGCGAGAATAATAATAAACTGATAGCAAAAAAATAAATAAAATCTGTTTTAAAAATCATAATCCACCATACGGCTGCTTCCGTTTAATTAAGGGTGTCTTATATCTTTTTAAAGGCGAAAAGGGTCGCCGGTTCAGGCACATAAATTGAATGCTGCTTCATCCACCACGAATTACATTGCGTAAAAATATTTTGCAAACTAAAAGGTTAAATAAGCCGCTTTGAGAATATTTCCCCACAAAAAACTGCCCCCAGTAAATACCGTTGGGCGAACTATATCTTCCGCAGATCATCCTGTAGCTGCCAATGGATAACTTCTATTCCCTGCGATTCAGATACCTTATATTTTTACAGTTCCATTGACTTTGTCCTACATATAGTAACCAGTTTCAGATGCAAACAATGATTGACCAGGTAATACAATGCTGACTAATTAATTAAGAACATACCATGAAAAAAATAAAAAAGTTCACAATTTGTCTGCTGCTTCTGCTGTCCCTTTTTCTTTTTCTAAAAGATAAAAATACCACGAAGGCGTTTTCGGCTACAGCATTCCAGGGAGTACATGTTACCCCCTATCAAAGCGTTGAAACTTTAAACCTTCCCGAGGGCGCCAATCGCTCGTTCATGGTAACACACATTGGTAGCCGGGTTGTAATATATCCTATAAATTATGCTTCATATAAGAACATGGAAGACCTCCTTCGCTTTAATAACCCCGCGAGTAATTCAAAATTTTACCAAAAAAGTTCACATTCGGTATCATATTGTACACCCGCAGTTTATAGCCAGATTGTGCCAAATGCAAATTTTATAAATGGTTTTCCCATCATGTTTATTAAACAATAACCCTGGTCAAAAAACATCATACAAATAAAATTATTAGATAATGGATAAAATCTTTCAGCCTGCCAGTGTTTGAATCATTGGAGTATGCACCGTAATCAAAAAGTTGAAAATGTATCGTGTACACACTTGAAAGAACAATACCAACTACTGTAAAATGAAAAAGTATTTTATCACTGAAAATCCAGGTTCGCTTATGTCAAGCGTAGCCCTGACCAAATTCAGGACTGCAACTTCTGCAACCGGGCCGTTCAAAAATAAGCGCATTGAATCGATTGATCTTTTGAGAGGCATCGTAATGGTTATAATGGCGCTTGATCATGTTCGCGATTATTTTCATAAAGACGTTTTCCTTTATGATCCGACAGACCTGAACCATACCAGTGTCTTCTTATTTTTTACAAGATGGATAACGCATTTTTGTGCCCCTGTTTTTGTTTTTCTTGCCGGGATTTCGGCCTATTTATATGGCGCTAAAAAAAGCAGGCGGGAGTTAGCATCTTATCTTTTAACAAGAGGAATATGGCTGGTGTTCGTAGAACTATTTATCATCGTTCTTGGGCGGTCATTCAATCCATCTTACCCATATTGTAACCTGCAGGTGATCTGGGCGATCGGTGTCAGCATGATTGTATTATCTGCCCTGATCTATATGAAAAGGCGGCTTATCCCCGTGACGGCCATTTTATTAATTACGGCACATAACCTTTTGGATAACGTACATATACCCGGTACAGGTGCCGGGGCTTTTTGCTGGGCCATTCTTCATGAACCTAAAGTATTCGTCTATGGTCATTTTACTATTTTTGTTCAATACCCCGTACTACCATGGATAGGCATCATGGCCATGGGATATTGTCTTGGAAGTTTATATGGCTCCCGCTATGACGCTAAAAAAAGAAGAAAAGCACTTTTCCTCCTGGGATTTGCCGCGATTGCCCTTTTTTTCTTTTTACGTTTCTTCGATATTTATGGCGATGCAGCTGATTGGTCACTCCAAAAAAATAGTGCCTTCAGCCTGCTATCCTTTCTGAATGTTACCAAGTATCCACCTTCTCTTCTGTATACCCTGATGACCTTGGGACCTGCCATGATTTTCCTGGCCCTGGCGGAAAAGCCCCTGAATGCATTCACCAAAAAAATCGCTGTTTTCGGAAGAGTTCCATTCTTCTATTATGTGGTTCATATTTACCTGATTCACCTCCTTGCAATGATCGGCGCAGTTATCTCAGGTTACAGCTTGTCGGATATGATATTAACAACAAAAGTCTACCTCGCACCGCAATTGAAAGGCTATGGCTTTAATTTGTTAACCGTTTACCTTGTTTGGATCGGGTTGGTACTTTTACTATATCCATTCTGTAAATGGTTTGACCGTTATAAGAGAACTCATCAATCCTCGAGGAAGTGGTTGACCTATTTTTAATATAAACGAAATAAAATTTTTCTTCATACGCAATAGTTGGTTTTAAACCTGGTGTTTTTACACCGGGTTCTTTTTTTCAATAGTAACTTTTAAACCTCTTAACCTGGCTATAAAATAATTACCAATAAATGCGAACTTGTTACTTTCAAAATCAGGAACTGTAAATTGCTTATTAGGAAAATATCGATCCCGATTAAATAATATGTTAGTTTTCTGCCGAACTTATTTGGGCAAACGAATAAAAAGCCCTGATCTTCATCAGAGCTATGAGATCCCATCGGATCTTTCCTATTGTTGAAAATAAATTTGTTGCGTTCAGGGTGTCCTATCAGTTCTTTATCCGGCTTAAGTTATTTTTCCAGGGGCCTGCCATGGGGCAGATGGAATACTGAGTTAAGTATTTTTATTTTGTTGTTCTGCATGGGGTACATCTTCCAGGCGGTAATAGATTTTCAATCCTCTTTCTTTGGCAATTCTTACATCTTCATCTGCCCCTTTGGAAGCTCCCTCAATTCGAAGCACTGCATCGCATTTTAAGAGCAACCTGTGTGCAACAGGGTATAAAATTTCTTCGTAGATCTCATCGCCGGCCTTTGTAGAACCTGCAAGATGAAGTAAAGGCAATGCAACCCATTCTCCAATAATAGGAATGTGCCCCAAACGAAACAACGGGAGGGCAAGGGCCTCTAATTTGCTAAGATTTTGATGCATCAATACAGGGTCATCATTTGTTCCACTACGATAGGGGCCTGCGATAAGTATTAACATAATTTATTTTTTTCGCAAAGAAAGTAAATGATAAGCAGGCAGGAATTAAGGTAGTTTAAGAAATTACTTTCTTAGTTTTATTTCCGCGGATGGTACTTAAAAATTCAGGAGTTATTCCCAAGTAAGTTGCAATTTGTTTTTGGGTAACATTTTTGGCTACCTGGGGATATTTAGCTAAAAAATTATTGTACCGTTCTTCTGCAGTTAAGGTTAGATTTTGAATAATCCTAAGTTGCTCTCTTATGTAGGCGTTCTGCATAATGATTCTAAAAAATCTTTCAAATTTTGGCACTTTGAGATAGAGCTCATCCAAATCTTTTTTTTGTAATTGAAAAATACAGCTGTTTTCAACTGCTTCAATATTTAACATGGCTGGTTGTTGGTTGATGAAACAAAACATATCTGTAATCCACCAGTCTTTCAAGGCAAACATGATCGTTGTTTCTTTGCCTTCTTTGTCCAGATGGTAAGCCCTTAATATACCGGAATGAACAAAGCTGATATTTTTGCAAATTTGCCCCTCTCTTAATATCAATTCTTTTTTCGAAACCTGCTGTTGCTTTATAATTGAAATGAACCAGGATATTTCTTCTTCATCAAGGGAAATATGTTTGGCAATATTAGATAAGATCAGGTCATGTGACATTTGTCCAAATTTACATAAGCTTCCGGAAGTATTTAAAATTTAAACTTATTGGGTGTAAAGTGCCCATGTTGGTGGCCTGACCAACATCATATGATTTCGCTAAATATATTCGGGATAAAATTTTGCCAGCTTGCATGGCCGGCACACCATCAGTCCAAAGGAAATTGATCGCTACGCAAAATTACAAAAGTGTTTGATGAGAGTACCGCTCATAACCGGCAAACAGAAAATAAATGACGTTGAGATGTTTCTCCTCTCTTCGTAATTTTGCAAAATAGGGTTATTTAACGATTCTGCCCTTCACTGCATCAGTGTCAATACCCGCGAGTTTCATTTTTTGCTCAGCGCCTTCCTCAATTTGTTTCTTTAACTCAAACAAAGTTTCATCAAACAAAACGTGCTGATCCATCATATAGCTCATTTCGTATTCAATTTCTTCCCACGTCGCAAAGTCTGCATGGTTGTGCTGTAATTGAACTTCTAATTTATCCAGGGCGTTTGCAACCCTGGCTTCATAAGTTTCTTTCTCTTCAAATTCATAAAACAGATTATAAATTTCCTGCCCGTTAGTTTCTTTTAAAACCGACTTTAAATTTTCTATGGCTTGCTTTTCTTTTTCTATTTTCTGCGTTTTAATTTCAGGGTTTCTTAAAACATCCAAGGCGGAAATATCACTTGCTTCTGCTTCCACCAGGTCGTGGATGATAATCATCTTCAAAAGCCGGGCTGTGTCAACTTTTTGTTTTAGCAAAGGTTCAATCAAAACAGCCATTAAGGACATTCTCCAGGTATGTTCAGCAACACTCTCCTGCCTTCCGCTGGAAGTATAACTATGTCGAAGTTCGAACTTCAACCGCTCTGCGAGGGTTAGTACTTTTAAAATTGAAGCAATTTGCCTTTCCATATTCAAATAACTTAATGATTTATCAAAATTATGGTCTTTACTTTTAATCTTCTCTGTAATGTGCCGGCAAATAATCAGTGATTGAATATTCTGTTATTCCGAAGTGATGGAAGCTGCAGTTTGTATAACAACTGTTTTGCGAATATTGTTTTTGCCCGTACTGCAATTTGTTTTGTAAAACCCCATGACAGACCGCCTGTGGCTCGGATTAACCTTGCCTGGCTAAGCCATTAAAGTCCCGGATGAACTGAAACTGACAGTCATTTCAGTTAATATTTTATTCATTTGTTCAATAGCAATATGTATGTCATTTTCATTAGTGCGCCAGTTTACAAACGCTGCCCTGATTCCATTCCTGCCATTGTAAATCGTAGAAGTCATAAACACCAATCCCGTATTATTCAGTTTGGTCAAAAAGGCGGGTACTTTCTCCTGATTTTCATCTCCTCTCAAAGTAAAACAAACAATGTTCAGCCTTACGGGCGCCAATAATTCAAATGCATTATTTTGTTCAATAAATTGTCCGAAAATATTTGCCAGGTGAATACAATTATCTATGATGTCTTTATAACCCTGCTTTCCATAAGCCATAAGCGAAAACCATGCAGGCAAGGCTTTTAGACGTCTCGAGCTTTCAGGTAAAAAGTTTAAATAGCTAAAATTCTCCATTAAATTTCCCAAATAGGGTGCATTTGAATTTTGAAAAGCCTCCACCTGCAGTACCTGGTGTTTTTCATTTACAAAGAATACGGCACTTTCGTAAGGAACGTTTAGCCATTTATGACAATCAATTGTTATGCTATCTGATAATTCCCAATCTTTCAGCAGGTGCTTATGGGTAGATGAACAAGCTGCAAAGCCGCCAAATGCGGCATCTATATGCCACCAGAAATTATACTTCTCCTTTAGTTTTGCAATGGCTTCGAAATCGTCAAAATCAGCCGTGTTCACCGTACCGGCACTTGAGATTAGAATAAACGGCTTCTCATTTATTGCAGCTATTTTGTTTTCCAGGTCGTCAATATCCATGGCTTCTCTATTGCCTTCTATAGTTTTTACTTTGATAATGTTATTGCTGCCAATACCTAATAGTGAAATTGATTTTATCGCGGATGAATGAGGTGTTGCCGATAATATTTTTATGTTTCCTGAAATACCCTGTTTTGCAAAATCCTTTCCAAATATTTTTCCTAGCCATTGCCTTGCAACAGCAAGGCAGGTAAAGTTTGACATAGTGGCACCTGTTACAAAACCACCTAAAAAGTTTCCGGGTAAATTAAAAAGTTTTAGGAGTAATTGAATAGTTTCTAACTCAATTAATGCAGAAATGTCGCCTTGCCCTTTAGTTGAAAATGTGTTTTGGTCGTAAATTGTCGTCAGCCAATCGCCAACAATAGAGGCAGGTGTAGAGCCCCCAATCACAAACCCCCAATAACGTGGCCCGGATGAAGCAACTATTATGGGTTCAAGTTTTTCGTTGAATCGTTTTAATGCTTCAATTGTTCCTAAACCTGTTTCCGGCAACTTCTCTTTTTTCCCAATTGGCCGGCGGGTTGAAGTGGGCCTTTCCCCGATATTGTTTAAAAAGTCAAGCCCTTGTTCTTTAGCCTTTTCAAGCAAATAGTCAAATTGAATTAAATCGCCTCGTAATTGTTCATTCATAATATAGGTGCTTTATAGTTGTGTTGTCATCAACTTTGTTTATTGCGGGTGTTCCTACTTGTATTACAGGCGCCAGCATTACCGTTTCTAATTCATTGTAAGGTTGAAAAAGAGTTGGGTAAAATACTGGCTTCCTGTTTTAAAATATTTTTCAAGTTTGCCATATTCAACAAAGCCAAATTGTTTATAAAGTTTTATTGCATTTTCATTTGTACAAACGACGCCGAGTATTATTTGCTCGGTTTGGTTATTGTTAAATGCTTTGTCAATTGTGAGTTGCAGTAATTTTTTACCAATCCCCTGACCAGTGTATTGTGTATTAACAAACATGTGCACAATTTCACCCCGGTGTTTTGTCTTTTGTCGTAAGTCTGTCACAAAGCCACAAATGCCGATCATTGTTTCTTCAGGTGAAAAAGCACCAAAAGCAAAATTAGCGTCATTTGTGAATTTTATTGCACCCTCAAGTTTCAAGGATTTGGAATTAAGTTCCTCTTCGTATATCGCACCGAAATTGTTTGGATATTCTTTTAGAGAATCCAGTCGTATTCTCTTATATTCATTGTAGTCAGCTGAAAGTAATTGTCTATAAAATACGTTGTGCATTTGATTTTGAATATTAGTGACTAAACCGGCTGCCTCAACGAGTTGTAATTGCTAATGGGGATAATTTAATTTATATTAATAGCGGGGTCTCTCGCATTGGCTTCATCGGAAAATTACCGGCTGATGTTTAGCAAATTTACCAACATTGATAATTAGCTTGTCTAACCTCATCAGTACTTTCTGGTATTTGGATCGTTTGCATTTTTTTGTCATTTAATACAGTGTGGATATAAAATTTTGTATCAACTGGCATTACCGGAAATCCTATTGGCAGTAATGTTTTATCAATCTCCTTAAAGCCATTTTTTTCGTAGAAACGTTGTGCAGCCACAAATTTGTCGGTGGTGCCCAGGATTAAATCATTGATTTTCTTTTCAAGTGCCCAATCAAAAACTGTTTTTAAGAGGGATTGCCCAATACCAAATTTATCGCCTCTAAAGGGAGCCTTTACAAACATTTTTCTTAATGCTGCCCGATTGTTCCCAATGTCTAATAATGCAATCGTCCCTATGATAATATTGTCAATAGTAGCCACCCAAAAATTCCCATTATGGCTTTGATAGAATGCGGGGATATTTTTTAGATCCGGTTGTGCTTCTAAATCAATCGGAATCTCAAACTCTTTCTGTTGTATAGTTAAAATGAGATTAATAACGTCACGGTTATAAATTTCGGAATAAGTATGGATTTCAATTTTTGGCATTGCAAATTTTTAATAAATGTTGTTTTAAGCCTGTTGAATTTGGAAACTGTTTAAAATATCATCATGGGGGATAAGAGTTGGAAAAAATATTTATTGTCTCTTATTCATTAACGGGGACTTCCAAAATAGCTCATAACTATCATATGAATCGACACTGATTTTGCCGGTAGTTTTTACTTTTATATCCACATTGCCATTCAACCATATATGCAGATCCGCTGGTTTTATGATACCTATTGAAGAAATATTTCCATCGCCGTTTACCAGCATTGATTTTAATGTAGCGGCAGACAAATAGATAGTTATTTCATCTAAACGATTTTTCCTGTGCGCATCAATGGTGAGCTCATTATTTTTTACAATATACTTTATCCTGTTCACGTCATTTTCATTTCCCTCCACCACGAGGGTTCCGGCTGGTTCATTGGTTAATACCATCGAAATGTCGCCATTAATACGCACCGTTTGAAAGGGGTCAACTATTACTTCCTTTTGTATCACCGGCAACTTTCGCCCTTCCGTGTCGCCTCCGGGCCTGAAAGAAAACAGCAAGAATAATGATGGGAATAGTTTGGTCATGACAGGCCTGTTGATAAATTGAAAAAGCCTTTGAATGTTTGATTTCATTTTTATTGTTTTTATTAGTTTGAATTTTAGTTGATCATCATAAAAAACACCAGATCACCACAGTGAAACGTTAGCTCCTTTTGTTGTCGGCACGAAAGGTTTTTAAGTTATTATTACAGGCACAATTTAAAAACAACTCCAGCCTGTCGAATTCGTTCTTTTCCCATCGGTACGTCTTTTTTTTCCATCGGTGGCCGGGTAAACGTTGCTAAAAGAAATATTTTGTCGCGGGTTGTTGCAATCGGTAGTTGCCTGCATTTAAAAGGCGGATTTGAGTTTCCCAACGGTCCCGATCCGTACCAAACCCGGTCGGGCAGGTAAAATATATTGGCAAAGAATTACCTTTAATGCAAAAAATAAACGGCACGCTGCACCCAATGATTCAGCCCAACCTGGTCCTTACAGTTCTTCTGTCAATAGCTATCACAATCCTTGGTGATAACCGGCTGGTAGCGCAGGAATTTGATGAAACCAATTTCATACGGTACACCCGGATAGAAGGCTTGTCGAACAATTATATTTCAGGCATTGTGCAGGATTCTGCTGGTTATATCTGGATCGCAACACATAAGGGGCTTAATCGTTTTGATGGAAAAACATTTCAGTCTATTTTCAAAAGCTCATCTCACTCACCGATACCAGACAACCTGTTGGTATCCCTCCATCACCAGTCCACGAATGAAATAATTGGGGGCACCCGTGCAGGGGCCTTTGCTTTTCACCCGGGCAGCGGAGATTACAAACAGTTTATTATTCCCTGTGATTCCACGATCTTTTTTTGGACCAATCATACGTTTGATGTAATAAGAGATAAAATGGGGAACTATATTGTTTCTACCAAAACCGGCCTCTATATTTTTAATGCCTCAGGGAAACTAATAAGGCGATATGATCATCATACTGCCGGTGATGTTGGCGGATTGGAACTGATATTTGGTGGCTGGGTTAACTGTCTTGCAAACGGCACTACGCTGCAGCAAAATGGTTTGCTGGGCAGTATGTATGATCCTGGTACTAACAATATCGATACCCTCTATGTTGCAAAAAGAGAATATCTCAAAAAGCAGATCACCGATTCATCAGGAGAAATGAGGATGGCATGGAGTGGAAACAATGGAGAACTATTTATATTGAATGACAATAAAAATACCATTGATGTGGCCGACATATATTCGTCCCAAAGCAACTCATCCCCAATGCCTTTTCCTGTAAAGGCTGATTTAGGATGGGTGAGTAAACTAACCTATATCAATGATAGCTTATTAACTGTTACGTGCAAGAACGGCGGATTCTATTTACTACATTACAATCTCCGGACACATCAATTATCAAGCGATGGAAAAAAACATTTCGAAGGGATGGTCTGTACGGCCATCTTTAAAGATAAGGAAGGGCGTCTATGGATTGGAACCTCTGATGGATTGTACAAACAAAACCTGCGCAACTCCTTTTTTTCAGCTACCGATCTTTCTGCACAATCTTCCCACCTGCTGGATCACGAAATAAGGAGTATCTATATTGAAGACAGTTCAATATTTGTTGGATTACGGAACGAAGGGGGCCTGCTGATACTCGATAAAAAAACAGGTAATATTAAAAGCCAAATTCAGTTTACACCCGGGGATACCTATAGTAATAGCATTACGAATATATTTCCTTACCATCGGGATACACTATGGATTGGAACCAACAGTGGTATTATATGGCTGAACAAAAACAATCACCGTTATGGACGCCTGAATACCCCGCCAAATCTTGAATGGATGCAAAAAATCAATTCAAGGTGTTTCTTCGAGGACTCAAAAAAAAATGTATGGATCTCTTTTGGAAAATTGAATAGTCTTGTGTGTTATAACAGGAATTCACACGCCTTTTCTGATATTTCACCACTCAATAATCCGTTGTTAAAAATTACATTTATTTTCAGTATCGCTGAAGACTTACAAGGTAATATCTGGCTTGCCGGCGACGGGCTTTGCCGCTGGAACGTAAAAAAACAGCTGGTTGATACACTTATTCCTTATCCCAGGGTGAGCAAGCTGTTGCGCAATTATATGCTTATTCTCGACCGGGATCGTAATAATAATTTATGGCTATCTTCTTATGATAATGAGATTATACAATATAACTGCACCACTAATACCATGCATCTGCGCCAGCCGGAAAATAACCTTGTTGATGGGAATACGGTTACCAGTTCGCCTATCATTAATAATAATATCTGGATGGGGACTGATAACGGTATTTCTTCTTTTAATATCAATGATTATTCCGTTAAGCAATTCACTTATGCTGATGGATTACCTTCTGTAGCCATTACTTCAACAGGGAAAGGTAGTTTTTATGATAAGAGATCCAATCGCTTTTATATCGGGGCAAGGCATCGCCTCATTTCATTCACACCTGATGGTTCCCTTTCTCACAAAGTGGCTCCTATACTTTTCATTGAAAAATTAAGCATACATGATTCGCTGATCTTGCCAGCCAGCAAAGATGTCCACTTAAAATATTCTCAAAATAATATAACAATCATCTTCAATACCATAAATTTTACTGATCCCGAAGAAAATCGCTTTGCATGGCGATCGGTGAATACCAGCGACACAGCCTGGAGTGAATTAAACGATCAGACCTCCGTCACTCTCACTAATTTATCCGGCGGATGGCATGCCATCCAGGTAAAACTTTTTTCTATAAATAACCACTGGCCCCAACAGGTAAAAACCATTCGCATCTATATACAGCCACCCTTCTGGAAAACAGTATGGTTCATTGTCTTAATGGCCTGCCTGGTGGCCGGAGCTATCTTTATCATTTATAAAGAAAGGATCAATGCTGTGAGAAAAAAAGAAAGGGAGAAAGCGCAGGTGCATCATATGATTGCAGAGGAATACAAGAACCAGCTGGAATTGGAGCAGATCAGCAATTATTTTTCGTCTTCGCTGGCGGGTAAAAGAAATGTGGATGAGGTCTTATGGGATGTAACTCAAAACCTGATCGGCAGAATGAATTATGTGGACTGCATGATCTACATGTGGAACAAAGATAAGACCAGGATGATACAAAAAGCATCGTATGGTCCCAAGGGAGACCCGAAAGCAATCATGGCCAAAGTATTTGATGTTTTACCGGGACAGGGAATAGTTGGGTATGTGATGCAGACTAAAGAACCATTGCTTGTTCCAGATACAAGGAAGGATCATCGTTACAGACTGGATGACGTAATGCGGTTAAGCGAGGTATGCGTACCAATTATTCATAATAATGAATTGATCGGCATTATTGATTCAGAACACCCCAGCGAGAACCATTTTAAAGAAAGAGATATTAAGATACTAAATACCATTGCAACCCTCATCGGCAATAAAATAAAACAACTAGAATCTGAACAATCATTGGAAATAAAACAAAAAGAGATTGCTTTTATAAATCAACAACTGGCCGAGGCTCAGCTGTCGGCCTTGCAAACACAGATGAACCCGCACTTTATTTTTAATTGTCTGAATAGCATCAAAGGAATGATACTGGGGAATGAACAACAAAAAGCCTCCAGGTACCTGAGCAAGTTTGCCCAAATGATCCGGATAACACTCAATCAATCCAAGGAAACATTTACCACCTTGTACGAAAATGTGGAACACCTTCAAAGTTACCTCGTAATGGAAAAGCTTCGATTTGATGATTCTTTTTCTTTCAGGATTACCGTAGATGATCATATAGACCAGGAAGAAATACTTATACCCACGCTAATGATACAGCCATTGGCTGAAAACGCCATTTGGCATGGATTGATGCCCAGGAAAGGAGAAAAAAAATTATTGATTCGTTTTTCCCGGATGGAAGAAGCTATCTCCTGCATCATAGAAGATAATGGAATCGGAATAAATTCTTCAGTAGCTTTAAAACAATTAAACCGGCCATTGCATCAATCGGTGGGCCTTAGCAATCTTCGGAACCGCATAAAAATACTGAACGAAAAATATGAAACGGGATGCACCTTTGAAATAACTGATTTAAAGGATTTGTGCAAAGACAAAACAGGAACCCGTGCCATTTTACGTTTTAATATTATCATTAATAAACCTTAAAATATGAAAGCAATTCTTGTTGACGATGAACCGGATGGCATCCGTACATTAAAAAAACTGCTGGAATGCAATTGCCCGGAAGTAGAGATAGTAGCCACCTGTTTTGATGCGGTTGCAGCTAAACGAAAGCTGGAAGAAATTCAACCGGATGTCGTGTTTTTAGATATACAGATGCCATGCAAAAGCGGGTTAGACATGCTGGCAGAATTATCCAGAAAGAACTTTGAAGTAATTTTTGTTACTGCACACGATGAATATATGCTGCAGGCATTGCAGTTCAGCGCAGTTGATTACCTCATGAAACCTGTAGACGAAGACCGGCTTGTGGAAGCGGTGCAACGGGTAAAGAAAAGACTAAAGCAGGATTCGGCCACCGGGCAGACGGAAGCATTGCTGCATAACATAAATAAGGCCGGTTCTCCGCTGGAGATGAGACTCTGCCTGCCTACCCAGAAAGGATTTACTGTTGTAAAGCTGGAAGAAATTGTTTATTGCGAAGCACAAAGAAGTTACACCCTGTTTCGCCTCACCAATAACAAAAATATCATGATATCAAAACCTTTATTTGACTACGATCGATTATTGGCAGACACCTTTTTCCTTCGTGTACATAAATCTTTCCTCATCAATCTCCTCCATGTAAAGGAATATACGCGGGGCGAAGGCGGCACTGTTATTATGAGCAATGGCATGGAAATAGAAGTAAGCCGACGTAAAAAAGATTTGTTCCTGGAAAAAGTAAAAGAATCCTTCAAATATTAGGGGGGTAATACAATTTAGTGGTTACAATTTGCATATGGCAACATGAATGCAGTGACTAGTCGCTAACAGCGTAACTCTTTTGGTCTTCTTCAGGCGATTTCAATGATGATACTATGTAATTTTAATTTTTTGCTTTTGGTTCATGGCGCAGGATAGTGAGCCCGTTTACAATCGATAATTATATAGCTTCAACAAGGATTGCCTATAGATCGCAACCTGGTATTTAAAGATCACATAGTATTCATGGCGTGCTTTCATTATATAGCAGGTTGGTCGGCGCATTTATCATAGATGTAAAAAAATGAACTTAATGACCGGCATTTTTTTTAATTTCAGAGTAGTATTCCGGAAGACACTGTTACAAATAAACGACCAAAATGCATACTATAAATTTTCACAGTGCGGCGTAGCAGAAAGATGGATGGTTAATTGCTGAATGATCTATTTTTAAAAACAATAAAATATGCCAGAGAAAAAAAAATTGCGGTGGGGAATGATTGGGGCCGGTAATATTTCACACTCTTTTGTAAAAGATTTTCAGTTAATGGAGAATGCAGAACTGGTTGCGGTGGCAGCCAGTGATAAAAACCGCGGAGAAGCCTTCGCTAAAAAATATGATATTCCACTCGCTTGTACTTACCAGGAATTGTACGAAAGCAATGAAGTAGATGTAGTTTACATTTCAACAACACATAATTTTCATTATGAGCAAACACTCGCCTGTTTAAAAAACAGGAAAGCAGTGCTTTGTGAAAAACCAATGACAGTAAATGTTACGGAATGTAATGAATTGATAAAAGTGGCAAAAGAACAGAATGTTTTTTTAATGGAGGCAATGTGGACTTATTTTTTACCCGCGATTCACAAAGCCAGGCAATGGATTGATGAAGGGAGGATCGGCAATTTAAAAGTAATACAGGCCGATTTTGGTTTCGCAATGGAAAAAAATATTGCGGGTAGAATGTATAACCCTGCCCTTGCCGGTGGTTCATTATTGGATTTAGGTATTTATCCAATTGCAATGGCAAACTATTTTGCAAACAAATCGCCCCATTTAATTTCAGCAGCCGGCGTACTAACTGAAACAGGGGTAGATGAAGGAGTAGGTATTTTATTGCAATACGGAGATATTACTGCTACTTTATTTTGTTCAATGATTACCCGTATGATGAATAAGTGTTGCTTATTTTGTGAAAAAGGATACATTGAATTACCTGATTTCTGGCGGGCCCGCTCTGCTAAAATGTTTAATACAGATTTTGAATTAACAGAAGCCTTTGATGATGGCAGGTTATCTCATGGCTTTATATATGAAATGCAACACGTCAATGATAAAGTGTTAAACGGTAATGTCGAAAGTGACATAATGCCGCTTTCAATCAGCAGGGATATACAGGCAATTATGATGGAAGCGCGAAAACAGATTGGATTAATATACCCGATGGATAAATTAAGCGGGTAAATAAGGCAATTAAAAAATTTAAATGAAATAAATACCTGCGGAACCAGGTACCTGCCTTAAACTTTGTCATGACATTTTTGATTATAAAATAAGTTTATACAATATAGAAACAAATTATTTATCCCGGCAACATGCAACACCAAGATCTTAGGTAAATACAATTGGCTACTTACATTGACAGTCAATGGCAAAGACGCCGCCGGCAAAAAATCGCGATATAATTTTACCACCCTCCGGGTTATTTTATGAAGTGCTGAACGTAATTATTGCAGTGCGTATTATAATCTTTCACATTAAAAAATTCACGCTAAGAAAAAAGGGCAACAGTTATTGTATTTAACTCGCAGTAAATAAGTAACTTAAAATTTTTTTTTATTAATTGTCAAAAACACAATTAATTTACATTAAATTTATATTCAGATTTAATTCGTGCCAAAATGAAGTTTTGATTTTAAGAATAATTTTCTGATTTTAAAAAAACTTTAAAAAATTTTCTTATGAGATTGCTTGTTTGCAAAATGCTCTTCAGCATTGGTACTCCCTTATTATTTTTATTTCTTTTTTATCCAACATCTTTAAAGGCGCAAACAGATAAAACGAAGTTTACCGGTGTCGTAACCGATTCAAAAGGCGCTCCTCTTGCGGGGGTAACCGTAACATTAACGGGTACCCAACAGAAAACGCTGACTGATCCAAATGGTTCATTTGAGATTAATGCGAAGGAAAAAGATGTCATAACGCTGAGCTATGTCGGCTACAAGGATCACCAGGTAATTTTAAGACGAGGCCAGAATATTACCGTTATCATGTCGGAAAATATGGGAGTTCTCAGCGATGTTGTAGTTATAGGTTATGGTACTCAGAAAAGAAAAGACCTGACCGGTTCTATTGTAAGTGTGAACATAGCCGAAACAAAAAAATATGCCACAAGCGATATCTCCCAACTGTTACAGGGAAGGGCTCCGGGTGTTGCAGTTAACAGCGACGGAGAACCGGGAGCTTCTCCAAGCGTGAGAATAAGGGGCTTTAGTACCTTCGGTGGATCTCAACCGTTTTATGTTGTTGATGGTGTTCCTGTGGGTACTTCCATCAGGGATTTCAGTCCTGATGATATCCAATCTATCCAGGTGCTGAAAGACGCCTCGGCCGGGGCAATTTACGGGGCCACTGCAGCCAATGGCGTTATCATAATAACTACAAGGCAAGGTAGCAAAAACACACCTTTACAGATAGAATACAATGGCTATTATGGCTGGGATAAAGTCTGGCAAAAACAGAAGGTAACCGACCGTGTTCAATATCAAACACTGAACAATGAATCCCGTGCAAATGCAGGACTACCCTTGTTCCCCGCTAATGACCCTGCCAACCCGGGATTCGTCGACAAAATAAATACTGACTGGCAGAAGGAAGGTTTAAAAACAGGTACAAGACAAAATCATAATATTAATTTATCAGGAGGTGGCACTAATAATACGTACAATCTTTCATTAGACTATTATGATAACAATGGCACCTATGTTGGTAACGGGCCCACGTATACCCGTTATACGGGTCGTGTGAACTCCACCGCTGAAAAAGGCATTTTTAAAGTAGGCGAGTCTTTCAGCTATTCTCACTCACACGAAAATTCCCTCACATTCCGCAACGATATTTTGCTTGGAGGCATACCACCCATGATCGGTTCTTTGTTAGCTGCAATACCTACAATGCCGGTATATGATACGACGAATTTAGGAGGCTTTGGTGGCTCAAACTCTGAATTTAACGGGGCCAATTCATTGAATGCAGTTGGTATTAACTATCTTCTGAAGAATTTTGTAGACGTAGACCGAACATTTGCAAACATTTATGGTGAGCTCCAGTTATGGAAAAGAGACGGGCATAATTTAAGGTTTAGAACAAGCTTAAGTTACGACAAAACACTTATCAGGGATTATATATGGCAGCCCGCTTTTTTTATGGGAAATTTTTTCAGCCAGGGCATTGCCCGTTTGAGTGATAACTCAAGAATCTACACCAATTCGGCCATTGAAAATACGCTGAACTATGATAAAGTTTTTGGTAAACATTCCATACAGGCATTACTTGGGCAGTCTTTCCGGCAGGGCAATGTACTTTTAAGGCAAAGTAGTTCCGAAGGTTTTAGTGTTCCTTATTATCCCGTTATTGATAATGGGGCAACAAAATCTTCCAAAGGATCAGAATTAAAAAATACCTTAAGTTCCTATTTTGGAAGAATAAATTATGCATTTAATGACAGGTATTTGTTTACTGCTACGCTTCGCCGGGACGGCTCTTCAAGGTTTGCTCCATCCAACCAGTTTGGATACTTTCCCTCTGCATCTGTGGGTTGGAAATTGAACAATGAAAAATTTTGGAATATCCCAAAGTCAATAGTTTCTTTACTTAAGTTACGGGGTAGCTATGGCAAGTTAGGAAACCAGGAAATTGGAGATTACCAGTTCCAGGGAATCGTCAATTCCGGTGTTGTTTACACCTTTAATGACGTAAGAACTGTTGGAGGATTGCAAACCATACTTGCGTCTCCTGGAATTAAATGGGAATCAAAAATAACCACCAATGTGGGTTTTGATGGAACATTTTTAAATGACCATCTTGATTTTTCAGCAGAATATTATATTGCTAAGAGCACCGATGTTTTAGCACCAGTACCTGTTTCGGCAATTGTTGGCTTTACAAACCTGACGCCTACCGTGAATGCAGCAACACTCAAAAATTCAGGAGTTGAATTTTCTGCTATTTACCATAAAATAGGCGGGAGTTTTACTTTCGACATATCAGCAAATCTTTCTACCGTTAAAAATAAAGTATTGGCCCTGGGCGGAAACGATGAACCAATTACCGGGGTTGGTGCAAGAACTGCAATTGGCGGTGAAATCGGGGAGCATTATGGTTTTATATATGAAGGTATATTTCAAACCCAGGCTGAAATTGATTCACATGCCACCCAGTTTGGGGCGGAGCTTAAGCCTGGTGATGTTAAATATGCAGATATCAGCGGGCCCAATGGTAAACCTGATGGGAACGTTGATGAAGGGTTTGACAGGGTATATTTGGGAAGTGCCATTCCAAAGTATAACTATGGATTTAATTTTTCTGCGGCATACAAAAAAATTGATTTTTCTGTGTTTGCATCAGGTAGCGCTAAATTCATGATCAATAGCCGGACATATAGAGATTTACATCATTCGGCAGGGGCCCTTAATTATAGTGTTGATATGCTTAACAGGTGGACCCCCGCCAATACTAACACTGATATCCCAAGATTAAATGATGCTGATGTTAATAACTTCAAAGATTCTAACCGGCCCGGATGGTTGCAGAGTGGAACTTATTTAAGGATCAATACGGTCTCTATTGGCTATACGCTTCCACGAAATGTGATAAAGGGATTAACAAGCTCGCGTATTTATGCCACGGTCCAAAACCTGTACTCTTTTCAGAAATACAAAGGATACAATCCTGATTTTACTACTACCTCAGTATATAATCCTGCAGTATTTAATCCCGGTTTTGATTTTGGTTCTTATCCTAAACCCCGAACTTTTATGTTTGGCGTACAATTGAGATTCTAAGCATTAAAAGACAATCCTCAAATTAAAAATCATGAAAAAAATAATATATCTCTTAACCGGCTTTTGGTTGATTACAGGCAGCTGCGATAAAAAACTGGATTTAAAGAATCCCAATGCGTTAACAACCGGCGATTACTGGAAAACAAAAGACCAGGCTTTCGCAGGTGCTACGGCAATTTACAATGCATTAATAGTGGATGGTACTTATATGCGATCATTCGTTGGCCTTACAGATAGCAGGGGAGACGACTTTACCGGAGACAGCCCATGGCTTGACCTGGTTTTGACAGGCCAGTTTATTATTCCCACTACTTCTGATCCCGTCTTTTGGATCTGGAGAGATTTCTACCTGGCTGTTAATAGGGCCAACCAGGTAATATTTTACGTTAGTCAATATGATGAAAGTGTATTAAGTACAGAACAAAAAAACCGGATCATAGGCCAGGCACATTTTCTCCGGGCATTAGCCTACTATAACCTGGTAACTTCCTTTAAAGTGGTTCCTCTTATAATAGACCCTATAATAGATCAAAAAGATTTTTCTGCCCCAACAGCTACTGAAGAAGTATTGTGGAACCAGATATACGCTGATTTGCAGGCAGCAGAAACTGAATTACCAATTTCTTATGATAATGTTGACGGGCCCGATAACGGCCAGAAAGGAAGAGCAACCAGGGGTGCTGCAGCAGGTTTATTAGGTAAAGCTTACCTGTATAGAAAAGATTATGCAAATGCAGGTGCCCAGTTTGAAAAATTTATTTCCGGTCCGTTGAAAGACGTTTATTCCCTCATGCCTGATTACAGGGATAACTTCAAGGATATTAATGAAAATAACAGCGAATCATTGTTTGAAGTTCAATTTGCAGAAGGAACAGGCACTGACTATAACTGGACATTTGACCCGACTACATCCTGGAAACAGGTTTCCGCCGTTGCAGTAACTTATGGTATGGAGGCGGCAGGCTTCTCTGATTATTTGCCTACCAGGTGGATTTACAATGAATATAAAAAAGAAAAAACAACTGATGGCAAAAGTGATCCAAGGCTTTTGGTTACTATTGCATCATATGAGCCTGATGACAATTCAGTAATGGCTTATGGCCAACCCTGGATTGATTTCCTGACGAACCACGGGGTAACCGATCCAACAACCAGGATCTATCCGCGAAAATATACCAATGACGGTGTGGGCAATGGCAAAAAAGATGAACTGTCTCCCATTTCGTCCGGCATAAATTACAGGGTATTAAGATATTCAGATATTTTATTAATGTACGCTGAAGTGTTAAATGAAGCGGGTAGAACTGCGGAAGCATACCCATATATTCAACAGGTGAGAGCGAGGGCTCGTCTTGCTGATCTGGCAGTTGTAAGGCCCAACATGAGCCAGCAGGAAATGCGTGATCAGTTAGGACATGAAAGGGCGCTTGAATTTGCAATAGAAGGCCAAAGAATCAACGACATTATTCGGTGGGGCTGGTTATATGATGCCGCAAAACTTGCAGAATTAAAAGCGCATGACCCTGATTTTAATACCTGGACACCAGGCAATGAGTATTTGCCTGTGCCTCAGCGGGAGCTAGACGTTAACAAGAATATTTTGCCTAACCCGGCTAACTGATTTTTTAAGTTGCAGTTCCTGCTCCTCTTATTGTTATTGTAATGAGCAGGAATTTTTTATGTATTTTGTCTTTATAATCTCAACATGAAAAAAATATCAATTTGCTTTCTATTGATAATTGTTAGTTGTTCCGTTTCAAAAAGAACAAAGGCACAGCAAACAAATATTGATATAAATTATACGGGGGATAATGTCAGAATCAGCCGTAATATTTATGGACATTTTGCAGAGCACCTTGGGCATTGTATCTACGGGGGGTTTTTTGTAGGTGATACATCCAGGATACCCAACACCAACGGCATAAGAAATGATGTCATTGCTGCCTTAAGGAAAATGAAAATACCTGTGTTACGCTGGCCTGGCGGTTGCTTTGCAGACACCTATCATTGGAAAGACGGAATAGGGCCAAAAGAAAAAAGGCCGACACTTGTAAACAGGTGGTGGGGCGGAGTTACAGAAGATAATAGTTTTGGACTGCATGATTTTTTAAATATGTGTGAACTGATGGGTGCAGAGCCATACCTGGCTGGCAATATTGGTAGTGGTACGGTACAGGAACTGGCCGATTGGGTTCAGTATGTAAGCACCAATACTAAAAATCCCATGTCTGATCTGCGTAAACAGAATGGCAGGGAACAACCATGGAAAGTTAGCTTTTGGGGAGTAGGAAATGAAGCCTGGGGATGTGGGGGTAACATGACCCCGGAATATTATTTTAATGAGTTTAAAAAATATTCCACATTTATGACCGACTGGTCAAACAGCGATAAAATTTTCCGGGTGGCTTCGGGGGCAAATGTGGCTGACTATCACTGGACCGAAACTTTAATGAAAAATATTCCTAAGAATATGATGGAAGGAATTGCGCTCCATCATTATTCTTTTGTAGAATGGGATAACAAAGGCTCTGCAACGGCATTTACGGAGCAGCAATATTTTAAAACCATTCAGAGAGCATTGTTCATGGATTCACTGGTGATCAATCATTCGGCAATTATGGATAAATATGATCCCCAAAAAAAGATAGCCCTGGTGGTGGATGAATGGGGTGGATGGTATAATGTGGAACCCAATACCAATCCCGGTTTTTTATACCAGCAAAATACCATGAGGGATGCAATGATAGCTGGCGTAACACTGAATATTTTTAACAACCATGCAGACAGGGTGCGCATGGCAAACCTTGCACAGTGTATTAATGTGCTGCAGGCTGTTGTCCTCACCGACAAAGAAAAAATGATCCTCACACCAACTTACCATATTATGGAAATGTACAGTGTACACCAGGATGCAACGTTACTTCCGCTGAAAATAACCGGCAACGATTATGTTTTGAATGGACAAAAATTGCCCGCAGTTTCTGCTTCCGCATCAAAGGACAGTTTGGGTATCATTCATATTTCATTGGTAAATATTGATCCCGCCAAAACACAAAAAATAACATTAAATCTAAGTGATGAAAAAATTAATTCTGTCAGTGGCAGGGCACTCTTTTCAAAAAAAATACAGGACTATAATTCATTTGATGAACCCGAAAAAATAAAGCCCGCAATTTTTAAAGGTGCAGTAATTGATAAGAAATCCCTTGCTGTAACTATGCCTGCCGCTTCGGTCGTAGTGTTAACGGTTAAATAAAATAATTTGGGTGACCTAAAAAACAATCTTTGTAAAATCACCGGCATCAGTCTTGCATTTTTTATTCTATTCATGATTAGCTCCTGTGGTAAAAAAGATGCTGCACCGGTTACTCCGCCCCCGCCACCTCCGCCCCCGCCGGCTGATACTTTTGATGTCAATTCAATAACCGACACTTATGATAACATCTCTTCATTTGCCTATTATACAAAATGGAGTGTATACAATGTGCATGATCCTTCTATAAAAAAGTTTGGTGATTATTATTATTGCTATAGCACAGATGTAGGGTATGGAATAGAAGTTCGTTCCGGCATACAGGTTAGAAAATCAAAAGATCTTGTAGAATGGACTTTTGCTGGTTGGGTTTTTAACAGCTTGCCATCTATGGGAACTGCATATATAACAGCCCAGGGTGGCACGCCTTTTAACTCCTTGTGGGCGCCCTATGTTATGAAGGTGGGTACTGAATACAGGTTATACTATTCATTATCGTCCCTTGTTTCAAGGTTAAGCGTTATCGGTCTCGCAACCGCTGCTTCACCCGAAGGACCCTGGACCGAAAAGGGACTGGCTGTTGCTTCAAAAAATGACGCTACAGTTCAAACGAATGCCATTGATCCTACTGTAGTGGTAACTCCTGCAGGTGAATATTGGATGTATTATGGATCAGCATATGATGGAATATATGTTTTGCAATTAGATCCTGCAACTGGATTGGCATTAAATAATGGTGACAAGGGTGTAAGGGTTGCACAAAGAGGTTTCACCGGCTCAACCATAAATGGAAACATAGAAGGCGCGGAAATAATTTACAATGAAACTCAAAACAAATATTACATTTTCATTGCGTACGACTGGCTGGAAACAAAATATAATGTAAGAGTAGGGCGTGGCGATAGTCCCCAGGGTCCTTTCTATGATTATAATGGTGTTAACGTTAATACAGTTCAGGATCATGGCCCAATGATAGTTGCTCCATACAGGTTCATGGGCCATACCGGCTGGCAGGGTACTGCACATTGCACTGTCTTTAAAGACGATGCCGGGCAGTACTACATGGGTCACCAGGGGAGGCCGGGTATCAGCAGGTTTTCTATGGATCTGCATATAAGAAAAATATTCTGGACGGGGGATGGCTGGCCAGTAGTTTCACCTGAAAGGTATGCCTGGGAAGACAATACAACGGTTGCCGAAGACAGTATTATAGGCCAATGGGAAAGAATCAAATTGGATTATACTGTGGTACCCGGCTTTGCCAATGAACAAATAGATCCGGGCTTTCAAATCTCAACAAATATAACCATTGATGCAGGGGGAACAATAAATGGTTCTGCGGTTGATACATGGGTGTATACTGCACCCTGGCTTCAGTTAAACCTGGGTACCGGCAGCACGGAAAAAGTATTTGTACAAAAAGGAAGGGACTGGGAAAATAAAAAAAGCTCCTATATTTTTACCGGCTTAAATGAAATGGGTACTGCGGTTTGGGGAAAGAAAAAATGATATCAGGTAAATAATCATTTAAATTCACTCTCCCGCAATTTTAAAGCATATTCAACAAAGCAGTTTGTTCATGAATTTTCAACAAAGGCAGTAACGAAAAACATGATAAGCAATAAGAAAATATACCTGCCGTTTGCAATGCTTTTATCACTAATATACGGGTGTAAAAATAATAATAAGGCTCCTGGTGATTTTCGCTTTGCATTAAAGAATTCCGGCGAAACCCATATTGATTTCAATAATAAAATAACCGAAAGCGAGTCTGTAAATGTCTTCATGAATGAATATATGTATAATGGCTCGGGAGTTGGAATAGGAGATTTTAACAACGATGGCTTACCTGATATTTTTTTTTGCGGCAGCATGGTAACCTCCAAATTATATCTCAGCAAGGGAAGCCTGCCTGCCGCCCAGCACGATTTTGAGTTTGAAGATATCACAGAAAAAGCAGGCCTGAACACAGATCGGTGGTGTACGGGTGTAAGCATCGTGGATATCAATAATGATGGGTTCATGGATATATATATATGCTCTTCTCACTCCGCTGATAAGGAAAAAAGGGGGAACCTGTTATTTGTCAACGACGGAAAACTTCATTTTACTGAACAGGCCGCAGCATATGGTGTAGCTGATACTGGTTTTTCTACCGAGGCAGTTTTTTTTGATTATGATAAGGACGGCGATCTCGACATGTATCTCCTCAATCACAGGTTATATTATTTCGGTGCGAACAGGCTTACATCAAAAGACACCAGTGGCAACTCCCCTGCCGAAGATAAACTATACAGAAACGACGGTACACCTCCAGGCCTGTCGCATCCTGTTTTTAACGATGTTTCAGAACAGGCGGGTATAAAGGAAGATGGTTATGGCCTGGGCGTGGTAATTACAGATGTAAACAACGACAATTGGCCCGATATCTATGTTGCAAATGATTACTTAGCTAATGATTTATTATGGCTCAACAACAGGGATGGTACTTTTTTAAATATTATATCAACATCACTAAGACACCAGAGCTATAACAGTATGGGCGTAGACGCAGCCGATATCAATAATGACGGTTTGCCTGACATTGCTGTATTGGACATGGCGCCTGAAGAGAATGAAAGAAAAAAAATGATGTTTACCGCATCGGGCCAGGAAAAGTATGAAATGCAGCAAAGACTGGGATATGAACCGGAATTTGTAAGAAACATGCTGCAACTAAACAATGGCACCAGAAAAAATAACAATCGCAAAGAACCCTTCTACAGTGAAATAGGCCAGTTAGCGGGTATTTCTGAAACGGACTGGAGCTGGAGTGTTTTAATGGCTGATTTTGATAATGATGGCTGGAAAGATATTCATATTACAAACGGTCTTGCAAAGGATGTAACCAATAACGATTTTACTACGTTTAGAAACTCCCGCCCTCAAACCAATTATACTTTTAATGGGAGTAATGCCAGTCATGACCTGGATAAGGGTACCATTGAATTACTTCGGAAAAATCTTGATGATTATGGAAGCATCAAAACAGATAATTACTTTTTTCATAATAATGGCAATCTTACTTTTAGCAATACAACAGAACACGAAGGCCTCGCCATCCCTTCGGTTTCTAACGGGGCAGCGTATGTTGACCTGGATAATGATGGAGATCTTGACCTGGTAGTGAACAACATGAACCAGGAAGCATTCGTATGGAAAAACGAAACAAGAAAATCAATAAAAGACAGTGCAAATAATTTTGTTTCCCTTCAGTTCAAAGGACCACCAAAAAATATTTTTGGGCTGGGATGCAAAGTAACTTTGTACAATAACAGGACTATCCAGTTTTTAGAGCAATCTCCCGTACGGGGCTTTTGTTCAAGTGTTGATTACAGGCTTCATTTTGGAGTGGGAAATATATTTTTTATTGACTCCCTGGAAATTCAATGGCCTGATGACAAAGTGCAGTTAATCCAACATGTAAAAGTTAACCAGTTATTGACCATAAAATATGAGGATGCAAAAGAACCTGTTGCGCAGAAAAGGACTCCGGTTATAAAAACACTAATGGACGATGTTACGGTACAACTCAATATTGATTTTAAACATGTTGAAACCCAGCGTTTTGATTTTAGTTACCATCAGCCACAGCCACAAAGGTACTCTCAATTAGGGCCGTGCATTGCAACAGGTGATATAAACGGCGATTCGCTCACTGATTTTTTTGTTGGGGGTGCGGCTAATCAGTCGGGTAAGATATTTTTTCAAAAACCAAACGGCACTTTTATTGCGAAAGATATTAACGCCGGGAGTAAACCCGAAGAAGATCTTGGTTCAATACTGTTTGATTGCGACGGTGATAAAGACCTTGACCTTCTTGTAACTGGTGGTAGCACCGAGTTTGGGGCAAACAGTACCAATAATTCCCCCCGTTTATACATTAATGATGGTGAAGGAAGTTTTGTCTTAAACAAACTTGCACTGCCTGCTATTTCAATTATTTCACAGGCGGTAACTGCCGCTGATTATGATGGAGATGGCGATATGGATCTATTTATAGGAGGGCGGGTGGTGCCTGATAAATATACACAGCTCCCGCAAAGTTATATCCTGAAAAATAATAATGGAATATTTACTGATGTTACCAGGCAGGTATGCCCTGAGCTGGCAAACCCGGGATTGGTAAGAGCAGCATTGTGGACTGATTTTAATAATGATGGTAAACCTGATCTGGTCATCTGCGGTGAATGGATGCCTGTACGTTTTTTTGAAAATAAAAACAAAAGGTTGGTTGAGGTAACGGCCGCAACCGGGCTACAAACAGGTAATGGTATGTGGCGTTCTCTGCAGGATGTTGATATAGATAATGATGGCGATATTGATTATGTAGCGGGAAATATGGGGTTAAATAATAAATTTCATCCTACTGCTGAAAGGCCAGTGATGCTATATGCAAAGGATATGGATAAAAACGGTTCTATTGATTTGATACCTGCATATTATATAAAAAATAAGGAGGGCAAATATGAATTGTTTCCCGGGATAGACCGCAACCAGCTTGCAGATGAGATGCCCGCTATAAAGAAAAAATATTTAATGCATAAAGACTTTTCAAATATAACTATGGAAAAGCTGGCAGGTGATTATGGAGAGGAAGGATGGACAAAACTAAAGTGTGAGACTATGGAAAGTGGGTGGATAGAAAATGTAGGAAATGGGAAATTTAGAATGCATGCATTACCCTTACAGGCCCAGTTTGCACCTGCAAATGCAATAATAGCTAATGATATAGATGGTGATGGAAATGTTGATTTGATGATTGCAGGAAACGAATACCAGGCTGAAGTATCGACAGGAAGATATGATGCATCCTACGGGCTCGTTTTAAAAGGAGATGGGAAGGGAAACTTTACCCCTCTTGACATGGTTAAAACCGGATTTATTTTAGATGGTGATGTAAAAGATTTAAAACGTATAAACATAAACAATAACGGGAAATTGATAATTGCCGCAATCAATAATGAAAGGCTGAAATGTTTTATTATTAAGAAATGAAGATCATGGGTTCTCCCCCGATAACGATCGGAAGAGGTGAGATCAACAAGGGGGTATATAATAAAAATAAATTTAGAGCATCCTGGAAAGGGTCCTAATGCGCAGGTTTGGTTCCCTGAAAATAAAAAGACATTCAACTTATTACAAAGAAATAGATTTATTGAATATACGTTTACCGGGATGAATTAAAAATAACTTTATTCGCAATGCTGTGTTTTTATTCACGGTAAAAGGCTTCCGTTATCCCTGGTTCTAACCCCAAAACAATAATTGGATAAAAAATTGTAAACCGGATTTTTAGTGTTTTTTTACCTGGAGAACGAGTGGGGAAAAAAATAAACGTAAAAATGACAATTATTCAAAAAAAAGTTTTATTTTGGATTTAGGTTGAGAAGATTGATAAGCCTGAGATAATTGCGATGAGCTGTTAAGTGTTGCCTGATTTCATTTTATTTAATTAGTTTTTACATTAGGAAAGCATTAAACTTTAAATGAGTTTGATATATGTTTTTCGCAAACTAAAATCGATTGCTTAAATAGAAATCAAAAAAATCCCCCCGTTTTTTAAGTATTGAATATTTCTTTATTTGATTGCACTACCAATGGTAATTGCTATAATTTATTAGTTATTTCCTAAACTATTTTATTCAAACCAAAATCCTTTTATATGCTTTATTTATTCCCCGGCTTAAAACGTAGCTTATATTTAGTAATTTTTTTATCATTTCTTAATTCGGTTAATGCTCAAACAACCGTCAGTGGTAAAGTAACTGATGACCAGGGACAGGCAATATCCAATGTAAGCGTAGTTAGAAAAGGAACCTCCGCAGGTGTTACTAGCGGGACAGATGGAGGTTTTACAATTAATATTCCTAATAGTAAGGCTGTTTTAGTATTTACCTCTGTAGGATACGAGGCCCAGGAGATAACTCCCGGGACCAAAACAAATATCAATGTTTTATTGAAATCTGCCACTGGCAAATTGAACGAAATTGTGGTAACAGGTTATGGCACGCAAAGAAGGAAAGAAGTTACCAGTGCTATCGCCACTGTAAGTGCAGAGCAATTCAATAAAGGCAACATCAGTGACGTAGCCCAGTTACTGCAGGGTAAAGTTGCCGGTTTATCCATTTCACGTCCGGGCGGTAACCCCAGCGGTGGCTTCGCTATTCGTTTGCGTGGTCTTTCAACACTTGGTGCTAATACATCACCTCTGGTAGTTATTGATGGTCAGGTTGGTGCTGATATAAACACTGTAGATCCTAATGATATTCAAAGTATAGATGTTTTGAAGGATGCCGCCTCTGCAGCGATTTACGGAACCCGGGGCTCTTCAGGGGTTATTATTATTACAACAAAGAGAGGTGGCAGAGTGCCGGTTGTATCGTATAATGGAAGTGTGACAGCGGAAAAACCTGTTAGGTTTACTCCTCATATGACCGCAACTGAGTTTAAGGCTGCCGGAGGAACGGATTTAGGCGCCAATACAGATTGGAACAAAGAAATTACAAGAACGGCTATCTCCCATATTCACAATCTTTCTTTTTCAGGTGGTACGGGTGGTACAACATACATTGCTTCTGTTAATTACCGGGATGTTCAGGGTGTTGCTATAAGAACCGGGTTTAATCAATTAAATGGTCACTTTGGCCTCACGCAAAAGGCGCTGAAAGACAGGCTCACTTTTACATTGGACGCAACTACAACCCGGAGAACCTCTCAATTTGGATTTGACCGGGCGTTTCAATATGCCACCATATTTAATCCTACGGCTCCTCTTCACACCGATGATCCGCCAGGGCCCGGTGGTCTCAACTTGACCGGTAGTGGTTATGTGGAGCAGAACTTTGTGGAATATGCAAATCCGCTTGCGGTACTCGAGCAGAATACGAACAATGGGATTCTAAAAAGAATGAATATCAATGGTACTGCCACTTATGAGCTTATCCGTGGATTGAAGTTCCAGGTACGTTACGCTCAGCAAACCAGCAGTAATTACAGATGGATTTATCTTCCTAAAACTTCTTTCGATTCAAGGCTAATTGGTACGAATCTTTTTAGAAATGGCAGTGGAATCTCCCGTAATGGTTTGGCACAGCAGCAGGATGATGAAACCTATACCCGGTTATATGAGAATACGCTTTCTTATGACAGGAGGGTGCTCGGTAAGCTGAATTTAGCTGCTGTAGCAGGCTATTCATACCAGTCCTTTTTAAATAATGGACTTATAATGCAAGCGGGAGATTTTTTGTCAGATGTTAACGCAGATAACATATTCAATGCCGGTGATTTTAAAAATAGTAAATCGGACGGCGCCAGTTATAAAAACGGCTCGAAACTGATAGCATTTTTTGGAAGGCTGAATCTTAATTATAACGATGTAGCCTTTTTATCAGCCAGCCTTAGAAGAGAAGGGTCAACACAGTTTGGTGAAAATAATAAATGGGGAATGTTTCCGGCAGTGAGTGCAGGCCTGGATATAACCAAATTAACAGAGATTCCACATGTGAATTCTCTAAAATTAAGAGCTAGCAAAGGCGTTACGGGTGCCTTACCTCCTAAATCCTACTTATCTCTTTTCTTATACGGTCCAACGGGAAGGTCCTTTTTATACAATGGGGTTTATATTCCTGCCTATGAGCCGTCCCAAAACGATAATCCTGATCTGAAATGGGAGAAAAAGGCTGAGTTTGATATTGGTCTTGATTTCGTTTTACTCAATAACCGGCTAACGGGAAGTTTTGATTATTATAATCGTAAAACAACTGATCTCTTATTTTATGCAACAGTTCCCGTTCCCCCGTTCCCTACCAACCGGAAATGGATGAATATAGGGACTCTAGAAAACAAGGGAGTTGAACTTTTAATAGCATATGATGTTGTTAAAAACAAAAGTTTTAGCTGGAATACAGCGGTGAATTTTTCGACTTATAATGTGAAGCTGACAAAATTAAATAAAGATTTAGCCGGCACAGTTATAGGAGCAAGTAATTTAGGTTCGCCAGGCCAGGAGCAAACAGCAATTACACGGGCTGTGGAAGGGGAGAAAATTGGTATATTATGGGGGGCTGTTTATGCGGGTGTTGATGCAGATGGTAAATTTTTGTTTGAGGATGATAACGGCAAACCTGTCAGCAGTGATGCTTACAAAACAAAAATTGGTAATGGTTTACCAAAATTTGAATTAGGATGGGCAAACACAATCCGGTACAAAAAATTTGATTTTAACTTCTTTTTGAGAGGTTCATTTGGCCATGATATTGTAAATACTTATCGTGCTTTCTTTGAAAATTCAACCCCTACTAATATAGCAAGCTACAATGTGGTCAAAACAAAGTTCTTCGATCCCACTCTTACATCGCAGCCAACTTTTAGTAGTCTTTATGTAGAAAATGGTTCCTTTATTAAATTAGATAATGCCACATTGGGATATGATTTCGATTTTGCGAGCGGCGGCGCTATAAAAGGGTTGCGGGTTTTTATCAACGGGCAAAATCTTTTTATAATAACGGATTATACAGGGGTGGATCCGGAAGTAAGATATAGCTATGGCAACGCCACCAATGCTATAGCACCCGGTGCTCAGGGCAGTGATACTCCCAATATTTTGGCACCCGGTGTTGATGCCAGGGATACCTGGGTACGTACACGATCCTTCACTCTTGGTGTTAACCTGAAACTATAATTATAAAAAAGCTCATCAAATAATACTGATATGAAAATTTTATCTCTAACAAAATATTCACTTATAAGCCTCCTTTTAATAACATCCTGCACCAAGCTGGATGAAAAAGAGTTGGTTTTTGATACGGCTACCAACCAGAATTTTGGCCAAACCGATGCAGAAGTGGTATCACTTTTAGCAGCGGCCTATACAAACCTTTACGGCAGTTTTGGCAGCGATGGTAGCATTATGCGCCTCGAGGAAGTACCGACTGATGAAATAGTAGTGCCGCAACGCGGACCGGACTGGGGTGATGGGGGTCACTGGATTCGTTTAAAATTGCATACTACTCAACCTAACGACGGAGGTCCCGAAAATACATGGAGTTTCCTCTTCAAAGGAGTAAATACCTGTAACAGGGTGCTTACGCTCCTGGAACCATTAGGTACTCCTTCATCTGCGAAATTTATATCTGAGATTAAAGCATTAAGAGCCATCTATTATTATTGGCTCCTTGATTTATTTGGCAACGTACCCATCAGCACTGATTTTACAAAAACAGACCCTCCGCCAAATAATACCAGGAAAGAAGTGTACGACTTTGTGGAAACGGAATTAATTGCGGCTTTACCGGATTTACAAAAAACAGGACCCGATGATAATGCCACTTATGGCCGGGTAAATTATTATACAGCTGAGTTTGTGTTGGCTAAATTATACCTGAATGCAGAAATATATACAGGCACTCCGGCCACTGCTGCACAATGGGATAAAACCATTGCTGCCTGCGATGAAATTATCAACTCCGCCAAATTTGCCTTAATGCTCAATTACGCAGATAATTTCAAAAAGGATAATAAGGGATCTTCGGAGTTCATTTGGGTGATACCTTACGATGAGATTAAGGCAACAGGTTTTCAGCTCCCGCATATGACCCTGCACATGGCCAACCAGGAAACTTATAAAATGGGTGGGCAACCCTGGAATGGCTGGGCCTCTGTGCAAGAGTTTTATAATTCCTACATAGATCCTGTTCAGAATCCGGGTCCGCAAGGTACTGTAGTTGGTCTTGATCCAAAGGGCCTGCCTATAACCGGAACCAAAGATAAAAGGTTATCCAATTTTCTCGTTGGACCGCAATTTACATCCGACGGCGTTTCTCCTCTGCTTGATGGGGCAGCAGATGCCACTGACCCGGATGGCCCACAAATTAACTTTACTCCTTACATCAATCAACTGGAACCAGGAGCCTGGAGGCAATCTGGTGCACGCGTAGGGAAATGGGAATTTTACAGAGGAATGACCGGCCAGTTAAGTAATGATTTGGTTCTGTTCCGGTATGCAGATATTATTCTTACCAAGGCCGAAGCTCTCGCAAGAAAAGCTGCCAACTGGAATGATCCAACAGCCCTTGCGCTGGTAAACCAAATAAGGACGGTACACGGTGGTGTTGATCCTTATACAACAATGACAGCAGCAACTTTCTTAGCCGAAAGAGGCAGAGAAATGTTTTTTGAAACTACGAGGAGGCAGGACCAGATACGTTTTGGAACATATAACACGGCCTTCAGATTCCACCCACCAGATCCTGATACCCATGTCAATCTATTCCCTATACCTGAAAGTGTCTTAAACGCAAATAAAAATTTAACGCAAAACCCTGGCTATTAATCTTTCTCATATAGCAATCGTTAGTGGTGTTTAAAAAAACAGGCGATCTTTCGCCTGTTTTTATTACTTTAAGTTAAGACGCTATAAATAACAATTGATCTGCGGATAAAAATTAACCATTTAAAAATTATTACAGAGAGCTTAACCTCGGATTTGTGACATTTATGAATCGTACAAAACACCTGATAACGATCCCGTTTTTTCTACTGTTACTGCCTTGTGCAGCTATATTTGTTTCATGCACAGGTAATAAGAAGTCAGAGACTCTTTTTGATCTTCTGCCCCCGGGAAAAACAGGGATAAATTTCATAAATAATATTTCTTATTCCGAGGAGTTTAACCCCTATACTTTTCGTAATTTTTTTAATGGCGGAGGAGTTGCCATTGGCGATATTAACAATGATGGCTTACCTGATATCTTTTTCTGTTCTAATCAAAAGTCAAATAAATTATACCTGAACAAAGGGAATTTTCAATTTGAAGATATAACCCTTAAAGCCGGGGTTGCCTCAGACGGCATATGGTCAACCGGCGTTACCATGGCCGATGTAAATGGAGATGGCTGGCTTGATATATATGTTTGTAAATCCGGGGATATAAAAGGGAAAAACCGAAGTAATGCTTTATACATTAATAACCGCAACCTTGGTTTTTCAGAGAAGGCAAAAGAATATGGATTGGATAACAGGGGACTTTCAACTCACGCAGCTTTCTTTGATTTTGATAACGACGGCGACCCCGATTGTTATTTGCTTAATAATTCTTTTAGATCAGTAGGGAATTATGATTTGATAAAAGATCAGCGCAATATTATTGATACATTGGGAGGTAATAAATTATATCGTAATGATAATAATCACTTTGTTGATGTTACCCAGCAAGCAGGAATATACAGCAGCAAAATTGGGTTCGGGCTTGGTGTTACCATATCGGATGTTAATAATGATGGCTGGCAGGATATTTATGTATCCAATGATTTTTTTGAAAAAGATTATCTATACATCAATCAGCATAATGGAACCTTTAAAGAGTCGCTTGAAAATTGTATCCGTGAACTAAGTATGAACTCAATGGGTGCCGATATTGCCGACATTAATAATGATGGGTTTCCGGAAATATATGTAACCGACATGTTCCCTGAAAAGGAAGAAAGAGTAAAAACAAAAACTAATTATGAAAACTGGGATAAGTATCAGTCAAACCTTAATAATGGCTACTACCATCAATTTGTACGTAACACCTTGCAGTTAAATTGTGGCCTTTCCCCCTCTCTTTTGTCCAAAGGACTCCATTTGGAGGAGAAACGCAGGGGTGAGGTCACATTTAGCGAAATCAGCCGCTTGTCAAATGTTTCTGCCACCGACTGGAGTTGGGGGGCTTTAATTACAGACCTTGATAATGACGGACTGAAAGATATTTTTGTGGCCAATGGTATTTATAAAGACATCACTGACCAGGATTATATACAATATACTGCTGATGCCACTGCCGCTATAAAGCAAAAAATTTTGAATAAAGAAAAGAACATCATTACAAACCTTGTTGATATCATTCCTTCTCACGCCATT
>Ga0068860_100000877_pt1 | contig 33430 bp, 31 predicted proteins | sample KBSSwiS32_FD_66597 | JGI IMG/M metagenome (GOLD analysis project Ga0068860, IMG submission 66597) | Switchgrass rhizosphere microbial communities from Kellogg Biological Station, Michigan, USA - KBS Switchgrass S3-2 | ecosystem: Host-associated > Plants > Roots > Rhizosphere > Soil ... | reverse complement strand
GCCGGCCCAGACCATCGTCGAATTGATCGAAGCGCGGCCCGAGCGTGCCCAGAGTTCCAGTGAAGCCGGCCGCCTCGACCAACTCGGTGGGTGGGATGTGCGCCTGCGCCATCAGCAAATGCGTAAGCAGCGGATCGCCGGGAGGAAAGCGCGTGGTTCCCTCAGGCAGCGGAAACGCGAACCCGAGCGAGTTGTCGAACGGATCGCCCGAGCCAGCCGCGAAGCGGCCGTTCCACATCAAGCTCGGGTAAAAGGCGGTGTTCAGCACCGATGGCGTGCGTCGCTGGTTGCGCGGACCTTTGCGCCCGATCCCGACCACCGCATTGTTCTGGATGCCGATCGCGATCGACTGCGAGTCGCCGAACCCGAACGCCGGCGCGTGGCAGCCGGCGCAGGTGTTGTCATCGTGCAGATTCAGAATCTGGTCGAAGAACAGCAGCCGACCAAGGTCGGCACGGCCGGGGTTTACCGGCCGCTGCAGCCGAGCCTGCAACGTCGCCTCGACCCGGCCGGTGAACCCCGCCTCGCGAAGCACCGCGCTGAGGTCCAGGTCGACATCGCGGGCCGCAGACGCCGCACCGTACAGCCCGAATGCTGCCGCAATCGCGACAGCGATTCGGGTTAGGAACGCATTCAATGCGCCGCGCTACAACGGATCGCAGTGCGGCGCTATGGTCGCGAAATCGATCGGATCGCCCACCACGCTCCGCGGCGTGAGAAAGAAGAACGTGTAGCCGGTGTCGTGATAGGAATCAGCGACGAAGCCGGCAACGATCTGCGCCGGCCCGCTACCCGCCAACGAGAAGTGATCGATATCCGTCCCGTACCAGTCGGCGCTAGGCGCCGTGTTGGTTTCGTTCAGTTGATTGGTATACACCCACACGTAGGTGTTGCCGGCTTGGTCGGTCGCGCTGCCCTTGGCCTGCACGGTGGTGGTCTGGCGCGTGATGCCGTGGACTGCGTTGTGGGTATTGACGATGGTCCGGAGCTCGCCGCTGCCCTGCAGCACCGTTCCGGCCGGCAAGCTGGGGCATTGCAGCGCCGTGATGGTGAAGGTGACCGGTGTCAGCGTCGTGACGGCGCCGTTGGCGTTCGCGCCTGCCGCTTTGCCTGCACTCGGCCCCTTGCCGACTGCGACGGCGCTGTGCGCGAAGAGCGCGAGCGCGAGCGATGTCAAGATCGTCGATAGCAACTTCATGGTATCCCTCCATGCCTTTCCGTGACCCGAGATTCGCGCCACGAGGTAAGCTTACGTTCAGCAATGCGCGCGTGCGCTTCGGGAAAGATCCAAGCCTTGTGGGCACGGACGATGCCACGCACGAATGTCGGCGAGCACACGTCAAAAACGCCAACTGCATGGGCGGGCAAGCGACTGGCTGCTTTGCGGCGCCGATATCAATGACCGGTTCGACGAGTACTTCAGACCTTCGAGCCGGCCGTGCCAGTGCGGCGTCGCCTGCGCGATCGAGTGTCCGCTGCTAAGGCCGGCGAACTCACACACCCGACCCGAAGCAGACGTTCGCGTGTAGAAAGCCAACGCCTTGGAAGCGGCCCTTCAGCATTCCTTCGGGTAGGTGTCCCTTCAGCACGGGCGCGAGGACCCCTCCGTCGAGGATCACGTCGTTGCGGGCGGCGAGCTCGTCAGCAAACTGCTGGATCGACTCGTCGAGCGTCATGTCCACTTGGTTCTACGCGTGCCCGCCCGAGCCGTTGTCGGGCAACCGGGTGCACAGCGACCGAAGCCTGGCTACATCGCGCGCGGCGAGCAGGAGCGAGGCTCACACCTTGCCAGGCTGTCGCACACTGCCAAGCCGATGCCGCCGGTGGCGCTCGGCGTTGGCGCAGAACCCGGTCAACGTCACCCTTGATGGTGCGGCGTGGGTCGCCGCATCCGCATCAAAAGTTGACGCGGTCGGCCCCCTTCAACTGCAGGATCTCGCGCGCCTCGTTCGGCGTGGCGACCTCCAGTCCGAGCCCTTCGATGACCTGGCGCACGGCGCGCACCTGCTGGGCGTTGCTCTCGGCCAGCTGGCCGGGTCCGATCCAGAGCGAGTCTTCCAGCCCGACTCGGACATTCCCGCCGAGCGCGACCGACTGGGTCGCGATCGGCAACTGGTTGCGGCCTGCGCCGAGCACGCTCCAGTGGTATTGGTCGCCGAACAGCCGGTCTGCGGTGCGCTTCATGTGAGCGACGTCCTCCGGGTGCGGACCGATGCCGCCGAGGATGCCGAACACCGACTGGATGAAGAACGGCGGCCGGACGAGCCCGCGATCGGCGAAGTGACGCAGCGTGTAGAGGTGGCCGATGTCGTAGCACTCGATCTCGAATCGCGTCTGGTTGGCGTCGCAGGTTCTTAGGATGTTCGCGATGTCGGCGAACGTGTTCTTGAAGATGCGCTCGTCGGATCCTTCGAGGTAGGGCCGCTCCCAATCGAATTTGAACTCGCGGAAGCGTGCCAGCATCGGGAACAGGCCGAAGTTCATCGAGCCCATGTTGAGCGATGCGACCTCGGGCTTGAAGTGCGCGCACGGCTTCAGCCGCTCCTCGACGCTCATCGTCGGCGCGCCGCCGGTGGTGATGTTGATCACCACGTCGCTCGCCTGCTTGATGCGTCGCAGGAACGGCGCGAACGCCTCGGGCCGCTGATCGGGTGCGCCGTTGACCGGGTCGCGGGCGTGCAGATGCACGACAGCGGCGCCCGCCTCGTGCGCTCCGAGCGCGGCGTCGGCGATCTCGTCCGCGGTGATCGGCAGGTGCGGCGACATGCTCGGCGTGTGGATCGCCCCCGTGACCGCGCAGGTGATCATCACCTTGCGGCGCTTGACTAGGGGAGTGGCCATGCGAGGCTCCTTGCGTCAGGGATTCGGAGGCAGCTTGCGGGCGCGCTTGTGCGCGACCAGCGCTGCAAGCCGATCGTCCCGCCACGCGCTCTTTCGTGCAAGCTCGCTTTCGGCGGGAGCGGGTCGACCAACCCGTGCGCCCGCAAGTCGTCCAGCGATCGGGCGATCCGCGCGTGCGCTGCCGTGCGTTGGGCAGCGCTCGGGGTCCCACACCAGCACCTTCCAGTCGGCTCGCGCGAACACATTCGCCCACGAGCAGCCGATCAGGCCGGCACCGACGATGGCTGCAGTTTGGGTTGGGAGGTTCATCGGCACCTGCCTTGCTAGAGCCACAACACCTTGCGCCGGAGATCGAGGTCGTTCGACAGCGCGGCCGACGGCCCGACATGCGTGACCGCACCGCGCTCCAGCGCGACGGTGCGGTCCGAGAGCGCCAGCGCCAGGTCCAGGTGGTGGTCGACGATCAGGATCGCGACCTCCTGGCGCAGCTTGTGGAACGCTTCGAACAGCTCTTCCACGACCGCCGGCGCGAGCCCTTCGAAGGGCTCGTCGAGCAGCAGGACTCGGGTGTCGCCCGAGAGCGCCCGCGCGACCGCGACCATCTGTTGCTCGCCGCCGGACAAGTAGTCGGCCGGTGACCGCCAGCGCTCCTTGATGCGCGGGAAGAAGGCGAAGATCTTCTCGTCGTTCCAGTGCATGCCCGCATCGTTGCGCCGCTTCAGGCGCCCGAGCTCCATGTTCTCGGCCACCGACATGCCGGCGAAGAGGCCCCGGCCCTGCGGCACGTACGCCACCCCGCGTCGCGCGATCTCCGCTGCCGGGCGTCGCGCCAGCGCCTCGACGCCGAGCGTGATGCTGCCGCTGGCCGGTGCCGCAACGCCGATCACCGACTTGAGCAGCGTCGACTTGCCCGCGCCATTGCGGCCGAGCAGCGCGACGATCTCGTTGTCGTGCACGTCGAAGCTGACGTCGCGCAGGATGTGGCTCTTGCCGTAATAGGTGTTCAGGCCCTCGAGCCGCAGCAGCGTGCTCGCGCGCGCAGCGCTCGCCCGCTCGCGCGCGGCCAGCGCATGCGAGCCGGCGCCGATGTACACCTCCTGGACACGAGGTGAATTGCGCGCATCGTCGACGCTGCCGGCCACCAGCACCTCGCCGTCGTTCATGACCGTCACCGCGTCGGCCAGCGCGAACACCCGGTCGACGTCGTGCTCGACCAGCAGCACCGGCAGATCGGCGGAGATGCCCTTGATGAGCTGGCCGACGCGTTCGCGCTCCGCCGCCGCGAGCCCCGCGAGCGGCTCGTCGAGCAGCAGCACGCGCGGGCGGGTGCCGAGGGCCAGCGCCATGTCGAGCAGCCGTTGCCCGCCGTAGGACAGCGACGCCGCCGGCGCCGACTCCATGCCGGCGAGACCCATCGCGCGCATGACGTCGGCGCTGTCGCGGTTGACGTCGGCGAGCGCGGCCGCGTCGATCCAGACCGCGTGGCGCCGCGGGTGGCGCGTCTGTACGGCCAGGCGAACGTTCTCGGCCACGGACAGCGACATGAACAGATTGGTGATCTGGAACGAGCGGCCGATGCCGGCGAGCGTGATCTGCTCGGGGCTTTGTCCCGCGATCGAACGATCGCCGAGCGTCACCGTGCCGCGGTCGGGCGCGAACAGTCCCGAGATCAGGTTGAAGGCGGTCGTCTTGCCGGCGCCGTTGGGGCCGATCAGCGCGTGCAGCGTGCGGTCGCGCAACCGCAGCGACATGTCCTTGACCGCGTGGATGCCGCCGAAATGCTTGGCCAACCCCTCCGCTGCGAGGATCATCTCGCCGTTGCCGTGGGGCGGGCGCAGAAAGTCCGGCAACGTGATCGTGCCGCCCACGCGTTGCGCCATGGCCGCGTCGCCGACAGCGGGCTTGCGCCAGCGCGCCGTGGCCCGCGCGTACAGGCCGACCAGGCCGGTCGGCGAAAAGACGACGAAGGCCACGAACAGCAGACCGAAGACGAGCAGCCAGTTCTCGGTGATGCGCGACAACGAGTCGCGAAAGATCACGAAGAAGAGCGCACCGAGCGCCGGGCCCAGGAACGAATGCATGCCGCCGATCACGACCATGGCGAGCAGCTCGCCGGAAAAGGCCACCGAAATGGGCTCGGCCGAGGTCATGCGGTTGTTGAACGCGAGCAGCATGCCGGCGAGGCCTGTGAGGCCGGCCGACGTGACGAACGCGGCGAGCTTGACGCGATCGGTGGGATAGCCGAGGAAGCGGGCGCGCTGCTCGTTCTCGCGGATCGCGACCAGCACGCTGCCGAAGGGCGATCGGTGGAACCGCCACAGCGCCAGCAAGGCGACGAACGCCACGGACGCGACCAGCGCGTAGAAGGTCGCGGCGTTCTCGAACGACACGCCCAACAGCGACGGCCGCGTGATGCCGCCGAGCCCGTTCTCTCCGCCGGTGACGTCGGTCCAGCGGAACGCCACCGAATACAGCATGGCCGACAGAGCCAGGGTCAGCAGTGAAAAGTACACGCCGCGCCTGCGCAGGATCAGGAAGCCGAACGCCGCCGCGAGCACGACCACGATCGCCAGACCGAGCGCCAGCGGCATGAAGAACGAGCCCGCGAACCAGTCGCGCTGCGACATCCCCGCCGCATACGCAGCGAGGCCGAACCAGGCGCCGTGGCCGAACGACGTGAGCCCTGTGTAGCCCACGAGGATGTTCAGCGCCATGCAGGCCAGCGAGAAGACGACGACCTCGGTGGCCGACGTCACGCCCAGCCCGATGACCGACATCACGAACGGCAGCAGCAGGAGCGCGAGCGCCGCGATGACGAGATGACGGCCGGTGGGCACGCTACTCGAAGCGCTGGATGCGCTCCCCGAACAGGCCGCGTGGTCGCAGCAGCAGGACGAGCAGCATCAGCAAATAGATCGCCGCTTCGGAATACTGCGGATAGCCGACGGCCGTGACGAGGCCTTTGGCGAGGCCGACGACCACGGCCGCCAGGACAACGCCCCAGAACGAGCCGAGTCCGCCGATCACGACCACGACGAACGCCGAGGTGATGATCTCCGCGCCCATCGCGGGGTGCACGGTGAAGATCGGGGCCAGCATCACGCCGGCCAGGCCCGCCAGGCCGATGCCCAGGAAAGCGATCGCCGCCATGTACGGCTCCAGCGAGATGCCGAGCGCGCCCACCATGTCGGGGTTCTGCACGCCGGCACGGACGACGCGACCGAACGGCGTTCGCTGCAGCAGAAACCACAGCGCGGCGACGCACGCTACCGCCACCGACAGGATCAGCAAGCGGTAGCGCGGGTAGACGAAGTCGCCGATGAAAACCTGCCCGCGCAACCCGGGCGGGATCGACCAGGACAGCGGGGGCGCGCCGAACGTCATGCGCAAGGCCTGCTCGGCCACCATCGCCAAGCCGAACGTCAGCAGCAGCGACAGCGTCGGATCGGCCTTGTAGAAGCGGCGGAACAGCAGCCTTTCGATGACCACGCCGAGGACGCCGACGAGAAGCGGCGATAGCAGCGCCGCTCCCGAAAAGCCGAGCGAAGCGCCGATGCTGACGGCCAGATACGCGCCGATCGCGTAGAACGCGCCGTGCGCCAGGTTGACGATGCCGCCGAGCGAGAAGATCAGCGACAGCCCGAGCGCGATCAGCAAGTAGTACGCGCCGGCGAGCAGGCCGTTGAGCAGGTGCTGGACCAGCAGCACGGGGCGACGGCGCCGGGCTCAGCCTGGCGGCCGGGCGCCGCGCGCGGCTGGAGCAAGACCTCGAGCGGCGGCGATAGCGGAGAACTCCGGCGTGCTCATCTCACGCCATCTTGCATTCGTTCTCCTCTGCCGTCGTCGCGATCACATCGAGCGATTCGTTGGGTCCCGGCACCGGTGGGGACGAACGGAAGATGTCGTAGTTGTTCTTGATCTCGGCCACGGGCAGCGCCTGCACGGTGTACATCTCGTGCATCATCTGGTGGTCGCTCTTGCGGAAGTAGCCCTCGCGCGTCTTCATCAGCCCGAACTTGGCTCCCTTTTCGAAGTGCTCCACCAGCGTCGTGGAGTCGGTCGACTTGGTTTCGCCCATCGCCTGTGCGGTCAGCTTGATGGCGTTGTAGTCGCCCCATGCCTGGTTTTCCGGCGGGCGGCTGTAGCGCTTGCTGAATTCGGCGACGAAGCGCTTGCTGTCGGGCGTGTCGATCAGGTGGTGCCACACCAGCGGCCAGGTCCCCATGAAGTTGCCGCGCCCCGCGGCCCATGCGACCGCGGTGTCGAAGCCGAACCCCGCAACGGGAAAGGACAGCCCGAATTCCGAGTATTGCTTGAGGAAGTTGGTGATCTGGTTGCCCGCCAGGTTGGAAATCACCAGGTCCGGCTTGGCATTGCGGATCTCGAGCAGCAGCGGCGAGAAATCGGTGGCGTCCGTGGGAACGAGCTTGTCGGCTGCGAAGTCGCCGCCGTTGGCCGACATGAAGCGCTTCGCCACGCGCAGCAGATCGTGGCCGAAGGCGTAGTCCGCCGTCAGCGAGAACCACTTCTTGCCCTTGACCAGGCCCTGCGCCAACAACGAGCGACCGCAGGTCTTCACGTACATCGAGTTCTGGCTCTCGATGTGGAACATGTACTTCTTGCAGCCCTTGCCGCGCAGCTCGTCGGAGTTGCAGCCGGTGTTGATGAACAGCGTTCGCGTGCGCTCGGCGACCTGGCTGATCGTCAGGCCCGAAGCCGAGGAGATCTCGCCGATGATGCAGGCGACCTTGTCGCGCTCGATCATGCGTTCGGCCTTGGTCGAAGCTGTCTGCGGGTTGACCGAGTCCTCCTTCAGCAGCTCGATCTTGCGGCCGCTCACACCGCCGGCCGCATTGATCTCGGCCACCGCCATGTCTGCGGCCTGCACGGCGAACTCGCCGAGCGGGCCGAGAAAGCCGGTGCGCGGAGTCAGGTGTCCGATGCGGATGATGTCGGCCTGCGCACGCGAGAGCACAGGCACGCCGATCGCCGCCGCGGCCGAGGCGCCGGCCAGCAACGTGCGGCGTCGGGTATCGATCGACTCGTTCATTGGTTTCCCTTCGTTGCCATGAGCCGTCATCGCGTTTATCGTGCCCACAACGCTGCTGGTTGTCCAGACGGGCCTTCACCGCGCTCGACGAACTCGCGGCGACGATGCCGCAGAACTGGGAGCGCATGAATGGACCTGGGACTTCGAGGATTGCGCGTGATGGTTTCTGCCGGCGCGGGCGGGATCGGGCTCGCGATCGCGCGGACCTTCGTCCGCGAGGGCGCCCGGGTCAGCGTCTGCGATGTCGACGTGGCGGCGCTCGAGAAGCTGGCGCACTCCGAGCCGGCGCTGCACGCGGCACGTTGCGATGTTTCGAACCGGGAGGAGGTGGCGAGCTGGTTCGACGCCGCGCTCGCCCATCTGGGGGGCCTCGATTGCATGGTCAACAACGCCGGCATCGCCGGCCCCACCGGCAAGATCGACGTCATCGCCCCCGACGAGTGGGACCGCTGCATCGCCATCTGCCTGACCGGTCAGTTCAATTGCCTGCGCCTGGCCGTATCGGCGCTGCGCGCATCGAGCAATGCGAGCATCGTCAACGTCTCGTCGCTGGCCGGGCGGCTGGGCTTTGCGTTGCGCACGCCGTATGCCGCCGCCAAGTGGGGCGTGATCGGGCTGACGCGCTCGCTCTCGATCGAGCTCGGCCCCGACAACATCCGCGTCAACGCGCTGCTGCCGGGAATCGTCGCCGGCGAGCGGCAGCAGCGCGTGCTGACGGCCAAGGCGCAGGCGCGCGGGCTGTCGTTCGACGAGGTGGAGCGGCTGGCCTTTGCCGGCACGTCCATCAAGCAGTACGTCACCGCCGACCAGCTGGCCGACTACGTGGTCTATCTCGCCAGCTCGCGCGCAGCAACGATCTCGGGTCAGGCGCTGTCGGTCTGCGGCGACACCAACATGTTGAGTTGAACGGGTTGCAGACCCGTTCGGGCGCGCCGGTCGCTAGGCTGAGCCGAGCGCATAGAACGCCATCGCGGGGCTGCGGATACCGAGGCGCTCGAATCTCGCAAAGCCGGCTTCTTCTGCCATCTTGCGCGCGCGCCGTTCGCCCCAACACGCGCCCAGCCCCGGCCCGCCCTGCGCCAGCGATTGCGGCACACAGTGCAGGCAGCTGATGCCGTAGAGCATTCGCGCGAACGGGTTCTCGACGTTGTCTTCCAGCCGCTCGGCGACCTTGGGCTCGACCATCAGGTACGTGCCGCCTTCGTTCAGCGCCGAACGGATGCGCGCCATCGCGGCCAGAGGATCAGGCAGGTCGTGGACGACATCGAAGGTGCTGATGAAGTCCCAGCCCGGTTCGGTGGGCAGAGCCTCGACGGACTCGGCGAGGAAGTGCACCCGGTCCGCCACGCCGGCGTCGCGGGCGTAGCCGCGCGCGATGTCGATCGAACGCGCGTCGACATCGAGCCCCGCGATGGTCGCGGTCGGGAAGGCCTTCGCCAGGGTGATCGGAACCACGCCAGTGCCGCAGCCCACGTCGAGCGCCCGCCCGCCGTCCTGAAGGCGCGCCACGACTTGCGGCATCGCAGGCAGCCAGCTCCGCACCAGGCGGTTTTCGTAGACCGAGCGGTTCATCGCCTCCAGCGCCTGCGGCAGCTCGGCGCCGAACTCGGAAAAGGAAACGCCTTCGCCGCCCTTGAATGCGCTGACCAGTCGCGGCGTCATCGCGAGCAGTCCCGGAAGGCCTTGGAACAAGCCGCCGAGGTAGTACTCCGACGACTCGTCGGTGAGGAACATGACGTGCTCATCGGGCAGGACGAAGGTGTCGGCGTCGGCATCGTGCTCCACGTAGCCGGCGCCGGCCATCACCGCGAGCCACTCCTCGACGTAGCGTGGAGCGATCGCGGCGCGCCGGGCGAGCGCGTCGGCGCTCACCGGTCCGACCCCTGCCATCGCCTTGAACAAGCCGCACTGATCGCCGACGAGCACCGACCCTGCGGCGAGAGCGGTGCCGATGTCGCCGACGAGCTTCAACATGAACTGGGTCGATTTCTGCTTGTCCATCTGGCCTCCTGCGCTGTCGGGCGAGCCCGATGAAATCCGCTGCGGTCATCCTATCGACTCTCGCATTGACGCTCGCTGGATCGAGTCGCACAATTTCAGCGCCCCGACCCCGGGGCAGGACAACAAAGAGGAGATCGAAGATGAACGTCTCTCGTTTGGCGGGCCGGGCGGCCGGGGCATTGTGTGCAGCAGCGGCGGGAGTCGCGTTCTCGACGGCGCACGCTCAGGACATCCGGATGTACGCGTTCAGCTCAGGTGCGCTGACGCTCGGCAAGGGCATCCTGCAGAACCTCGCTCCGCTGGAGCCGCCGCTCCAGCTGCCGGTGGGCTTCTACCTGATCCGCCATCCCAAGGGCAACGTTCTGTTCGACACCGGCAACAACGACAAGCTCATCGCTGACCAGAGCTACTGGCCCGCCGCGCACTTGGCGATGAAGCCGGTGACGACTCCCGACGTGGCGATCGACGTCCAGCTCAGGAAGATCGGCTTGAGCCCGGACGACGTCAACTATGTCGTGCTGAGCCACATGCACCTGGACCATGCCGGCAACGCCGCCAAGTTCCCGAAGGCGACGATCATCGTCCAGAAGGACGAGATCCGCAACGCATTCTGGCCCGAGGCCGGCACCGGCGGTCCGTACGTCCTGGGCGACTATCTACCGCTGCGCAAGCCCTACGACAACCAGACGAGCGCGGTGAACATGATCCAGCTGAGCGGGGACCATGACGTCTTCGGCGACGGCACGATGATCGTCAAGCGCTGGGTCGCGCACACGCCGGGCAGCCAGATGATGACCGTGAAGCTGAAGAACACGGGGCTCGTGATCCTCACCGGCGACAACGTCTACTTCCGCGAGAACGTCGAGAAGAACCTGCCACCGAACATCGTGCTCGCGTACCTGCCGACGGGCTTCTACACCGCCTACGAGTGGATTCGTCAGACCATGGCTTCGCAGAAGGCCGACTTCTTCACGGCACACGATCCGGACGCCTGGAAGGCGATGAAGAAAGCGCCCTCGTTCTACGACTGAGGGCGGCTTCGCGACGCTGCGACGGACCGACGACGCCGGGGTCAAGCGGCCCCGGCTCTTTTTTGTCTCCGATTTCCGATCCCGGATGACCGACAGCGACGTGCCCCCGGTCGTCCGAGTCGAACACCTGACCAAGTACTACGGCGCGCGCTGCGCCGTCAGCGACGTCTCGTTCGACATGCAGCCCGGCGAAGTAATGGGGCTGCTCGGTCCCAACGGCTCGGGCAAGAGCACGATCCTGCGCATCCTGACGGGCTATCTCCAGCCGACCTCGGGCGGCGCGCAAGTCTGCGGCTTCGACGTTGTCACGCAAAGCCTGCAGGCACGCCGATGCGTCGGCTATGTGCCGGAGGACGTTCCCCTCTACGCCCAGATGCGCGTGCACGAGTTCCTGACGTTCATGGGACGGCTTCGCGGGCTCGAAGGCGCGGCCTGCGCGCGCGCGATCGACGAAGTCGTCGAGCGTCTCTCCTTCGGCCCCTATCGGCACCAGTTGATCGGCAAACTTTCGCGCGGCTACCGTCAACGCGTTGCGATCGCGCAGGCGTTGCTGGGCCGACCGAAGCTGCTGATCCTCGACGAGCCGACCAACGGGCTCGATCCGCGCCAGATCATCGAGGTGCGAGAGCTGATCCTCGCGCTGGCGAGCGACATGGCGGTCCTGGTGACCTCGCACATCCTGGTCGAGGTCGAGCGCGTCGCTCATCGCGTCGCGATCCTCCTCGATGGTCGGCTGCTCGCCGTACAAGCGCTTGCCGATTCGAGGATGGGTCTCGAAGAACTGTTTCTCGCGCTGACCGAGGGCGAGAAGCAGTGAGCTCTCTTTCCGCTCTCGTCGACAAGGAGCTGCGCACGCTGTTCCAGGCGCCGATCGCCTGGATCATCATCGGCGTGTTTCTGGCCCTGATGGGCTATTCGTTCACGCTCACGCTGTTCAACAACCGCTACGCCACGCTGGTGCACATCTTCTTCCAGGTCGCGGGCCTGCTGCTCCTGATCGTGCCGATCATCACGATGCGCCTTCTCGCGGAAGAGCGCCGCGCCGGCACCCTCGAGCTCCTGCTGACCGCACCGGTGAAGGAGATCCAGCTGGTACTCGCGAAATACCTGGCCAGCATGGCCGTTGTGCTGCTCATGATCGGCCTGACCGCCGCGTACGCCGTCGTGCTTGGCCTGTACGGGACCCCGGAGTGGGGTCCGATCTACAGCGGCTATCTCGGTTTGGCGCTGCTCGCGAGCACGTTGGTGTCGCTGGGGCTCGCCGTATCTGCGCTCACGTCCAATCAGGTGATCGCGGCGATCGTCACGATTGGCGTCTCGTTCCTGCTGTGGATGGTCGACACCCTCGCGGCGATGCTGCCCGACGCCCTGGAGCGGGTCTTGATCAGCCTGTCGCTGCTGGCGCGTTTCACGCCCTTCGCGACCGGTGCGATGTACGCGTCGGACGCCGGGTTCTTCATCAGCACGACCCTGCTTGCGCTGTTCATCGCCATGCGAGCGCTCGCGCGCCGCTGAAACATGGAGCACGGCGGCTTCGAATTCGCCAAGCTCGTCTTGTTCGCGGGCTGGCTGGTGGCCGTCGTGCTGCTGTTCCTGGCCGGCTCGCGCTTGCCGCTCGCAGTTCGGCACGGCCGCTTCCGCGCCATCGCGTTCCATGCTGCGATCGTCGTCGCGGCCGTCGGGGTCGCGGTGCTCGCCAATGTCGCGCTGACGCTGAACGACGCGCATTTCGACCTCACACGGGAGAAGATCTACACGCCGTCCGCGCAGGCGATGAAGGTCGTCGACGACCTCACGCAGCCGGTGCGCCTGACCTACTTCTACCGCAGCCAGGATCCCGAAGGCCGTCGCGTCAGGGAGGTGCTCGGGGTCATGGCCCGGCGCAACCCGCTGCTCGAAGTGCGCGTGGCCGACCCCGACAAGGAGCCGACGCTCGCACGCGCGCTCGGCGTGCGCATCTACAACGCCGGCATCGTCGAGGCCGCAGACCGCAAGCTGCTGGTCCAGACCGTCGACGAGGCAGAGATCGCGATCGGCATCCAGCGCGTCCTCCGCCAGAAGGTCGTGACGGCTTGCTTCCTGGAAGGGCACAACGAGCTGCCAATGGACAACTTCGAGTACCACACGCACGTCGAAGGCATCGCCAACCATAACCATGGCGATGCGTCGTCGCAGCATGTCCAGATGCCGCACCACGGCATCGGACGCCTGCGCCGCGCGCTCGAGGCGCAGGGCTACGCGGTACGCAAGGTGGTGCTCGCCACGCAGCCGGAGGTGCCGAGCGACTGTCAGGCGGTGATCGTCGCCAATCCGCGCACCACGTTCCTGCCGGCGGAAAGCGCGGGAATCGAAGCCTATCTGCGCCGCGGGGGCAGCCTGCTCGCGATGTTCGATCTCGGCTTCGTGCTCGAGAGTCGGCTCGCGAATCTCTTCGGGCAGCTCGGCGTCAGCCTTCCGCAGGAGGCGATTGTCGACCCGCTCAGCCACTACGCGAGCGACAGCGAGATGGTGGCGGTCACCGCCTACGAGGCCGGGCCGGTGACGCGCAACCTGTCGATGACGTTCTTTCCGGGAGCCCGCCCTCTCGTGCCCGCGACACCGGCCGCGGGAATCAAGAGCACGCCGCTGTTCGCCAGCAGCCGCGACAGCTACACCCGTCCGGTGTCAGCCGCGGCGGTACGCGACGCCGACCCTGCCCGCGAGCCCGCAGCCGCGGCGCCATCGGGGCCGGGGCCGCGCGTACTGGCCGTGGCAGCCGAAGGCCATCTGCCCGGAGCGGATCGCGGAACTCCACCGCTGCGCGTCGTGATCGTCGGCGATGGCGACTTCGCGAGCAACTCGTTCCTTCCGTATCTGGCCAACAGCGATCTCGCGCTTTCGATGGTGCGCTGGTTGGTGCGCGAGGAGCGCACGACGAGCGTCGCATCGCGGATCCCGGTGCCGGCGATGATCCTGCTGTCGGGCGCGCAGATGCGCACGATCTTCCTCGCGATCGAAGTGTTGCTGCCGCTGGCCGTGTTCTTGCCGGCCCTCGTGATGTGGTGGCGTCGCCGGTGAAGCGGTCGGTCGTCTGGAGCCTCGCGGTCCTGGCGAGCATCGGCTACCTCTGTGCCATGGTGGTCGGCGGCGCACTGCCGGAGCTGCGCAACCGCGTGAAATTCGAGGCGAAGGGCGTGATGACCGTGGCTCCCGAACGGATCGACCGTGTGGAGATCGAACGCGGCACAAGGCGTGTCGCCTTGGCGCGAACGAGCAGCGGCGGGTGGTCGCACGAGGGCGGCGCGGAGCTGCCGGCACCCGCGGCTGCAAAGGTGTCTCTCGCCGTGCAGTACATGCACACCGCCGGTCCGGTGCGATCGATGAAGGCCGAGGAGATCCGAGGGGTTGCGCCGACTGAATTCGGACTCGCGCCGCCCGATCTCTCGGTGACGCTGTTCGCCGCCGGGCAGCGCGTGTTGCAGGCGCATTTCGGCGCGCGCAATGCCGAAGACCTGCTGCAATACATGACGCTGTCCGGAAGCGACGACATGTACCTGATGTCGCGCTTCGTGGGCCAGCAGTGGGACGCCTCGATCGAAGCCGTTCAGCCGCGATGAGCACACCGGCGAAGAACCGATTCGTCCGCCGGCTCGCGATCGCAGGGTTCCTCCTCGCGGCGTTGCCTCCGCGGGCCAACGCCCATGAGGGCGGCGCCACGGCCTTCGCCCGCATCACTCTCAGCGGGCAGACCGTCCGCTACAGCCTGTCGATCCCCGACATCGCGAGCCGCCCACTCGCCCCGGCGCTTCGCGATGCGGGCCACGGGCCAGGTGCGCACGAAGCCCTGGCAGGAGCGCTGCGCGAACGCGTCCGACTGTCGGGCGACACGGCGCCCTGTGCGGCGGGCCCGGCCCAGGTCGTCGCCGGATCGGACGTTTCGATCAGCCTCACGGTCACGATCGATTTCGCCTGCCCGTCGGCGATGCGCGTCCTCACGATCCGCGACGATACGTTCGATGTTCTCGGAAGCGATCTGCATATCCTGGCGCGAATCGAGCACGACGGCAGCAGCGAACAATTCGCCTTCGCGACCGAAAACCGCGAGACCCGCGTCAGCATCAGCGCCGCCGCTGACTCAAGACGGGGCGTGGGCAGCTTCTTCGCGCTCGGCGTCGAACACATCCTGACCGGCTACGACCACCTGCTGTTCCTCTTCGCGTTGATGATCGGCGGCGGCTCCGCGTGGTCGTTGGTCAAGATCGTCACCGCGTTCACGCTCGCGCACACGCTGACGCTCGCGGCCGCTGCCCTCGATCTGATCGTCGTGCCGGCTCGGATCGTCGAATCCGCGATCGCGCTTTCGATCGCCTACGTGGCCTTGGAGAACTTCTTCATTCTCCAGCGCAGCGCCTCCAAACGATGGCTTGTCTCGCTCGCCTTCGGTCTGGTGCACGGCTTCGGATTCTCCGCAGTCCTGAAGGAGCTCGGGCTGCCGGCGGATGGCCTCGCCTGGTCGCTGCTGCTATTCAATCTGGGGGTGGAGGCGGGCCAGGCCGGCATCATCGTGGCAGCGCTCCCGTTTCTCATCGGCTTGCGACGCGCTTCCTGGCGCCACGAAGCGGTCCGCGCGATGTCGCTGGCGGTGCTCGCCGTGGCGGTGGTTCTGTTTGTCGAACGCGCGTTCTTCGCTTGATCCGCAGCGAAAGGTGCTAGCGAAGGCGATGAGACCGGGGTGCGCGCGACCTCGCAAAGCGGCCCTTCACGATCGACTGTTCCTGGCCGGCAGCGTAAGTTCGCCCCCAAGTCCGGGAGCGGACATCCAAGGCCGCGCCTAGGTTGTCCACCGGCAGCTTTAGGCAAGTTCCGCGAACGGGTGGTCCCGGCCACATGGAGTCATTCGTGAGCGGCGGCTTTGGATCAAGCTGGCTTGACGGTCGCGATCACTTGTCCGCTGAGCCGCGCAGCCCCGACTTCTGAACCGCCGCCTTTACGAGACCTTCGGACTTCGCTGCCTCGACATACCTGCGCAGATAACCCATTCCGGCCTCTCGACCCTTTGGAAGTGCGATGGCGACTTCGTCTACACCGATCCGACCGTCAAGCACCCGCGAGCCGGGCAGCTTGTCCGATAGCTCGAACAGGTTGGCCTTGTTGGCGGCGAAGGCGTCCACCTTCCCGGACTTCAGCAGCTCCTCTCCGGCTGGGACGCTCGGACTTGCGACCACGGTCGCGTTCTTGAGCGAACGAACGAGAAAAGCGTTCACGGATCCGCCCTGCGGCGCGCCGACGCGAGTGCCTGGTCGATCCACGTCGTCGATCGTGGAGATCGGAGAGCCGGAGGGGACGAGGTAGCCGTGCTCGATGATGAGGAACGGTGCGGTGAAATCCAAGACACTTGTACGCGCGGGCGTCGGGCCGAAGAAGGTGATATCCCATTCAACCGCTTTCAGCCCCTCCATGATGGCTCCTGGGGAGGGGTACACGACGGGCTCGAATGGAACTCCTATTCGCTGTGCGAGTTCCTTGCCCAGATCGAATCCCACTCCCTTCGAGTCGTTCAGCGTGACACCGCGCACGATCGACGCCGGCGCGCCGGTATAGAGCGCTACTCGGAGCTTGCCGGTGGGCGCAAGAGCCCGGCGCTCTTCCTGACTAGGCGCGGACGCAATGCCCGCGCAGCCTGCAATGAGAAGTGCACCCGTTGCGGCAGCAAAACCAGCGAATGCTCTCATGGATCCTCCCAACCTCGCGGCTCTCGGCTACCCCGAATGGGTCAGCTCGCGCTCACCGCCCAGTCTCGTTGAATCCGACATCGTGCCGCTTAGGACGACGCCTGTCACGTCCCCGGGGCCGATGAACGTGGCCGCCGAAATGGCCTCCCTTCGGGCACCAAGTTGCAGGTCGAAGTGCGTGAAGCCGCGGGCTGCCGTTCGCATTGCCCGATCCATCAGCGTACGCCTCAGATCGGCCAGAAGGAGACATCGCCGAACGTCTGCTGACGGGTTGTGCGGTCCCCACCGTACAAGCGCTGCCCGTCGGATCACCCGCCTAGTCAGAGAGCAGAATAGGGCCACGTGGGCAAAGACGGAGGCAGCTTTGACACCACTGACACGACGGAGCTTCGTGGGCTCAATCGGCCTTGCCGCAGGACTCGGCAGCCTGACGGCGACTTCCGCCCCCGCAGCGCCGCCGGGCGACACCGGTGAGGACCGTACGGTTCTTCTCAGCGGCGACGGAATCAGCTTGTCGCCTGCAGCCTACGCATCGCTACTTCAGCGCCTCACGGCCTCGCGCGACGTTGGAGAGGATACGTATCTCCTCGGCGGCGAAATTGAAGCCTTTGAGCAGGAGTGGGCGTCGCTGTTGGGCAAGGAGACGGCGGTGTTCATGCCGTCGGGCACTCTCGCCAACCTCTTGGCCCTGCGCGCGCTCGCCGGCGACCGGCGTCGAGTGATCGTGCCCGAAGTGAGCCACATCTACAACGATACGGGCGACGGGTGCCAGACGCTTTCGGCGCTCACGCTGCTGCCGCTAGCGCCTGGCGCGGCTACCTTCACGGTGGAGGACGTGCAGGCGGTCTTGGCGCGAACCGCGAGCGGCCGCGTGGCTGCGTCCGTCGGAGCACTCGCCATCGAGAGCCCGGTCCGCCGCTTGTCCGGCGAGCTCTTCGACTGGGCCGAAGCGCAACGGATCTGCGCCTTCGCGCGGGAGCATGGCATCGGCACGCACCTCGACGGCGCGCGCATGTTCATCGCGTCGGCGTACACGGGCATCTCCCCGCGTGACTACGCTGCGCCCTTTGACACGGTCTACATATCGCTGTGGAAGTACTTCAACGCTGGACAAGGCGCGATCCTGGCGGGACCGAAGAAGACACTCGAAGGAATGTTTCACGTGCGGCGGATGTTCGGCGGCAACCTTGCGGTCGGCTGGCCAGCTGCGGTCGTCGCGCGTCACTACATGCGGGGATTCGTCGAGAGGCTAAAGGCTGCGGTACAGGTATCGGAGAACCTCTACGCGCGACTCGCTAGCCATCCTCGGATCACGATCGGGCGCATCCCGAACGGCACGAACCTGACGCGGCTCACGCTGCACGCCGATCCCGGCGTCGTGACACGGCGCCTGTCGGAGGCCGGCATCCGGATTCCAACGCCGTCCCCGAACGGTCGCGTGCTGCTGGGCGTGAACGAGACGTGGGCGCGGCGCAGCGCGCCGGAATTGATACAAGCATTCGAACAGGCCTTGGCCTGACGCGACGGGCGTTGGCGGATCGCTTTAGTCGTCGTGCGCCCGCAATCGCGGCGCGGCGACTGCACTGCGCCGACGCGTCGCGGCTGATCGGCAGCAGGAGTCGCGAGCGCGCGAGCGGGTCTTAGAGGGCGCAGTTCACGGCCATTTGCAGTCCCTCGCGGCCGGCAGCTTTTCGGTGGGCTGTCAGTGCAGCCGCCAGCGTTAGAGCACCCGCGAGACGTGCAGCGCTGGCAACCTGCTCTTCCACGGCATCGCCTGCTCCAGCGCATGCCCCAGTTGCAGAACCACATGCTCCTGCGCGGGCGGGGCCGCGATCTGAACACCAATGGGCATGCCATTGGAGTGCATCGCAAGCGGCAGCGAGATCGCCGGCGTTCCCATGAGGTTGTGCGGAATGGTGAACTGCAGCGGGTCTCGCCAGATCTCGCTGGCCGCGTTCTCTGCATTGACATCGTGACGGGCCAGGTTGTATTGGCCCCAAGGCTCGGAGACCCGTGCCGTCGTGGGTGACAACCAGACATCGTGTGCACCCCAGAAGCGCGACAAGGTGCGACGCGCCATGTTCGCACGGCTCAAAGCCCGCATGAAGTCGCCAGCGGTCAGTGAAGCAGACCATTCGTAGAGACTGAGGATCGCGGGTTCCAACGTGTCCGGGCCAGGTCTTTGCTTGGTCTTTGCACCGTAGGCATCCAAGCGCTCCTTGAAGCCGAAGAAGAAGATCGTTTGAATGGCGGCCAAGGTCTCCATGCCACCCATGTCGGCGCTGGACAGGTCCACCTCATGGCCCATCCCTTCAAGCTGCCTGCCGACAGCCTGCACCGCACCGGCCACTTCGGGGTCCACGCGGGTGCCGAGAATCTCGTTGAGCACAATGCCCACACGCAGGCGCTTGGGCGGCCTGCCAGCCAATGCCGCGTAGGGCTCGGCCGGTCTTGGGATCACGAACGGGTCACCGAGCTGAGGGTTGGAAATGCAGTCAAGCATCGCCGCGCTGTCGCGAACCGTCTTCGTCTGCACATGGTTGGTTGCAAAGCCGAGGCCGCCTTCGTCCACGGTCGGGCCGACCGACACGCGCATGCGCGACGGCTTGAGTCCGACACCGCCGCACCAACTGGCCGGTATGCGGATCGAGCCGCCGATGTCCGAACCATGGGCGATCGGCACGATGCCGGCGGCCACGGCCGCTGCGGCGCCCCCTGATGAGCCGCCAGCAGAGCAGCCTGCCTTCCACGGGCTCGAGGTGTTTCCAAACATCATGCTCTCGGTCGTGCCGGCCATCGAATACTCTGGCGCCGCGGTGCGGCCGAGCGCATTCAAACCGGAAGCACGAAACTGGGTCATCAAGAAACTGTCGACTTCACCGACCATGCCGCGGCACAGTCTGGAACCGAACTCGATCTTGCGGCCTTGCTCATGTCCGAACACATCCTTCATCAGGAACGGCACGCCACGAAACGGACCCTCGCCCAGGCTGGCCTCATCAAGCCCTTCGATCCGGTCTGGGTAGGTTTCGACAACCGACCTCAGCTCGCCGTCGAGAGCCTGTATCGCCCGGGCAGCCAGCCCGGCCAGTTCCCTTGGCGTGACTTCGCGGCGAGCCACGAGCTCGGCGAGGCCCAAGGCATCGTATGACGCGTACTCGGAGAGATTCATGGTGCAGATCCCAGGATCGGTTTGCTCGGCTATGGACTTTAGAACGAACGGACGCGTTCAACTTGGCGGTATCGACAATCCAGTTGCCGAACGAAAAGTCTGATGCCAGGCGCCTGGTGCCAAGGTGGCAAAGGCGGATCAAGTATTCGTACGACAGCTTTGCGGCGACGAGATCAGGGCGTTGAAAGGCTCCTATGGGTCGGTTGCGTGAGTTCGCCGGACATAGCAGCGGACACTCGATCGCGCCGGCGACGCCGGACGGGCACGGCCGGCTCGAAGGTCTGAAGTACTCGTCGAACCGGTCATTGATATCGGCGCCGCGTAGGTGCCCGCGGACCGCAAGTGGCCGACACCGTGACCTCAGAGCCTTCGCGAGCAGAGAATGCCTGCTCACGTGTCTGCACCGGTGGCTGGGGGTTGGCAAAAAGACGCCGCGGCGAGGTGTCAACCAAGTGTCAACGGGATAGCTGGACAAAGCGGCAGAAATGCTGACCCAACGAGCGCCAAGTGACTGATTTGCCTAGCAATGCACCCTCACTGCGGGCGCAGCGCGCGGACTCATAATCCTTTGGTCGTTGGTTCGATCCCAACACGGCCTACCAAAGGAATCGACGTCGCCGACGCGCGGCCGTCCTCCGAGGCGCTCTTTCCGGGCGACACGAGCGAGGCTGGTAGCAGGCCGTGTCGACGCAGATCGTCGGCACTTCGACCGCCGGCTGCCTGGGCGGCTCCGCGGTCGCCACGATGAAGAACTAGCTTGGAAGGGCCCACGTCGCCGAGCACTGACGCGGAGACGCCGCGGATCGAGACGCTCGAACAGTGGTCGACGCCGGGTTGCGCGAGATGGAAAAGCTACAACGAAGAGCTTCCGCGAGAGATCTCGCGGAAGCTTTCTTGAGATCTGTCTGCGCGAATCTGCGCGGTAGATAATAGGATTTATCAACCGTTCTTTCCGGCTTCGCTCGACGGTGAGGCGCGCTGAACGAAGCTGGTGCAGGACTGCTCGTATCCTCCGCCCACGCGAAGCCGATGCGCAGCGCATAGCGGTGCCAGACGACACTATGGCGCATCACGACGCCTCGTACGGGCAGCGCAGCAACCAGGTTGCTCGAAAGGGAACCGTGGTGACGGTCTCAGTTCCGGGCAGAAGCCGCCGGTGACGACCGTCCGCTCTCGGGCGGTCAGTCGGCGTTGCTCGAGCGTCCCTCTCTGGTCGCGTCCAGCGGGCTCAGGACACCGATTCGCGGCTTGGCCATCACGTGCGTGGAGATCATGGCCGTCGTTATCGAGCCGAGGGCGAGTCATTCAACGAACAAACTTGGCAGCAGCATCATGCCCGCCGACCCTTGAGGCCGCTGAAATGGCGCGCTCGCTCTGCGAGGTGCAACATCTGGGCGGCAGCCTGGATGGTTAGCGGGTGGCGGGTAAAGCCCGGCCGCGGCGAGATGTAGGTCGCCATGTCCCGGACCAGCTCTCTCTGAGGCTCCGATGACTCGGCAAGTAGCGCGAGCACCAAGTTCTCGAGCGCAATCACACGAACCTGGAGTTGCACGACCTCTGCGTTCGACAAGGGAGGCACCTTCGACGTCCTCGCGATCATCCCCTCCGACGCAGAGGTGGCGGCGCCATCGTTGTCCCAGCGCGCAAGGGCCAATTGGCGAAGCTCGCGATGCTCGGAATCTTTCTCTGTGGGCATGGCATTTCAGTTGCCGACTTGAGGCAGGTCGGGAGGCGGGCTGTGAGTGTCCAAGCCGCCGGTGGGTTCGAAATTCAGCATCCGCAATCGAATCTCCTCGATGGCATGCGAGGGTTCCATCCCCTTTGGACAAACCTCTGCGCAATTCATGCGCTGCGGCGGGCGCGGACCTGTAGAAACCGCGCGCCGAGGCTAGCGCGGCGCGATGACGCCGCTGTCGTCCGAAAGGACGATCTCGACGCGGCGATTCAGTTGGCGGCCGCTCGAGTTGTCGTTGCCGGCGACCGGATAGGCCTCGCCATAGCCGTGCGTGCTGATGCGGTCACCCGCCACGCCGAGACCGACGAGCGCAGTGCGCACCGCGTCGGCACGTCGCCCCGAGAGCTCCTGGTTGTGGCCCGGGCTCCCGGTGCTGTCGGTGAAGCCCTCGACGAGCGCCTTGCGCTGTGGGTACTGCTGGAAGAAGCCGGCGAGCTTTTCGACGTTGCGCATTCCACCCGACTTGAGTCGGGCCTGGTCGGTATCGAACAGGACATCGCCGATCGTGACGACCATGCCGCGGGCGGTCTTCTTCGCATTCATGTCGCGCAACTGCGCTTCCAGCTGGCTGTTGCGCTGCTGCGCCTCGCTTGCTTGCTGCTGCGATGTCGCGGCCTGCGCGCGAGCGGCATCGGCCTGCTGTTGCGAGAGCGCCGCCTGGTGTTGCGCTTCCTGCGATTGCTGGCGCGCCGCGTCGGCGCTGCGGCGCGCGTCATCGGCCTCGTCCGTGCGTGCCGCGAGACGGGCGCGGTCGCGCGCGGCGTTGCCGTTGGCGACCGCCAGCTCGGCGCCCTTCTGGCGCGCCGTTTCCTCGGCGATCGCCGCGCGCTGCTTGGCGAGATAGGCCAGATGATCGACCTCAGGCTTGCCGTCCTTGCGGGCCCAGGCCTCGTCGGCCTTGGCCAGGGCATCGGCGGCCTGCTTGAGCTCACCCCCGGCGAGGTCGCGCGCCTGCGGATTCGCGGCGGCGCTGCGGTAGTCGCTGCGCGCCTGCTCGAGCATGGCATTGGGGACCGGGGCGGTGGCACAGGCGCCCAGCAGCGCGGCCGAAACGAGCGTCAGGGAAAGGAATCGGGGGTGCTTCATGGTCAGTTCTTCGCGGCAGGGGTGGGGGTGTCGGGTTTCTTGCGGTCCATCTCTTCGCTCAGTGCGCGACTGTCTTCGCGAACAGTCTCTGCTGCCTTGCGCGCCTTGACGGACTGAGCCTTCGCCTGTGCGACGCCGGCATCGACCTGCGCCTCCTGGGCCAACGTCAGCGCGCTGCCGTAGTCCTTGGAGACCATCGCGAGCTTGGCGCGATCCAGCTTGTCGCGCGCCGACTTCATCTCGACAGGCGCGAGCTCGGTGGCACCGGCACCGGCGGCGTTCGCGACGGCCGCAGTCGATACGGCGAGTTGCTCGGTGGGTGGCGGCGTGCTCGCGCACGCCGCCAGCGCCAGGGCGGCGCAGGCCGCCAGCGTCGGGATCAGCAAGCGGGTGGCGCCGTGCGGCGTGTCTCGGTGAACATGGTCGTTCATCATGCTTTCTCGCGTGAAGTTCGGTTGTGCCGAGGTTCGCGCAAGGGCTCGCGCAAGTCCGTGCGCTGACGCACAGATGAACGCCAACGGCGCCTGCACCTACGCCGACAGGGGGCGTCAGCCGGCGAGCCGCGCCGCCGGATCGACCTTAGCGCACTCGTCCGGATCGACCCTTCGGGCGAGCGCCAAGAAGGTCGCTGTACACGTCTCTATCTGACGCGTAGCACGAACACGCCGCGTCCTCTAGCGCCTTGCGGTCGACGATTCGCAGCTCCCCCCGTGCGTAGGCGATGACTCCGCGATCCTGCAGCGTGCCGGCGGCAACCGTAACGCCGACGCGTCGCACGCCGAGCATGTGAGCAAGAAATTCCTGGGTCACACGGAAGGTCGTGGCATGTGCCCGGTCCTGGGTCATGAGCAGCCATCGGGCAAGGCGCGGCCCGATCTCGTGAAAGCGGACGCATGCGGCGGACGTCGCCAGCTGCGCCATGAGCACGTAAAGGTACTTGTCGACAACTCGTCGCAATTCCGCCGTCTGCTCTAGCTGCCGCCGGAACGCGCTCGTGCTCATCCGCCATGCCGCACCCGGGCCTTGGACCAGGGCGTGAACGGGGGTGCGGTCCACACCGAGGACGAGCGACGCGCCCAGCATCCCCTCGGAGCCGATCATCCCCACCTCGAGCGCTGGTTCACCTTCGTTCTGGGTGATCAGGGAAATGAAGCTGTCGGTGGGGAAGTAGACGTGCTGCATCGTGTCTGCGCGACGGCAAAGCACGTCTCCGAGCGCGAGGTCGACGGCGGTACAGCCGGCAAAAAGGCGATCGCGTTCCCGCGTCGAGAGCAGTTCGGTGAGATGGTTCAGGTGAGGGGGCAGAGTGGCTTTCGTGGGGGCGATGGCGTTATCAAAGCATTGCGATGCGGTCAAAGTCGTCGAGAGCGGGGGTCAAGCCCGAGTCTGCGCGGTCCGACCGGATTCGACCGTCTGCTAGCGCACGTACGGTGCGGCTGTGCGCGGCGACATCGTGCTGCGGATGGCGCCCCGGATGCTCATCGTCGACGTAGTGCATCATTTGCTCGCTGGAAACCGTCAACGAGCAGCGCGCGTCGCAGCGACGCTCCGATCTGGGACGGCCGGATCCGCCCCAGCCGATCACTTATCGCAAGCTAGACGCCGGCACCACTCCCAGCGCGACGTAGGCCGAGCTTCTCAGGCTTCGGCAAGGGGTAACAGCGCTCGGGGAATCGCGGGGGCGATCGCTTCGGGGTCGTCGGGAACCATCTCGGTCTGTCCGTCGAGCTCCTGCTTCATCCGCTCGAGGTCGAGGTCTCCCGTCCATCGGCCCACCACGATGGTGGCCACGCCGTTGCCAATGAGGTTGGTGAGCGCTCGCGCTTCGGACATGAACCGGTCGACGCCGAGGATCAGCGCCAGCCCGGCGACCGGCACGTGTCCGACCGCCGACAGCGTCGCCGCCAGAACGATGAAGCCGCTGCCGGTGACGCCGGCGGCTCCCTTCGAGGTCAGCAGTAGCACCGCCAGCAGAGTGATCTGCTGGCCGATCGTCATCGGCGTGTCCGTCGCCTGGGCGATGAAGACCGCCGCCATCGTCAAGTAGATCGAGGTGCCGTCGAGGTTGAACGAATAGCCGGTCGGAATGACCAAGCCGACCACCGACTTGCGCACGCCCAGGTGCTCCATTTTCGCGATCATTCGCGGCAGCACCGCTTCGGACGACGACGTGCCGAGCACGATCAGGAGCTCTTCCTTGATGTACTTGATGAACTTCCAGACGGAAAAGCCGTGGACGCGGGCGATCGTGCCGAGAACCACGAAGATGAAGACCAGGCACGTGAGATAGAAGGTCGCCATCAGCTGACCGAGCGACAGCAGCGAGCCTAGGCCGTACTTGCCGATCGTGAACGCCATCGCGCCGAAGGCACCGACGGGCGCCAGCCTCATGATGATGCCGACGATGCCAAACAGCACATGCGATGTCTTCTCGACCCAGTCGAACACGAGCGTCCCGCGCCCGCCGAACCGCTGCAACGCAAAGCCGAACATCACCGAGAACAGCAGCACCTGCAGGATCTCGCCCTTGGCGAACGCATCGACCACGGTGTTCGGGATGATGTTGAGGAGAAAGTCGACCGTGCCGCCCATCTTTCCGGGGCCGGTGTAGGCTGAGACGCTCTTGGTATCGAGCGAGGCAGCGTCGATGTGCATGCCGACGCCGGGCTGGACCGTGTTGACGATGGTGAGACCGACGATCAGCGCGATCGAGCTGACGACCTCGAAATACAACAGTGCGAGGCCGCCAGTCTTGCCGACCTTCTTCATGTCCTCCATGCCGGCGATGCCGACCACGACGGTGCAAAAGATGATCGGCGCGATGATCATCTTGATCAGCTTGATGAAACCGTCGCCGAGCGGCTTCATCGTCTCGCCGATATGGGGATAGAAGTAGCCGAGCAGGCAGCCGACGATGATCGCGGTGATCACCTGCAGGTAGAGCGACTGGTAGAAGTGTTTTGGCTTTACGGCGAGCTCAGCCGTGTGGGGAGACGTTTCGGCATTCATGGCGTTCCTTCACGAGAGCGGAGCGGGCGGGCCGACCGAGAGCAGTTCGGTGAGATGGTTCACGTGAGCGACCAGAGTGGCTTTCATGCAGCCAGGGCGGCTGTCAAGCAGCGCGAGCAGTCAGAGTCGTCGAGAGGGGGTGGGATCGGCCCGAGTCTGCGCCGTCCGACGGCGCTCAACCGTCTGCCAGCGCACATACGATGCGGCTGTGCGCCGCACGAGGATTCGCAAGGATCGCGTGCCTACTGCGCCAGCTTTGGCGGCAGAAGCCGGTCGTATTCCTTCTTGACCACCGCGTAGCACTCGCAGCTGCGACCCTCCAGCGCGCGACGGTCGAGGACGGTGATCCGGCCTCGGGCGTAGCTGACGATGCCGGCCTTCTGCAACTTGAGCGCGCCTTCGGTGACGCCTTCCCGGCGCACGCCCAGCATGTTCGCGATCAGCTCCTGGGTCATCACCAGCTCGTTGCCTTGCAGGCGGTCCAGGCTAAGGAGGAGCCAGCGGCAGAGTTGCTGGTCGAGCGAATGGTGGCGGTTGCAGACAGCCGTTTGAGCCATCTGGGTGATCAGCGCCTGCGTGTAGCGCAACAGCAGGTGCAGGACCGGCGCGCGGTTGAACTCTTCCTTGATCGTGGTCGCCGTGAGGCGGTAGGCAGCCCCGGCGCTTTGCACCACTGCGCGGCTTGGCGTGGATTCTCCGCCCATGAAAAGCGAGATGCCGACGACGCCTTCGTTGCCGACGACCGCGATCTCGGCCGACGCGCCGTTCTCCATCACGTACAGAAGCGAGACGATGGCCGTGACCGGAAAGTAGACGTGGCTCATCGTGCTGCCCGGCTCGTACACGACGTGCCCCAGAGGCAGCTCGACGCGCTCGAGCTGAGGTTGCCACCGCTTCCACTCGGCCGGAGGCAGGACGCTCGGATCCGCTGCGACGAACATTGCCTGGGCTCGGGGCAAGGCAGGACACGGCAGTGTGCGCCATCGTACGAAGTTGGGGAAGGCTTCTCCCTGCGCGTTATGTGCGGTGGCGCACCGACCGTCGCCGTCCTCGCAGCGCAGACTTTTTGCTTGTTTCTCCTGGGTGGCCTCATTGAGTTCTCCTCGACGGGCGTCGCTGCCTAGACCAGCGTCCCTTGGCTTTGCGCCACTGGGAAGCCGATCTCGAAGCGGACACATCCAAGCCATTCCCGGCTGGCAAGACGAGCTCGAAGTCGCGGCGCTGCGGTCGGCCTACGAAGACGTGGGCGGCATCGGCCGAGGTGACGAGATCGCCCGGCTGTTGGCGGACCATGGACCAGGAACGTTCATCAGCCTGGCGCAGCTCGTGGCCGATGCGGAGATCTTCGGGTTCGAGTGGGAGGGGTTCTTCTGGCTTCCGATGTTCCAGTTCGCAATGAGCGATCTGGCGATCGAGGCCGCCCCTCGACAGGTCCGCGCAGAGCTGGGTGAGGAATTCGATGGCTGGGCGCTGTCCGCGTGGTTTGTCGAGCCGAACATGTGGCTCGCGAATCGCCGTCCCATCGATCTGATCGGGCCTCACCTCGAAGCCGTCCTGCAGGCGGCACGCGCGGATCGATTCGTCGCAACTGGATAGATCCGGCGCATGGGGCCGTCCTGAGCGCGTGAAGCTAGCTCCGCGAAAACATGCCTGGCGCGTATGTGGGACAGCGAACAGACCGTCTCCCGTCATTGGCAGAGGCTCCTCCACTCACCTGCTCACCAGGGAGATCGGTCATGCCAAGCGTACATCTCCGCCCCAGTCCGGCCCCGCTCGCCCCCTGGTTTCCGCGCGGCATCACGCTGCTGCAGAACCCGGAACTGAACAAGGGAACCGCGTTCAGCAAAGCCGAGCGCGACGTGCTGGGCCTGACGGGGCTGCTGCCCCCCCACGTGTGCAGCCAGGAGGAACAGGTCGACCGCGTCCTCGGCAACTTGCGCCGGCTCGACAACCCGCTTGAGAAGTACATCTTCATGGCCTCGCTGCACGACCGCAACGAGGCGCTGTTCTTCCGCATCGTCACCGAGAACCCGGACGAGATGATGCCGATCATCTACACGCCGACGGTCGGCCTCGCGTGCCAGAAGTTCGGGCACATCTTCCAGCGGCCGCGCGGCGTCTTCGTCACCGCCAACGACCGGGGCCACGTGAGGGAGCTCCTGCGCAACTGGCCGCATCGCGAGGTCGCGATGATCGTGGTCACGGACGGCGAGCGGATCCTCGGCCTCGGCGATCTCGGCTCGAGCGGCATGGGGATCCCGGTCGGCAAGCTCTCGCTGTATACCGCCTGCGCCGGAATCCACCCTTCGCAGTGCCTGCCGGTGATGCTCGACGTCGGCACGAACAACCAGGCGCTGCGCGACGACCCGCTCTACCTCGGCCTCGCTCAGCCGCGCATCACGGGCGCCGCCTACGACGAGCTGGTCGACGAGTTCGTCACCGCAGCCTGCGAGGTCTTTCCTGGCGTCGTCGTGCAGTTCGAGGACTTCGCCAACCACAACGCCTTTCGCCTGCTGAAGAAGTACCGCGACCAGATCTGCACCTTCAACGACGACATCCAGGGCACCGCGGCAGTGGCGCTGTCCGGCGTGTGTTCGGCGCTGCGCGTGACCGGCGGCACGCTCGAGCGCCAGCGCCTTCTCTTCCTCGGCGCGGGCGAGGCTGCGACGGGTATCGCCGATCTCGTCGTCGCGGCGATGGTGGCGGCAGGCGCCGACCCGGTGCAAGCGCGCCGCAGCTGTTGGCTCTTCGACTCCAGCGGCCTCGTCGTCGCGGGTCGGCGCGGCGAGCTCGCCGAGCACAAGCTGCCCTATGCGCACGAGCATGCGCCGCAGAGCGATTTCGTGGCCGCGATCCGTGCGCTCGAGCCGACCGCGCTGATCGGTGTCGCGGCCCAGGCCGACGCGTTCACGAAGGAGGTGTTCGAGGCGATGTGCGCGCTCAATCCGCGGCCGATCGTCTTCGCGCTGTCGAACCCGACATCGAAGGCGGAGTGCACGGCCGAGCAGGCCTACGCACGCAGCGACGGGAAGGCCCTGTTCGCCTGCGGCAGCCCGTTCGATCCGGTGACGATCGGCGGGCGCACCTGGGTGCCGCGCCAGGGCAACAACTCCTACATCTTCCCGGGTGTCGGGCTGGGCACGATCGCCGTCCGTTCGCGCCGCGTCACCGACGAGATGTTCCTCGCCGCAGCGACGGCACTGGCCGCGCAGGTGACGGCTCAGGATCTCGAGCAGGGCAGCCTCTTTCCGCCCCTCGCACAGGTTCGCGAGGTGTCGACGCAACTGGCCGTCGCCGTGGCCGAAGTCGCCTTCCAGCAAGGCCACGCCGGCATCGAGCGCCCCGCCGACCTGCTCGCGCATGTGCGCTCGTGTATGTACGACCCCAGCTACCCGCGCTACGTCTGACGGCCGCGGAGAAGAAGCGCGGATGCTGCAGATCAGGATTCACGGCCGCGGCGGCCAGGGCGTCGTCACCGCGGCCGAGATGCTCTCGATCGCCGCCTTCGAGCAGGGGCGCCATGCGCAGGCCTTCCGGAGCTTCGGGTCGGAACGCACCGGCGCGCCGGTGGTCGCCTTCTGCCGCATCGACGACCACGAGATCCGCCTGCGCGAGCCGATCCTCGCCCCGAATGTGCTGATCGTTCAGGACCCGACGCTGCTGCACCAGGTCGACGTGTTCCAGGGCCTTCGCCCCGACGGCTACGTGCTCATCAACGGCAAGCGCAGCTTCGACGAGCTCGGCCTCGCAGAGATCGCCGAGCGCTTCCGCCCGGAAAGGCTCGTCACCGTGGCAGCGCGATCCGGCACCGAGGCTCGGTGGGCGCATGTGCGACCCGGGCACAACGCCGTCACTATGTGCGGTAGCAGACAGTCGGAACGTGGAATGCGATTCAGACTCTGCGCGCCTCTACGGCCGTCACCAACGCCAGACATGCCCGGCTGAAGCACAGTGCCTGACCCCCGCAACGTCGTCGACTTCCTGCCGCGCAACGCACGGCCGCCCCTGCTGGACCGTGGCGAGCCGTCTTCGCGTGCCGGTGCTGACGCGCTGTCAGGCGTTTGGACGGAACGTTCCGCGGCGCCGCCACCACTGCCGATCGTCGACGTCTCACCCAGTGCGCGCAAGGTGCAGTGCTCCGCGTGCCATTTGCGCCGAAGCTGCCTGCCTGACGGCCTGAGCGAACGCGAACTCGAGCGAATCGACAGCCGTATGGTGATCAGTCTGCGCACGGTACTCCACGGCGAGACGTTGTTTCGAGCCGGGGACCGCTTCGAAGCGATGTTTCAGGTCTGGACCGGTTTCTTCAAGGCCGTCGTGGCGACGAGCCGGGGCAGGGAGCAAGTCACGGGATTCCAGATGGCTGGCGATCTCATGGGATTCGAGGGTATCGATTCGGGCCTGCACGGCGTCGACGCGATCGCGCTCGAGGACTCCCAGGTCTGCGTGATCCCCTATGCCAATCTGGAGGCGCTCGGGCGCGAAGTGCCGCCGCTGCAGCGACACCTGCACCGGACCATGAGCCGAGAGATCTTGAGCGACCACGACGCGATGCTGCGCCTGGGCAGCATGCATTCCGAGCAGCGAGTCGCGGCGTTCCTGCTCAGCTTGTCGGATCGATTGCGGAAACGCGGGTTCTCCGCATCGTCTCTCGTGCTGCGCATGAGTCGCGAGGAGATCGGCAGCTATCTCGGGCTCAAGCTCGAGACGGTCAGTCGCACCTTTTCGAAGCTCCAGGCCCGCGGACTGCTGTTCGTGCGCCAGCGTCAGATCCAGATCACCGATCCGGCCGGTCTCCGGCATGTCCTGGACGGCGCGACCGTGTAGAGCCAGCCTGCAGCGGCGGTGCGCAGCAGCACCCGACGCAATGGGAGTCGACTATGGAATTGCCATTGACTGATAGCGACGTTCTCGAGGGTCTTCTCGACAGATTTTCGGAGAATCCAACGACCGACCGGCGTCGCGCAATCGTGTCGCTATTCCAGGCCACCGTGAATGATGCGCGCGCCTTCATCCGAAGCCAAGCAGAGTCGCTCGGCCTCGTCTGTGCAGGTCGAGATGGACTTGCGGAGCGGGCGCGCGCCTCGCGTGAAGACGCGTATGCAGGTGATGCGTTGCGCTAGTACAAGACGACCGCGGGCAGTGCGGACACTCTGCTGAAACACCCCGCGCGAGAGCGGACCGGTCCCGGTCCGCAGAACGACGTTGCAACTAACTGTCGAGGAAATGATCATGGCAATTACCCCAAACAAGGATCAGATCAAAGGTGAACTCAAGGACCTCGGCGGCAAGATCCAGGAAGAAGCCGGCAAGCTGGTGGGGAACAAAGAGCAGCAGGCCAAGGGGCTCAAAAGGCAGGCGCAAGGCAAGCTGCAGAAAACTGTCGGCGATCTGAAAGAAGTCGTCACAGACGCCGTCACGAAAGCATAAAGAGCGCGACGGCGCGGAGGCCAGGAGCGGGCATCGCTCACAGGTGCCTGGTTTGTGTGCTTCCGGCACGCTAGCGCTCACCCGATCGGCGGGCGAGATCGCCTGTGGAACCGCGCCGCGGCTGGGCGTGTTGGTCGCGGCCAAGAGCGCGCCACGGCGCGGAGAGTGTCCCTATATGCGTATCGCTTTGGGACTCGGATGGCGACTTGAGATCTACACTGGCCTCGTCATTCACGACGCGCCAGGCCGCAGAGTCTCACCTCTCTCAAAGGCCCGCTAGCGCCTCCAACGCTGCCGGCGGATGACCAACAGCCCGCCCTGGTGCAAGCCCGCGGCGGGCTGTTCGTTTCCGAGTGCTAGGTCCGATGGAGCCCGCGTGGACGCATGCTGGTCGATCCGGTCGCCCTTGTGGGAAAGAGCCTCTTGTCGGTTGATGAGCCTACGAAGCAAGAGCCGGCACTTCGTCGCTAGAGCCTGACAATCTGGCAGAGGGCCTCTGCGATTCGCGTTCGACGACTCTCGCGGAAAGTGGGCGAACTGCAGCTCAAAGCCGCCTCGGAATGCCTCGCCGATGCTCGCCGGGAGCCCTGCCGTCCCTTGTGCGCTATCGCACAGAGCGACCTCCTTGAATGCGGCACACTCGCGACGAGGCTCTGTTCGCACCGGCGTAAACGTCAGATCGCGTGCCAGACGTGAGGAGGCTCATGCATGCTTTTCTTCTGCGACACCGAGACGAACTCATCGGCCGCTGCAAGGCGAAGGTCGCGGCACGACCGACACGAGATGCCACGACAGCGCAGCTCGCAAACGGGGTGCCGCTCTTCCTCAGCCAGCTGACGCGGACACTGCAGGCGGAAGAAGACGGCGAAGCCGCCGAAAGCATCCTGATCTCCGGACCGGCCGGCGGCGACGTGACGGCCCTGTCGGAGATCGGCGTGACCGCCACGGCCCATGGCAAGCAGCTCCTGCAACTCGGCTACTCCGTCAACCAGGTCGTTCACGACTACGGTGATCTCTGCCAAGCCATCACTGACTTGGCGGTCGAGCTCGACGCACCGTTCTCGGTCGACCAGTTCCGCACGCTGAACCGCTGTCTCGACAACGCGATCGCCGACGCAGTCACGGAGTTCGTGGTCGAGCGCGACGCCACTGTTGCCGTTCAGCACACGGCCGACGTCGCCCAAAAGCTCGGGTTTCTGGCCCATGAGCTGCGGAACTGGCTACAAACCGCAACGATGGCTTTCACCGCGCTCGAGTCGGGCAAGCTTTCGATCGCTGGCTCTACTGGGTCACTATTGAAAAGGAGCTTGGTGGCTCTGTCGGCGCTCGTGACCCGTTCCCTGGTCGAGGTAAGAGCTGCGGCCGGCGAGCCTCAGAAGCACGAGTTGTTCGCACTTTCTGCCTTCATCGCCGAGGCAAAGGACGCCGCTTCCCTGGACGCCAGCTCTCGGGGATGCGACTTCCTCGTGATGCCGGTCGACTCCCTCCTGGCCATCAAGGGTGACCGAGACCGGCTCCTCTCGGCCTTGACGAACCTGCTTCAGAACGCCTTCAAGTTCACTCAGCCTCACACAGAGGTCCTGTTGAACGCATACGCTGCGGCCGAGCACATCTTCATCGAAGTCAGAGACCACTGCGGCGGTCTTTCTGCTGGCACCGCGGAGACGATGTTCACGCCCTTCACGCAGCGCAGCACCGACAGGAGCGGATTGGGTCTGGGGCTTTCCATCGCCAAGCGCAACGTCGAAGCCGACGGGGGCACGCTCACGGTGAAAAACAACCCAGGGGCCGGGTGCGTTCTGACCATGAGCCTTCCTCGCCACGAAGTCCAGCGACCTGCGTCCGGCGCGAGTCCCTGACGCGTTCAAGGAGCCGGCAATTGCGGCTCGAAGTCTGCATGGCGCAACTCGGCGGGTGTGACCACGACAGGCTTGCCGGCCATGATGGAACTCGGCAAATATCGCCCCAGCAAGAGATGGTCGCTGGTGTCAACCAAGTGTCAACGGAATAGCTGGATAACGCCGGACCAGTGTTGCCGGGGATGGAGCTAAGCCGTTGATTTGCCTAGTACTGCACCCTCAATGCAGTGCAATGTACGGATTCATAATCCTTTGGTCGTTGGTTCGATCCCAACACGGCCTACCAAAGGAATCGACGTCGCCGACGAGCGGCCGTCCTCCGAGGCGCTTTTTCCGGGCGACACGAGCGAGGCTGGATAGCAGGCCGTGTCGACGCAGATCGTCGGCACTTCGACCGCCGCCTGCCTGGGCGGCTCCGCGGTCGCCACGATGAAGACGACCGTCAGGGCCAGGAGGATCAGGTCGACATCGATGTCGAGAAATCGCATGCGGGAATCGTGCCGCG
>Ga0068860_100000876_pt1 | contig 33441 bp, 19 predicted proteins | sample KBSSwiS32_FD_66597 | JGI IMG/M metagenome (GOLD analysis project Ga0068860, IMG submission 66597) | Switchgrass rhizosphere microbial communities from Kellogg Biological Station, Michigan, USA - KBS Switchgrass S3-2 | ecosystem: Host-associated > Plants > Roots > Rhizosphere > Soil ... | reverse complement strand
CAAGGCGCTGAGCGTCTCGGAAACCGTCGACTGCGAGAGGCCGAGCGCTCGGGCCGCGCGAGTGTGCGTCCCGGCCTCCACCACGGCCGCGAAGACGCGCAGGTGCCGCAGTTCCAGCTCGCTCTTCACTGCACGAACCTATCATCGGCATTACCGATAGGCGGCATCGGCGTTTGGGTGAGGGGACGAAGCACCGTTACCGTGCGGCCATGCTTTCCCTCAAACCGCAGACAACCACCCTCTTGGTCGTCGATCTCCAGCTCGGCTTCGACGAGCCGCGCTGGGGCCGGCGCAACAACCCGCTTCTGGAGCAGCGCTCCTCCGAATTGCTGCGCGCATGGCGCGCCGCCGGTCGCCCGGTCGTCCACGTCAAGCATATGTCGACCGATCTCCTGTCGCCGCTGCGGCCCGGTCAGCGCGGGAACGAATTCAAGCCCGAGACGGCTCCCATCGCGGGTGAAGCGGTGATTGAGAAGCGCGTCAACAGCGCTTTCATTGGGACGTCGCTAGAGGACGATCTGCGGCACGCCGGGTGTCGCGGGTTGGTGATCGCGGGGCTCACCACGAATCACTGCATCTCGACCACCGCGCGCATGGCCGGCAACTTGGGCTTTGCGACCTGGGTCGTGTCCGACGCCACAGCGACGTTCGATCGTGTGGGACCCGACGGGGTCGAGCATCCTGCGGAGCAGATTCACTCGATCGCGCTGTCGGATCTTCACGGCGAGTTCGCCACGGTCGTCGACACGGCGGCAGTGATCGCCGCCTTACAGGTTCCCATCTCCTTAAGGAGAGCGGCATGAGCCCTGGCCGAATCGCGTGGGTCGTCGTCGCGACGTTCGTGCTCTTCGCGGGTGCCGCTCCGATCTCCGCCGCCGAAGCGCCGAGAGGCGTCTATCTCGACGACCTGGATCGAGCCGCGGACCCGTGCACCGATTTCTACGCGTTCGCCAACGGATCGTGGCGCTCTCTAAACCCCATCCCGACTGGGAAACAGCGCTGGAGCCGGCAGACGGCGGCCCGCGAGGCAAACCGGCGGCAGTTGACGACCCTTCTCAAGGAACTGGCCGCGAAGGCGGATCGGCCCCGTGGAAGCGTCGAGCAGCAGCTCGGCGATCACTTCGCCGCCTGCATGGACGAGCCGTCGATCGACGCCGCGGGCCTGACCCCGCTTGCTCCGTTGCTCGCCGACATCGCCGGCGTCCAGGATGCCAAGGGCGTCCAACGCCTGGTCCGCCGGCTGCACGAGCTGGCCATCCCGGCCCTGTTCGTGCTCACGGGAGCGTCGGACTACCACGATCCCGAAAACGTTGTGCCGAACATCGCAGCCGGCGGCCTGGGGTTGCCGGGTCGCGACTACTACCTGAAGCCCGAGCCGAACTTCGCGGAGGCGCGCGCGAAGTATCGGGCGCACGTCGCCAAGGTCCTGACGCTCGCCGGAATGCTCGTCGATCCGGCGCAGAAAGCCGCGGACGAGATCGTGGCGCTCGAGACTCGCCTGGCCGAGGGAAGCTTGGCGCCTGAGGTGGCGGCCGATCCGGTCGCGACAGCGCACAAGCTAACTTTTGCGCAGCTCTCGCAGCTCGCGAAGCACTTCGACTGGGACAGCTACTTCGCGGAGGCCTCGCTCCCACGGATCGATGTCAACGTCGCCGAGCCCGCGTTTCTCGTGCGACTGGACCGCGAGCTCGAGGCGACGCCGGTGGCGACGTGGAAAACCTACCTGACGTGGCACCTGCTCGAGTCCGCGGCGCCGTGGCTTTCGAAGCCGTTCGCCGACGAGTCTTTCGCCTTTAAAAACCAGGTTCTCGGCGGCGCCGTCGGAAAAGAGCCGCGCGAGTCGACCTGTCTCGAATCGACGGAGGCCTTGCTCGGCGAGCCCCTCGGCCGCGCGTACGCCGAGCGGCAGTTCCCTCCCGCGGCGAAGGCCAAGGTCCAGGAGATGGTCCGTACCCTGCTCGCAGTTTTCACGGACGACCTCGGCGAATTGAAGTGGATGTCCGACGCGACCCGACAGCAGGCCCTCGCCAAGATTGCGACCTACGAAGTCATGGTTGGTTACCCCGACGCGTGGACCGACTACTCACCTCTCGCGATTCGTCGCGACGCGTTCTGGGCCAACGTGGCCTCGGCTCGGCGCTTCGGAGTCGAGATCAACCGCAAGCGCATTGGACAACGCACGAGCCGCGCGATCTGGCAACTGCCGCCGTCGTCACCCGGCGCCTACATCGATATCCAACTCAACGTTATGGGGTTGCCGGCCGGCTTTCTGCAACCGCCGGCGTTCGACCTCGCCGCATCGGACGCCGTGAACTACGGAGCGATCGGTATCGGGATGGCACACGATCTGACGCATGCGATCGACGCCCTGGGCAGAGAGTTCGACTCGACGTGGCAGCCGCGGAGCTGGTGGACAGCGCCCGACCTCGACGCGTTCCAGAGGGTCGGCCAGTGCACCGTCGATCAGTACAACGGCTACGAGATCGAGCCCGGCGTTCACCTCTCGGGCAAGCAGGTCCTCGGAGAGGCGCTCGGCGATCTCGCCGGCATGCGCCTGGCGTATCGCGCCCTGCAGCGATCGATGCAGCGTCGTCCGGTGCCGGTGATCGACGGCTTCAGCCCCGAACAGCAGTTCTTCATCGCCTGGGGTCAGTTCCGCGGCGCCGCCGAGAGCCTGGAGCTGCAGCGGCAAATGGTGAAGACGGATTCGCACCCGACCGCCAAGTACCGAGTGATCGGGCCTCTATCGAATGCGCCGGAGTTCCAACAGGCCTTCGCCTGCAAGGCCGGATCGGCCATGGTGAGACCTCCCGAGCGGCGCTGCGGGGGTCTGGTAGAGTAGCTTCAGTCGTGCGGTCTCCGATTGCCAAAGTGCTCCTCCTGATAGCCGTAGCGCTCGGGTTCGCCACGAGCTTCGTGATGCTGCGGCAAGTCATCGGCTCCGACTCGCCCTGGCTCGGCTTGTTGTTGATGTTTTATTTCCTCGGTCTGGCCAAGGTGGCGGAGCCGATCTACACCCTCCGAATGCCCGGAAGTCTTCGGGCGATCCGGCCGTGGGAACAGGAGGGGGCTCTCTATCGCAGGCTCCTCGTTCCCCAGTTCGGGGACCTCCTGCGGAATACACCCCTTCGCGTTCTCAATCTCGCCGTCTATGTGAAGAAGAGCCGACCGGACCTGCGGACGCTCTCTCGATACGTCGAAGCGGCCGAGGCGTCTCACTTTTGGGCCGCGGTGCTCTTTACACCCTACATCGCCTACCTGTTCCTCAAAGGCCGGTCATGGGTCGCCGGGTTCTTTCTCCTCGTCCAGGTGCTTTTCAACGTCTATCCGGTTCTGCACTTGCGAGTCGTGCGGGACCGTCTGGGTCGGCATCTCGACAAGGTCCACCATCGCCAGGCCCGATACGCCCCTTGAGGAGCATGTTGCCGACTACGCCGAGATGCAGAATCGGCGCTGCCGCAAGAAGTACCGACCCTGCTCGGATGATGCCCTTCGCCTCGGCGAACGTTCCAAAGACCAGTAGAGGAACGGAGAGAGCCATCGCGGCAGCCGTCGCGAGGGAGAGACGGCGCGGCGGCAGGCGGTGGGCCGAAGGGAAAGGAACCTCAAATCCGAGATGGCGGCGGGCGAGGAGCCAGGCGACCGTGGGGAGCAGGCGCAGCTCGACCGCGAGGATCATGGCGCCTTGGAATCCGATCAGGCCGAAAAGGGCGTAGGCCATGGCCCAACGGGACGGGTCCGAGGGAGCCGTAAGAGCCAGCACGGCGCCGCAGACTGCGGCGGCGGCCAGGAAAGAAGTCGCCGCCAGTGCAAGCCAGCGCGCCGGATCGGGCTGCGGCAACTCCCGAGGTGGCCGACGCGGGTGAGCGAGCATCCAGCCGACCAGGGCGACCCAGCCGAACGCGCCCGCGAGTAGGGGGATCGCAGCGATCGGCGTCCAATGCGGCGCGAAGAGGAGGGTGGCCGCGAGAATCGGCGCACCGAAACCGAACAGCGCGGCGATCGTCGCCACCGCGCCTTGGCGGGGAACCGCCGCGGGGAGGAGCATCGGAACCATCCGTGCGCCGGCTCCGACCACCAGGGTGGTCACCCAACCGACGGCGGCGAGGTGCAGGTGCGCCAGGCGCCAGTCCACCCAGGTGCCCGGGATCGGCAGACCCAGGCGCCCGGCGCAGATCAACCATCCGCCGGCGACCGCGAGCATCAGATTGCTCCAGCTCAAGGACAGCGCGAAGCGCATGCCGAACGGCAGTGGGCTCCGCTGAACGCGCCTCACGACCCGCACCGCGACGGCGCCGAGAGCGAGGGAGAAGGCCGACGCCGCGGCCGCCTGGCCGAGGGGATCGACGATCGCCAGCCGCGAGATGAAAAAGGCGAGACCTAGCGCCCAGACCGGCGCCGCGATGAGCTCGCGGCGCCCTGCCAGGAGCCCAAGCCGGAGCACCCCTTGGCCCAGGAGGAGGAGAGAACCGAACACCGACCCGGCGATCCAGCCGAGGGTGATCAGGTGAACGACCGCCGCGACGGCCGGCCGTTGCCAGGAACCGAGGAGGATCTCGGGATCGACGGCGATTCGGAACGCCGCGGCGATGAGAGCGGAGTGCGCCAAGGCGTACCAGGCGAGGCCGGCGCGCAGATTGGCGGTGGGAATGCCCGCGGGGCTCTCCGAGGATGGCTCGCCGCCGCTGAATTGCTCCGCGCTTCCCGATCTCACCTGCGTCACGATGTGAGGAATCATACGGCCGGACTCCTCCTCGCTTTTTCGGGCTTGAGCTCCTCGCAGTCTCGATCATCAGCGCTTCGAGTCACGGGGTGTCGTCGAGCGCTCCTTCGACTCCAGCGAAAAGGGCCGGCACGTCGGGGTAGGGCTTGTGGCCGGCGAGTTTGATCGCCAGGAACTGTCCGAGGGCGCGGTAGCTTTCGAATTGCGATTCGGTGAACCACTGGTCCGAGGTCGGTTCGTGGGGGAAGAGTTTCGATGATCGGGAGTAGCTGTAGACGTCGTAGGGCACCGGGTAGTTGTCGACCAGGATCGTCGGTTTGACGTAGAGAAGGGTTCCCGGTTTGGCTCCTTTGTCCACCGCGTCGTAGCGGATCGTCCCGATGGCGCAATAGAGGCCGTGCTGCTCGCCGCTGGTGCGGGCCAGGATTCGAATCGGCTTGCCGAATTCGATCGGGATTCCGAAGTCGATGCGCACTTTGCGGATCAGGTTGCCGAGGTCCTCAAAACCGTGTTCGGGGTCCTGGCCGGCATCGCTCGACAGGATGAATCGGCAGCGGCGCAGCACCATCTCGTAGACCCCGAGGTTTTCGAAGTGGCCGCCGTCGGAGAGGCTGACGTACGGGTGGTTTCGATTGGTCCTGCTGAACAGGTCGGCGAACAGCGGCTTCCAGGCGTGACGGGGACCGCTGCAGCGGTAGACCTTCTCGCCGTGCTCATTGGTGTTGCCGAGCCAACTGCCCAACCGGACGTTGAACAGGGTCAGCAGGAAGGCGACGAGCGGCGAAGAATGATAGCCGGAGCTCGGGTTGGCGGCGGCTCCTGAGATGGTGATCGCCGTGCCGAGCGAGATGCCGTCCGGACCTCCATACTCGTCGGAACGGCGGTATCCCTCGTTGAAGTTGCCGCAATAAAGAGGTGTCATCGAGAACGATTCCGACTTGCGCTGCTGCCAAGCCAGGTTGTCGCTCCCCCCGACCAAGTTTAGGGTGGTGCCGATGACCGACAGCGGGCGCGGCGAGGCCCCTTTGGCCAACTCGTGGAGCCGCACATTGTCGTTGGGGTCGAAACCGGTAAACGGCTCGGGTTTGCGTTTCAGGTTGGAGGCGCCGAGATAGGCGCGTACCAAACGGTTGCGATAGAGCCCTTGGGCCGAGAAGCGATTGACGTCGACCACCCAGCCGAGCAGCCACGAGAGGAAGGCGAATCCGAGCGGCACGAACACGAAGCTGAGCACGACCTGTGGCAGCGTCCGGCCGAAGGGGAGCGGAAGGCTGTAAGTCGGCGGCAGGACTATCGGGATGTCTTCCAGATGGAGGCCGGTCACCATCTTGAGCGAGCCGACTAGGGCGCTGAGCTTGGCCACCAGGATGATGATGAACGCAAAGGTCAGCGGCGCGGCAAACTTGAGCACCAACTCGACGAGCGGCGACGACTGGCCGCCCTGCTCGTCGTTCTTCCCCGCGCTCTTCTTGCTTTTCCCGAGGAAGGCGGTGAGCAGACCGGAGATGCCCCCCATGCCGGCCGCCGCGGCGGTCGCGTAGTTGCCCAGCTTGGCCAGAACGACGCCGCCGAGGATGATCAGGGCGCTACCCGCCATCCAGGCCAAAGCCAACAGCAGCAGCCAGCCGGACAGGCGCGCCCACCACTCGCGCTCGCCGTTGGCCCTTTCTCCCGCCGAGACCTCTCCCGGCGGCGTCGGCTGCTTGCTTTCCCCCAAGGAAGCGAAGGCGACGAACAGCGCACGGGCCAGCAAATAGAGCCCGAGCAGGATCGGTACGCCGAGGATGACGAAGGCCGCCGGGACGCGCTTGAGCAGCGGCAGCCAGATCGTGGCGATCCCGTAGAGGATGACGGTGGCGACGCCGCCGGAGAGGACGATGCCCGCAAGATCCGCCTGCCACCGCGTATCGCGCTTTTGTTCTCCCGAGGTCAGCAAGGCGGTGAGCCAGCCGAGCAGCGGAATCACCATGCACCAGAGAAGACAGAATTTCCAGAGCTGAATGCCGCCATAGGACCGCCCGAGGCAGAGCGCGGCCGTGGCCAGGCACAGGCAGGAGAGCCAGAGCGGCACGACGCCCAACAGAACGATCTTCGCCGCGGAGGGCGGTTGTTGGCGCTGTAGTCGGAAGTGGTAGATCGCCGCGCTGGTCCAGAGGGCCAGGATCAGCGCGAGCCGGATCGCCAACTGGCCCCAGAACTCCGAGATCGAGGCGCCGCTGGCGACGATGAACGCCACCTGCGGGATGCCGACGAAGGCGGTGAGTGCGGGCACCAGCACCAGCCAGTTGAGCAGCATGTTGCGGATGATCAACGCCGCCGCGGTCCAGGTATCGGGCGAGAAGAGGCCGAGTCGGGGAGTCAGATAGTTGCTGTACTCGCGCAGGTGCCTGAGCGGCGGCGGCTCGGGGAGAAGGGGGTCGAACTTCTCCTGCGCCGAGCTGTCGGCCAACACCTGAGCCACCTCCTCGATCGGTTGCCGGTGCAGCCAGGTCTTGAGCCAGCCGGCGATGTAGCCGCCCCCCGAGCAGCTCGAAAGGTAATCGAAGCGGACCAGGAGACCGAGCTTGGCCAACGCTTGGATCACGCCGAGGTTGAAGGTGGCGCTGCGGATGCCGCCTCCGGAGAAGCAGAGAGCGGAGAGTGCCTCCTCGTCCGGCAGGTTGCCGAGGCGCTCATATGTCGTTTCGATCGTGGGGATCGGTTCGCCCAGTTCTCCCCCGTTGGCCGCGGGGTTCTTCAGGTGCTTCAGCTCGTCCCACAGGACCCTGCGGAAAGGGACCGGACGTTGGGGAACGTTTTCCGGGTTCGTCACGAGATCATTCCTTTCGGCGTCGGCCAGGATCACGTCGCTCGCCTTCTCGGCGATCATGTAGACCGCCGACACGATGAACAGGCCCGGGATGTGTGGGAAGACCGAGGCGTCGACCACCCGCAGACCCGTGGTTCCGCGGACGCGGAAGTCGCTGTCGAGAACCGCCATCGGATCGTCCGCCGTCCCGATTTTGCAGGTACAAGAGGCGTGGTGGCCCCAGGCTTCGTTGCGCACGTAGTCTTCTAGATCCTTGGTGTTCTCCACCGCGCTGCCCGGCAGCTCCTCGGCCTCGATGCGGTCGCCGTAGCCCTTGGTGATGCCGCGAATGAAGCGGATCGCCTGCACCACCGCGTCGAGATCCTGCTCTGCTCCATCGGTGAAGTAGTTGAAATTGATGTCGGGGACCTCGCGCGGGTTGTCGGAGCGAATTTCGACCTTGCCGGCGGTGTTCTTGGTGCTCCCCTTGAGCACCGCCCAAGTAAAGTAGCGGCGCGCCTCTTGGGTTCGCTTCGAGTAACCTGGGTAGTAGCCGCGGAAATCAGTCACCAGGGCGAAGACGAAGAGGTCGGGATCGAGCAGCTCCGGCCGCGAGCGCTTGATGAACGCCATCGCGGCGCCGTTGGAGGTGTAGACGCCTTTCCCCTGCTGCCACTCCTTGAACTGCGGATCGGGCTCCTCGTCCTTCTTCGGCGGCCGCAGTGTGGCGTCCTTGAACGACGAGAAGGCCTCGTTCATTCGCAGCACCACGGAGATCTCGTAGCGGTCCTGGAGGTTGGCCCCGACCCCGGGAAGGTCGACCACGACGGGAATGTCATGCCGTTTCAGAAGCTCGGCGGGGCCGACGCCCGAGAGCTGCAGCAGCTGCGGGGTGTTGAAGGCGCCGCCGGCCAGGATCACTTCGCGGCTTGCCCGCACTCGCCGCAAGGTGCCCTGTTGGCTTGAGTCGTTGAGCGCGGCGGCGCGATAGACGTGATCCCCTTCGAGGTAGACGACGCCCACGGCGCGCCGGTCGGCGTCGAACAGCACCCGGGTGGCGAGAGCTCCCAGGCGGACGGTCAGGCGGTCCGGACACTTCTGCTGGGCCTCGAGCAGACGCTCCCTGCTACCCGTCCTGCTCCCGTTGGAGCGCGAGAGCGGCGGCAGGCGGAACCCTTCCGAACGGCGCACGACCGACCACCAGCTGTTGGGGTCGAACCAGGTGATTACCGAGAAGAACAGCTGTTTGAACGCCTGCGCGAGGTCCCACAACTTGCCGTGGCCCGAGTTGAAACTGAACAGGTTTTTAAACGCCGACCAGCGCACGAGCCAGAGCAGGCTCCAGTCGTCGAACAGCAACTTGATATCCACCGTCTCGCTTGCCAACCAACCGGCGAAGCCGTGAAGGCTCGGGTTCCAGCGCAGGTGCCGGTTGAGGAAGCCCAGGATCTTACGGTAGCGGCATTCCTCCAGCCGCTGGTAATAGCGCCGCATCGAACGGGCGCCCCACGAGGGGTCGCCGGTCAGCTCGGCGATCCGATCCCAGTCGCTGTTGTGCGGGTAGATGAAGATCATCGCGTTGTGCGCCGTGCAGCCGCCGAGAGTGCCGGCGCGCGGGTAGAAGATCCCCCCTTCTTTCGGCCGGTTCTTCCAGTCCTTTTCCTGCTGTGTTGGATCGTCGTAATGTCGGACGAAGAACTTCCACGACATCTCCGGCTCTTCCGAAGCGTTGGCGTTGAAGACCGGAACCTGGTAGTTGTAGTCTGCGGGCGTGCCTTTGGCCGCCGGCGGACCACCGGCTTCGAGCACCAGCACCCGGTATCCGGCGAGCGCCAGGTTGGCGGCGAGCGGGCCGCCCCCGGCTCCCGAGCCGACGACGATGTACTCGAACTCCTCCTCCAACGCCTCGTCCGGCTTCCCGTCCATTCCCTCTCCTCTCTCCCAGCCGCCCTCCGCTCCTCTAGCTCCTAGAGCGTCTTCAAGAAGGCGATCAGCGCTTCCTTGTCGGCATCGGACAGCTCGCTTCCGAATTCGTGCCCTCGGTTGACGATGAAGTCGGGGCAGGTGCTGACCTTGATCAGGTCGGGCACCCTCTTGCGCAGCAGAGCTTTGGCCTGCGTCTCGTCGAGGTGCTGCGCGTGGATCGTTTTGAGACTGGCGACCAGCCTTTTCACCGTGCCGATCAGCGTAAAGATGCCGACCTGCGGGTCGTTGCCGCCGGCGTTGATGTTGGCGATCAGGTTGATCGGCGTCCCCTTGGGGATCGGCCCGATCGTCAACTTACCGTCCTGGACCAGACCTCGAATTCGGGCCAGGGCGCCGACCAGTGCCGGCAGCGCGGCGACGTCGACGGTCAGATTGGTTTCGCGATTCGTGCGGTGGTAGTACGGCACCCGCGTCTCGGGCCAGAGCAGTTGATGGATCGACGGCTCGAAGGCGTTCATCCGCCCTGCCGTCGACGGGTCGCTGGTGAACACCCCCACCTCGTTGTTGTGGAGGAAGGGGGCGGTGGCCCAGATCGAGACCAGCGACGGAACTCGCTGGTAGCCGCGCCCGCCGCCCGGCGTGTCGAAGGGGTTGTCCTTCTTTTGTAAGGGGTCCCAGAGGTCGAGCGGACCGACCGACGGCAGGTCTTTGTAGCTCTGCGACGAGAAGTTGTCCCAGACGTGCCCTTCGACGGAGTTGCTCGACATCGAGCTGCAGATCTCGGTCTTGAGCAGGGTGACCGGAATGCGGGCTTCGTTCGACAGGTAGTTGTCGTCGAGAAATTTCGGGTCCCGGACGATCTTGGTCATCGCGGCTTTGAACGCCGGGGTCTCGGTCCAGTTCCAGTATTTTTCCCAGCAGTCGAGGTACCCGGCGCCGATGCACCCCGCCTCGCCGAGGCGTGGAATGTCGTCGGTTTTCGCCGGGTCGTCCGAGTCCGACGTCTTCGGCGTCTTCGGCTGCTCCGGCAGCTTGCTCGAATGGCAGCGGGCGCAGGTCTCGGCGAACACCACCTTGCCGCGGTCGATCGCCTCCGGGGCGGCCTGGAGATAGGCGGCGCCTCCCGGTGCATCCGCCAGGTGCATCGGATATCCCGCCTTCATCAGGTACTTCGCCATGTTGGCGGCGCGATCCTGGGTGGCGTTCCAGTAGGTCGAGTTCCGCTGCGCCGAGCGGACCGTGATCGGCGACTGCTTGCCGAGCCCGGTCAGCACCGTGATGTGGCGGGTCCACTCCTGGTGGTACTCGCCGATGTTGATGTAGACCCGGGTGAGGGCCGCGTCGATGCCCACCGAATCGGCGCCGTCCCACAGGACGTGAGCCACCCCCTGGGTGGCGCCGTTTTTCTTGACGTCGGGTAGGTCGAGCGCGCCGCCCGTGGCGGTCTCCAACCCGAGCCGGGTGCCGTTGTCCAGCCGCGCCTTCAGGTTGAAGATGGCATTGAGCGAGCGCGGGTTGTCGATGTTGTCGGAGGGGACGAACGAGGTGTCGACCGCCCCGGGGCGGTTGCTTTCGAGCAGGTGCCAGGCGAAGTTGTCGGCGGTGACGTTGGCGCCGAACACCCGGCCGAACCAGAAGTATTGGGCGCCGATCGTGCCCGAGAAGTTGGCCAGCTGCGGGTGCTCGGGGTCGGCGGGCGGATTGAGCGGGTGCGCGCTGACGTGGCACATCGAGCAGGCCATCCCGACTCTGTAGGGCCGGACCAGGTTGCGATCGGCGTAGAAGTTGGGATCGGTGTAGAAGCGATCATCCTTCATCGCCGCCAGCCACCGGTCCTTGGCCTTGGCGTCGAACTTGGGATTGTCGAAGATGCGCAGCCCGAGCGCGCCCGAGGCGCGGCCGTAGATCTTCTCGTCGAGCCCATCCTTGGGACCGGTTCGGCGATCGAGGCAGAGGCCATACTCGTCCGGCGCGGTCGGTTTCTCGAATCCGGGCTCCGGCATCAACCCGGTGAAACAAAAGCGGGTGTCGCGGGTGTAATACCGATAGGGGGCCTGGCCCGCGGGCGGCCACATCGTCGCGTCGCAGACGCCGGGCGCGTACCAGCGGTCGTAGCTCTCGTGCGAGCCGGGCGGCGTCGAGTAGCCGCCTTGGCCGTAGGCTCCCGCCTCCTCGTACGTACCGATCTTGGCGGTATGCCCTGTGAGCTGCGCTTCGTAGCGCCGGGCCCGCTCCTCCTGCACCGGCGCGCAGGGGTACGACGAAAGGGTCTTCAGCAGGTCGAAGGTGCCGTAACTGTTGTTGGCCAGCCAGTCCCAAAACGCCTCGTTGCCGCCGCTCCAGGCCATCCAGGTGTTGCGCCCCAGAATCTCCTCCTGGCTGTACTTGACGCCGAGAGCTGCGCCGTCCATCCCGTGGAAGGCGTCGACTTCGTTCTCGGCCTGGGCGAAGTGCGACTTGTCGAGGCCCGCCGCCATGGCCTCATCCTGGGCGGGCGGCTGGGGCCACAACCAGTAGACCAGGAGCAGCAGGATTGCGATCGAGGCGACGATGACGAATTGTCTCTTCTTGCCGACCATCGCGTGGCTCCTTGCCTCCGAAGGATTTCACGAACGAATCAGAGAGCTGAGTATCTCAGCTACGCTTGCCGCACCGGAAGCTCCGACGAAGGATCGTTGGCGTCCGTTCGCCAGCGCGGGTGGTGGAAGTGGATGACGAAATCGCCGTTGTAAGAGGCCACCGCGCTATCGAAGGTGATCTTCCCGATCCGCCGCCAGTTCTCGAAAGTCACCCTCCGGTAGCCGCCGCCGAAGCCGCCGAATTTCGCCTGATCGGTGACCTCGACGTGAAAAACCAGCTGGCGCTTGGCAGTCGGGTCGCCCGGGTCGTAGATCTGCGCCATCACCTCGTCGCGGAAATCGAGCCGCTCGCCCGGAATCCGAGGCTGCTCTGGGTCCACCAGCAGGCGAACGTACAGCGGCGAGCGAGTGGGTTCGGCGGGGCCTTTGCCCAGCTCGGCGATTTCGTAGAGCTGGCGCACCGAATTTTCCTTGTTCACCTTGCCGAACACCAGGCCGGAGATCAGGATGGTCGGCAGGCCGCTGCCGCGCCGTAGCGCGGTCACGTCCGGGGCGTTCCGGAGCTCGGCATCGTTGACGTGGGTCGAGTAGTCGCCACCGATGTCCTGTTGGGTGAACATGGCGGCGGTGGGCAGCGGTTCGGCGTGATCGGGGTCGGTCGTGGGGTAGATGCGCGTCACCAGCGAGAGCGAACGACAATGGCCGCGCCGGGTCTCGGTGCAGCAGGTGGAATAACGCGCCGCGACGAGCGCCCGGCTGCCCTGACGGAAGTACCCGGAATATTCGCTGGCTTCGGTGGCCTCCCATTGCCCGAACAGGCAGACGCCGTTGGTGTGCACCAAGCGGCGGAAACCCTTGCCGTCGGGTCCCCAGCGCAGGTCGTTTTTGGTCGACACCGTGCGCACGGCCGCTTGAGTGTAGGTATAGGGCTGGCCCCCGGGAAGGATGCCGCGCAAGACCCCTCCCAGGGTCACCTTGTGAATCGGCAAAGGCGGTTCCCCCGCCGCCCCCCAGATCTTCTGGTAGGGGTTGGCGAAGGCCGCTTTCCGCACGTCCGCATAGCGCGACCCGCGGAAAGCGAGATCTTCTGGGGTGAGCTCTTCCGCTCCGTAGAACCTGGCCATGGCTTGAGCTCGCCCTACATCGTCTTCAAGAACTCGATCAGCGCCTTCTTGTCGGCATCCGACAGCGCCGGCTCGCCCGGCACCTTGCCGGTGCCGAAATAGTGGCCGCGGTTGACCTCGAAGTCCGCGCACTTGCTGAACTTGAGCAGCGGTTCGACCAGATTGGCGAAAACCGCGTTCGCCTGGGCGTCGGTGGCGCCCTTGGGCAGCCGCTTGAGATCGCGCTTGATTTTGATCAGAAGGTCCACGACCTCCACCGCGCGCTTCGCCCTGGCCGCGGCATCCCCGCCGCCCTCCCCCAAGAGATCGAGATTGGTGAGCAAGTTGACCGGCGTGCCCGCGGGAATGGGGCCGATCTCGATGCCCCCCTCGCCCGCCAGCCAGGGAGCGACGTCCTTGCCGGCTTCGAGCAGCGGACGGAGCTTTTCGGGGACGAAGCCGGCCGGAACCCGCAGGTAGCTCTGGGTCGTCGTGCGGTCGATGACGCCGAAGACCTTGTCGCCGAACTTCGCGTCCTTCTCGCGCTTTTCCGGCCACAACATCTGCTCGATCGAGGCGTTGAACGAGCGCATGCGCCCCTCGACCGAAGGCTCGGGATCGAACGGTCCGACCGTGTTGTTGAGCAGGAAGGGGGCCGTCGACCAGAGGCTGATCAGGGAAGCGGGCCGGGTGTAGCCGCGTCCGCCCGCCGGCATCGTGTATTGGCGTTCCGCGCCGGTGATCGGGTGGTGCATCGTGATCGTGCCGACCGACGGCAGATCCTTGTAACTCTGCGAGGAGAAGTTGTCCCAGATGTTGCCTGCCAGCGCATTGGTGGCGAGCGGGCTGCAGGCGTTCGTCTGCAGCAGGGTCACCGGAATGCGCAGCTCGGTCGAGAGGTAGTTGCCATCGAGAAAATCAGGGGCGAGCACGATGTCCCGCATTTTCTTCTTGAAGTCGTCGGTCTGGGTCCACTGCCAGTAGCGATTGAAGCAGTCGAGATATCCGGGTCCGGCGCAGCCGTCGGGGTCCACCCCCTCGGCGGGCGTCGGCAGCTTGCTCGAATGGCAGCGCGCGCAGGTTTCGGCGAACACCACCTTGCCGCGATCGAGGGTCTTCGCATCCTGGGTCAACAATGCGGCCCCGCCCGGCGCATCCTTGAGTCGATGCGGCGCCGTGGTCTTCAAGAAGAACAGGGCGAGATCGGGGGTCTGCTGCTCGGTGGCCAGCCAATAGGTCGAGTTCTTGCGCGCCACCGCGATTTCGATCGGCGTGATCGCCTTGCCGCCGACCAGGGCGTTGAAGTGGCGCAGCCACTCTTCGCTGAACAGGCCGATGTTGATGAACACCCGGTTGAGGGCGCCGAGGGCGCCGACCGAATCGGAGCCGTCCTTGAGCACCCGCGGCGTATAGACCGTGGCCGGCGGCTCGAAGAACTTGGTGAGCGGACCGTCCTTGACCACGTCGTTGAACTGCCGGTTGTTGAGCCCGCCGCCGGCCAGGGTTTCCTTGCCCCAACGCCGCGCCTGAGCGAGTCGCGCGCCCAGGTCGTAGACGGCGTTCATGGTGCGCGGATTATTGATGTTGTCGGTCGACACCAGCGAGGTGTCGAGAGCGCCCGGCCGCGAGGTGTGGAAGAGCTGGAAGACGAAGCTCGTCGGATCGGGATCGAAGGAGAAGATCCGATCGATCCAGAGGTATTGAGCGCCGACGTTCGAGCTCAGGTCGGCCCACTCCGGGTGTTCCGGGTCCGCCGGCGGGTGGACCGGATTCGGCCCGACGTGGCAGAAGGCGCACGACATGCCGACGCGGTAGGGCTTCACGAGATCCTTCGACAGGTAGTAATTGGGATCTTCGTAATAGCGCTTCGCGTCCCACTTCTTCGCCGCCTCTTCGTTGAAGGCCGGGTTCGGGAAGAGCCGCAGCCCGACGATGCCGGTCGGCCAGCCGTAGTAGGAGCCGACCGGAAGCTTCTTGCCACCCGGAAGGTCCGTGCCGCGCGCTCCGATCTTCACTCCCTGGTACTTCGTCTCGTTCTCGAACGGATCCGGCGGGCAGTTGGAGCCGCGCTGATCGAGCCAAAGATCGAAGTGGGCGGGGTCGGGCGCTTTGGCCTCTTCGAAGCAAGGTTCGTTGACCAGGCCCAAATAATGCCAGCGATTGTGACGGCCGTATTTCAGGGCGGAATGGGAGGAGATCGTCTTCAGCAGGTCGAGATTGCCAAAGCTCGTATTGGAAATGAGGTCCCAGAAACGATCGTTGCCGCCGGTCCAGACGAGCCAGTTGTTGCGCCCTTTCACCTCGTCGGCGGTGAGAGCAACCCCGCCATCCATTTCATGGAAGTAATCTTCGTCCGCGGCCGGGAAGCTTTCTACCTTTCGGTCCACCTGAAGCGCTTCGTCCAGAACCTCCACCGGCTTCTTCTTGGGGCAACCCCAGAAGAGCAACAAGGGCAGCGTGCATGCGAGGCCGAGCGAAATCGAGCGTCGATCGATCATGGCTTTACTCCTCACGGCGGGGCCAAGCCCTCGAACCGACTCAACAGGGAGCGGATTTGAGCCAGGCCACGATTCTAGATTGGCGATTCGTCTTCCAGAATGTTACGCCCAGCTAACTACCCGGTCAAGCCCTATCGATAAAGGTGGTGAGCTGTGTTCCTCTCTGTGGTACGATAACTAAGAAGCCCTAATTCGACTCTGCACCTCGGCGCGCCGAAGCGCCGCAAGCTGTTGGGAGCAGTGACTTGGTTCGATCGCGGCCGGGATTGCACGCCGATGGCGCCTGATCCTGGCCTCGGAGCGAAAGCTTGTGACCATGACCACTTGCAGCAGACGAGGAGTAGCCTTATGCACAAGGTCGGCTTAGCATTCAGTGTCCTCTTGCTGGCGGGGCTGGGCGCCGCGACGGGACAGGTGCTCCCGGAACCCCTACCCGAGAACAATCCGCACGCCAAGGCCGTGGCCGATGAGCAATATCCATCCGCCAAAGTCTGCGGCCAATGCCACCCCAATCAGTACCGGCAGTGGAGCAACTCGTCCCACGCCTACGCGAATTTATCGCCGATGTTCAATAAATTCGAACAGAAAATCAACGACCTGGCGTCGGGGACAATCAATTCCTTCTGCGTCCGTTGTCACGCAAGTGTCGGCTCGTCCCTGGCCGAGCGGCGCGACATCGCCTGGTGGGATCGCAGCGGCGCGGCGCGCGAAGGTATTACCTGCATCACCTGCCACCGCGTCGGGGAGGGCTACGGCAAGACCAACGGTGCGCGGCGGATCACTCCGGGCAACATCAACGAGTCCGTGTTCGGACCCTTCGACAGCCGCGGCGTCCTTCAGGCGATCGGCAACGCGCGGCGGTATCAGATCCAGGTGAATCCGGTCGAACCCGAAAAGCCCGGTTGGCTCAGAATTCACCAACAGGCGATCCAGTCCGACCTGATCGTGCAATCGGAGCTCTGCGCCGCCTGCCACCAGGTCCAGGTCCATCCCGGCATCAAGCTCGAAACCGTCTGGGAAGAGTATCGGGCCTCTCCCGCCGCCAAGGACGGCATCACCTGCCAGCAGTGCCACATGAGCAAGGATCCGGGCCTGCCCGTCGGTTTCGCGAAAGGGCCGGCCGCGCTCGTCAACGGGCTGTTCGTCAACGAACAACGGGATGTGACGGACCACACGTTCGTCGGCCCGGGATACCCGATCAGCCATCCCGGTCTCTTTCCGCTGAGCCAGGTGGAGTCCCCCTTCTCTCCCGAGCAGTGGCTGAAGTTCGACTACCGCGACAAGTGGGGGAGCGACGATTTCGAGGCCAAGGTCGCCGCCTCGCCCGGCTCTTACACCTTCCCGCCCGAGTGGCAGAAGCCCGACGACCGTAAGGCGGCATGGCAGACGGTGGTGGCCAATTTCGAGCGATGGGAGGAGCGGAAGCAAATGCGCATCAAGCTTCTGGAGAACGGCTCGCGCCTCGACGGTCCGTTCTTCAACGGCAGTCCCCAGGCCGGCAAAGCTTTCTCCTTCCAGTACAAGCTCACCAATCTCAACCGGGGGCACAACCTCCCCTCCGGTTCCCTCGGAGCGCAACCCGAGTTGTGGCTCAACGTCTCGCTGATCGATCCCAGCGGCAAAAAGGTCTGGGAATCGGGCTATGTCGATAGCGACGGCGACGTCGCCGATTTCCAGTCGGCGGACGTCCAGGCGGGCAAGATCCCCCTCGACACCCAGCTCTTCAGCATGCAGGCCAAGTTCATCACCACCAACCTCAAGGGCACCGATCGGGAAATGTATCTGCCGATCAACCTGGACTTCGACCAACTGCCCTTCATCCGGCCCGGCGGCGCACCGACCTCGCTGCTCAACCATCCCCCCTTCGCGCGGATGGAGAAACGCAGCATTCCGCCTCTGGGCACCCGCGTCGCCAAATACAAAGTTCCGGCGGGTCTGCTGGCGAAACCCGGCACCTACCGGCTCGCCGCGCGTCTGCGGGGCCGGACCGAGCCCATGTACTTCATGAAGTTCGTTGAGGCCACGAAGGACATGAAGCGGGCCGAGAACGAATGGGTCACCGACACTCATGCCTACGCCGTCGAATTCGTGGTCCGCTGAGAGGGGCGAACATGAACGCAAAAGCGTGGACTTCCAATTCCCTCCTCTCCCGACTCCTCTCCGGATTCGTTGTCGGGCTGCTCCTGCTCGTCCTCGGTATTCCGGGCGCCTTCGCTGAAGATGCCGCTCAAGCCGACACTCCCGACGCTCCCCAAGCCGAAACCGCCGAATCTCCGGCCGGCGCCCCTCAACCCGGCGTCGACGCGAGGAAGGACCACGAGATGTCGCCCGAGGCCAAATTCCTCGGCGCTCTCAACGAGCTCGACGCGCCCGCCCAGGGATGGTTCGATCCCGACGCCCAATACCTCGGGCCCTACGACGCCCAGGAGCAGCTGGACATCTACGGCAAGAAGCACATGAACAAGACGGCCAACCCGCCCGTCTCGTTGGGCCGTCGCCTCTATGACAAGGGAGCCTACGAGCCCCGTCCCACCTGGCTCGGGGCGAAAAACCCGATCAACTCCCACTTTATGGCGTATGGCGACCTGCGGATCGGCGCCGCCGCGTATGACAACGGAACGACCAGCGCCAACGGCAAGACCAATCAGTCGGTCATCGCCAGTCGCCTCAATCTCGACATGGATTTCGCCCTCACCGCCACCGAGCGGATTCACGCCTTTACGCGCCCGCTCGACAAGAACAACTCGTTTACCCGCTACCAGTTCCGTGGCGGGGCGAAAGACAACGAGTCCGTCGAGAACTTCGACTTCAACCTCGACACCCTCTACTTCGAAGGCGATCTCGGTGCGATGTTTCAGGGGTGGACCGGCAAGATCAACAAGATCGATCTGCCGATCGCCTTCGGCCGCGTTCCGCTGTTCACCCAGAACGGAATCTGGCTCGACGACGCCTTCGACGGCGCGGCCCTCAGCATCACGGCCAAGAGCAGCCCCTCGCTCGACATCAGCAACTTCGACCTCACCTTCTTCGCCGGTTTCAACCAGGTGACGACCGCCGCCGTTTCCAACAGCAACGACCACGCCAAAGTCTTCGGCCTCGCCGGCTTCGCCGACGTCCATAGAGGGTATTTCGAGCTCGGCTATGGCTATGTAAAAGCCGACGACAAGGACTTCAGCTACCACAACCTCTCCGCCGCGTTTACCAAGCGATACCGCGGACGGATCAACAACAGCGTCCGGTTGATCGGCAACTTTGGTCAGGACGCGACGATCAAGAAAGCCGACGGAGTGCTGGTCCTGGTCGAGAACTCGTGGATCCCGCGGCGACCGATCAATGCCGTTCCGAGTCCGATCAATTTGGTCCCCTACTTCAATTTCTTCGCCGGCTTCGACAGCCCGCAGCCGCTCGCGCGGGCGGGCGATTCCGGCGGCGTGCTCAAGAACACCGGGATCAACTTCGAGTCCGACGGCCTGACCGCCTACCCGACGCTCGACGCCGCCGCGAAGGAATCCTATGGCGGGGCCGTGGGGGTGGAGTACCTGTTCGGCCTCAACCGTCAGATCGTCTTCGAAGGGGCGCTGGTCGAACGGATGCACGACAACGAGGCGGCGGGGACCCAATACGCCCTCGGAGCCCGCTATCAATACAAGCTGAACAACGCCTGGATCCTGCGCCTCGATGCCATGCATGGCTGGCGCGAGGGTCAGGAGAACGTCTACGGAGCGCGGCTGGAGATTCGGCGCAAATTGTGACCTAGCCTCGAAGCGACCAGAGAAGGAGGTTTTCGATGTCCATTTTTCAGCTCCACGTCAATGGCAAGTGGTATTCCGTCGACGCGGACGGCGACATGCCCCTACTATGGGCTCTGCGCGACGTTCTGGGGCTCAAGGGCACCAAGTTCGGTTGCGGCATCGCGCAATGCGGCGCCTGCACCGTCCATCTCGACGGCCGGGCCGCGCGCTCCTGCGCCGTCGACGTGGGGGTAGCCTGCCTTTCCAAGATCACCACGATCGAGGGTCTATCGCCCGACGGCAGCCACCCTTGTCAGAAAAAATGGCTGGACCTCGGCGTGCCGCAATGCGGTTACTGCCAGCCGGGGCAGATCATGTCCGCTGCGGCGCTCCTGGCCGAGCACAAGGCCACGAAAACCGAAGTCACAGACGATGACATCGACAAAGCCATGAGCGGCAACATCTGCCGCTGCGGCACCTATCCTCGGATCCGGGAAGCGATCAGGCAGCTGGCCGAGGAGGGTGCGTCATGAGGGGCATCGTCAAAGTCACCCGCAGGGATTTCCTCCGCTATGCCGGAGTGGGCACCGGAGCTCTGGTGCTCGGCACGAACATCTCCTCGGCATCGTCGTTGTTCTTGGCGGTCGCGAAGACCGTGGGCAAGGTCTACCGCCGTGCGACCCCGCTCAACAATTTTGCCGCCATCCAGTTGGACGGCACGATCGTCATCTTCTCGCACCGCTCGGAGATGGGCCAGGGCATCCGCTCGAGCCTGGCCGCCGTGCTGGCCGACGAGCTAGGGGCCGACTGGTCTCGGGTGCGGGTGAAGCAGGCCGACGCCGCGGCCGAGAAGTACGCGGTCCTAAACCCTCTCAGGGATCGTGCTTCGGTACCCGATCCGGTGCCCAACGCAACGCCGCCGTTCCTGATTCCAGAGGAGGGTGCTCAGTTCACCGACAGCTCCCGCAGCATGGCCGCCTACTTCCTGCCCATGCGGCTTTTCGGCGCCGGCATCCGGCTGGTCCTGCTCCGTGCCGCGGCCATTAAGCTCGGGGGAAATGCCGACGACTATGAGGCGAAGGATCACAAGGTGCGGCACAAGAGCAGCGGACGCACCGTCGACTTCGTCGAGCTGCTGCTGGCGGCCAAAAAGGTGCAGCCGCTGCCGACCTACTACGAATCCTTGGCGGCGCTCAAACCGCATACGGAGTGGAACTTCATCGGCAAGAAGATGCCGTTCGTCGATGCCCCGGACATGGTCACGGGCAAGGCGGTCTACGGCGCCGATGTCGATCTTCCCGGCATGCTGACCGCGATGATCGAGCGCTGTCCGGTCGCCAACGGCGAGGTGAAGAGCTACAACGACTCCGCGGCGCGCAAGGTGCCGGGCGTCGTGGACGTCGTCCTCGTCCGACTGCCGATGCCGATTTTAGCGGGAGGGGTGGGCGCCGGATTCATGCCCCATGCAGGCGTCGCCGTCGTAGCGGAAAACACCTGGGCGGCGTTGCAGGGGCGTCGGGCGCTCAAGATCGAGTGGGACTACGGCCCCAACGCCGCCTATGACTCGAAGGCTTTCCGCGCTGAGCTGGAGGCGTCGACCGCCGAGGCGGGCAGGAAAGTGCGGGAAAGGGGCGACATCGGCACGGCCTTTGGGCCGCTGAACCGCGTCGTGGAGGCGAGCTATTACGTTCCGCACCTTGCCCAGGCGCCGATGGAACCGCCGGTGGCGATCGCCCTCTACAAGAATGAACGCTGGGAAATCTGGGCTCCCAGCCAGGGTCCTCAGATCCTGCAGCAATACGTGGGCCTGGCGATGTTGCACCCCAACCCGTTGGAATGGCTCGCTTGGGGGGACCCTGCAGTGTTCGACCTGCCAGGCTGCGAATTCGTCGACACCGACGAATTCCGAGCCGAGCTGAGGAAACAGCTCGGATGGAATGAGGCCGCGGAGCTGAAGTTCAGGAAGGAGCTCAAGCAGGAGATCGAGGAAAAGGTCAAGGTCCACGTGACGTTGCTCGGCGGAGGCTTCGGGCGCAAGTCCAAACCGGACTATGCGATCGAGGCGGCCTTCCTCGCCAGGAAGTTTCCCGGCAGGCCGATCCGGGTGCAGTGGACCCGTGAGGACGACATCAAGTTCAGCTATTTCCAAGCGTGCAGCATTCAGTACCTGAAGGCGGCGCTCGATGTGGGAGGGAAGACGACAGCTTGGCTGCAGCGCAGCGCCTTCCCCTCGTTCTTCGCGACGCTTTTCCCAAACCCGGAGTCCCCTCTGCCCGAAGCGGTCCGGCCGGTCTTCGCGCAAGCGCGCGCCGTCACGCACAACGGCGGGGAGTACCCCTATCTCTCGGCCATCGAGCGCGCTCAAGGGTTGGAGGACATGCCGTTCGACGTCGACCACCTGCGCCTCGAAAACTGCCCCGCCCAGTCCCACATCCGCTGCGGCTGGATGCGTTCGGTTTCGAACATCTACCACGCCTTCGCGATCGGCTCGTTCGCTGACGAATTGGCGATCGCCGCCGGACGCGATTCCAAGGACTACCTGCTCGAACTGATCGGTGCGGGGAAGATCCTCGACCTGAAAGCCGAGGGTGTCGAGCGCTTCGACAACAACGGATTCCCGGTTGAGCCTTGCGGGGAGCCGGTGAAGATCTTGCCCGGCTACCCGCCCGACACTCGACGGCTGCGGGCCGTGGTGGAGCGCGCGGCTCAGGATGCGGGATGGGACGAGAAGGTCGCGAGATACAAAGGGACGGGCCGCGGCCTGGGCATCGCCGCCCACCGCAGCTTCCTGAGCTACGTCGCGATGGTGATCGACGTCTCGGTCAATGAAATGAACGAGCTCACCATCCACGAGGTACACGCCGCGATCGACTGCGGAATCGCCGTCAATCCGGACCGAATCAAGGCTCAGATGGAGGGAGGCATCATCTATGGCCTGAGCATCGCGTTGCACGGCGAGATCACGGTCAAGAACGGGGCGGTCGAGCAGCACAACTTCGATGACTACCCGGTGGTGCGCCTCTACCAGACGCCGAAAAAGATCTCCACCTCGATCATCATGCACGATCTGAGCAAGCTGCCGCCGGACGATGCTCGGACATTGCCGACCGGCGTCGGCGAGCCCCCGGTTCCCCCGGTGGCCCCCGCTCTGGCCAACGCAATCGTCGCCGCGGGCGGACCGCGTATCCGCGCGCTGCCGATGTGGCAAAGCTGGGAGAAGGACGAAGAGAACAAAGTCAGAGTCCTCTAGGCCAGACTTTTCTATTGGACGGGTGGACGTGGCGCGAACGTCCACCCCCGCCGAGATTCATTTCAAGGGAGGTTCCCATGAAAAGATTTCGTCATCGAGCCCTCGTCGGATTTCTCGTTCCGCTTCTCGTCGCTTCGCTGGTCGGCTGTGCCAGTGCGCCGGTGAAACAAAGTTGGGTCGCCGACTACAAGTACGTCGACTTCGACCCGTTTCCGGGGATGGACGTTCAGGGCCGTAACGTCACGCTGACGGAAAAAGACATCAACGGTCGCGTGATCTGGAACCTCTGGTCGGGCGACAACGCCGGGTTCTGGAATTGGCTCTCGCAGCACGGCTTCGGCACCGGCGACTTTCTGAAAATGATCGCCTCGCCGCGGGACAAGCGATTCCAGACCTACGGCGTCGTCAATCAGCCCGGCTTCGTCCGGCCGTCGCAGGTGGACGAGTACTCGCAACTGTACATCGACGTGCCGCGCGAGCCCGGTTCGAAGTACGACATCGATCAGCGCCTGGACCTCGCCACGTACGGCAGGTCCAGCGGCATCATGGGGCTGCGCCTGTTCAAGAATCCAAAATTCGATCGCTCGAAATGGGACGCGGAAAAGTACTGGAGCGATGAAAATTACTACTCGAACCCCAAGCTCGAGCGGCCCTACCGGGTCGGGATGGCCTGCTCGTTCTGCCACATCGGACCGGATCCGACAAACCCGGCGGCGGATCCCAACGAGCCCGACTTCGCCAACCTCTCCGACTACGTCGGCCAGCACTACATGAAGGTGTGGGAGGTATTCGGTCACGAGCTCGGACCCGACAACTTCGTCAAGCAGCTCCTGATGTCGAATCCGGCCGGTACGCTCGATACGTCGTTCATCTCGACCGACTACCTGAACAACCCCGGGACGATGAACGCGGTCTACAACCTTCCGCCCCCCGGGCGCGTCGCCGTGGCGATGCCGGAAAAGCTCGTCGGCGGCGCGTTGGACCTGAAAAATCTCGAGCACCCGCCGGGCCAACCCGAAACGGTCGTCACCCCGCGCGTGCTGAAGGAAGGCGCCGACTCGGTAGGCTTGAACGCCGCGCTCTCGCGCGTGTACCTGAACATCGGCGAGTACTGGGAGGGGTGGACGCGCCACTTCCGACCGTTGGTGGGGATCAAGAAGCAGACGCCGATCCGGGTGAAGGATGCGCAAAGGCTCTCCCCGGCGTGGAATTGGAGCGAGCAGGCGGCGCCGGATCTTAAGGGGTACCTGATCAGGTTCGCGACGGGACACAAGCTCGCGAACGCTCCGGGCGGCGGCAAGTACCTCACCACCGATCAGGCGCAACTCGACCGCGGCAAGGTGGTCTTCGCTCAGAACTGCGCCCGCTGCCATTCGAGCAAACGGCCGCCACAAGACGTCGTCGCGAACTCGCCCGAAGGAAAGGCGTGGTTCGAGCAGGCGGTGAAAGAGAGCGACTTTTTGGACGGCAACTTCCTCGCCAGCGAAGAGCGCATAAAGATCACCGAGGTCCGGACCAACGCCACGCGCGCGTCGGCCACGAACGGGTTGAGAGGGCACATCTGGGACAATTTCTCGTCCGAGACCTACAAGACCCTGCCGGCCGTCGGGGACATCGAAGTGTGGGATCCGATCACCAAGGCCAAGCGCCCATGGACGGTCCCGAGCCCCGGCCGAGGCTACTACCGCCCGCCTTCGCTGGTCAGCGTCTGGAGCAGCGCTCCGTTTCTCCACAACAACGCCATCGGCAAGCACGTTCATGGCGTCTCCGTGGATCAGCGGATGGAGGCGTTCAACGACGCCATCACCAAGCTGCTCTGGCCGGAGAAACGGACCGGTGAGGTGGGCAACCACGATGGCGCGGACGGCCAATCGACCTCGCTCTGGCGGACGACCGAGGAGAGCTGGCTCAAGCTTTCGGAGTCGTACATCGGCTCGCCTCTCTTGCGGTTCCTGCTGCGCCGTCACCTGGAAACGGATCGCAAGACCGGCGCAAAGTTCTTCGCCTTCGGGCCGATTCCGAAAGGAACCCCGGTGAATCTGCTGGCCAACACCAACCTGGAGTTGGGCGGCTTGCGCAAGGCCCGCAATTTGGCTCACCTCCTCATCGGGTCGGTGAAGGTGATGAAGGACATCAAGCGCGAAGGCCTGGCGGGAGATGAGGCGACGAAGCGTTGGCTGGAGTCCCCGGTCGTGAAGAAACTCTACGCCCTCAATTCGTGTCCCGATTTCATCGAGGACAAAGGCCACAAATTCGGGACCGACCTCCCCGACGCCGACAAGCGCGCTTTGATCGAGTTCATCAAGACCTTCTAAGGGAGGCGGCGCATCGACATTCCACAGAACCCCGATTTCGACTACCTCGTCATCGGGTCGGGCCCTCGGCGTTTGAGGCGGCTCGCAAGCCGCCGTCGACTCTGACAAGGTCCTTAGGTCACGAAAAGCGCCCCCTCCCTCCGCCCAACCGGCGGCGGAGAAAGGGGGCTCGGGACTTCATGGGTGAGGGTCTAGCGTTCTTAAGCCGCTTCGGGGGAGACGTTCGTCACGGCCGGCGTTTCGCGCTTCTTCGTGCGCAGAGGCTGGCGACGAGGACGGAAACCGAACTTGAGGAGGGTCTCGCTGCCGAATCCGTGCTTCCATTGGAGGCTCGCGCCGATCCTGCGGCGCAGGCGGTCGCCCTGCGCGGCGAGATCTTTGCGGGTCGCCGTGGTTCCCTGCGCCTGGGAGCGCAGATCGTCCTGATGAGCCTCGAACTCTTGGCTCCGGAGGAGGATCTCCTTGAGCTGGGCGATGTCTGCCGTGAGATGCGGCAGGTCGGGCAAGTCGGGTTCGAGGTTGGTGACCAGGATGTTCCAACGACTGATGCGTGCTCCGAGGGTATGACCGTTTCCAGCCATGATGCGGACTCCTTTCGTCTTTCAACGTTGGTGTGGGATCAGTCCCACGTCGCAAGGGTACGGGACGAGGTTCCGAGAAAACGATAGGTCCGGCAAAATTCTTTTTGGCGGAGCTGGAAGGGATGCTCGACCGGGTGGAGGCAACGCCGGTTTCCAGTGCATCCGGTGGCAGGTTCCGGTGGAAGCGATGATCGCTTGCGGTGGAAGCGGCCGCAGAATGCAGTGGAAGCGACGACAGTTTCCAGCGGAAGCGATCGCAGTTTCCAGTAGAAGCGACGATCGCTTGCAGTGGAAACGGCGCAGATTCCAGTGGAAGCGGCGACAGAATGCAGTGGAATCTACGACCGCTTGCACCGGAAGCTGCGGTCGCTTCCAGTAGAACCAAGCCCGAATCCACTGGATCGGGCGGTCGAATGCACGGCTTCGACGACCGAATGCACCCTCTTCGCCGGCCGATCGACGCCAGTTTCACCGGCCCCGGCATATGCTTGAGCCTTCGCTGAGGTTGGGTGTGGCTGTGCCGAGAAACTCGGGGATCAAAACTCGGCTCGCCTCGGCAATCCTTCCAGGAGGGGCTCATGTATCTCGATTCTCTGACGCCTGTAAGCGCCGAAGTCGGCTACGGCTCTCTCGGCGTCGGCGGCCAGTTGGGATACGAACCCTGGCGGGTGACGGTCGCGAAGCGGACCTATGCGCACGCCTTGAGCACCCATCCGCCGGCGCGGCTCTCGTTCGACCTCGGGGGGCGGTATGCCACGTTTCGCTGCCGGGTCGCGTTGAACGACGACGTGCCGCGGGGTCGATCGCATGCCGATTTCTTCGTTCGGGCGGACGGCCGGGAGGTCGCCGCGGCGCATTACGTCCTCTCCGGAACCGGGGCTCGCGAGCTGGTGGCCGATATCTCCGGCGCAAATCGGCTCGAGCTGTCGGTCCAGACGTCGCGCTGGGACTACTCGCATGCCGTTTGGATCGAGCCTTTCCTCGATACGGTTCCGCTGCCGGCCCGGCGGCCGTTGGTCGACTGTCTCGGACGCGCGGAAATCGACCGGGTGAGCATTCCCGCGGCGGAGCGGTGCATCGGCACGGTCGTCTCGCCGGGGTTCGAAGGAATGCTCGACGACATGCTCGGGTCGCTCCTCGCCAACGGCAATTGCCCCGAGGCGCGCATCGTCGTCTTCGGGGTCGATCCGAATGGTCGCTGCGCGGCGGTGGCCGAAAAATACGGCGCTACGCTCGTTCCCTGCCGGCCGTTGCGCCCGGTGACGGCGTCGATCAAATCCGTTCTCTATTCGTTCGCCCACGTCGTCGAGGCGCGCCGGTTTCTCTGCCTCGACGCCGACATTCTGGTGACCGGCGATCTGGCGCCGATTTTTGCCGCGCTCGACGTGCTGCCGGAGCGGAGCATCCTGGCCACCCGCGACGGCAACGGCACCTATTGGGGCGACCTGGAGCACGGGTTTCGCGAGAACTACCGCGGTACCGACGCCGAGCGGACGTTGCTTCAGCTCACCGAGGCCGACCTGCGATATCGCCTGGTCGTCAACGACGGGGTCATGGCCGCCGGCCGCTACGCGATGCTCGCCCTCGACTCGTGGGTCCGCTCGATGCCGGAGGCCGCGCACTGGCTCGATGCCGCGCCGACAATCGGATGGCGCAATCAATTCATCCTCAACCTCGCCATAGCGCGACTGGACGCCGGAGTCGAGCTCGATTCCGCATGGAACGTGCAGCTCCACTGCAACGAGGTCGCGTGGGATGACACGACGGCGCGCCTCTCCGCCTCCTGGCGAGGGCGGCCCGCGCAGACGGTGCATTTCAGCGGGTCGTCGAAGGGAAAGTACCCCTCGGCGCAGGGGCGGTACGCCGCCGTGTCGCAGCCGCTCGTCGCGCCGACGCCGGGCGACGGATATGGCCGCTTCCTCCTCGCGCTCCGCTCCTGGATCGGCGCCAAGGGCCTCGACGTGCTGGCGTGGTCGTTCTACGGTACCTCGGACGGCAAGTCGGGAGTCGTGAGCGACGCCTCGACGTTTCCTCTCTTTGCCGCACTCCACTATCTGATCCGAGCCAACGGTTGCATTCGGGTGCTGGAAACTGGAACCGCGCGGGGCCTCTCGGCCGCCTGTCTGGCCTCCGCGGTGGCCCACCGGGAGGGAGCGCGGGTCGTCACGTTCGATCCGTTCCAGCACGAAGGGCGCGAGGATTTCTGGAGCAACCTGCCGCCGGAGATTCGGACCCCAATCGAGGCGCGCGCCGTCGACGCGGTCGCGGGGATGACGGCAGCCCTCGCGGCCGGCGAGCGTTACGAGGCGGCCCTCCTCGATTCGATCCACTCCGAGGAGCAGGTGTGGGCGGAGTTCGAGATCGCGCGGCAGCTCGTCTGCCCCGGCGGGCTGATCCTCATCCATGACCCGCTGTACGTGCATGGCACGGTGGATGTAGCCATTGCCCGGATCGAGGCGGCGGGCTACGGCGTGGTCCGGCTGTGGGCGGCCGAGGGCGGGGTGAAGGAGGACGACCACCTCGGGCTCGCCGTGATCGAGAACCGCAAACAGGCGGGTGGGAGGCACTCGTGAGCCTGCCGCATCCGGCGACCGCTCTACCGTCCGATTTCACCGCGGAAGAGGTCGAGATCTACCGCTTGGTTCAGGCTTACACGATGACCAGCCCGGAGCGGGTGGTGGCGGCGGTCCGGGCCATCGATCACGTCGTCGCGAATCGGATCGCCGGAGACGTCGTCGAGTGCGGCGTCTGGCGTGGAGGCAGCATGATGGCCATGGCCTACGCGCTTCTTCACCGGGGCGACGCGGGGCGGAGGCTTTTCTTGTACGACACCTTTGCGGGAATGCCGCCGCCCGGCGATCGGGACGTCCAATATGACGGTTCGGTGGCGGCCGATCTTCTCGCGAGCTCGCCGAGGAATGCCCCTGTTTGGGGATTCGCTTCGCTCGAGGAGGTGCGGAGGAACCTGGAATCGACCGGCTATCCATCCGAGCGCATCCATTTCGTCCCCGGCCCCGTGGAAGCAACGATTCCGCTCACGGTCCCCGCTGCGATCGCCGTCTTGCGTTTGGACACCGACTGGTACGCGTCGACTCGCCATGAGCTGAGGCATCTCTACCCGCTTCTCAGCGAGCGCGGGATTCTGATCGTCGACGACTACGGGCATTGGCGCGGAGCGAAGGAAGCGACGGACGAATACTTCGGCGAGAGTACGCTTCGTCCGTTTCTGCATCGGATCGACTACACCGGCGTTCTCGCGGTCAAACCGCGGCTTTCGCGAGCTTGACCGAGGCGATCGGAAGGTCCTCATGCCTCGCATCGCCCTCGGGGTTCACGTCCACGCCCAGCCGGAACGGCTGCGGGCGACGCTCGCGGGCATCGAACGCAATACGACGATCGATCACGACCTCATCCTCCTGCCGGACGGCCCCGACGACGAGATCCGCCGCGAGCTCGCGTCGCTCGAGACCTTGCGACAGCTTCCCGACGAAGGAGTCCTCGGAGTGCCGGCCTGTTTGAATCGGCTGGTCAGGAACACCGACGCCGAGATCGTCGTCCTCCTCGAAAGCGGCGCGGTCGTCGGTCCGCGGTGGCTCGATCATTTGGTGGCCGCTCTCGATAGCTCGCCGGGCGCGGGGCTCGCTGGGCCGTCGACCAACCAGGCCTGGAACGAGCAGTACGTCTTTCCGCAGGCGGGCGGCTCCCTCGACGAAGTCGCCCGCACAGCGGAGGAGGCGGAGCGGCGGTTCGGATCGTTCCGCCGCACGCTCGCTCCGCTCTACAGCCTCGGCGACTTCTGCTACGCCGTACGTCGCGAGGTTTTCTCGAGCGTCGGCGAGGCCGACGAAAGTTACGGCCTCGGCCCCTGTTGGGAGATGGATTTCAACGTCCGCGCCGCGCGCTCCGGGTTCGACGGCCTGTGGGTCGGCGCCGCCTACGTCTGGCGGGCGCCGTTTTCGCCGCGCCGCGAACGCGAGGAATCGGCGCGTATGGAGGTGAGCAAGCGGCGCTACCAGGACAAATTCTGCGGCGCCCGTCTGCGCGGCGAGAAATCCGACTACCGGACGCATTGCCGCGGCGACTCCTGCCCCAATTTTGCTCCTCGAAGGAGCGAGGAGACACAAGAAACCACGGCCGAGCCGGTGGCCGATCCGATCCGCCCTATGGTCAGTTGCATCATGCCGACCTTGGATCGGCGCGCCTTCATTCCCCAGGCGATCCGTTGTTTCCAGGCGCAGGACTATCCGAACCTCGAGCTGGTGATCGTCGACGACGGCGACGATCCGATCGCCGATCTGCTGCCGAGCGATCCGCGCATCGTCTACCTGCGGCTCGGCGAACGGATGTCGGTCGGCGCGAAGCGAAACTACGCCTGCGAGCGGGCGCGCGGCGAGATCATCGTCCATTGGGACGACGACGACTGGTATCCCCCGTCGCGGGTGCGCGTGCAGGTCGGAGCGCTCGCCGAGCGCGGCGCCGACGTCTGCGGCACGAGCCTGCTCTACTACTACGACCGGGAACGGGAGCAGGCCTGGGTTTACCGCTATTCCGCGAGCCCCGCCCCCTGGGTGGCGGGAAACACGCTCGCCTACCGGCGCGAGACGTGGCGCCGCGGTCCTTTTCCCGACGTCCAGGTGGGCGAGGATTCGCAGTTCGTCTGGCGCTGTCCGCCGTCGCGGATCGTCGACCTCCAAGATCCCGGCCTGTGCATCGCCTCGCTCCATGCCGGCAACGTCAGCGCCAAGGAAACCGGCGGCGCGTACTGGTCGAGCGAGCGGGTCGAGCGCATCCGGGAGATCCTCGCCGCCGGAACGCCGTCCGGCCCGCCAGCCGGGGAGATGCCGCTGGTCTCGTGCATCATGCCGACCTACAACCGGCGCTCCTTCCTGCCGCTCGCCCTGGCGCGCTTCCGCGAGCAGTCGTACCCGAACCGGGAGCTGATCGTGATCGACGACGGCAGCGATCCGGTCGGCGACCAGCTCCGCGCGGAGCCGGCGGTGCGCTACTTACGAGTCGAAAAGAGGATCTCGATCGGAGCCAAACGCAATCTCGCCTGCGCCGAAGCGCGGGGCGAGATCGTGGCCCATTGGGACGACGACGACTGGTATTCGGCCGATCGGCTCGAACGGCAGGTGGCGCCGATCCTCCGCGGCGAAGCCGAGATCACCGGTCTCGAAAACCGCTTCGTGCTGCAGATGCCCGGCGGCAAGTTCTGGACCGTCGATCGCCGGCTGCATCGCTCGATGTTCGTCGGCGACGTGCACGGCGGGACCCTGGTGTTCCGCCGCGCCCTCTGGACCTCCGGCGTGCGCTATCCGGAGGTCGATCTGGCGGAGGACGCGATGTTCCTCCAACAGGCCACGTCGCGCGGCAAGCGGCTGCTGCGCCTCGACAACCAGGGCTCGTTCGTCTACCTGCGCCACGGCGGCAACGCCTGGCGTTTCGAGACCGGCACCTTCCTCGATCCCTCCGGCTGGAGCGAAGCGCCGCCGCCGCCGGGTTTCTCCCCCGAATGCCTGGCGGCGTACGCCGCCGCGGCCGGCGCGCAGAGCCGGCAAGTCTGACTTACCCCTCCACGTCGAACTTGACCCCCTGCGCCAGCGGCAGCGCCTCGCCCCAGTTGATCGTGCAGGTCTGGCGGCGCATGTAGGCCTTCCAGGAGTCGGAGCCGGCTTCGCGGCCTCCTCCGGTTTCCTTTTCTCCTCCAAAGGCGCCGCCGATCTCCGCCCCCGAGGTTCCGATGTTGACGTTCGCGATGCCGCAGTCCGAGCCGGTGGCGGCGAGAAAGCGCTCGGCGCTCCGCATGTTGAGGGTGAAGATCGCGGAGGAAAGTCCCTGCGGCACGGCATTGTGGTCGGCGATCGCCTGGTCGAGGGTCTCGAACTCGAACAGGTAGAGGATCGGCGCGAAGGTCTCGTCGCAGGTGATCGGCATCTGGGTCGTCGCTTCGATCAGCGTCGGCTCGACGTAGAAGCCGGGGCGGTCGAGGCGCTTGCCGCCGACCAGGACGGTGCCCCCTTCGGATTTCGCCCGCTCGATCGCGGCCATCATGTTGTCCACCGCCGCCTCGTCGATCAGCGGTCCCATCAGCGTGCCGGGCTCGGCAGGATCGTTCGGCCGGATCGAGCCGTAGGCCTTGGTCAGGCGCTTCTTCATTTCGGCCGCGATCCCCTTCTGGAGGAACAGGCGGCGGGTGGAGGTGCAGCGCTGGCCGGCCGTGCCGACCGCGGCGAACAGAACGGCGCGCAGCGCCAAATCGAGATCCGCGTCGTCCATCACGACGATGCCGTTGTTGCCGCCCAGCTCCAAGAGCTGGCGGCCGAAGCGGTCGGCGAGGACCTTGCCCACCTCGCGCCCCATGCGCACGGAACCGGTGGCGGAGATCAGCGGCACGCGCGGGTCGGCGACCAGCTTCTGGCCCACGCCGGTGCGGCCGCCCATGACCAGTGTGAAGATCGCCGGGGCATGGTTCCTTTCGAGCACCCGGGCGGCGATCTTGGTGACCGCGATTGCGGTGAGCGGCGCCTGGTGCGACGGCTTCCAGATCGACGAGTCGCCGCAGACGGCGGCCACCATCGCGTTCCAGGCCCAGACCGCGACGGGGAAGTTGAACGCGGTGATCACGCCGACCGGCCCGAGCGGATGCCACTGCTCGTACATCCTGTGCTGCGGTCGTTCGGAGTGCATCGCCAGGCCATAGAGCTGGCGCGACAGGCCGACCGAGAAATCGGCCATGTCGATCATCTCCTGCACCTCGCCTTGGCCCTCGGAGAGGATTTTGCCCACCTCGTAGGTGACCAGCAGGCCCAGCTCTTCCTTGTGCTTGCGCAGCTCGTCGCCGATCTGGCGGACGATCTCGCCGCGCCGCGGGGCGGGCCAGGTCCGCCACTCCTCGAACGCGCGGACGCTCGCGGCGGCGACCCGCTCGTAGTCTTCCGCGGTGGCCAGACGGACGGCGGCGATCGGCTCGCCGGTCGCCGGATTGAGCGAAACGACGCGCTCGCCGTGGGTTGCGATCCAGGAGCCGTCGAAAGCCCCGGGGTTTTCGTCGCCGATCTCCAAGGCTCTGAGAACTTCGGCAACGCGATTTTCGGTGGTGACGGTCATGGGAACTTGTCTCCTGAGAGAAAAAGGGGAAATGCGAGATCTGGGGAGGCGGGCCGGCAGGCTCGCGAGGGGAGAGGATACCGCAGGGAGGCTTTGGCTCGCCGGCAAAGCGTAGGGGCGGAGCTTGCCTCCGCCCGAGGTCCAGGGTAGCCGGCGGGCGGAGGCAAGCTCCGCCCCTACGAAAACATCGCCCTATTCCGGCGGCTGGACCGGCCCCGGAGCGCCGGCCGTGCCCAACTTCAACCGCTCTGCCCGGCGGACGAAGTAGTAGATGACCGCCCCGAGGAGGTGGCCGAAAAGGATCACCAGCACCCAGATCAGCTTGTCGTTGGAGCCGGGCGGCTCATTTTGCAGGCAGTCGACGAGCATCCAGATCCAGAACGCGGTGGCGCCCAGGACGAGCGGGATGAACACGGAGAAGCAGGCGAGCGCGGGCAATCCGTTGTCGAACATTCGATCCTCCAAGGGAGTCTCCGTATCCTGTCAGAACCGTGGCGGGGCGTTCGATCTTTCTGGCCCGACGCTCAATCGGACCCCCTGTTGAGTACACTCAGGACAAACCATGTCGGATGACGCTCGATCGCCGGAGGAGCCCGCCGCGCAGGGAGAGGCGGAAGCGGGGGAGACCATCTACCTGGGACCGAGCGGCGCGGCGGTCAAGGGGGAGCCTCCGCTGGCGACCCAGCCGGCGGGTTCGGATACCCGGGTTGATCCGACAGGATCGGACGAGCTGGCCCGGGGGAGCGTCGTCAATCGGTTCGTGATCCTCGACGTGGTCGGCCGGGGCGGCATGGGGGTCGTCTACGCCGCGTACGATCCGGAGCTTGACCGCAAGATCGC
>Ga0068860_100000874_pt1 | contig 33453 bp, 24 predicted proteins | sample KBSSwiS32_FD_66597 | JGI IMG/M metagenome (GOLD analysis project Ga0068860, IMG submission 66597) | Switchgrass rhizosphere microbial communities from Kellogg Biological Station, Michigan, USA - KBS Switchgrass S3-2 | ecosystem: Host-associated > Plants > Roots > Rhizosphere > Soil ... | reverse complement strand
CGCGGATGGGCGAACAGGATGGCGACCGCGATATTGCGGCGGGTATCGAGATTGACGGTGGTGATATGGCCCTTGTGATGGGCGATCTCGACGATCCGGCCATCGACGACAGGTATGTTGCGGCGCGCCAGATCGGCCTGGATATCGGGCGGAATGTCATGACCATCGGCGAAGACAGTCAACTTGTCAGTCCAATCGTGGAACAGCCTGACAGACTGGTGCGACTGCGGGCCGGACCAGACGAGGCCCCAATGCTGGCCGGCGACTTCAAAGCCATCGCAATAGGGGCAGGGAACGATGCAGGTGCCCCAGCCTTCGGCAAAGCCCGGAACATCAGGCATCCGATCGGTGACGCCATAGCTCAGGATCAGGCGGCGCGCCCCAAGGCTTTCGCCATCGCCAGTGAGGACGGAGAAGTGGTCGATGGCGCCGGAGACGCTGTCGGCCCGGGCACTGATCAGCCTGATCGTGGGATAACGCGTCAGCTGCTGCCGCGCCTCGGCTAGGATGTCCAGCGGTGGCTTGTGATCGTGGCCGAGCAGGCCATGCGAGTGGCCAGCGAAGCGGTTGCGCGGTAGGCCGGTGTCGAGAACGGTGACCTTGCGGCGGGCACGGCCGAGCTGCAGGGCGCCGGCGAGACCGGCAAAGCTTCCGCCGATGATGATGACGTCATCCATGGTGAGCTCCGCGTGTGGATGAGGGGTTGGGTTGGGGCTGGCTTGCGCATTTTAGAAACTGCGTGGTACCGTAATTCAATAATTAGGATACTGTCAAGGACTGTAATTGTCGTGACCGAAAGCAGCCATGCCCGGCGCGGCCGGCCGGCCAACGAGGCGCTTGGCCAAACGATCGTCGACGCCGCGCGCGAACTCTTTGTGGAGTTGGGTTTTCAATCGACGACGTTGGACAAGGTCGCCCAGCGAGCGAAGATATCCAAGCTCAGCATCTATCGGCACTTCGAGAACAAGGAGGCGCTGTTCAGCGCGGCCATCGCGGCCGGCTGCCATCAGTTGTTTGCACCGCAGACCCTTCTTGAAGGCGTCGACGGTTCGGTCGAAGATCGGCTGTTTGCGGTGGGATCATTACTGCTTCGCACGCTGTTGAGATCAGACGTCCGCAGTGTCGAAGCCATGGTCATGGCCGACAGGACGAATCAAAACTCGTTAAGCAAGCTCCATTACGAAGCCGGCCCCGCCCATGTCATCGCCCAAATCGAGGCCCTGTTGCGTCAGTTGCACGCGAAGGCGCTTCTGAACGTGCCCGATCCTCTCCGGTCCGCCCGCTTGTTTGCCGCGCTTTTCAAGGGATCCGATCTCCTGATGATCGCCCGCTTCGATGAGGCGAGAGCAGAGGACGATAACGAAATCGAATCCTATTGCCGGTCGGCGGTCGCCATGTTTGTCGCCGCGCACGGTGGCAACGACCAGTCGGACAGTCGGGACAACATTTGCTAGGTGATGCGACGGTTGCCATCCGACGATAAGCGATCGGGTCATCTCCGGAACCATTCGACGAATCAGGAACTGAGCAGCAACTCATACTCGTCCGCGACATCCTGCCGGCCGAGCTGTAACGGACGAACTGTCAATTCGAGCAGAGTGAGCTCGGAAGATACGCCACGAAACCGTCCGTCCTCGAGTGATTGAATCGCGATACCGGCCGCCCGGCCAAACTCCGGGTGCTGCTCGAAGTGGTAGATCCAAACGTCGGTATCGATGAAAACACGTTTGTGTGGCCGAAGGAACTGAGGAATCACCAGGATTCCCGTTCGTCCTTCAGATAGGCTTCGGCTCCCTGCCAAACGTCGCGATGCAGACCAGCAGTTCGCTCCGCAAACTTTTTAGGCTTCGGCATCAGTTACTTTCCCAACCTGGATTTGGAGCCTGTGAGTAAAGAGGTTTTGTTGGGTGCTGCCGGTCTGCGTGCCCGCTATCGACTACGCACTCCAGACTCTATCCTGTTGGCAACCGGAATTCGCTCGGGTGCAACGGCGGCAATCACAAACGACAACGGCTGGAAAGCCGCGCAAGGATTGGGAATTGAAATTATTCTGTTATCGCAGCTCGTTAGTTGAGCGCCCATGAGATCGATCCGTCGCGCAATCAATCGTTCGTTTCGCGCATGGGTGACCCAGAAACGTCGGAAACAAGCGGCACAGGAAATGGATGCTTTGCGTGCTGTCGCCCCGAAGGTCAGATCGGCGGAGGTTGCGCGTTGGATCCGAGAGGATCGTGAGCAGGGACACTGACGTCAACCCGATCGTCATTCAGAATGCGTCAGTTCCGAGCCAATAACGGATTACGGGAAGACGTCCGTCTTACTCAACGGACGATACAAACACAACTCCGAGCCTCAACCGTGAGCCGAACCGATACCTTCGCTCGCCTCAGCGCGCGCCGGGTCGGGTGACACCGGCCCGACAGATCTATGGAACACGGCACATACTGAGCGATAGCCAAACTTGCGGGCCACAAAGGAAATCGACATTCCTGGCTGGGCAGCTTCCGCCACCGCCGCCAACTTCTGCTCTACCGAATATTGACGTCGGCGCTGTATGCCGGCGAAGACCTCAACTCGATCAACTGTGTTAGGCATAGTCGTATCACTAGGCGTACGCCTGGTCCTTCGCTATGCAGCTATGTCCGTAGGGAAGGCCTCAATCGCGCTTACTTACTTTGGAGCGCCGGCTTCGGGCTGCCCAATGGTCGGCGTGACTATGGTCGGTTGCAGCAGAGCGTTCGTCGTATTAAGAAGCTCCGAGACAAGTTCAAATTCACCGAGGATGAGATTGCAGAAGTCCGCAGTCATCTGTTGGCGGACTGCGAAATAGTTTCACCTGTTGATGTCCCCTCCACCGCTTGCAGAGATCCGAATAACCTGCCGGTGCTTGGCACGGCTGTAGCAGGTCGCGCCGACATTCTCATCACCGTTGACAAAGATCTCCTGGAATATTCCGGCATCTCAATCATCCGACCAGGTCAGTTCTGGAGGCGGGTTGACACAGAAACCGTACCGCCCGGACCGACCGATGACCAGCAGTCGTGACAGGCGGGTTGCCAGGTTCCCGGAAAGCGGGCTGCAATGACTGAAGTCGAGTCGAACCCGGCCGTTGTCGCGTCATTCTAGGGCCCGCCTTGATACGCCCCTTTTGCCGCCCTGGAACCTCACGCCTTGACGAAGGCGAGGAGATCCGGGTTGACCGTTTCGGAGTAGGTCGTGAGCATACCGTGGGGGAACCCAGGGTAGATCTTTAGAGTGGCGTTCTTGATGAGCTTTGCCTGGAGGAGAGAGGAGCCCTTGTGCGGAACGACCTGGTCATCGTCCCCCTGCATTATCAACGTCGGTACATCGATGGTCTTGAGCTCCTCGGTAAAGTCCGTTTCAGAGAATGCCTTGATGCCGTCGTAGTGCGCCTTGGCACTACCCATCATGCCCTGGCGCCACCAGTTATCGATCACACCATCCAATGGCTTTGCGCCCGGTCGGTTATACCCGTAGAAGACTGTGGACGCGAATTCGCGATAAAACTGCGCGCGATTCTCGGCTAAGGCCTTACGAAGCCCATCGAGCACCTCGATCGACAGGCCGCCCGGATTGTTCGGCGACTTCACCATGATCGGCGGAACGGCGGCCGCCAGCACCAACTTCGCGACCCGACCCTTACCGAAACGCGCGATGTAACGAACGGCTTCGCCCCCGCCGGTGGAATGACCGATATGAATGGTGTTGCGCAGGTCCAGATGTTCAACGACTGCCGCTGCGTCAGCGGCATAGTGATCCATATCATGGCCGTCCGATACTTGGCTCGAGCGCCCGTGGCCGCGACGATCGATTCCCACGACACGGTACCCATGCTTGACGAAGAACAGCATCTGCGTATCCCAGTCGTCGGAGCTGAGCGGCCAGCCATGATGGAAAACGATGGGCTGGCCGCGGCCCCAGTCCTTGTAGAAAATCTCAACGCCGTCTTTGGTGGTAACAGTGCTCATGTTGACTCCCTCAGTGGACCTGAGCGCGCCGGAAACAACTCTGTAGTGATCGTCCGCGAGTTATCCCATTTTTTCTTGATGATATCGGCGAAACTTTGAAGAAGGCTGCGGTCCCGTCACCTCGGCCTCACGAAGGGACAGTCATTGCTTTGCTACAGGAGAAACCGTACCCAATTGACAACGGGATTGGATTCTTGAGCCGCCCCCAATACACCTGGTCGCGTCTCTACTGCGGGAGGGTGCTACGGAGGAGCAAATCAAGGAGAGCTATCCGCGCCTCAACCACCAATGATCCGGTTGGCGCCCCTATATGCAGTCGCCTATCCGTCGACCGGGCGACCGCCGAAACCCCACCTCCCGCGATTCCGCCAAAGCGCGGAGGGCGAAGAGAAAAGTCAGCGACCATGAGTACGGTCGCCTGAAGATCCGTCAGGAGCAATCACATCATTGATGGCGGCGTTCAACAGCCCTATGTCTACACCCCCAAATCACTTCGATCAACCAATCGGTTGGCCAATTGGCGACGTGCCAAAGTACCATCGGCCCCCTGCTTTCCCAGGACACTCAGTAGCTGTGGCAGTATCACTGGCCGGATGATGATTCTTGCACGCGCCGCTGGTGAGTCGTCCGTTGGACTGCGAACTTCTTGTCGCTCCTCACGCGCGTCTTCTGACATCGTTGCGTAAAGCAACACGCTGATTCTCGCCGGCGCGTTTAACGCATAGATGCCTAACTGATAAACCCAGTGGGCGGGTAAAGATTTGAGCCAGAGGTCACGGTACTTGGCATCGAGAAAGGCCCGCACCCGCCCCTGTTCCACCAAGGTGAAGTCGGGTCGCGGTCGGAGCTCTCGGCGTTGACGTGGATTGCCTCCCGGTAGATGAGCGAATGCACCTCGAATCGGCCGCTCATCATCGATGCAGAAAGTGTCACTATTGTCAGTCAAGAAGCGCGAAATCAATCGTTGAAAGAATACATTCATGTCGAAAAGAATGCCCGGCACAGCCTTGCTGTCATTCGTGCTCTCCTGCATTGGGCCCAGGCTTTGCCACAACAATCGAATCAATGACAGGGCAGGCTGATAGATGGCGGTCAGTCGGGTGAGGCATTTCTCGGCGCGGTCGAGATCGTTCGAGAAAAGGCGCCGAGGCAGATCGACTTGCGAAAACAACTCTGCTACACGGTATGCTCGGCGGCGAAGATCGCAATCCAGCGCTCGCGAAGCTGCTGACTGAATGCCATAGTGCAGCACTTGATTCATAGGCCAGTTGAGATCGCGCTCGAAATGGCGACACGGTAGGGCCACCTCAGCAACGCCCCCGCGTCGAATGATCTCGTTCATGATTAATGAGCCGCGCGGGCTAGTCAACATGTCGTTGCGGGCGCGATACTGCCGTACCAGGCGCCCGAACGAGAGCAACTCCATCTCTCGGACCAACATAAGTATGAGCAAGTCTTCGAGGCCCAGCTTTTCGACAGGTATTTCCGTGTGATCGACGAGAGTGAGGTCATTCAATCCGTAGGCGTATCGGAAGAGTGCAGTCAACGGCGCGGCAGACAACTTCGGGCGGATGGCAATCCGTAGGGGGCCGACATCTACCGAACCTACAAACGAAGTCGTTTCGACCTCCAAACCCTGAAAGCCGCCGCGAATAGTTACCCGCCCTCTCAATCTGTCGACGAGCTGCTGCGCCTCGGAGTTATCTGCCAAGGAAATGCACCGCAGTTTCGGGCAATTTCTCGTGTTAGCCTGTTCCCACTCATTGAGCACGAGGCTCACCTGATAGCCGGCAACCGGGCCACTGGTGTTATCTTTCTGCGAAGTCATCCGGATCCTCTGCATCCTCGTCCGTGGCCGATGCAGCCTCTTCCGTAGATGGCAGGCTCTTGGCCAAGGCCAACCCTTGTACCTCCTCAAAAGTCACGGCGGCTATCAAATCGGCCTCCCTCTGTGGCTCGAACAAGGCCTCCCGAATACATTGGCGATCGATATCAACCAACTCCGTACCCAGAATGTTCCTCAGCGAGTCAAAGTCGTCGTAGCAGTATTCCTCGAGCAGCGGAATGATCTCTTCGCGCAGAACGCGTACGAAATCCGCGGGCGAACTAACCTTCTGTGGAGGTAAAAGAAACGAGTGCCCCACCTGCAGGTTGCGAGCGTCCCGTTTGAGGTGCTTGCGGATCCGAGCATTTAGAGCATCGAGCCAGGGTCCCAGCAATAACGGTCCGACCGCACGGGTCCCTAGCACGGCGCTATCCGGCATCAGCTCAGCGAAAGCGAATCTTCGGCGCAGCGCGGTATCCATAAGGGAAATCGAGCGATCCGAAGTGTTCATCGTTCCGATCACGAACAAATTCTGGGGAATACTCAGGACTTTTCCTGTGATCGGCAGGATGACGCCCTGTGTTCGCTTATCTAACTCCAACGCGGTCATGAGCTCGCCGAAGATCCTCGGGATATCACCGCGGTTAATTTCATCTATGATCAGAAAGAAACTCATCTCTCTATGCCTGGCAGCATCGTCGCATATCTTTTTGAAGAGGCCGTCCTTTGGCTCAAACACGAGCTGACCGCTGTGCGAAGTCTTCGGGCGCAATCCCTCGATGAAATCCTCGTATCCGTAGCCGGGATGGAATGTGCAGGTACGAATGTACTGCTCAGCGCCGTATAATTGACTCCGCTCAGTCTTCGTGAGTGCGGCCAGGTTCTTGCCGAAGAGCTTGCGGCCGGCCAATTCTCCGGCTGCATTTAGCGCTTGGTAGGTTTTCCCGGTTCCCGGTGGACCATACAACACGACCTGCCCTTTCCTGGCTAACATGCCCTCAATGCGGGCGCTGAATGGATCGAGAGGCGGCAATGACAGAGCGGGACCCGCGACTCGATATGTGTCCCGGAGAGCATGGCCTGTGGCTGCATTTTCAAATAGGCGACGTTCGAGTGCCAGAATGTTCTCCGCGTGCTTTCCGAGTTCGCTTACCGTAGTTAGCAGCCCCTCCTGCTTTGGCAACTTCCATGGTTCCAGATCGAGCCACGCCACCGACCGCAGATGCGGGAAATCGAGCGACTCATCGTATTGATACGGGCCACGGATGCGTCCGACACCCAGCACGGTCTGCCCCTCACATGCCAGAACCACGTCATTCTCCGCTGCGATACGACAGAAATTTAATACCTCGCCCGCTTTCCGAGTGGCCGTCGCCGGGTTTTCCATTTCGTCGGACAATCTTGCCCGGATCTCAGCTTTGGCAATTGCTAGATCCGTACCGAGCACCTCGGTGAGATCGCCGAGGGCGTCTGCCCAGCCGATCGATACGAAGTTCCCAGCGCGCATTTGGGGCCACTGGCTCTCTCCAGAATCTCCCGCAGTAGTTCCGATGCGCCAATATCGATGAAATGTCCCATGTCGCTCGTTCAGCACAGATAGCAGCGACGTAGTTGCAACCTCGAGACTACGCGCCATGGAAACGTAACGGCCCGCACACACGAAACGTGGAGCGTTGGAGTCGAGAATCCCTCGACCGTCCGGAGGCATTTGGAGCAGTTTTAGTAGATGAAATCGCTGCCATTTCGGACTGTGGTAATCATCTAAACGGTCGGGAAATAGTAAAAACCAATACTTATGAGCCCACGCGGCGTCCGACAAGTTCGGAGCTGACGCCGACATCGACTGTTGCAAAGCAAAATATGCTTCGTCGGATGTGTCTGCGGGATCGAGTCTTGCCAGCACTTCGGACCCGAGCCGTAGCTCTTTCAGTTGCCCTTCTGCAATTTCAATCGCCTGGGCAACGGTCAGAACACGTTGGTTTCCTGCCGATCCTGTGATCCAAGCACCGTCCGACTGACGTTGATAGATACCAAACTTCAGTGCCGATCCGCCGCTAATGCTACCGAAGCGATGACCCGCAAATTCGTCGTCGTCCTTAAATTCCAGCCAATAGGCCAGGCAGCGAAAGCTTGGATCGGAGCGCCCATGCATCGTTTTCAGTAGTGCCGCGCCATCGAGCCTTCGCAAGACATCAGGTCCGAAACGATCCGCGAATGCACTCGTCTGTTCTTGCACTCGAGCTTCAGTTAGCAGATTCCCCGCCGGCAGGGCGCGAGCAATGAGTTCTTGGAGTTGCCGCCCAATGCCCTCACCCAGATGCGAGTCATTCATGAGATTGTGTGCCACACCGGCCATCCTGGATTGCCATAGCTATCGTAATCATAGCTCGTAAGAGAGATTGAGATGCTTGCACCGGGTCGGCACAGAGTGTTGCGTTATCTCAAACAAAAGCTCGTGCATCCGATCGCCGCGAGCCCGGTCGTCGAGTATTTGACGGACGAGGACTGGTCCGTGCTCGTAAACCTGCTGCGTACACGGTCTCGAGTTGAAAAATTACGCGAGTTCTACGGATCTTCTCGGTGCAGCAGGATACGGAACGGCATCGAGGCTGTCCGTATCCCGCGTGTGCGGGGGTCACCAGGTACTGTATCAATGACTTCTGTTATCAATGGACAGTTGTCTTAATCTGATTGCTCGACGATATGGAGCCATCTGGGTACACCGCGTACACGGTGACTTCAGTGGCGGTGTTCGTTGGCAGGTCGTGCAAGACATAGCCCGTCGCGGAACCCGAAGGCTCGGCACTAGTGCTGTCGCTGTTGTTCAATTGCCAGAAGTTCTGCTTTGAAGCGTTGCGCGCGTATATCAAAAACCTCGCTGCATTGGGCCGCGCCGGCCAGACAATATGATTCGGCACCGCAGGATCGACCGATATCTTGAAATCCGGCCTTTTCGTCGGAATTGGATTCAGAAGATGCCAGTTCAGGGGAAAGTTCGGGTTGCCGCTCAGAAGATTTGCAGTCAGACAATCGCCCGTGCAGTAACTCGAATCCACGCGTGTCGTATAGTAGAAAATGCTGCCAGTAGCTTGTGAGTAATAGCGATTCCCATAGATGAGGTCGACTCTGTCGGTGTCGAAGTTGTCTTTCTCATCCACGATGACGGCGGATCGTTTCAACAACTCGAGCTGTTTGATATCCAGCTCCGCAGCCACCACCCGAGTCCTCGGAATATTCCCTTGGGCGATTTGATTCCCATCCAAATTGGCGCCCATGAAAATGATTCGATTGTTGCTATTCTTGTAGAGCAACGGTGCAGCCGCCGGCGCGTTAAAGTCCGAGCCATCATCCCAAGCAAGTGGCACTCCAGGACCCACCCAGTGCCGACACCCATCCTGAGATTCAAAAAGCCAATAGCGCCCGGGATTGGAAGCATTCTGGTTTGAACCGCGGCTGACAATCAAACAGTGGCCATTGGGAGCCAGTTCCGCAATGGCTGTTTCGTCCAATCCGCGACTGGATTGCGCCAGAGACACCTCTGCCGCTTGACCGAGTTCCCAATCCAGATCTGAGTTATCGCTGCGCCAATGCCCTCGAAGTATATGCACCTCCATGTATGACGTGACATTGAACTCTTGAGTGACCGGATGTCCATCCGCACCGAGCGGCACAATTTCCAACGGGATCAATACATCCTGCTCCCCGTTGCTCGCGACAACGAGCGAGTCGCCCGGAAACTCATAACCATTGACACCCACCTTGACGCCCGGTAGCGGGTTGAAGGGGTCTACTACCGTTCCGTTCGGTATGATTATCTGCTTTAAATCACTGAAGGTATGACCACCGTCATTTGAGATCCGATACCAGGTCTGAGCTGTCAGTTCCGCATGCGGATTATTCATGGAGTCTGCAGTGCCTTTGGTCAATAACACGAATTGCAGATACCGTGATCCCGTTGAGTTCACAATCGCGAACCCGGCGTTATTGTCTGCGGGCGCCTCAATATTCATCGGCTGTGGGTTCTGAGCATTCACAGAATTCGGAACAGGAAACGGAATCGTCAACTGGCAAGGCGGCGGCGGCGCCGGCGGCGGCAGCGATGGACAGGCGCTTGGCAATGGAGTGAAGTACGATTGCCCAGTCGGCGTACTCGGCAAAACCGACAGCGGGACAATCCCATCGTTTCCCGTGACATGTTTTCTATAGGACAGAGTGTCAACAACAGCCAATGGATCGGTGTTGAAGGATCCCTGCGCAGCGATGAGCTGCGGCAAGTAGGTTGTGGTCAGCGCATGGCTGGAATCACCGGCAAAGACAGAGGCATGAATGGCCAACAGCAAAAAACAGCCGCAAACGTGGCGGAGTTTGCGCGTGACGGCGACGGCGGTCATTGCCATGAGAGAGCGTAAACCAGACAATATTTGGTACCGGTGCTCCCGGTCCACAGATCGGCCGAATCGGACAACCCAGTAACGGTCAATGAGCGCTGAGTCATTTGTGCTGCCAGCAGCATGGCATAACTTGCCTGATAACCGGCATCGGACGGTCTGAGCCAAAATCCGTCACAGCCACCGCTGGGTCCACTCACTAATGTGAAAATGGTATCGGGGGTCGCCCAACCGCTGTTTGCCGGGTAGGTTGTCGCCATCTGGACGGTTGAAGTTACGGTAACTTGTGCGGCGAACGCCCCCACAGGTAGCCCGCCGAAAAGTATGAGTGTAGACAAGCCAAAGGATCGCAGATTCATGAGCGCCACTCTCCCTATGTCGATGAATCGTTGCACTGGCGAAGAACGCACCGGCGCAGGTCCAACTGTTGTAGGAGTGTAGACATGATTTTTACCTTTGTGCAACCTCGATGGTTCACCTGGTGAATCCCGAGCGTAGACATCGCGAGCACGAGCGTTTGACTTGATTGTGTTGCAAAGTATCACGTCGATCTACGCCCGGGTTTCGTGCACCATGGACAGTGAACCAACGCCAGCGAATCGCGCGGACCAGACGGAAATGGATGCTGGTCAGCTCGAAGGAAGTTGCGCGTTGGATGGGGTCGGGCGGCAAGAACGGCGACCGCGGTGCGGTCCACGCAAGCCTAAGAAGTCTGTAGAGGCAGCAGCGGGGGCTGGTGTCCCTCAATCCCCTTCAGGGAAAGCCTCACCGTTGACATCGGTCACACCGACGGTCAACGCGATGCGAGACAATCCATCATGGAAGTCCCTGTCACGGAAATAAGTTATGGAAGTGTCTCGGGAAAATCTCACCCAGCGCTTTGAGCTTCTATCAGACGAAGATTTATTGGCAAGTCTTCGGAGTGGGACGCTGACTCCGTTGGCGACCGAAGTTGCGGGCAACATCCTCCGCTCACGAGGTGTTGATCCAGTAGCCTCTCCCGACACCGCAGACTCCACTGCGGAATCGGCGGTCGAAATCGACGATGCCAAATCGGACCTCGTCACGGTCTCAGTGCAGTGGGATGCCATGAAAGCGAACCTGCTCAGGACCTTGCTCGAATCTCACGGCATTTTTGTGCACATGTGGGGAGAACACCTGGCAACCATGAACGTATTTCTCTCGAACGCCGGCGGAGGGACGCGACTCCAGGTGCCGAGCGGCCAAGTCTCACAGGCCAACGAATTGATTGGTGCATTTGAGCGCGGTGAGCTCGAAAGCCGCGATTTGTCCGACGAAGATGCCGACACCGCGCTAACCACGCACTCGAATCCATACACGCCTCCTGCGAACCCATACATCCCCTCCCCGGCAACTATCGCCGCGCGTCCTATTGACTGGCCTTCGGCGCGTCCTCTGGAAAAGAGAGTCGGAGCCGGCTCAAAACTAACGACGGCCCCGCAGTCGGACAAGAAGCCGCGCGCTCCTTCGAGCCCACTGCGCAAGGCCGGCCTTCTCATCACCAGCTCGGTGGTCGTTGTGGTTTTGTGGATCATGCTCACGCACTAGCCCAACGCCGAAACCAACCGGAACGTTGCGGAACGTCAAAACCTCTCCGCCCATAGAACATCCACGGTTTCGATCCGCACTCACGCAGGCGGAAGAAGCAACCAGACGAAGCTCACCTCGGGCGGGCGCCTGCCGGGAACGCGCGCAATTCAAACTTTGCGGGAGAAAACACATGAATGTTGATGTCACGGCTCCAGCACATCGCTGGAGCTCCAATCGAATGATACGAACAGGTATCGCATTGATCGCGAGCGTGGGCTTTGCCAGCGCGAGTCAATACACGTTCGCGGTCAATCCTGTGCACCCGAATCCAACGGCGGACCAGGACGAGGCGACCGTGTTGCATCGCGCGGACGTGGTAAAACTCCCCCAGCCGTTGAAACATACGCTCGGCGAGTTGGCCAGAGAGCTTCACAACGCCCTGCCAACGCCCGCGTTTGCTGAAGCCGACAAGTCCAGTCAACTCTTTCAGTATTACCTCTTGGACACGAGACACTTTCAGCCGAATGTCTTCACCGCTATCGTTCCCGGCCTCAATGACGGAGCTATCCCCACCGCCGCGAACGCAGCCAATGGCCGTCGTCCGACATTCGGTGCGGTTCGCGTCGTCCTGGAGCCGAAGCCCGGCTTGCCGACCGACCCTGACGACATCGAGTCCTTCATCGATGTTTTCACTGACATCGCCAACCTGTTTGTCATCAATAACGAATCCGGATGGTACGAAGGGTGGATGATTCACGATCTCGTGGTCCCGCCCGTAGCGGCACCGCGCAGCGACGGGCATGCCCAGTTTGGAAAACTGACGGCCGCGGATGCAGCTGCGATCTACAAGCTCGGCAAGCATCACAACGTCCCCGGAAGACACTTCACGCTCGACGGGGAGGACGTCCGCCTCCCCAGCGCCCAGGATCACTTCCCGGACAGGCAGAGCAATCTCGTACCTTTGTTCCTGAGCATGGGCGCCTACAATTGCCTGCAGCAGAGCGACTGCCATGCCTACTGGGAATTCAACGAATACACGGACTGGGTATTCCCCCTTTACGAATTGCCTTCCACGGGCGGGGTGCCGGGCACCTTTGCGGCAGGCCAGCAGTATGGGGTTCTGTCGCTCATTCCGGGTTCCGGACCCGCAGGCGTGTTGAATGACGAGATTCCGCTCAAAGTCGCCCTGGGCGATGATCCCAACAACCCGCGCGATCCGGATCGGGGACCGAACGCGAGCCCCGATGACCCGGACCGTCCAACGGCGAATAACGATGACCAGAAGGAAAAGCGACTTCGCTTTATCCCAAGCGGACTCGCCAACGAGGTGCTGCTCGACGTTCTGGTGCGAGTGTCCTCCTTCGAACCGGGAGTTCACGACTTGCGACGCCGTCTGAATGATGCATATGCCGCGGAAGTGGCGCGGGTGGATTCGGACGGGAACGGCGTGATCACATTCGTTGAGGCGGATGCCGAAGGCACCTCCGACGGCGGACAATCCAACGAGCGGCTGTACTTGCCGGCCACGGAGTTCAACCGTTTCGCCGTCACGCGCGAGCTCAACGACGGTCTGCTGGCTCCGCGACTGGCACCGAGTCAGCGCGCCTGGGTCCTGAGTGGGTCAATCACGAAAGTCAGCCCAGCAGTACCCGCATCCATCGGACGCGATGGCGACGATCGGTAGACGATCGACCCAAAGCGGTATCGGCCCTGATCCGGTGGCGCGGGTTACGCTCGCGCCATCGGCAAATCGATACTCATCAATCGTACGCAACGCTTGCCAAATGGCGTGCCGCGGGCGCCAGGGCCGCCAGCGAGCAGGCTCAGTGAGGTTTAGCGACGCAGGTTACGGCAACGCAGTCGGTGACGCGAAGTATTGATTGCTCAGGGTCTGATATTGGCCGTTGTCGGTAGCGATAGTGGTCTGCGTGTTCTCGCCCGCGCCGAAAACCACACCGAGCGTGCCGGCTGCGACGAGCTCTGATCCGTGCGTGAGGAAGTAACGGACCCGGTTATCGCGGTAGTGTTCTGCCGTTCCCCCAGGAGTTGTTGATGGCACACCCAGCGGGGTCTGCCACCAGATCAGCGGCAGATTGCCAATGCCGGTGTGCCACGCGGTCGCTTCTGTGAACGCGTCGTGGAAATTGGGGTGGGTCGTATTGGTCTCGTCCCAATACCACGGCGCACCATTTCGCACGCACTGTGCAGGCTGAGGTGTCACTTCAAAGCAACCTGCGTCGCGGTCGGAGGTCTGCTCAACGACGAAGTCCGCGTGCTGAGCCCCGATAGCATTCATATAGGCCACAACGGCAGTGGTTGAATTTCCGCCCCAGCTCGCAGGCGGAAAACCCACATATACTTTCGGAGCGTACTTGCGGGCCATTGCAATCAGGCACGCCGCGATGCCCGGGACGTCATTGCTCAGTGTGGCGCAATCCGCGTTTATGCTGACCTTGGCCGTCATTTTGGTGGGGTCTGAATTTGCCTTCTCGGTGTAGCCCCAGAAGTCCGGCTCCAGGTTAACCAGTGCCACTTTGTTGTAGGTTGCGAGATCTGTATACATCAACTTCACGTCAGACCAGTATTTCGTCATGAAGGCGGCGTCATTGATGACAGACGTATTGCCGTCACCGTTGTTGGCCATTTCGTACAGTGTAAACATCGGAATGGCACCTACGGCGTCCGCTTCTCTCGCGACAACGCAAACGTAGTCACACGGCGCCGAGTTGTAGGTCGGCCAAACGCCGCTCAGGTACCGATCGTAAATGTCGACTTTGATTGACTGCTGTTGAATCTCGCCCTTCTGGTCGTGGCTGCCCTGCCCGCCCAGACCAAACAACAGACGCGGCGGGGCGCCCATCTTGGCCGCCAGCAATGCCGCAGGTCCGGTGCCTGCACCACCTGAAGTCCCACTACCAACGATCGTGACTGTCGCACTGGTCATCGATCCCAGTGTCGCACCAGTCACAGCGGACAGCGCCACGGTGAAAGTCTTGCTACCCGTAAATGCTGTTGAGCTCAGCGTTACCGCAAAAGACTTGGCAGTTGCATCGCCCGCGGTCCAACTCAACGTGCCGCTGTTGGCGGTATAGTTGGTCCCGGCGACCGCTGAGCCATCCGCTGTCGCGTAGTTGACCGATGCAGCCCCATCGGAGCCACCGGTACGATTCATGGTAATAGTGACCCTGCCGGCTGCCTGCGCCGTAGAGTATGTTGCCGCAGATAGCGCGACAGTCCCCGGATTTGCAGTCGTTCCCCCGCCGGAGCCACCACCCGCAGACCCGCCCGACGATCCACCACTGGAGCCGCCGCTGTTGGTCGAGGCACTGACGGGGGAGTTATCGCTGCTGCCGCCACCGCCGCAAGCGGCCAGAGCCAGCAGACCAGCACAGACAATCGTGCGCCACAGCACATTGATTCTCAGGGTGAACAAACAAATTCTTCCAACAAAATAAGACGTTGGACGTGGTTCTAATCGCAAACACTGTATGAAACAAGTCGTCTGCGTTTAGCGACCCGAGACTGTGAACCACTGCTTATTTTTCAGTGAATTAGCCTGTCCGGCACGACCTGGCCACCTCCCGGTGGCCAGGTCGTCCGCTCGCCGGATCTTCAGTGGGCTCGCGGCAGGCCCGAAATCATTCGTGCTGCCTGTTTCAATACCCGCAGCCGTTCAGGAGTAATTGGCACCTGAGCCGCTTTGGAGGTCTCTGCCGCGCAGGAGGTATCCTGAGCGGGCAGGACGCCGTTGCCGAGGTAAGCAACAGCAGCCTGATTGACGCAGGAGTTGGTCTCGAAGCCGAAGATCGCATGGCCGCCTTCGTCGACGGAAACCATCACCGCTCGTTGCCCCAACGCGCTACGCATCTCCTTTGCCCCCGCGTAGGGAGTGTTGGGGTCACGCAGGTTTTGCAACATGAGGATGTTGCGCGGTCCATTTGAGGTGATCGATACCGGCGGCTCGATCGGCGAGGTGGCCCAATAGGCGCAGGAGTAGATATTCGATCCGAGAGCACCGAACATTGGATAGAGCTCCATGTCCGACTGATACTCCGCGCGATATTGGTCAGGCGATCGCGACCACGCGACATCATTGCAAACAACCGACAGACCTGAGGCGGGTGCGTTGTCCACAGGGACAGGCGTCAGGGATGAAGGGATGGTGGTCGATGCGGGGACCGCCGCCTGGGCTGCCGTAACCGATCGCCCGCTGGTGTCGGGGGCACCGCTGGCCGAAGCATCTCCGGAGCTGGCATTCATCACCGTCTGCCACACCGCCGCCAACTGCGGGAAGAAGCTGTCGTGCTCCATGAACGCAAACGTCAGCTCCCTGAACATTGGCCCGTTGACCAGTGTGCCATCAGCGAACACATCGGGATAAGGACGAGGGTCGGCATCAGCCTTGGCGTATAGTTGATAATACAAAGCCGTCACCTCGTCAGGTGTATCACCGAAGTGGTAGGTGGCGTCGTTTGCCGCGGCCCAGTTGGCAAAGTCAGGCCAACGGATCGCGCCACCGCTGCCCCATGAGCGGAATTGCTCACGCCACACCCAGTTCGGATCCACGACACTGTCGATGACGACCCGGTCCGTATTGTTGGGGAACATCGTCGCGTAGACAGAGCCCAGATAGCTGCCATAGGACCACGCGAAGTAATTGATTTTGTCCTCACCGAGCAGGCGCCGAATGACATCCATGTCACGAGCGGTATTCGCGGTCGTCGCGAACGGCACCGCGCTGGATTGTGAGCACCCGGCCGCCACCTGCTTCACGAAGGCTGCCGTGGCCTCGAATGAATGTTTCTGTTCGAGCGGTGTGAAGATCTGATCCGCCTGTTGTGCGGTCATCTGACACGTCGTACCTGTGCTGTGCCCGACAAACCGCGGGTCGAAGCCGATCAGGTCGTATTGCGATAACAACGCCGTGGCCGCTGCTTCACCTAACGTTCCCTGCAGCAAGGCATAAATCACTCTCGGCGCATCCAGGCTCGCGCCACCCGGTCCGCCTTCGTTCAGAAACAACACACCACGGCGTTTGGCCGGGTCCGCACGCACAATGGACACAGCCAGGAGGATCTGCTTTCCCCTGGGGTTGCGATAGTCCAGCGGAACCTGGATGTACGCGCACTGCTGTGGACCGATGGCTGGATCGGGAAGCTGCGCCGATGGGGGATTACATGCGACATTTCCCCACTGAATTGATGCAGCACCAGCGTCGGCCGGCACCGGCACGAGCAACACACCCAACAGGGCCGATGCTCCTGCTAATGGAAGCAACACTCTGTTGGCGAGTCTCTGCAACGAGTCAAAAACAGACATAGGTTTGTCTCCTTCCTGGAAAGGGTTGGCTTGCAAAAGACCCGCGCGAGTCCTCGAGCGCATACTAGAGAAGTTCTCTCTATAGGACAATTTTTCTGTATGAATAAATTATGTCCTAGCTAGGCAATTAGCTGAGCAGTCAGATGCTTCTTGTCTAGACCCAGTCCGGCTACTACCCTGTGTGCATGCGGATGTTTCGCATCATCACCGTGCTCTTAACCCTGCTGACGCTGCCCGGCTATGGCCTGGCGGACCTGTCGCAGCGTAGCTGCCAGGAAGAAATGCGAAGTTCCACTCACATCACGCTCGCTGGTGACTGCTGCCCTGGGAAGGGCGATCCCGGAACACCCTGTAAGCGGCTCGGTGATAGCCCGCTGAGCAAGAAGGACACTTGCAGTGCATGCAAGGCCGGCTATAACTGCAAGAGCCCACAACCGTGTGAGCCGGGCGCGGTTCTTACCTGGCTCGAACCTCCAGTTCATTTCAACATTTCACGAACCCCGCCCAACGGGTTGCCATCCCTCAGTCCCGACGGACTCTGGCGCCCACCCCGCCTGATCTGACCTTCCAGCAGGCATCCGCCTGCATTCCCGCTCGCGCGCAAAGTCCCATCGACTCAACGCGAGCCCCCTGCGCCTGCGCCATATGGAGCGCGCAAGTTCCGATCGTACGGAATGGTCATCATGTTCAAAACGATCCTGTTGGTTTCCTTCGCGGGAGCGGCCGCGCTCGTGCGCGCTGAACCGCTGAGTTTCTCCTCCGCCCTCGAGATAGCGACCCGATCCGCGCCAGACATCACTGTTCAAACGACGAGTGTGGCGGCCGCCCGCTCCGCGGCAGTCGCGGCTGGACAGTTGCCCGACCCCAAGCTCGCGCTCGGAATTGAGAACCTGCCCGTCACCGGCGCCGATCAATGGAGCCTGACGCGCGACTTTATGACCATGCGCAAGATTGGGATTCAGCAGGAGCTGCCCAACCGAGGCAAGCGCCGCGCCCAAATCGACGTCGCAGAGGCCAACATCGCCCGGACGGAGGCTGAATCGCGTGTCAGCATCCTGAAAGTGCGACGCGACACCGCGCTGGCGTGGTTGAATCGATACTACCTCGAACGCCGCAACGCGCTTCTGGACGAGTTGGATCGCCAGAACCAGCTCTTCGCACAGGCTGTGAGAGCACAACTCGCCCGCGGCCAGGCCATGCCGGCCGATGCAGTCATCCCGCAACAGGAAGCGGCCGAGCTAGCCGATCGCCGGGATGAGCTCGCGGGTGACATCACAAAATCGAAAATCACGCTGAAGCGTTGGGTGGGAGTCGCCGCGGACGAGCCGTTGCAGGGTGATCCACCCGCGCTGAACCTGAATTCACAGCGGCTACGCGAACACGTGCATGAACGTCCCGATCTCGCTGTGTTCGTACCGCTGACACAGATGGCACAAGCCGAAGTACACGGGGCGGAAGCCACCAAGCGTCCCGATTGGGGCGTCGAGCTCGCCTACGGACGGCGCGGCAGCGCTTTCAGCGACATGGTCACTTTGCAATTCACGCTCGATCTACCGCTGTTCGCAAAGACACGCCAGGACCCGTTGATCCAGGCCAAACGCCAGGAGCTCTCCCGCGTTGAAAGTGAGCGCGATGCCATGCTGCGCGATCATACCCAGGAGCTGGAGAGCGACCTCGCGGACTATGAGGTGGTGACACGTCAGCTTTCCCGACTGCGTGAGATACACCTGAAGCTTGCGCAAGAGAAGGCTGACTTTCAATTTGCGAGCTACAGAGGGGGTAAAGCCGACCTCACCTCGGTGCTCGCCGCCCGCCGCGAGTTGATCGACCAACAGCTGAAGGAGATCTCACTCCAGGCGAAGCTTGCCGCGGCCGCAGCGAGGCTCTATTTCTTCTACGGGCCGGGTGCGCAAGATCCAACCACCCCAGCGGAGGCCTCGCGATGATCGATTCACGACGTCGGATCCCTCTGATTGGACTCTGTGCCCTCCTCCTCGTGGCGCTGAGCACCGCAGCCGGATATTGGCTCGGACAGCGTCGCGAGCCCACGCGCACAACCCAACCCGCCACCACTGAGCGAAAACCGCTCTATTGGTACGACCCGATGAAGCCGGATCAACATTTCAACGAACCCGGTCAGTCCCCCTTCATGGACATGCAGTTGCTTCCCAAGTACGCAGATGAAGGTGGGGCCGGGGGAAACCAGGCGCTCGAGATCGATCCGACCATTGTCCAAAACCTCGGTGTGCGATTCACTCGTGTTGAGCAAGGAATCCTGCCGCAAACGATCGAGGCTGTCGGCACAATTGGATTCGATCAACGCGACATCGCCATCATCCAGGCGCGCAGCAACGGATTCGTGACCCGCGTGTACGCCCGGGCACCCGGTGATGTGATCGAGAAGAACGCGCCCATAGTGGATCTGCTCGTTCCGGAGTGGGCCGGGGCACAGACGGAGTTTCTGGCCGTCCTGAAGAGCGGTGACGCTGACCTCATCGAGGCCTCGCGCCAGAGGCTCGTGTTGTTGGGCATGCCTGCCGAGCTGATCGCTCGCATCCAGGCAACTCACGAACTACATACAACAATCACGATCAGCAGCCCGATCGCGGGCATGATCGACTCTCTTGGCGCGCGCCAGGGAATGGCCGTCTCCACCGGAGCGACACTCGCAAATATCAACGGCCTCGAGACCGTCTGGATCGAAGCGGCCCTACCCGAGGCACGAGGCGGCATCGCCCAGTTCGGCAAGCATGTAGAAGCTCGTCTGACGGCCTACCCCAACCAACTTTTCACAGGACAGGTGATCGGGATTCTTCCCCAAGCCAATGCCGAAACGCGCACCGTGCGCGTGCGTATCGAGCTCGACAATCGCAATAGACGGCTGAGACCGGGAATGTACGCACAGGTAAGGCTCGATGAAGGTGAGCAAACTCCGGTTCTGTATGTGGCTTCGGAGGCCATCATCCATACCGGTACGCGCGCCCTGGTCATCGTGGCGAGTGATCGAAGCCATTTCACCCCCAGGGAAGTTCAGCCTGGCGCCGATTGGGACGGCAAGACCGTGATCCTGAAGGGGTTGACGGAAGGGCAAACCGTCGTGGCCTCCGGGCAGTTCCTGATCGACTCCGAAGCGAACCTCAGAGGGCTCCTCGCGCGACTCACCGGCGTCGACTCGGAACACGACACAAAGAAAACCGGGCCCGGGAGCCAGCCGTGATTGCACACATCATCAGGGGATCGATCAGAAATCGAGGGCTCGTGCTGTTAGCCGCGGCCTTCCTGGCAGCGTGGGGGCTGTGGGCGCTTCGGCAAACACCCGTCGATGCACTGCCTGACCTGTCGGACGTGCAGGTCATCATCCGCACGTCCTACCCGGGTCAGGCGCCGCAGATCGTCGAGAACCAGGTCACCTATCCCCTTGCAACCACAATGATGTCGGTTCCAGGCGCCCAGACTGTACGCGGTATCTCCTTCTTCGGTGACTCGTTCGTCTACATTCTGTTTGAAGAGGGAACAGACCTGTATTGGGCACGCTCCCGCGTGTTGGAATATCTCAACCAGGCGCAGAGCCGGTTGCCGGCCACCGCGAAACCCGCCCTGGGCCCGGATGCCACCGGTGTGGGCTGGATCTTTGAATATGCGCTCGTGGACCGTACCGGTGGGCACGACTCGAGTCAACTGCGCGCCCTACAGGACTGGTTTCTGAAGTATGAGCTGAAGACCTTGCCCAATGTAGCCGAGGTAGCGAGCGTCGGCGGGATGGTCAAGCAGTACCAGGTCGTGATCGATCCAGCCAGACTCGTTGCTTACAACATCCCGCAGGAGAAGGTCATCGAGGCGATCCGGCGTGGCAACAACGAAGCCGGCGGCTCGGTGCTCGAGATCGCGGAGACCGAATACATGATTCGATCATCGGGCTACCTGCACAGCCTCGATGATTTCCGCGCGATCCCGCTCAACGTGGCCTCTTCCGGCGTACCCGTCCGCTTGAGTGATGTGGCAACTGTTCAGTTGGGGCCGGAGATGCGCCGTGGCGTGACGGAGTTGAATGGGGAAGGCGAAGTCGCGGGCGGCGTCATCGTCATGCGTTCTGGAAAGAACGCCCGAGCAACGATCCGAGCCGTGCGAGTCCGGCTCGCCGAGCTCGAGCGAAGCTTGCCCGCCGGCGTCCAGATCGTCCCCACGTATGACCGTTCGCAGTTGATTGATCGTGCCGTCGACAATCTGACCGGGAAACTAATCGAAGAATTTGCCGTTGTCGCCGTCGTATGCGCCATTTTCCTATGGCATCTGCGATCCGCATTGGTTGCCATCATCTCCCTGCCGCTAGGCGTGCTCGCGTCGCTGATCGTGATGCGCTATCAAGGTGTGAGCGCCAACATCATGTCCCTGGGCGGGATTGCCATCGCAATCGGTGCCATGGTCGATGCCGCGGTGGTCATGATCGAAAACGCCCACAAGCGTCTGGAGGCGTGGTCTCGGGCCCATCCAAATGAGTCTTTGACAAACTCAACACGGTGGGAATTGATCACCGAGGCGACTGTTGAGGTAGGTCCTGCGCTTTTCTTCAGCCTGATCATCATCACACTATCGTTCATTCCCGTGTTCACCCTGGAGGCACAGGAGGGACGTCTATTCCGTCCATTAGCCCTTACGAAGACGTACGCAATGGCCGGTGCCGCGGGACTTGCTGTTACGCTCGTACCAGTCCTCATGGGGTTTTGGATCCGCGGGCGGATCCAACCGGAGTTGAACAATCCTCTCAACCGGGGGCTGATCGCCGTGTACCGACCTATGTTGGACCGGGTGTTGCAATACCCAAAGATGACACTGGCGTTGGCCACCGCCCTGCTTGCATCCGTGGCCTGGCCTTTGAGTCAGTTGGGTGGAGAGTTCATGCCGCCACTGGATGAAGGCGATGTGTTGTATATGCCCACCGCGCTCCCGGGCCTGCCGGCGTCAAAGGCATCGGAGCTGCTGCAGATCACCGATCGCATGATCAAAACGGTCCCTGAAGTGGCCACCGTGTTCGGTAAGGCTGGCCGCGCGGAAACGGCGACCGACCCGGCTCCGTTGGAAATGTTCGAGACCACGGTGCAGTTCAAACCCCGAGCCCAATGGAGGGCGGGCATGACACCGCAGAAGCTGCTGGAGGAACTGGACCGCAGTGTGAAGGTCCCCGGCCTCACCAACATCTGGGTTCCGCCCATCCGCAACCGGATCGATATGTTGGCGACTGGAATCAAGAGCCCCATCGGCATCAAGATCACCGGTCCCGATCTCGGCGGAATTGATGCCGTTGCCCGACAGGTTGAACAGGTTGCAAAAACAATCCCAGGAGTGACCTCGGCCATTGCAGAACAACTCACCGGCGGACACTACGTGGACGTGGAAATCGATCGCGGGGCAGCGGCGCGCTACGGGCTCAATATCGCGGACGTGCAATCGGTGGTGACTTCGGCGATCGGCGGCGAGACCATCGGCGAGACGGTCGAAGGTTTGGCGCGTTACTCCATCAATGTGCGCTACCCGCGGGAGCTGCGCGACTCGGTACAGAACCTGCGAGACCTTCCGATACTGACCAACCAGGGAGCACAGATCACGCTCGGCACCGTCGCTCGAATCATCCTCCGCGATGGACCGCCGATGCTCAAGACGGAGAACGCACGGCCGTCGGGCTGGGTCTACATCGATGCGCGCAGCCGGGATCTGGCTTCGATCGTGGCGGACCTGCAAACGGCGGTTGCCCAACGAGTCCGTCTCAAATCCGGTATGAGCCTCACCTACTCCGGGCAGTTCGAGTATTTGCAGCGCGCCAATGCTCGCCTCGAGCTCGTCGTGCCGGCCACACTCGTCATCATATTCATCCTGCTCTATTTCACGTTCCGGCGGATCGACGAAGCGGCCTTGATCATGGGAACACTCCCCTTCGCTCTCACCGGCGGTATCTGGTTCCTGTACATCCTGGGCTACAACCTCTCTGTGGCCACCGCCGTTGGCTTCATCGCGCTTGCCGGCGTGGCCGCGGAGTTCGGCGTAATCATGCTGCTTTATCTCAAACACGCCATCGCCGCGCGAGTGTCGCACGATGGCGCACTGACTTCGGAGACACTGGAGGAAGCCCTCCGTGAAGGAGCCGTCCTGCGGGTAAGGCCCAAGGCCATGACCGTCGCGGTGATCGTGGCCGGTTTACTGCCGATCTTCTGGGGCAGCGGCGCGGGCTCCGAAGTCATGAGTCGCATTGCGGCACCGATGATTGGAGGCATGGCGACAGCACCGCTCTTATCGATGCTGATCCTGCCTGCAGCCTATCGTCTGCTGAGATCCAGGCTCATGTCTTGAAGCGCGGGAGTGGGATCGGTGGACAGCCCGGTGAATCGAGACCTCGCACCGAGCCCCTTCGCACGAGCTGTTCATACTTTCGGGCCACGCACGAGCTCCATTCGGTGTGGCCCTGCCCGTGAGTAACGACCGTAACCTGATTGGAAAAGCCGCGGGCCACCCGATCCGTGAACCACATAGGCGTACCGCCGTCGCGATCTCCCGTGACGAACAGTGTCGGGATGTCTGATCTGACGGGCTCGCGGTAGCCTTCCGGTAGCCTGGCTTTCGGCCATAAACTGCAGGCCGCCTGCTGCTGCCGGAGGCGATAGTCACCGAGGAAGGTATCGCGTGTAGCCGCTGCAACATCCTTCTCATTGACAAACGGCATATCCTCGTTGCAGGTGAGCGCAAAGAAAAGACCGAAGCTCAAATCCTGCTCGAGGTCGCGGGCGTGGGAAAGCATGTCGTCAACGATTGGGGACCAATCACCAGCGTAGGCGCGATGCAAAAACCACGGGATCGCCGCTGCGTCGAGGGGCCTGTAGAGCTGGGAGCGAACCCACTCGGCGACACGCCCGCGGCTGAGCACCACAGGATCGGGATCCGGTGCTCCGGGCACGCGAACGCGCACTTCTCCCGCGTCGAGGCGCTCGACCAGCTGATGAAATTCCGCCTGCACATTCGGGAAGGCCGCGTGACAGGCGGCATCAGCCGCGCAACTTTCGAACACGTGATCGAGGCTCGTCTGCTCGGTCCGCGCAAAGTCGAGCGAGCTTCCGGCGTCGATCGGTACGGGGCTTCCCAGGTAGGCCGTGCGGACACTTTGTGGGTATTGTCTGATGTAGGCTTGTTCGGCACGGGTTCCAAATGAACCGCCGAATAGATTCAAATGCCCGTATCCAAGCGCACGCCGGACTTGCTCCAGATCGCTCGCGAAATAGGGAAATGTATAGCGGGTCAGGTCGGCAGTCCTTTGCAGCTCGCGGACGCATTCTGACACCGCCTGCGGCGGGAAGAAGTCGCGCACACTCGCGGCGGGGTCCGCAGGTGAAAAGAGATGACATTGAAGCGGCGCCGACTGGCCGGTCCCGCGTTGATCCACCAGTAGAAAGTCGCGATCCGAGAGCAGGGACCCGAGCTTCCCAACATACAGGGAAGCTGACTCGATCGCCTTTTCTCCCGGGCCGCCCATGAGCAATACGATGGGATCGGGCAGCGCCTTCCCGGAGGAGGCTGGGATGACGGCGAAGTGGATGGTGAGCCGGCGGCTGTCCGGGCGCTCCGGGTTTTCGAGCACCGTGAGCCCGCCGCAACGTGCAGCCTGGGTGACACCGGGAAGCTGGCAAGGGCTGGTGGTTACGCCGGCAGATGTCGCGGAGACTGCAGCGCCAGGCTCCAGCACGAGAAGTGCGAGTGATGTGAGTACCGAGGCGCTGCACGACGACAGGTGAATCATTGCCGGGCTCCAGCGCACTGACGGCCGTCAGCACCCGAGGATAATCTCCCCGGTTGGGATATCAAGTATCCCGCCAGGAATCGAAGAGCGCCGCCTGCCCGAATGTAATACCGATGTCGTTCATCAGCTGCCAGACAACCCCGTTCTGGATCCAGAACCGGCGGCCGCTGCGGGAGATCCGCAGGCCGTTGTAGCCGGTCACAAACCCTTTCCGAGTGACAGCATCCAACAGCCGCTGGCGTTCGAGCCGGTTCGGCTCCTCGGCTGAAAGGCGCGATGGCAGTTGAATGAACTCGTCCCAGGGGTATTCAAAGCAGGCCTGGGCCGCTTTGTTCGCATAGATGAATCGGGGGTCCGCGTCCGTGTTGTGGGCCACCACTGCAAATGGTGCATCCTCGTAGAGCCACGCCGGGCCGGTCCCTTCCGGAACCAGGGGAGATCCCACCAGGCGTGCGTAGCTCCTGGTCAGGAGGTCAAAAAACTGGGGGTCATGCGCGAGGGACGTTTCGTTCTTTATTGGCATGGGCAGCATTTTACGAGGGGCACGTCCCTGTGCACGGTCGTAATCATGCCGCCGGAGTGGCGCAACAGGTGTTAAGACCTGCTGCGCCACCCCGGATTCGGGCAGGAAGCGCGCTTGTCCTCGTCCTGGCCCGTCAGCTCCTCAATTGGCGATCATGGTGTTCGTCGCCGCCGACGTCCCCACATTGCCATTCGCATCCACCGCAATGGCAGTAATGGTGACGGGGCCGTTGGCGGCCTTGGTGGTATCCCACTGCACGGTGTACGGCGACGTCGTCACCTCACCCAGCAAGGTGGTGAAGTTCGCCATGAACCGGACCTTGGATACTGCAATCGTGTCCTGCACGGTCGCCGTCAACGCAACTGTGCCGGTCAGGTTGCCTGCAGGCACAGTCAATGTGACAACCGGCGCGGCGCCCAGGGTCGGTGGTGAAGCGCCCAGGTCGATTCGCCCGTAGACACCGTTGACTTCGTCGTTCGTACCGGCGGCGACGAACAAAGTGTTGTGAGGTTGGTTCTGAGCGTCATTGCCGAAGGCTATACCCCACAAACCAGGCAGCGCCACCGGGTGGCCCGCCGAGTCATTCACCGATCCCATGAACGTGCCGTTGGCAGGATCATAGCCATTGATGACACCGTCGCCGAAGTTGCCCACGAGGAGCGTGTTGCTGAGCGTTCCGAAGTCGGCCGGCGCCAGCGCCATGCCCCACGGGCCATTCAGTGCGCCGCCGGGCATGACCAGCTCCTTGACCAGGGTGCCGTTGACATCATAGATATCAACCATACCGAGGCCGGCGCCTGACACATCGTCTTCAGCATCGGCATCCTGCTTGGCGTATGACACATAGATCTGCGGTGCCCCGTTGGTTCCATTGAGAATGGTCTGGATGCCAAAGGGTGCGTAACCCGCCGGAAGCTTTGGATCCGAGAACGCGCCTGCCGCGAGTGTCTGCCTGGCAAAGTTTGTGTCGAAGACGTCAATCCTGTTGTTGTGGAAGTCGGTGGCGTACAGGAAGCTGGCGCCGCCGTTTTTGGCAATGGCCAGTCCCTTATAGATGGCGCCGCCGGAATCGCCGCCGGCCGCGGGATACATCGTCACCGCGTGAGTCGCGTCGACCGCCGGCGACCAGCCGCCGATCATCCCGCCCTCGCCCGTGAAAATAAAGCGCGCCGGGCCGGATTTCCCCGCCGCCGTCACCACGAAATCCCCTGAACCGTTGAACACGATTCCGGTGGGATCGAAGTCAACGGAGTTGGTCGGCGGAGTGCTGACAATCAGAGGCGCCGCCGCAGGCGCCGGCTTGCCATTGCCGTCATAGAGCGTCGAAGTATTGCTGTGGTTGTTGGCAACCCAGACGGGCGTGGTGGGACCGAACACCACCCCCCAGGGGTTCTTCAGGTTGGCGTCGACGTTCAGGGCCCCGTTGGCTGCTGTATCCGATGCGAGGTTCGTGAATGAAAAAGCGCTGGCGGCATTGACGGTCAGCGTGGCATTCATGGATGTCTGGCCGCCGCCCCCGCCTGTGTATGAATTGCCGGTGGGCGCGGTGCAATTCAACGTGTATGTGATGTTTCCAGTTGCTGTTGGTGTCACGGCCTGGGTGCCGCTGGCCGCCTCGTTTCCGGTCCATCCGCCACTGGCCGTGCAACTGCTGGCATTCATGGTAGACCAGGTCAAAGTTGCGCTTTGTCCCAGAGTGATGGTCGTCGGCGCGACCGTAAATGTGATTGTTGGAGCAAGCGGCGGCCCCATGTTCCCGCCGCCGCTGTAGCTGCTTCCACCGCAACCGGCGAGCAGTAGTGTCAGAAGTTGAGCACCCAGCCGAACCGGCTGACGTGTCCCCTGCGATCGGCTGATCGTCGAACCCATTTGAACCTCCCGTTAATAGACCCCGCCACCGTAAGCGCCGATGGCGAGGTTGGAAGTTCTAAGGGGAACAGCTAAGTCACGGGAACATCCGGCACAGGCTGCTAGGTCTGGGGCCGCAGAATGCGGATCTCCTTCATACGCGAGCGAACCAGATAGCCTGGCTGCATGCCGCGCTGCGATAACTTGACTCCTACATTCTCGCCCACGCCCGCGGGCGGCGTGCCGCAGCTGCCGGTCGCCCGGTATGACAGCGCCGAGAACAACAGGCTCTCGTTCTGATCGCCGAGCGCATGGGTGAAGTCATCCTGCACCACGCAACCGGGGAGCTTGAAGTCAGTGCCGACGCTCGAGGTCATTCCGGGAGTAGGAACGAACCCATCGGAGTAGCTGCCAAAGCTGCGCGCGTTGACGCCCTGGAACTCGATGCTGAAGTACGTCGTTCCGCAGTTGTCCTGGGGATAGAAACCATACGGCTTTCCGCAGGTTGTGGTGCCGACCTGGATCACCTGCACGCCGACTCCCTGCAGGCTGTTCATCACCGCCTCGCTCGCGGAACACGTTCCCGAGCTCGTGAGGACATACACCTTCTGGAGCCCCAGTGTCGGCAGTGCCTGCCCCCGAGTCACGGATAAACCGAGCGTCGTCGTGTAGAACGGCGTCGGGGTGATCGCATTCCCGGTCACAGGGTCCGTGCTGGGGTGCTTCGAGTTGAATTGAATGAGCTCAAAGGTCTGCCCGGCCGTCATTTGCGGACCGGCAATCATGTAGGCCAGCTCACTCGCAATGTCGAGGTAACCGCCACCGTTGTACCGCATGTCGAGTACGAGGTCAGTGGTGCCAGCCGCTTTCAGGGTGTTTATTGCGCTGACCAGCTCCGTTTCGGCATGCGCGAGCTGGTTGTTGAACAGCAGGTAACCCACCACGCCCGTGGGGGTCGTAAACGTCTGAGTCGCGCCGACGGAATGGGTCGTGATAGTCGCGGCGGTCAACGTTACGGACCTGGAACTGGCGGCTCCGAGGTCCTGGATCTGAAATGTATGCGTTTCACCGGCTTTGGCCGGTGAGAGCCCTGCATTCAGCGCAGCCACGCCCTCTTTGGTGCTGGTCTGAATGTCGGTGCCGTCAATCGCCAGAACAACCGCGCCACGGGCCAGGCTCAACGGCGGTTGGCTGGCGGCAGAACCTGCCTCGGTATACGCAACGACAATGTGACGTGGGACCTTGGAAGCCAGGACGTCGAATTGCACGCCGTAGCCGACATCAATGTTGGAAGTTGAGAGTGACTCCCAGTCTGCTGTCGTCTCCGTAAAGTGGAACTTGTCCTTCGCAGCTCCCGTAGCGGTCGTCGCCGAGGTCTTCAGCTGATCGAAATAGTCTGCGGTCCCGTACTTCGACGGATCGAGATCCGGCACTTCGCTGTACCAGAGGTACAAATCATTGGTCCAGGAACGCAGCCAGTTGTTTTCGTCCGTGCTCGAGCCCTTCGTATCCGGATAGGCCACATGCGTAATCGGATCGGTGCCACTTCGAGGGGTCTCGCACCTGTTCGCAAACCCGGACGGCGGCTGGAAGACTCCCTTCGTGTAGGTCGAAGCCTTGTTGAATGAATCGTCCCCGCCACCGCCACAGGCGGTGATCCCCAGAATAGCTGCCAGTGAGGTCGCGAATAGATGCCGGATCTGCATGGTTTGTGTCCTTGGCCCTACGCCGATTATGTCCTGAAGCGTGCGTTCCAAGGACCGTTCCCACGTAGATTGCTGTCTCATCCATGCAATCCGGCGGCTGACAGCGCGCGAAAGTGTGACGCCCGTCACCCAGCTTCAGCCCTGGATGCCGGCACGGAACTCCTACTGTTCTACCTTGACCTGCTCCATGAAGTCCTTCGCCTGGCGCCCCAGGATGGTAGCGAACAGCGGTTGCAGCTGCTCGAGCTGCTCGGGCGGAAATACCTTCGGGTCGGCCGGGACAGTGTATGTCTGCCACAGATAGTTATACGAGCCACCCCACTCCCGCGCGCTCAAGGCCGCCCCTTCCGGGGTCACCTTGACCAACAGCAATTCAACCTCACAGAAGAGGTTCGGCTTGTCCTTCGCGCCGGCAAACTCGTGCGTGACGAAGCCCCAGCCACGCAACATCGCGCTCGTCTCCAACCGCGGCCCTTCCGAGTGATCCGCGTTGTTCAAGCCCGGCGCCATGATGATGAGATAAGTGACGTTGGCGCTGTTGGCGAGCTCGACGATCCCGGCGGAGCAATTCTTGGGCAGCCCTTTCACCAGCCGTGCATTCACGAAACAACTTTCGCGCGAGCGAACCAGGGTGTCGCTGGGCGGCACCGGTGTCAAAGTCAGGTCAGCAGCGCCCGGCTGCGCCTGCAGGGCCGTCAGCAACATCTCATCCACGTTCCAGTTGACCGGGCGGGTCTTTACATAACTGTTGTTGGTTTGTTTGGCGGCGTGATATTGCATCAGCTCCGGATCGAGGAGATTGACGACACCCACCTGAGTGCCTTTGGGAAGGCTCAGGGGTGACTTGTCTTTGGCTGACACGGCCGCGCTCGTCATCACGAGGCTGGTCAGCACGGTGGCTAGCAGTCTCTTCATAGGTCGCAAAACCCTTGATTGGTCCGGCGCGTTCCCGTCGCCGGCTCCATTTTTTATGTATTACGCGCCGTCCGCCGCGCGCTCGGGCTCGACACAGCCCGATTCCCCCTGGGCCGGAAGTCTAACCGGCATGGTGACTGTCAAACAGCATCGCAGCACTCTTTTGCATGCATTATGCGAACCGGCGACGCAATTGCATCACAGTTTTGCGGCGGGACAACATCGGGCGGCCGCCGATGTAACTCAACGTGTCACGTATTTAAATACGATGACCGACGCTGGAGTGAAAAAACGCTGGAAACTGCAGCCCCGGTCGAAACGGGGAGCGGGATGGCTATTGGTAACTCAACGTCCAGCCGAGCGTCAACGCACCTTGCAGCGTGCGTTCCCCGCTTTCGCAGACCACACGGTTGGCATAGGGGCCGGTAGGTGTGTGATAGGCGACATCATCTTGAACGGGCGCGACGCCGCAATGCTCAAATCCAGAAGCACTGAATTTACGCACCATCCCGTGGCCGAAAACAGTGGATTCGCCCTGTTGTGAGGCAGCATCGGAGTACGTTGCGAACTCCATCCGGAAGGATTTCAGGGGAATTTTGCCATGCGGCGTATATACGTCCGTGCGCGTAATCCGGCCTGGCTCCAACACGTAGGTTGAGCTGACGGAGATGCGATCATCGGGAACGGGACGCTCGGTTCCGAGTTTGTCCAGGTGCGACTGCTCAAAGGTGATCACGGTTCGCTCGCCCCGCTCCGTCACCTTTACGTGTTGAAAATACGCAAGAGGTGACAGAACCGAGCCATCCGCGAGCGTGAAATGGGCAATCAGCTGCGGGGCGGTTCCATCAGCCACGCTGTCCAGCATGCCGGGCGAGTACGGAATCGGAAAATAAGAATTGTGCATGTGTTGGCTCGTGCCGCCGTTGATCAGCGGCAAACCAATGACATGACCCCGGTCTCTCAATGTCAGCAACATCCGGTCATATTCGCCGCGAGCGAACCAGGTCACCGTACACCTGGGCAGGTGTTGCAAGGCGCTCGCGAAATCCGTCATGGGCGGCGCCTGATCCCGGAAGCCGAGTTGATTCCAGAAGGCGTTCGTGTAGACGAACTGATGCGCCAGTGAGAGGTTCTCGCCGAGGATCCTGAATTTGCCACGATAGGCGTCGGTTCGCCTCCCCTGATCCCACATGTCCACGGAGCCTGCCTTCGGGTTCAACCAGAAGTCGACGTAGTGCCGGCCCGCCAGGCAAATGAACGCATAGGCCAGGGCTTTTTCCCGTGCGTTCAAAACATTCAACACGGCGGCTGCGCTCAGAACCTCAATCATTGCCGTCAGGCCATACGGGCCCAGGCTGCGTCCATACTCGAACCCATCCCCATTGAGGTTCATGCGTTGGAGCATCACGTCCGCCGACTTTCGCACCCAGCCTATGACCTCGGCAGGGGGCTGGGAGCCGGTTTCGATGAACTTCTGTGCGATCTCGGCGCTCAACAACACGCTGTAGCGGTCGAACCGCCCTTCGCCGTTGGTTTCGTCCGCGAAGCCATACTCGCCGGAATACTGGCGATAGTGCTCGAGCATCTTCTTCAGGAGTTGATCGGACCCGGCGGGATCCTCCCAGCCCATCAGGACTCGCAGGCGTGCAATGCCGAAGGCCACGCAATAGTAGTTGTTGGGATGATCTATGAGGGTGAAGTTGTCAACATCCACGAAGCTGCGCCAGTCCAGGCGCACCCGCAGTTTCGCCAGAGTCAGGCGATCCACGGCACCGCCGAGCAACCCCGCCTTGCGCAGCTGATTGAGCGCGGACATGTAGTAGTAGATGCCCCAGGAATCATTGGGGTCATCTACGGTGAGCCTGGAGATGCGGCGGAAGCTGGCGATGTATTCGGCTCGACGGGAGTCTTCCGCGGGTACCGTGACGAGAAATTCGGCGAGCCCCAGGGCAATCTTCCCGGGGAGGAACTTGTCATCGCCGTTGAAGACCGGCACGCCATCGAGTTGGAGAGCCCGGCCCTCCTGCGCCAAACGCACGAGCAGCTCGCGGGACATCGGGAGAATGCGCCCCGTCACCGTCTGGTTGTACGGGGGCATCGCGGCGGCCGTGGGAGCAGGCACGGGGGTGGTGCCATGCGCCGTGAGGGGTGGCGCGGCCGCCGCGATAACGTTGGCGGATAATGCTGCAGCTACGATTGCAGCTGCCAGGCGCAGCCTGCGCGGGACGTTGCCCCGCAGCTCACAGCAAGCCCGCGCTGCACCCATTGTCCTCAGAAATTCGCCCCGACGCGAATCCCAAAGTACCGCTCACTATCCCGCGCCGGCGTCCAATTGATCGCATCCGTCGGGGGATTCGCCGTCTGACTGATGTTGTACGCGGCAGTGCGGCCGCGCGTGAGCGCGTAGCTCTTGTCAAACACGTTATTGCAGAACACCGTCAGCTTCCAATGCTCATCCTGAGCACCCGCGGCGAGGTCGAACAAGCCGTAGGCCTTCTGCACTGAATCCGGGTCCTGCAGGAGATTGAACACCACCTGTGATTGCCACCGGACACTTCCTGTCACGAACGGCTTCCAGTTGTGAAATGTCACGGGCACATCGTACTCACCATTGGTGCTGAAATTCCACTTGGGCGCATTGAACAGCGGCTTGCCCGACAGGTCCTGTTGGCCCCCGACACAGCCCTGCGCCACGGTCTGCAGCGGAAAGCAGGTGGCATTCGGGAATTTTTCCATGACCGCCCGGTCGTACGCGCCCCCGCCGCTCAGCGTGAAATCCCCAACGACGGCGGCAACCTCCATCTCAACACCTCGCGAGCTCACCCGACCGATGCTGTTCAGGACGTTCTGGTTGGTGGCCTCGTCGCGGCTTTGCGCCTGGAAGCCCTGGAACTCCTCATCGAAGGCGGTGACATTCCACGTCAGCCGGCGATCAAAGAACGTGCTCTTGAAGCCGATTTCGTAGCTGTTGACGGTCTCGGCCGGAATGGGTTGCTTGGCGGCAATCGCATCCGCGATCGGAATCCCCTTGAGCGGACCTGAGGTCAGCAACGAGCGGGTGGTCAGCGTGCTCGTGAGATCGTAAGCCAACCCCTTGTAACCACGCGCATAACCAGCGAACACCATCACGTCATCGGTGATGTGATATTGCAGGCTGGCCCGTCCGGTCACCGACGTCGACTGATCGCAGGTCGAAATCGGCAAGGTCGGCGATTGCGTGGAACACCGAGGAGCGCCATAGGTGACATGATTGGCCCGGTCGATGAAGTTGTAGCTGATCTTCTCCCGGTTCACTCGCAGACCCGTGGTCAACCCCAGCTTCTCAGTGATGTTGTACGTCGATTGACCGTATACGGCGAAGTTCTGCGAAACCGCGTTGGACACATAACTCGCATAGGCGGTGCTGTTCGTCGACGGAAGCGAGGTCAGGTTGTTGAACGTACCGAGCGAGTTCGAGCCGCGCACGAAATCGCGGAGCGAGCCGGTACGGCTGTAGTACAACCCGGTCACGTATTTGAACGGTCCGCTGTCCCCTGACGTCAGGCGCAGCTCATCGGTAACCGAGCTGATCTTGAAGAATCCGCCATTGCCCGATCCACCCGGGGGTGC
>Ga0068860_100000871_pt1 | contig 33527 bp, 29 predicted proteins | sample KBSSwiS32_FD_66597 | JGI IMG/M metagenome (GOLD analysis project Ga0068860, IMG submission 66597) | Switchgrass rhizosphere microbial communities from Kellogg Biological Station, Michigan, USA - KBS Switchgrass S3-2 | ecosystem: Host-associated > Plants > Roots > Rhizosphere > Soil ... | reverse complement strand
TTTTTATTGCGTGCCCCGCAATCAAGAAAAAGATTTTCCACTTTTGGCTGTTGTTCTTTATTGTCGCCGGTGCCTGAGCGGGTATGTATTGCGGGCCAGCCAAACACTGCTTTTATTGGCCCTTTTTTACCATGAATGGTAACCCTTTGCGAGGGTGCGATCTGGTGATCAACTCCCCCGTTTCTTTTTAAATATATAAATCCTTCCGGTGTGACATAATTTACGAACCAACTTATTTCATCAGCATGGGCTTCGATAACAACTTTAAAAGGTTTCTGTGGGTTTATAACACCTACGGCGGTTCCATAAGCATCGGTAAATGTGCTATCCACGTAATTTTTTATATAATTAAGCCATATTTTCTGGCCGCCTGTTTCAAAACCAACCGCGGAAGGCGTATTGATATAACTTTTTAAAAACTCGATCGATTTCTCATTTATTACCGCGGGAACCTTTTTACTTTTAGCCATAATATTAAAAATACTTTTTGATTACGGAATGCAAATTAAAGCTTTAAACTGAGAAGATAAACCAGGATGGCCTGCAGAAGCATCATGCCATCAATCCCGAAAAGGTAAACGAGATCCGAATTTATTTTTTTTGTAAGTTCCACAGTAAAAAATGTTGCTGCCGCGGAAAGTAACATGGCTATTAGTACACCTTTATCAGCAAAATAAAGAAACTGGAAAAATGATAAAATGACAAAAAAAATAAGAAAATTATACACGAGCAGGTAGGATTTTTTTTTACCCAAAAAGACAGCAAGGGTTGTAATATTTTCCTGCCTGTCGATTTCAATATCGCGAATATCAAATAATAAACAGAGCATAAACATGAAAACAAATCTTTTAAAAAAAACAAATACGAAAATGTTTTTTTCGAAAAGAAAATTATTTACAGGAAACCAAACCGTCACCAATGTCCACAATAGCGCCAGGGTAATGATTTTAAGAAATCCATAATCCTTTATCCGCTTTTTTTTAAAAAAGGGAAGTACCGGGAAAGAATATAAAAAAGCAACAGTTGCCAGGATGGCCAGTATAATAAAATGATGCAGCCTGAAGCTGAGAAAACTAAAAAGAATTAATGCGACACCTGTAAATAATAAAACTCTGTGGATGATTTTATTTTTAGATGACCAGGCCAGCCGCTGCGAATTTTCCACAGCCGTGGTTTTCACAAGATAATGGAGATTATATTGTACCAGCGTCGCTCCAAAAACGAAGCAATAAAAACTAAATGTATTGAGAGGAAGTTGTAAAAGAAGGTTTGTTTCTATGCATAATGAAACGGCACATATCGCAATAAAAATACTGCTGAATAAAACAAATTCTCCAAGCTTTTTCACTCACACAATTAATTATAAATAATTATTACGGGAGAAGATACTGTATCGCTTACATGCTGGGCTTTGTCTTTCAATGCAAAACGAAAAGTGGCGGTGTCATTTAGAGGTGGGCATTGCGGTGAAACACTCGTATAGCCATTCACATTATATCCGAAAGTTATTTTAATATCGCCTTTTTGATTTTTAGATGTAGGGAAAACCGGTAATGGAAAAAGCCCCTGAAGATTACTGCCGGGACAACCCGGAACTATTTCCTGAACAAAGATGCTGTCTGTGAGGTCACCTTCGGCATCGGTAAAAGACATCGTAAATTCAATCAGTTGCTGGTTTTGAAGCTGGGTAGTATTTGTTTTTACAAATTTAAGAGAAGGTGTCGTCTCAAATTTATCCTTTTTACAACCGGTACACAAGAGAAACAGGATTATGGAAAATAAAATAGTGTAGCGCATCTTTGTGTTTTAAAACATCAAATTTAAATATTTAAAACTGAATAACATTTTAGAAATATCCCAATGGGAAGCTAAAGTTTTCTCATCTGCACCGCCCGATTTCCAACAAATGGCGTTGAATATATTCCGGATGCAATATGAGTATTGCGAAATTTATAAAATATATGTTGACACGCTTGGAATAAATATTTCAAAAGTGAAGAATATTGAAAATATTCCATTTCTGCCTATTGAATTCTTTAAAACCAATACCATCACAACAACGAAATTTAAGCCGGAGGTCGTTTTTCAAAGTAGTGGCACCACAGGCGAAAATGCAAGCCTTCATTATGTAAAACATGTATCGGTTTACAAAGAAAGTTTTATGAACGGGTTTAATTTGTTTTATGGCTCTCCATCAAAATGGTGTATACTGGCATTACTACCCGGATATCCGGAAAGACAAAATTCATCGCTGGTAACTATGGCCAATGGGCTTATTGAAGAAAGTAAAAATGCTTACAGCGGTTTTTACCTGCATGATACTGAAAGACTTTACAAGACACTGCTTCATAACGAAAGCAGGAAACAGCCAACATTATTACTCGGAGTAACTTTCGCACTTCTTGATTTTGCCGAAAAATATTCAATGAAACTCCGGTATACGATTGTCATGGAGACAGGAGGAATGAAGGGAAGGCGCAAGGAGATCACCCGTAAAGAAACTCACACAATTTTGCAGGATAAACTGGGGGCTCAAAATATACATTCAGAATATGGGATGACTGAATTGCTTTCGCAGGCCTATTCAAAAGAAAAAGGATTGTTTCAATGCCCGCCATGGATGAAAGTTTTAATAAGGGAAGAAAATGATCCCTTTGCAATAACCGGAAGCTCTCAAACGCAAAAGTCTTCATCGGGCTTGTTAAATATTATTGATCTTGCCAACCTCTACTCATGCTCATTTATAGCCACTGATGACGCCGGCAGATTATATAAGAATGGTAATTTTGAAGTACTTGGCCGCCGGGACGTAAGTGATCTCAGAGGATGCAGTTTATTGACTGCCGGTGACTATTAACTTTTATAAATCCTTGATAAACAGGTTAAAATTAAAGGCATATAATTTGTACCTTAGAGGCCTCATTCACTCAAAACCAATTAAATAAATGAAAAAGCTACTATTCTTTTTGATGCTAACTTTTAGCATTGGAATTGTTGGACATGCCCAGGATAAGGATAAGGTTAAAAAAACATCCACTATTCCTCAAAAAGTTCACAATACATTCAGCAAACATAAAAAGCACAAAGGGTACAAAACAAAGCATAAACACAATGGTGTTACCAGGAAACACAAAGTTGATAACAGGGATCACGAAGTAACAGACAAAATAAAAAAATAACAGGCTTTTAAAATTAAATAGCCTGCAGTAACCTGCGGGCTATTTTTTGTTATTCAGATAATCTATGTAACACTTTGAATTTAACCGGTCTTACAGGTTTCAACATTTCAATATAATCGCCGGCCTTGTGAGACCAGTTCAAAATTTAAAATCAATTTAATTATTGGTCCCACCAAAGCCTTTGCGTTACGTCACTTACAGCCGGTACATTCTCACTATTACGACCCGTTTCCACCGTTGGATAAACCAACCGTCTTATAAAAGTGGTAGTAGCTACATTAAGCGGTAATTGAAATTCCTTGTAGCCGTAATCAAATCTTCTTGCATCATCCCAGGTTACAGGCATCAAAAACAAAGCCTTATATTTTTCTTTAAAAATCAGGCCGAGGGTAAGACCAGCTTCGCCAACTGATACTGACGGGTCATTGATATATGCATCCCGTGCGGATGCAGCGACGCCCATCTTATTCATGTTGGCTGTTATTCCCTCAATATATGCAGCATAAGCTCTGGGTAAATCATTGCTTCGAAAAGCGGCTTCGGCTTCAATAAATTTCATCTCCTCATAAGTAATGATATATAATGGCGAACTGGTGCTTGAGTAATAGCCTGATAAGCTAATATAGGATTCTTCCATATCAGTTCCCGTGCCCACCCTGTCGCCACCATTACGTGTACCCCGATAATCACCGAATTTAGTAAGGCTGGCAGTAAGTGGAAGCCGCGGATCGAAAATTCCATAAGTTGTGCCGTTCATTGCATCGACATAATTTGTAGATAACCAGCCGTCAAGATTTAAAGCAGCGTTATCAACAGCTAACGAATCCCATGGATTACGAATATCAAATGTATTAATGAAAGCATCGTCTGCGGCAGATGTGTAGGCGCCTGCAAGTTCAGCAAAAATGGAGCTTGCATTGTATTGCGGTGTTTTGCTTAGCTGGTTTAATAATCTTGCCTTCAAAGCATGTGCAGTTAGCTGCCAGGCATCAGTATCTCCATGATGGATAAGATCCGCGTCAGCTGGTAAATCAATAGTTGGGGCAGTGCTTTTTAATAAGGTAATGCCCTCGTCAAGCAATGTAAGGCATGTTTGAAAAATAGTTTGAGCGTCATCATATTTTGGCGTTAAAACTTCACCGGTGAAAGCATCTGAGTAGGGAGCATCGCCCCATAGATTATGTACCAGCTGCAGATTCATTGCCATCATTATTTTAGCTACTCCCTGGTATTTAGTAGCTCCCTTCTCTTCACCTAATTTCTGCAGATCATAAATATCAGTCATATTATCATACAGGGAAGTCCAGGTTTTACTGGCATCAATCGGTTCATACGTATCAGTGGCCCCTGCAAGGCTGGTGTTAGCAAGGTATTGAACATAGTAGGAGGTTGTATTTGCAACCCTGAACACATTCATAGCTGTATGTTGCGTCGTGCCTATCAGCAATCCATTAATAGGTGGTTTTGTCGCCGAATTGGGGTTGTTATTAACATCGAGGTATTTTTCACAGGATGGTAAAATCGCTACCGCTAAAAAAAACAGAATATATCTTATTATTAATTTCATGGTCATTAGTTTAGAAGTTAAGATTTACACTAAGAAGAAAGCTGCGAACGGCAGGGTAAGTAAATCCTGAGAACGCATCAATATTGCTTCCTGAGCTGTTACTGCTTGATTCCGGGTCGAACCCTGTGTAATGAGTAATCAATATCAGGTTATTACCTGTAACCGTAACAGCAGCATCTTTAATGATGCCTTTCTTTAATATTGTTTTAGGTAAACTGTACGATAAACTAAGATTTCGTAAGCGTACCCAGGAGGCATCTTCTACAAAATTTTCTGTAATTCCACGATAAACAGCCCTGTAAAATCCTGCACTGCCATAGTTGACACCATCGGGCCCTGTTCCCTGCCCAAGCCATACCGCTTTTGTATTGGGTGTTCCATCTGCAAGCACTCCTTCAAATACTTTTATATCATTCCGGTTCTCCGTATATTTTGCGATACCAAACGCAGCTTCAAAATTTCCCAGCTGGTTATATCGATCCAGACCCTGCTGTGTATCCCATAGGAAAGACAATGAGAAATTTTTATAGCTCAAAGTATTGGTAATTCCACCTATCCATTTCGGTTGTGAATTACCCAACAGGCGCTGTTTTGTATCTCTTACAGGAAAACCATTTGCGCCTATCACGATCGGAAGATCCTCTTGCACATTCACACCGTCATCCGTTTTGCTTCCATAATAACGTTGATAAGAGGTCCCATAAATATTACCTACCGCATAGCCGGGCACATATTTTAAACTGGCAGTGGAACCGGCATATCCAAATTGCGATCCTACTACAATTTCTTCTAACCCTTCATTTAGAGATAGCACCCTGTTTTTGTTGGCAGAAAAATTCACGGTAACATCCCACCGAAAATTTGCAGACCGGACAGGGTTTGCATTTAATGACAATTCAACTCCCTTGTTTTCAATTTCCCCTGCATTGATTATAAAAGTTGTAAACCCTGCTGTTGGCGAAACGCTCACCGGAAGTATTTGCTCACGGCTATTCAATTTATACCAGCTAAAATCAAGACCTAACCTGTTATTAAAGAAGCGCAGTTCTGTGCCTAACTCCAAAGTTTTTGTGCGTTCCGGCTTAAGAGACTGAATACCTTTGGCATCGTACCTTGTCCAGGCGATCTGGCTGCTTGAGGTAATAACGTTGGAACTATAATAGACATTGGTTTGATATGGATCGGTATCCTTACCTACCGCAGCCAATGAAGCTCTAACCTTTCCAAAACTTAACCATGAAGGCGTTTTAAACTGGTCAGAAAAAACATAAGATAAGCTGGCTGAAGGATAGAAGAAGCTGTTGTTAGGCTTTGTCAATGTTGATGTCCACTCATTACGACCTGTTACATCCAGGAACAAATAATTGTCCCAACTTAGAGTAAGATCTCCATAGGCACTTACAATGCGGTATAGCTGTTCAAATTGTGTGGTAGACCGGACCTTCGCATTATTTAACGATAAAAGATCAGGTACGTCCAGCTCAGAGCCACTGGATGTAAGCCGGCTGTATTTAATTTCACGCACTTCATTGCCCCCACGCAATGTTGTCTTAAATTTATCTGTCCAGTCTTTTTTAAATGTTGCCATAACAATCGAATTGAGAATTCGATTGCTAATGCGGTATTCATCTACAAATCCAAGCTCATTATCTTCATGATCAATTTCATCAGCTAATCCCAAAGGTCCTGCTGCTGCATGTCTCCTGAAATCAGCATAATAATCCATCCCTAATTTATAGTCGACATCGAGCCAGGTAAATGGGGAATATGTCATTGCAACATCTCCAATTATCCTGTTTACATCATCCTTAAAGCGGTTGCTATACGTTCCATAGATAGGATTGTTATTACCGGCCAGGTAGGCTTTCATGGTTCCATCGGGCTTTTTATAATCTTTTACATCCCATCGTGGAGACCAGTAAGTAAGGCTTTCATTAAAGCGGTCAGCATTTACCCGTAACCCACCGGAATTAATAAAGTAAACGGAAGGATTGAATTTAAATTTAGTTCCGAATTTAAACTGGCCACCCAAACGGGCAGATATATTTTTATAATCTGAAAATGGAATAGTACCATTTTGTTTGAAATAAGAAAATGTAGAAGTCAGCAAAGCATTCTCAGTACCTCCTGAAAGGGAGAGACTATTTTTAAGCTGGTTACCCTGCTGATATCCCTGTGCATACTGATTATAAAGCTTATCAGGGTGTGTTGGATCTATAGCTTTCGCTGCTTCAACCGTAGGCCCCCAACTTGGCCAGAAGCTGGCAGCATCGTATTCACCTCCAAATCCCTGGGTATATTTAAATTGAACATCAGGAAATTTATTTACCTCATCAATACCATAAGTGCTTGTAAAACTTACTTTCAGTTTACCTGCCTTTGCCGACCTGGTAGTGATAAGAACAACGCCATTTGAACCTGCCTGCCCGTAAAGTGCAGTAGCTGCCCCTCCGCGTAATATGGAAATACTTTCAATATCTTCCGGGCTAATATCAGAAGCGCGGTTTGATAATCCCCTCAGCTCACCTGCATCATCTACGGTATTGGTGCTGTTATCAATCAATACTCCATCAATGATAAACAATGGCTGGTTATTTCTATTCGGGTCCAATGATTTAATTCCACGAATAATTATGCGGGAGCCTTGTCCTGGTGCACCGCCACCACTATTGATCTGTACTCCTGCAACTTTTCCGCGTAATGCGTTCACGATACTGCTTTGCTTGCTGGCAACCAACTCATCCCCTTTTACTTCCTGTGCGGAATAACCCAGGGATTTCTTTTGCCTTTGAATTCCTAAAGCAGTTACCACCACTTCAGAAAGCTTTCCGCTGTTTTGAAGTACAACAGTATATGAAGATTCGCTGCCAACTGAAACTTCCTGCCTGTCGTAATTCACTGACGATATGATAAGTACAGGATTTTTCCCGGAAACGTCAATACTAAAATTTCCATTTTCATTCGCAGACACAGCCATTTTTGTCCCTTTTTGTTGCACTGTTGCCAATGGGACCGCTTGACCTGTTTCATCGGTAACCTTGCCTGAAATTTGCCTGTTTTGGCAAAAAACAAAAGATGGGAGCGCAATTAAAAATACCAGCCATGGCAAAAAATTGAATTTTTTCATGAGAAGTTTGGTTAAGGGGTTTTTATTCTAAATACAGTAATGGTGAATTATATTTTTATGACAATGTTATTCAAAACAATGCTGCAAAAGACTGCAACTTTTATTTGAAAATACCGCAAAAACCATCATTATTAAAAAAAAATTGCAGGTATTAATAAAATAATGCGGGTATTAATAAAATAAATGACGAATCATTTCAAAAAACAACCAACCGATAATGGTTATAATCCTCTGCCTACTATTAAAGGATTCTTTTGTTTTGACTGCCCCTAAATTAATTGTGCCATAATTTCTTTATAACAAGCTTTTGGAAAAAACCTGTTAACAGGCAAATTTTATTTCAGGGGGAATATGAAACTGTTGTAATATAATTTTTGGGATGGGTATTTTCATGCTCCGGTAAATTATTTAAATGGTTATATATTAAAAAACGATATAATTACCAAAACATGGCCAGAGTTGTGCAAGGTTGAAGGTTCAAGGTTCAAGGTTCAAAGTTCAGAGTTCAGAGTTCAGAGTTCATAGTGTTCAAGGTTCGAGTTGAATTGTCAACAATTAAAGTGTATGAAATTAATCCTGTGGTTTTCTATCCTTTTTGCATCCAACACGTATGCACAAAATTTTAACCTGCAATTTCCTTCTGGGAGCATTCCGGCCATCTTCGGTGCCGGAGTTATTTCGGATGGTTTGTCCAACCGCGATATGGCAATCTCCCCTTCCAATGATGAATTATTTTACACCTTACAATATGGTGCGCAGTTTAACGCTATCTTATATTGTAAGAAAGAAAACAACTTTTGGTCAAAGCCGGTTATAGCCGGGTTCTCTGGTAAATATGGAGACCTGGAGCCCGCATTTTCACCTGACGGTAAACGATTGTATTTTACATCTAACCGGCCGCTGACAGATACTGGAAAAGAAACGAAAGACTTTGACATCTGGTACATTGATAAAACAGCCAACAAGTGGGGGGCGCCGGTAAACATGGGGCCGGTTATTAATACTGCAAAAGATGAATTTTATGCATCGGTTACAAAAAATGGGAATTTATATTTTACAAGAGATAACGACTCTTCCAAAGATGACATATTCGTTGCTACATTTAACAATGGCACCTATGCCCCACCTGCAGCTTTGGGTGAAGAAATTAATTCCAAAGGTTATGATTTTAATTCGTTCACGGACCCTGATGAAAAATATCTTATTTTTTCTTCCTATAAAAGGAAGGATGACCTGGGCGGAGGCGATTTATATATTTCCATAAGGAAAAACGGCCAATGGGCACCCGCGAAGAACATGGGCTCAAAAATTAATTCTGTTTCATTGGACTATTCACCTTTTGTTTCTTTTGATAAAAAATATTTTTTCTTTTCAAGCAAGAGGTCACTCCTGCAATTTACCCCCGGCAAAGTGTCAAAGCTGGAAGATGTTCAAAAAGCTCTTGCCGGTATCGGCAATGGTAATGAAGATATTTATATTGTAAGTGCAGGCATTTTAAATCAATTCCTGCAATAACCTTCCAGCATCACAAGTTGCCAAAAATTATTGGAATTAACTGTGATTGAAGCAGTAGTTTGATTGCATTAGAGTAGGTTGTAAATTTGTTATTCTCATATAAATAAATGGTATGACTTCGAAGGCTACAACTCCACAGCAATACCTGGACGAATTTCCCGCGAACAGAACAGGAGCCGTAACAAAATTGCGGAATGCTATTATGAAAAATCCTCGTGAAGGATTTAAGGAAGTTGTGTGCCAGGGAATGTGGTTATGTAATACCCATGAAATATTATCCCCGGGATATCATGTCGATCTCAGGTTATGAATCGAATTTAAAAACGTTAGCAGTATTCTAAGTAATGAGTATGCTATTAGTCCTTCAACCGATGCATGTATTTCACGTTATCTGATTATCTATCTATGTTTGCTGGTCAGCGACGTCAGCGACCAACAAAGGTGAAATTTTGATCCTAATACAATATCAATTGAGTGCACCTGAACAAGGCTATCTTTTTTTCATTCTCTTCATTGGTAACTGTTACATCCCAAACCTGGGTGGTCTTTCCTGAATGCTGCAGGCTTGCGGCTGCCTTTATAGCGCCATTTTTAATGGAGCCCAAAAAGTTTGATTTCAATTCAATGGTGGTGAATGAAATTCCTTTATCAGGGAGATTGTACAAACAAGCATATCCGGCTATTGTATCAGCCAAAGTAACAATGCTGCCTGCATGTAAATAACCATTGGGAGCGAAATGAAAATTTTTTATTTCCAACCGGGCTACTGCAAGTTTTTTTTCAACAAGGAGTACTTCAATTCCAACGAAGCCCGGAAAACAATCTGCACCGAATTTGGAAAAATCGGTTTGCGTATATTCCATATAATGTAAATTTTTACTGTTAGATTTTCAATGCGACAATTTAAAATGCACCTTTTACCCTTTTTCCTTTTTTAGACAATCATTTTTAATAAATAAAAAAGCCATCAATGCTCCCATTGCGGACAAGGCTACACAAATGCGCATCACTCTTACATAAGCGCTTATAAATCCTTCTTTATATGCCAATTTAACTTTCTCCTTATTTTCGCCTTCCACCTTAGAAGGAACTTTAGCATCGCCAAGGTTTGCAGCTTGTGCTACAACTTCTAGCCTTGATTCTTCTTTTAAAGGAATTTCTTTTACGGCAAGATGTAAATATCCTGTAAAAAATAAAATGGCTAATGCGCCAATAATGGCATTGGAGAAAACATTTGATATCCTGGTAATGGCATTATTGATCCCGGATGCTGTACCTGAATAATGATTGGGCAATGCCCCCATAACAGTGGTGGTAAGGGGGGTTACAGTAAAAGACATCCCCAGCCCCAGAACGAAAATTCCCGGGAAATAAGTGGTCCAGTATTCCAGCGGGCCGTTGGTTTGTTTTACAAAAGACAAAAGAAGGAAGCCCATTCCGGTTGCAGCCGGGCCCAAAATAAGAAACCAACGTGGACCATATTTATCAACCAGCCTCCCTGCCCATCTTGAAATTGTAATCATCAAAATGGTAAAAGGCAAGAAGGTCATCCCAGCCTGTAGCTGGCTATAACCCTGCACCTGTACCATGTTTAAAGTAAGGAATAACATACCGGAAAATAATCCCGCATATAAGAAAAAAGTAAGAAGGTTGGTGCCGCTAAATGCTTTATTGGTAAACAATTGCAGGGGCATCATTGGGTGCCTGCTTTTTCGTTCAATAATTATAAAAACAATTAAAGAGATAAGCCCTCCGCCAAGAGAAAGATATACCTGCCAGTTAAATCCTGTTAAAGGAATCCTTAAAAATCCAAAGGTCAGCAAGGCGAGCCCGAAAATTGTGGCTACGGCGCCTGGATAATCCAATGAATGATCTGTTTCTTCATCACTACTTTCAGGCACTTTAAACCAGAGAATTATTAATGACGCTAATCCTATCGGAACATTAATAAAAAAAATCATCCGCCAAAGCCCGGCATCCGCCAAAGCACCGCCGAGTATAGGGCCGCCAATTGTTACCATTGTAGTGATGGCCGACCAGGTACCAATTGCTTTTCCTCTTTCACCTGGAAAAGAAGTTGTAATAATAGAAAGACTGCCGGGGATCATTAGCGCCCCTCCTATTCCCTGGATTGACCGGAATATATTTAAATAAATGACTGTTGGAGCAAAACCGCATGCAGCCGATGAAATTATAAAAACTGAAATCCCGATCATAAATATTTTCTTTCTGCCCAGCTTGTCACCCAAAGAGCCGCCCGGTAAAATAAGCGCTGCCAGCATGAGCAAATAAGAATTAAGTACCCAGAACAAATCGGTTCCTGTTGCATTGAGTTCCTTCTGCAAGGAAGGCAACACCACATTCAATGCCGTGCTATCAATAAAAGCCATAGACGAAGCCAGTATTACTGAAGCCATAATCCATTTTCCGGTAGCGCTGCTGAGTGTAATGCCAGGCATACGAGAGGGAATTTATATGAGTGTTATGATTTTTTCTATCACAAAAATCAAATTTTTGCCAATGCTATCTGAATTGATTTTTACCCGTTAGAATCTTTTACACTAATTATTTCTAAACTTACCATGCAACGGTCAACGCCGAAGATTCTTTTCAAGAAATTTAAAAACGTCTTGTTTCCAGGTTTCAATACTCAAAAAGATCAGATTGTGTCCATCATTTGCCGATTTTCCATACCCCGAATAGATCTTTAATTCATGCGGCTTGTGGAGTTTATTCATCACACTGTCTAATGCATAACCCGGATTGGTAGAGTAGTCGTTCCGGGCATGAATTATCATGACGGGTGCATTAATATTTTTAGCTGCGTTTATTAAACGTATTCGAAGCTGTGGAGAAAGATCCCAGCTATAACCTGCGGCCGAAAAAACAATTACGGCCCTCAAGCCGGACTCATGTTCTGCGAGCAGTAAAGCAAGAGATCCTCCAAAGGAGTGGCCGATTATAACGACACGATTTGTATCTACATCCTGTCTTTTCTTCAGGAATCTAAGCCCTGAAATCATGTCCTGTAACTGGTTCGTCTCAAGCTGTTGTAGTTGCACTTTGTTGCGTCCTTCCTGCCCTTTCTCTTTAAATGCTTTATTCATCAGGTCTGCACTGTTCTCGCCCTGGTCCTTCGAAAGACCAACCCCCCTTCGAAAGGGAACAAGAAAAATATAACCATTCCTGGAAAACACCGGTCCCAGTAACGACGCATCGTGTTCAGGATTATGGATTGTATCAGCACCTCCATAGCTTCCGGCACAAAAAATAACGGTGGGGAACGGGCCATGACCGTACGGACGCCATAATAAACCTTTCAAAGCTAATTCACCTGACTGCACAAAAACTGTGTCAGGCCCGATAAAGTCTTGTGCATTTGCACGCTCAACTAACCACCAGGCAATAATGAGAACAATGGTAATTCTTTTGCTCATTTAATCATTGTTACTACGACGGTATTTTATAAGCTGTTGCTAACAAATCCATAACAATGTATTTTACAATTGGGTCAATTTTTCTAAAAAATTATTCTTATTAATTTTCCGTTTTTAACTCCTTTGTAAATTCAATGTTAACGGGCATACCCCTGCATTTTTCTAACGATTGACAAAACCATTTTTCGTGGAGTAAACCGGATCGAATTTGCCAGAATAAAGTTTTTCATTCCATGAATTACCGTCATCCTATTCTTCATCATTGCTTTATAACCAAACGCTGCTACTTCTTTTGCTGTTGGCAATTTTTTACCCTTTATCATGGCGCTATCCTCTAAGTTTGCAGCACTTTGAAAACCGCTCTCAGTAGCGCCGGGGCAGAGACAGGTTATATGTACGCCAGTACCCTGTAACTCGTTATAAATAGCTTCGCTTAAAAACAATACATAACTTTTGGTGGCATAATAGGCAGCCATTGTTGGTCCCGGCTGAAATGCAGCAGTTGATGCCACATTCAACACCTTTCCGGATTTACGTCGCACCATATCCGGAATAAACAAACGACACATTTTGGTAAGCGATTTAATATTTAAATCAATCATTTGTTCTGTTTTGTTCCAGTCACTTTCTATAAAAAACCCAAAGTCGCCAAAACCTGCATTGTTAACCAGGTAATCAACCTCGATATCGTATGCCTTGCAGGTGTCATACACTTTTTGGACCTCAGACATTTTACTAAGATCAGCTCCAATTGCTCTTACCGAAATGTCATGTTTTTTTTGCAACTCATCACCAAGCTGAAGCAGCCTGCCTCCACTTCTTGCAACCAGCACCAGGTTATTTTTTGCCGCTGCAAAAATTTTAGCAAACTCCAGTCCGATACCTGATGAGGCTCCTGTTATTAATGCTGTTGTCATGATCTGTTAGTTGTAGGTTAAGCAAAAATACGAACGTTCACTCAAGAAGAATATGTATACCAATAATGATAACCAAATATATAAACCCCTTAGCCCACTTTATAACCAATAGGCTTAAAAGAATAGTTATTTGACATCTCGGCAGAACATGCGGTCATACCTACAATAAGATCCATTTTTGCTTCAATTAATACATAATCGCCCGGCTTGCTAATGGGTGGCAATACTGATATCTTACCGGTTTCACCATCCACTGCCACATGCATAAATATGTTGAAACAGGTAGGAATATCATCCGGGGTAATGTCATATTCTTTTAGAGCCCTGGCAAGATTACCCAGGCAGCCACAATGTGGGGAGGAATGTCCATAAATAATCCGAAATGTATCAGCGCTACAGGGGGTAAGCAAAAAATCATGCCTGCCTACGGTATCTTCAATCATTTCAAACATAACATTACTTCTGTTAGAATAAAACCGGTGCCCTTTTGTAAGAAAAATAGTTTCCGCATAATCAATCGTTCGCCCCGAGGAAAGATACTCTGCTGTATCGTTTAGGTTATAGCAAATAAAATCTGAAACCTGTTCACCCTCTATATCACTTACTGTAAGCTGCTGCCCTTTTTTTAGAATAAAAGAGACACCGCTACGCGGAGGTATTATGTTCAGTTCTTGCATGTTTAATTTTTAAGGGGCACTGCCATGTATCGTCATATTTACGCCCGCTGTATTGAAATACTTCGGATGCATCTCCAAAATCTTTAAGCATCGGGTTAATGGAGCCTGAGAATGCAAAATCACGCTTTCTCACGACGTGTTTCATTTTTTCATACTTGCCGGATTGGCGGAGTTGTTCAAATTGAAAATGCGGATTAAACACCAGGGCCGGATAACTGAAACGACGTACGGGCCTGCTGTTTGCCGGGTGCATCCCTATTATAAATAAGGCTTCTTCTTTAAGACTGAAACTAAAAACGGATGAGGAAGGATCATTATCAACCCGGCTATCATATTTATAATGCGCAGCATCGAAATCAGAAAGTGCCTGTAACCTCTGCCACATTAGCTTATCAAACTCCTCATCGTCAATAAAGCCCGGACCTTTAAATATCACTGCTGCACTATGGTATAATTCATTTGAGGTGCGATAGTCATCTACAAAAGTGTAAAGAAAATCCAAAATACTTTCGTCGTCTTTTGGACAGGCCATACTATCCGCAACGAAACACTGTATTTGTCCTTTTGACAGCGCAGCTTTTGCCCCAATACAGGCAAAATCCTTGGCATTAATATAGGATAAATATTCCTCTTTAATAGCTTCTTTTTCTTTTACAGGTACCATACCTTTTTTAATATCATTAACTCATGCTAATAAAAACGTGCCAAAGAAAATTGATCGGTACTTAGTAGATTAAAAATTAACGGAAATATATTCCCTAAGTAACAAAACGCCGATTATGTTTCAAAAGTTGTGTCGAGCTTTTTGAGTGTTTTAAAATGTTGTTTGGCTCTTTTTAAAAATCGAAATCCCTCCCGAAAGGTCCAGTAATTCCTTCCCCTGTTATGATTGAACTTCGAAATTTTATACAAAACATTCCAATGGTGGAGAACGATCCGGTATGCCTGCAGCAATGTATTGCCATCACCATATATATGATGAGGCTCCGCCCCACTCCCATTATATTCAAGTATTGAGAAATTTCGCCCTTGTTTAAGATCTTCAATTGATAAACATTTTATATCGTATCGCCCATAATAAAAATATTTTGAGTAATGACTAAGCTCATCAAAAACTTTTAATAGCCTGTTATCCTTTTCATGCGCAAGGCTCACCAGCTTTCCTCCGCGGCTGAGATTTAGTGCATAGGAAAGGCAATATATTTCCCCTTTAGGAATGACGTCATTTAATTTCTTTTCATGTTTTGATTTCATTTCTTCGATCCTGAATCTCACTCTCGGGTATTGCAGTATCAATTCTGATAATGTAGAAACCCCATCTCCAGTAACCTGGAGAAATTCTTTCTTCAAAAAGCCGGTGATGTGCCCTGATGTTTCGTCAGGATACCTGTAATAAAATACGCTTACCTCAAGCGGGTAGTCTATATAACATTGAAGAATATAATCGGCAGTCATTGCCGCGTGATACTTTTGAAACTGCTGCCTGTTTTCAATTTTTCGAAACATAAACCCCATCATACCAATATCCGGCTTTACGGCAAAAGGAAAAGTAAAATTGCCTGCAATAGCCAGTTCTTCAGCTTCTGCAAATGTCAACGCGTGAGAAATAAGGATACTTCTCGGGTAGCTGCCATCGGGTAATTGCAGGTACATCTCATTTTTGCTTTCACCTTCAAATCCGCCAAAGGTTAAGGTCGGGTTGGAGGGTGTAAAGAACCAAAATGAACGGGACCTGAGACAATACCATATCCAGGCCGGGCCTAAAGGGATATATTTTACGAGGTAAGGCCAGGTTTCCCAATGGGCAATCTTATATAGAAAATTTGTAATTTTCAATGCTGTCAAAAATAAGAATCTTTACATCCTTATTAGCTGGCAGGATTTCAAATTGAAAATATTTGCTTACCTCATGATTGATCACAGATTCAAAGTATACGGAAGGTTACATCTACTATAAATCAGAGTGTTGATTCTCAAAAATCGGGTAGTACTGCACTTACTGCAACAGGTATGAATAAAAAATCTTTTGAACTAATCGATTGCCGGTTTTATTTTCTGAAAAGAATCATTATAGCATTATCATCATAATTGCTTACAACAATATCATTCTTTCCGTCTTTGTTTAAATCATGAATGGCAACACCGCCAGGGTGATTACCCACACTAATAACATTACTCTCAGCAACCCCATTGCCATTCATATAAAATATACTTATACTCTTATCATTATAATTCGTTACAACAATGTCATCAATACTATCACCGTTAAGATCACCGACGGCTACGCGACTCGGACTTTTTCCTGTTGCGAATGGCGAACCTTTTAATGGTAAAAATTTTCCTGAACCATCTCCCAATAAAATGGTAAGTCCATCTTTTCCTTTGCTTTCGGCTGTGATTGTAGGCGAGTTTACTATCGCTAAATCCTGGTTATTGTCACCATTCAAATCGCCGGTGGCCACACCAAACGGGGCATCTCCTGCGGGAAAGGGAGAGCCTTGCGCCTCCTGGAATTTCCCTCCGCCTATACCTAAAAGTACCGTTGCATTATTGCCTTCCAAATTAGTCGTTACAACATCCGGTTTCCCATCTTTGTTTACATCAGAAACTCTTAATCTTTGGTATGGACGTTTTCCAACCTTGTAAGAAACCTCGTCCCCAAAATTCCCCGTACCATCTCCGAATATTACCAGCACACTATTTACACCCCAGCTATCGGTCGCCAGATCGAGGTTTCCGTCGCCATTAAAATCCCCTGTTGCAATGCCGTGAGTATGCGGCTTTGCATTTACTATAAAAGGAGACTTTGTGGCCTGCTGGAATTGCCCTTTCCCATTACCTAGCAAAACTGTAAGAAAACTTACGTCAGTGTTGGCGATGCCCAGGTCCAAATAACCATCTTTGTTAAAATCGGCGATTACAATATCATTCGGGAACCTGTTTGCAAAAAAAGGCGACCCTGGAACTTCATTAAATGAGCCTTTATCACCCCCGGTTAAAATTGTTACAGAACTATCCTCTGCATTAGCAACGGCAATATCCGGGAAACCGTCTTTGTTTAAATCTCCAACTTCAACGCTCCCGGCACCCTTACCTACTTTGATAGTTATAATGTTAAACCCGGGATTATTCTTTCTGGCCGAATTTGCACAGCTAAAAATAGCTATACCTGCTACCATGTTTACTATGGCAAACACCTTTATTAAAATGAATTTGGTATTCATGAATTAATTTTTTCTGGTAGTACCTGCTATAAAATGCTCTATACTTAAAAATATTAGTTTCACTAAAGAAATAGCGAATAAATAATCCGGCAAAAGGTATGCGACTATTATCAGCAACTGTCCATTTTTCATTTTGCAGACAGATTAACAAACAACCTTTAATCTTTAATAGTGCAAAAATCAAACACATTTGAATTTTAAAATAGAACAGAATTAAGGTGTACTATTTATGAACGATCGACCATTTTGCGAAAGGCCAACGGCGCAACTCCAATATTTTTTTTGAACAGGCGTATAAAATGACTTTGGTCAGAAAAACCGGAGGCATAAGCAATTCCGGTAAGCGATTGGTGGGGGTTCTGAAACATTAGTTCAACTGCTTTCTCAATTTTTATCTTCCTGATGTACTCTCCCAAAGTGCAATGGAAATAAATGGGAAACTGCTGGCATAAGTAAACGGGATGGATATTAATTTCCAGTGCAATTTCCTTTAGTGATATACTTTCATTATACCTGGCGTACAACAGATCCTTTAATTTAAATAGCCATGCTGGTTTAGCTGATGTTTGCAAAAGGTTAGCATGTATCATTTCGCTTACCGACTGTAAAACCAAACCTTCTATGGATAAATGAGATGCATTATCAAAACACTTTACTTCTTTAAACAGGTTGTAAAAAACATTTTTGATAATTGGGTTACTAATTTCTTTTACTCCTTCAATGCGAGAGTAATTAATATCATATTTTTTAAACCAATTTGGATCTATATCGATATGCAATGCAGATACAAAATCCGAATACTCCGAATTACAATGAGGGTCATCGCCGTGATTATATAGCAGGCAGCCAGGAGATAATTGTATGTGCTTCTTTTTATGCGTTTCAACCAGGTTTCCCGCGGTAGTGAAAGCAAAATGAGGATTTTCATGATAGTGCCATGGACAATCAGAGAAATGATAAAATTCTGAGTCAACAATTGTCAAACCATTCAGGTGGAAGTGTTTTTTTGAAGTACCATAAAACTTTCCTTTTTCTAAATTTTTCATGGGCTGATTCAATTTGACAAAAATATATTATGTACAGCCATTCTTACAATTTTCCCGGTATTTTATAGCGCTATGATTTATAGAACACTGAATATTTCATGTCAATACGCGGCAAAGAGCAGAGTTATTAATAATATAAAGATACTTTCATCACATCAACGGCTCTATTCAATCACGTACCTTACTAAAGATGATGATTAAACTGGTAATATTTTTTAGTTGTATCCTATCCAACCCGGCCTCATTACGGATTTAACGGATAATTACATCGCAGACAGCCTTTTTAAAAATTCATCATCCCTGCGTGTGGAAACGATGGTAGTATTTTTTTTGGCCGACAATAAAAAATGTAATTCCAAACACTCAATACAAATCAGGGAATAAAAAATTTTATAACCTGGGATCCGGGTAGTTCAAATGACTTTTCTTTGCAGAATAAATGGACATTAGCCTTAATAAATATATAAGCGAGACCGGGTTTTGCAGCCGCAGGGCTGCAGACAAATACATAGAGGACGCACGGGTTACCATCAATGGTAAAGAAGCCCGGAAAGGAAACCGGGTAGAAGAAAATGATGTGGTATGTATTGATGGCGAGCCGCTCAAAAAAAAGACCCTTCCTGTTTATATAATGTTCAATAAACCTAAGGGCATTACGTGTACAACAGACTTAAAAGATAAAACCAACATCGTTGATTTCATAAATTATAAGAGCAGGATTTTCCCCATTGGCAGACTGGATAAGCTTTCTGAAGGATTAATTTTTCTTACTAATGATGGAGATATTGTAAATAAAATTTTGCGTGCAGGTAATGGTCATGAAAAGGAATATACAGTTACTACTGATAAATCCATTGGTGCTGACTTTATAAATAAAATGCGGAATGGAATAAAAATTTTGGGTACAGTAACTAATAAATGTTTTGCAAAACAGGAAGGAGAGAAAAGATTCAGGATCATACTCACCCAGGGCCTTAACCGCCAGATACGTCGGATGTGTGCTGCTTTAGGGTATAAAGTAACTTCTTTAAAAAGAGTGCGGATCATGAACATTACTTTACAGGGACTGGCACCTGGTAAATGGCGATATTTCACTGCCGGCGAAATCTCACAAATTAACGCAATGATAGTGGGCAGCAGCAAAACAGCGGACAACGGGAGTATGGATGAATAGGGCATCCGGGGGTTTATTATGATCTCATCAGCGGATTTTTTTGAATACCATTATTTTTGCATAGCAATTTTTACATTATTTTTTAAAAATAAAATTATGAATGAATGTATTCACATAAACAGCATACAGGATGTTATACCTTCAGCCGATGGTTGCGAAGAATGTTTGAAATCAGGAGACACATGGGTACACCTGAGATTATGCCTCACCTGTGGCCATGTCGGGTGCTGTGATGAGTCAAAGAATAAACATGCTACCAAACATTTTCTAAAGATCAAACACCCGGTTATACGATCTTTTGAGCCGGGCGAAAGCTGGATGTACTGTTACATTGATGATTTATTTATCGAATAACTTAAAAAAATCAGATGGCAGAACTCAATTTCAAAGAAAGATTTCCTGCAGCTTTTCCTAAACTTTCACCACATCAAATAGCTGAAATAGCCCAGGTGGCTCATTGCCGTACTTATCATGATGGCGATATGCTCCTGAAGGCCGGAGAGACCGGATTTAAGTTTCATGTAATTCAAAAAGGCGAAATCGAGATTATTGATCGTACCGGCGATGAGCCAAGGCTTATACTCACACATGGGCCGCTTGAATTCACGGGGGATATTGCCAACCTGGCCGGAAGATCTTCAGAAGTAGATGCCGTCGCCAGGGGAACCGTAGAGGTTTATGAAATTTGTCCTAAAGAACTAAAAGAAATCATTAGTAACCGGCCTGAATTAAGTGAAACTATTCTTAAAGCTTTTATTGAGCGCAGCCGCGCATTAAGTGAAATTGATTTCACAGGGCTTCGCGTTATTGGTTCCCGTTTTTCACAGGACACTTTCCGTATCAGGGATTTTCTTTCAAAAAACCGGGTTTTGTTTACATGGGTTGACGTTGAAAATGATCCACAGGTAGATGAGCTTCTTCAGCGATTTCATGTGCAGGTGAATGAGACCCCAATTGTTGCTTATGGGAACGAATGGTTGCTGCGGAATCCTTCTAACATACACCTTGCTGAAAGGATTGGAATAAAACGGGAATTTCAGGAAGAGCTGTATGACCTTGTTATTGCCGGTGGCGGGCCTGCAGGTCTTGCAGCTGCGGTGTACGGTGCTTCCGAGGGATTAAAAACATTAGTGCTTGAAATGATTGCACCGGGAGGGCAGGCAGGAACCAGTTCTAAAATTGAAAATTATTTGGGATTTCCTACGGGTGTTTCAGGCTCTGAACTTGCATCAAGAGCTACTACGCAGGCTGAAAAATTTGGTGCGGGGTTAAACGTACCTTCAAGAGTTGTTCGTCTTTCCTTTGAAAATAAACACAATGTTATTGAGCTTGACACCGGCGAAAAAGTTTCATCCAAAACATTGCTCATTGCAAGTGGAGCAGAATATAGAAAGCTTGATATAAAAAACCTGGAAAAATTTGAGGGCAGGGGAGTTTATTATGCTGCTACCAAAATGGAAGCAACTATCTGCAAAGATGAACAGGTGGCGGTAGCAGGTGGCGGTAATTCAGCAGGGCAGGCGGCTGTTTTTTTATCTTCCCATGTACGGAAAGTTTTTTTGATTGTTCGTGGTAAAAACCTGTCTCTGACTATGAGCAAATACCTGGAACAGCGCATAAGGGATTGTCCTGAAATAGAATTGCTTTTTAATACGCAGATAAGAGAAATTAAGGGTGATGGGCACATGGAAGGAATTACTATTAGAAATACTGAAACGGAAGAAGAAAAAGAGTTAAAGGTAGGAGCTGTTTTTTCTTTTATAGGCGCTATCCCCCGAACCGATTGGTTGCCCGGGGAAATTGAAAAAGATGAAAAGGGGTTTATTACAACCGGGCTAAATGCGGGTAAATCATCTTACTGGAAAAATAACCGGCAGCCCTATTTACTGGAAACAACACGTCCCGGAGTTTTTGCAGCAGGAGACGTGAGGAGCAATTCAGTAAAAAGAGTATCATCCGCAGTTGGAGAAGGTTCTATGGCAGTACAGTTTGTGCACGAATACCTGAAAGATTTGTAACCAGATGTCATTTTTTCAAATTCAAATGCCTTGGTTAGTAAGCTTCTCAACGAAAAGGAAATGGGTGCAACATTGGGAGATATGATCGGTCCTTTTAATGCGAGCTATATCACAGGTATTAGGCTTGCAGTGGGGATTTGTAATCTGTGCTGTATTGGTGGTGTAGCGTTACTGGGATTAGATACGAAGATTCAAAAATCATACTTTTTTCTAAGTACCTTCGAGCCTAAGTTAATTGTCAATTCCAATAATTGTTATGAAAAAATTTTTACTTATTTGCTTTCTTGCAGGGAGTATAAATCAAACTTTCGCTTGTGATATTTGCGGCTGCAGTTCCGGTAATTACTTTATAGGTCCCTTTCCACAATTCCGAAAACACTTTTTTGGAACAAGATATTCCTTTCGCAGTTTTCACACCCGTTTAGCTAATGATGCAACACAATTCAGTAACGATTTCTACCAAACTTTAGAATTTTGGGGCGGGTACAATATTAGTAAGAAGTGGCAGGTACTTACATTCATTCCTTATAATATAAACAGGCAATCATCTGATGACGGCATTAAAAAAAACAATGCCCTTGGAGACATCTCAATAATTATTAATTACGACTTACTGAATACAAGAAAAGGTGATAAACATGATAACAGGATTAGTCAGCAATTGTGGATAGGCGGTGGCATTAAAATACCAACAGGAAAGTTTTCTGTTGATGCAAACGATATTGTTCCTACTGCAAATAATCAGGCAGGCTCAGGTAGTGTGGACTTTATATTAAATGCTATGTATACTTATCACATAAACGATTGGGGCATTAATACTAATATGAATTATAAAATAAACCGGAGTGCAGATCAATTCAAATTTGGCAATCGCTTTAGTTCAAGTGCGTTTGTTTTTTATTCTGTCAGTAAGCCTGCAACAACTTTCAATCCTAATCTTGGTGTACTATATGAAAATTTAAGTTCTAGTAAATTAAATAAATTTAAAGTTGATGGCACCGATGGTAATGCATTACTTGCATCTGCGGGGATGGAGATAAATTTTGCAAAGATGGCAATAGGCTTCAATACACAATTACCAGTAACGCAAAACTTCTCAAACAACCAAACTTCAACCAGGATTAGAGGGATGGCACATGTGACATTTACTTTTTAATTTCGTAATGATCTAACTGCTATTTCAACCAATATCATTAGAGAAAAAACAACTAAAATCACTACAAGGTTACTATCAGTACAAGCAGGAAGAATTCGATAAAAATGAGCCAGGCTGCAAAAATCCAATGACCCTGCTGTACACATTAGGGCAAGCATGATTTGCACTTCAAAAAATTATCGTTAAAGCAGGACCAATAGTTGCAGAACTATTATAAGAACACAAAATTTTGTAAACCTTTTCAATAATTATATAACATAACCTAAAAAAACAGTGGTACTTTTGTTGTAAGAATGAAAAAGACTGCTCTGTTATTCCTCATTTGTATTTACTCCCTATCCACGTTTGGAGTAAGTTTAAAAGAGTTTTATTGCTGTGGCAAATTAAAATCTGTTAGCCTTATACTTCAGGATAGCGGAAATCAAAAGTGTGGTAAGGGGGAAGATAGAAGTGGATGTTGCAAAACAAAATTCCAATTCTACAAAGTTAATGACAAACATTTTGCAGGCGCCATTTTAAGCAGCCCGGTTAAGCATTTTACTGACTTACCTTTGTTTACTACTTATAGTCAAATAATATTCCCTGCGGCTCAGCAAACAGAAGTTGCATATAGCAATCATGCGCCCCCATTGTATAGTGGGGTTCCAGCTTACATTTCCATCTGTGTTTTCCTAATCTGATTTCCTCTCTTCTGGTGAATGCCTGGTTTATGTCAGGCTAAAGACAATGCAATATTGGCTCACATCTATTTTTTATTTACTCCTTAAAAATATTAATATGAAAAGAAATATTTCAATCGTTATGCTAATCGCGTTACTGACAACCGGCTTTGTTGCCTGTAATAACGCAGACACAAATAATAATACCTCAACAACACAAGCTGACACTTCAGGTATGAAGCAGGTTATGGTAACTGATGAAATGTACACTTGTGAAATGCACAATGAAGTGATAAGCGACAAAGGAGGTAAATGCCCCAAATGTGGAATGACCCTGGTGAAGCAAAAAATGACTGATGAACAAAAGAAAATGCTCAAAGAAGGAACTTACGTAAAGCCATAAGAATAAATCAACGCTAATGGTTCAGAAATTAATTGAGTTCTCTTTACGTAACAGGCTTGTAGTGCTCATCCTTTCGTCAGGTTTGTTTGCGTGGGGCTTTTACTCGATAAAACAAAATCCTATAGATGCCATTCCTGATTTGTCAGAGAACCAGGTAATTGTTTTTACAGAGTGGATGGGACGCAGTCCACAGGTAATAGAAGACCAGGTTACCTACCCTTTGGTAAGTAACCTGCAAGGCATTCCGAAAATAAAAAACATCCGTGCTACATCTATGTTCGGGATGAGCTTTGTGTATGTAATATTTGAAGATAATGTAGATACTTACTGGGCAAGAACAAGGGTGCTGGAAAGATTGAATTATGCGCAACGCTTATTACCCCCGGGCATCACCCCTACGCTTGGTCCCGATGGCACAGGCGTAGGACATATTTTCTGGTACCACCTTGATGCCCCAAAAATGGATTTAGGCGAACAGCGTGCTTTACAGGATTGGTATATAAAATTAGGATTGCAAACAGTTCCCGGTGTAGCGGAGGTTGCTTCATTTGGAGGATTTGAAAAACAATACCAGCTGGTGATCGATCCTGTTAAACTGCAGTTCTACAATATTTCCATGATGGATGTGATGGCTAAGGTTAAAGCCAACAACAATGATGTAGGGGGAAGAAAATTTGAAATGAGCGACGTCGCATACATTGTACGCGGTTTGGGTTATATCAAAAATAAGGGGGATATAGAAAACATCGCACTCGGAAATTATAATAGTATTCCTGTAAGAGTGAAAGATATTGGTTCCGTACAGATGGGCGGCGATTTGCGCCTCGGTATTTTCGATGCAAACGGTGAAGGTGAAGTAGTCGGTGGGATTGTTGTAATGCGATATAAAGAGAATGCAGACAAAGTGATCAATGATGTAAAAAAGAAAATGGGAGATATTCAAAAAGGATTGCCTGAAGGTGTAAGCTTTATCATAGATTACGATAGGAGCACCTTGATTGAAGCTTCTATTGCAAACATCAGGAGTAAATTGATTGAAGAAATTTCGATCGTTTGTATCATTGTTATCGTATTCCTGTTTCATTGGCGTAGCGCTCTAAGCATCATTATACAAATTCCTGTTACTATTGCTGTGAGTTTTATTCTGCTAAATGCTTTTGGACTATCATCCAATCTCATGTCATTAACGGGTATTGCATTGGCAATAGGCGTAATTGTAGATAATGGAATAATTATGAGTGAGAACTCTTATCGTAATTTATCGGAGTGGCAAAATAATCAACCCCCATCCCCTAAAGGGGAGTATTAGGTCTCCATTTGGGAGATTTAGAGGGCTTAATAAATAAATTTTACTAATGAAAAAAACAAGCAGTTGGAAATGGTTTCGGAAAAGAAGCTATGTGAAGATACCGGAGGAGGTACGGATGCGTATTATCGAAAATTCATGCAAAATGGTATCCCGCGGTGTATTCTTTTCAACGGTTATTATTATCGCTTCATTCCTTCCTGTATTTTTATTAACAGGCCAGGAAGGAAAGTTGTTTGGCCCTCTTGCCTATACCAAAACATTTATTATGGCTGCGGATGCTATATTGGTAGTTACCCTGGCACCTGTGTTATTATCCTTTTTCATGCGTGGAAGGTTTCTTCCTGAAACAGCGAACCCGGTAAACCGGTTTCTTGAGAACATGTATGAGCCGGTAATCAAAACCTGTATAAAATGGCGGAAAACGACCATCGGTATCAATGTGATTGCTTTGCTTGTTTCTATCCCCCTCATAATGAGCCTTGGAAAGGAATTCATGCCCCCACTTGATGAAGGTTCAATTTTATTTATGCCTGTAACCCTGCCCGATGTATCTAACTCGGAAATAAAGCGCATTTTGCAGGTGCAGGATAAGCTTATCCGGTCTGTCCCCGAAGTTATAAATGTATTGGGTAAAGCCGGGCGTGCAAATACCGCCACGGATAATTCCCCGATCAGCATGGTTGAAACAATTCTTATGTTGAAACCCAAAGCCCAATGGAGACCGGGCATTACAAAGGACAGCATTATTACAGAGCTTAATGCAAAGCTGCAAATACCTGGTGTTGTCAATGGATGGACACAACCAATCATCAATCGCATCAATATGCTGTCAACCGGCATCCGTACAGATGTCGGTGTAAAAGTGTATGGACAAAACCTTGACACTATTTATGCGTTTGCCCAACAAATAAAAAAAGCGCTGGAAGGAATTGATGGGGTAAAGGACTTATATGTGGAGCCCATCACAGGAGGAAAGTATATTGATGTGAATATTAAGCGGGAAGAAATTGCACGGTATGGTTTGAGTGTGGATGATGTGAATAATATAGTGGAAAGTGCCCTGGGCGGAATGAAGCTTACCACGACAATTGAAGGTCGCAGGCGTTTCTCTGTGAATGCGAGGTTTGGCCAGGATTTCAGGAACAATATGGAAGCATTGAAAAACCTGCAGGTACAAACCTCCGGATTTGGCCCCATACCCCTGCAGGCGGTCGCCGGGATAAAAATTTCTGAAGGTCCACCGATGATCCAATCAGAAAATGCGTTGCTTCGGGGTACAGTGTTATTCAACGTTCGGGAAAGAGATCTCGGCAGTACTGTACAGGAAGCCCAGCAAAAACTGAACAGTATGGTAGCCAGATATCCCAAAGGTTATTTCTTTGATTGGAGTGGCCAGTATGAAAACCTCCTTCGAAGCGAACGAACCTTTAAGCTTGTTTTACCGGTAGTTTTGGTTGTCATTTTTCTCTGTATGTATTTCGCGTTCCACTCCACGCGTGAAGCCTTGCTAAGCCTGGTCACCCTGCCTTTTGCACTCATTGGAGGCGCATATATGATCTGGTTCTGGGGTGTGAATTTATCAGTTGCCGTAGCTGTTGGTTTTATCGCGCTGTTTGGTTTGGCGGTTGAGACAAATATTGTAATGGTTATTTATCTCAATGATGCCATGCAGCAACTTATTTCCAAAAAAGGGAACAGCAGGGAAACAATTACAAAAATAGATTTAAAGGCATATACGATCCAGGGTGCAGCAAAGCGTCTACGGCCAAAACTAATGACGGTAAGCGTCTCACTTTTTGCCCTCGTACCTATTCTCTGGAGCAATGGCGTAGGCAGCGACGTAATGAAGCCCATCGTTCTGCCGATGGTTGGTGGTGTAATAACATCAGCAATATTCATCCTTTTAGTAACCCCTTTGATATTCCTGATGAATAAAGAACATGAACTGAAAAAATACGGAAAGATTTCGGTGCATGAAACAAAATACTAAAATATGAAAAGTAAGAGCTTATTAATATTAGTTACTTGTTTGGCTGTTGTAAAATTACCCGCACAAGTTATGCACCTCGATGAAATTACAAACCTTATTCAGCAGCATCATCCATCTGTAAAAATGTTTGATGCAGAAATCCGCTCGCTGGATGAAGCCGCAAAAGGTGCACGTAGCTGGGAAGCTCCTGAGATAAATACAGGTCTATGGATGGCTCCTTATAATCCCGGTGCATGGAAAAAAAATATAGATGGCACGCCTGGCATGGGACAATACATGATAGGGCTACAACAAATGTTACCCAATAAAAAAGCCCAGGATGCGAAAGCCTCCTATATGCAGGCAATGTCATCAGTTAATAAAGAAAGAAAGAATGCCACGTTGAATGATTTATACGCAGAAGCAAAGAAAAATTATAACGAATGGATAATTATAAAAAAGAAATTATCAATTCTTGAACAGGACAAACGGCTGCTGCAATTCATGATGCAAAATGCTGAAAATCGATACAAAAACGGCCTCGGTAAAATAAGCGCTTACTACAAAGCAAAAGCCGCACTGGGAAGCATTGAAAATCTGCAGCTCATGCTCAGCAATGATATCCTCCGCAAAAAAGTTGCCCTGAATACCCTGATGGACCGTGATAAGACTGCAGGCCTTGATGTCGATACGATGTATTTTATAAAAGATTTTAGTGGTTACATTTTTGACAGTACAACTTTCCATGCAAGAAGCGACATCAGAGCCATTGAAGAAGATATTCATCTTACCCGGTTACAGCAAAAAGAAGAAAGCACCCGGCTTAAACCCCGGTTTGGAATTTCCTATGACCACATGTTTGGATTTGGCGGCTTACCTATGCAATATTCGTTAATAGCAACTGTAAAATTACCGATGGCTAAATGGGCCTCGAAAGAATATAAAGCCAGTATTGAAAGTCTTACATGGAAAGCCATATCACTGAATGAACAAAAAAAGGTAATGATAAACCAGTTTAGTGGTTCGGCTTTTGAAATGCGTAATGATATTGAGTTGAAGAAAAAGCAACTTAATTTATACGAAAGCAATATTATTCCGGCATTGCAGAACAATTATAAATTCATGCAACTTGGATATGAGCAAAACACCGAGGAGCTGTTTCAATTATATGATGCCTGGGAAAGTCTGAATATGACACAGCTCGAATATCTTGAGCAGTTGCAACAGTTGTTGATCTTACAGGTTGAACTGGAGAAAGTTTTGGAAATAAAATAGTGACAATGAAAGATATCAATAGACAATTAACAATAGGCAATTTGCAATCGGCAATTTGTGATAGGAAAAAACTGTTTGCAAATATGAATACCAAAGGCAATACCTGGTGCCCATTGTTCAAAGCCTGTTGCCTGTTGGTTATTACCTCTGGCCTGTTGCTTACTATTCCCTCCTGCAACGAAAATACCGGGCAGGATACAATAGCTTCCGTGGGTGAAGATTACACCTGTCCAATGCATCCGGAAATTACCGGGGACAAACCAGGCAATTGTCCCGTTTGTGGAATGAAATTAGTAAAGAAGGGAGGAGGGAGTGTGAGGGTTAGTGATATTCTTCTGGAAAGTTTATTAAAGCCTACCAATGAATTTGTGGTATCAACGGTACCGGTAATAACCGTGGATAAAAAAGAGGTATCGACAGAGGTACAGGCACTGGGTAGGATAACCTATGACACACGCTATATCAACACAATTTCCTCACGTGTAACAGGGAGAATTGAAAAACTATTTGTAAAGTACCGTTATGGACACATCCATAAAGGAGACCCTGTGATGAAGATTTACAGCCCTGAGCTAAATACTGCTCAACAAAATTTAGCCCTCCTCTTAAAGAATGATCCCTCCAATTCAAATTTAATAAACGCTGCAAAAGAAAAATTATCGCTGCTCGGAATGAACGCGTACCAGCTTAATGAGTTAATGCAAACACAAAAAATAACTTACGCAGTTACTGTATACAGTCCCTATACCGGTCATGTACATGAGGCCGGGAGTATGAATGAAAAGAATACTTATAACAACCCCATGCTGGTTTCACAACTCACAGAAGGATTGCTCCTTAAAGAAGGAATGTATTTGCAAAAAGGACAGCCTGTTATTTCTGTTTTTAATACTGATCATGCCTGGGCTGTTTTAAATATTTATGCAAACGATCAAAACCTCATAAAAGTGGGTGATGAAGTGACTATTACTCCGGAAACAGCACCTGCTAAAGCTTTTAAAGCCACCATAAGTTTTATCGAACCATTTTTCAATAATGGAAGTAAAACATTAACTGCACGGGCCTATTTTACCAATGCGCATGAAATACCTATAGGTTCCCAGGTGAAAGCATCCATTATTACAAAAATAAAAAATTCAGAATGGTTACCCACTGATGCAGTTCTTTCTCTTGGTTTGAATAAAATTGTTTTCCTCAGAGAAGATGGTGGTTTCAGGGCACACAAAATAATTACGGGTATCGAAAATGAAAATAATATCCAGGTAATTTCTGGTTTATCTCCTGGTGATGAAGTAGCAACAAATGCACAGTTCCTAATGGATAGTGAAAGTTTCATAAAAATAAATAAATAAATAAATGATGAAAATAAATTCCGGATATGATGAAGCAGCCGTCATTGTTGCTGCCAGGCAGCCCTTCCCCTTTGCCCGGACTCTTTTCCATTTCTTAATTTTCATGACACCAATCATCCTGACCCCATTGTTCTTTGCGGGATGTAAAACCAGGACCAGGCAGGATCTAGTAAAAGACCCTGATCTTTACTACACATGTTCTATGCATCCGAATGTGATGGAAGAAAGGCCTGGCAATTGTCCCATCTGCGGAATGAAATTAATTGAAGCAAAAAAAAGCCAGACACAAAAGCCTGATGAAATACAACTTAGTGGCGGGCAAATGCTTTTGGGCAATATCCAAATTGACACATTGAGAAACGGTTCTGTTAGTGACAACATGGTGCTTACTGCAACGCTTAATTTTGATCAGCGTAAGACGTCAGCACTTAGCGCAAAAATATCCGGGAGGGTCGACAAACTCTATTTTAAAAATACCGGTGATTATATTCGCAGGGGTGATAAGCTTTTTGATTTGTATAGTGAGGAACTCAACAATGAAAAACAGGAATATATAAATGCAGTACAAAATCAACACGTGGCCGGAAATTCCTTAATTGACTTTGCTCAGTTAGCGGAAAGTGCAAAAAATAAATTGTTGTTGTGGGGAATGTCTGGGAACGAGATCGATGGTCTTGCCAATGCATCTAAAGCCACTCCTCTTACTTCTTTCTACAGTACGACCAGTGGCTATATCACAACGCTCGCCATAAAAGAAGGGGATTATGTAACAGAAGGTGCTACAATAATGGAGCTGGCAGATTTATCAACGCTTTGGGCAGAAGCACAGGTTTATACTTCTCAATTGCCATCTTTCGATAAAGAGGCCACGGCCACAATACAGATACCTGATTTGAATAATTATGAAATCAAAGGGAAAATTGAGTTTGTGAACCCCGAAATAAATGAAGGTTCAAGAATAAATTTAATACGCATTACCATAGCCAATACCAATAATCGGTTACACCCCGGTATGTCGGTGTATGTGTATGTAAAAAACAAACAACACACTGGTTTAACCGTGCCTGCCAGCGCTGTTTTACGCGATGGCAATAGTGAATCGGTATGGGTTAAAACAGGTGAGCATTCATTCAAAGTAAAAATGGTGGAAACAGGGACAGAAGATAATAACAATATTGAAATTATATCGGGATTGCAAAATGGCGATGTCATAGTGGTTTCAGGTACATACCTGCTTAACAGTGAATATATATTTAAACGTGGCTCGAATCCTATGTCAGGTATGGATATGAGTAAAATGAAAATGTAATTTCCATGCTTCTGGCCCGATCCATCTTTTGCAACGTTTTTTGAATTGATTGCAAAAGAAAATTCATTCTATGAAGAAAGAAAATTCATTTTATTAAAAAATAAAAAACATACCTGGTTATGATTACAGGGCACAGTATGGGTACCATGCAACATGGAAGCCATTCAATGAACATGGAAGGACATAATCATAATGCTATGATGACCGCTGATTTTCGAAAGCGGTTTTATATAGTATTAGCACTGACGGTTCCAATCATGTTATTGTCGCCTATGGTACAGCAATTCATCGGCCTTAGATGGCAGTTTACAGGTTCTTCATATATTTTATTTGCGTTAGCCTCAATCGTGTTTTTTTACGGCGGCCTGCCCTTTTTAAAAGGATGGATTGCTGAAGTCAAAACGAAGAACCCAGGTATGATGTTTTTAATTGGCTTTGCCATAACGGTAGCTTACATCTACAGCGTAGCAATTGTATTTGGTTTACCGGGTATGGATTTTTTTTGGGAACTGGCAACGCTGATTCTTATTATGCTTTTAGGACATTGGATAGAAATGAAATCTGTTGCAGGAGCGTCAAAAGAATTAGAGTTATTGGTACAGCTGATGCCATCCGATGCTCACGTGGTCATGCCCGGTATGGTACATGATGTAAAAACAAATACATTGAAAGAAAATGATATAATTCTTGTAAAGCCAGGCGAAAAAGTTGCAGCCGATGGAATTATATTGGAAGGTGAAAGTTATTTGAATGAATCCATGTTAACCGGAGAATCAAAACCGGTACAAAAAGTGAAAGGCGATAAAGTAATTGCGGGTGCAATTAATGGAAACGGATCATTAAAAGTAACTGTATCCCATGCCGCAAAAGATTCTTATCTCTCACAGGTAATAAAGTTGGTTGATGATGCGAAGAAAGCGAAATCTAAAACCCAGTTACTGGCAGATAAAGCAGCGAAATGGTTAACAGTAATTGCAATTGGAGCGGGTATTGCTACATTTTTATATTGGTATTTAACAGGTCAGTCTTTAGCCTTTGCAATGGAAAGAATGGTAACCGTTATTGTTATTTGCTGCCCTCACGCTTTAGGATTGGCCGTTCCCCTGGTAGTAGCAAAATCAACCGCTTTATCGGCACAAAACGGATTACTTATTAAAAACAGAACTGCGTTTGAAAATGCAAGAAAAATAACTACAGTAGTATTTGACAAAACAGGCACCCTTACTTTTGGGAAATTTGCAGTGTCGAAAGTTGTATCGCTAAAAAAAGATGTAGACGAAAATGAAATTATTCGATTGGCTGGAGCATTAGAACAAGAATCAGAACATCCTATTGCAACAGGCATCCTGCAAAAAGCAAAAGACTTGTCAATAGCCATTCCATCCGCAGAAAACTTCCATGCTATCACCGGAAAGGGAGTTGAAGCCACAGTACAGGGCAAAAAGATAATGGTTGTTAGTCCGGGCTACTTAAAGGAAAACAATATTACTGTTCCCAATAGCTTTCGAGCCGATGACACGGAAACGGTTGTCTTTATCATGATCGATAATGGATTAGCCGGGTACATTGCTTTGTCAGATGAAATAAGACCTGAATCAGCAGAAGCAATCAAAACCTTACGACAAAACAATATCAAATCAATATTGCTTACAGGTGACAACAACAAGGTAGCAAAAAGTGTAAGTGAAACTTTAGGAATGAATAGTTTTATGGCCGAAGTATTACCCCATCAGAAATTAGAAAAAATAAAAGCCCTGCAAAGTAAAGGCGAGTTTGTTGCGATGACAGGTGACGGTGTAAATGACGCGCCTGCACTGGCACAGGCAGATGTTGGCATTGCAGTTGGCAGTGGTAGTGATATAGCCGCAGAAACGGCAGGAATTGTTTTGGTAAACAGTAATCCTACGGACATCGTGAGTTTGCTTTTATTTGGCAAGGCCACTTACCGCAAAATGATTCAAAACTTAATTTGGGCAACTGGCTACAATGTAGTTGCGTTGCCTTTAGCAGCAGGTATTTTATATAAGCAGGGTATTTTATTAAGTCCAGCAGCCGGTGCGGTTTTAATGACGATAAGTACAATTGTCGTCGCCATAAATGCAAGTATGCTAATAATAAAGAAATAAAAAAATAGCAGAATGAAGACAATAACCTTCATGGCGGCATGAAAATTAATTCCCAAAAAATGTGCCCACAAGTGATAAAATGAAGATG
>Ga0068860_100000868_pt1 | contig 33654 bp, 33 predicted proteins | sample KBSSwiS32_FD_66597 | JGI IMG/M metagenome (GOLD analysis project Ga0068860, IMG submission 66597) | Switchgrass rhizosphere microbial communities from Kellogg Biological Station, Michigan, USA - KBS Switchgrass S3-2 | ecosystem: Host-associated > Plants > Roots > Rhizosphere > Soil ... | reverse complement strand
GGGCGAGGCGCTCGTAGCACGAGCGCAGCGTCCGCGAGAGCGGGGTTCCGCCGAGCAGCGCCATGACCTGCGCGGCGACGCCGATCGAGAAGAGGTCCTGGCCGTCAACGGGCAAGAACGGGAGCACGTAGTCGTTGCGCGAGTACGCGTAGCCGTTCTCCTCGCGGAGAAACTCGATCGGCGCGTCGAGCTCGTCGCGCAGATAGTCGATGTCGCGCTGGACGGTCTTCGAAGAGACCGAGAGGAGCTCTCCGAGCGAGCGCGTGTTGGGGTGGCGCCCCTCCTTGATCTCGTGGTGGATGGTCTGGAGCCGGCGCCAGAGAGGGCGGTCCTTGAAGGCTCCGTGGCGACCCACGGTCCGATTCTGGTTCGCGGGAGCCGGAGAGCGCAAACGGCCCCGGTGTCAGAAACTGTCGCCGCTTGTGTCGGCGGACACGGCGGGGGCTGTCACGAGAGGGCCGTCACGGAGCCGCAAGTCACTGCGATTCAGTCCCTTGCGGGCGGCGTGAGAGTGGCTCGGCGCTTGCAAATTCCTCTCGGCATGCAGATTCCCTACGACCTCGAGTTCGTCGAGAACCGGCCCCGGGTCGCGGTTCGGGCGGTTGCGCTCCACGAGCCCCACATGGTTCGGCGCAACGAACTGCCGAGGCACGAGCAGGACGTCTTCGATCTCCTGCTCGCCTGGGCGCACCGGGTTCTGCGGCGGCTCGAAAAAAACTAGAACGATCGGTAGTCTGCGGTCGGTAGTCCGTGGGGGTCTGTCACGCCGGCACCCCCAACCGACAGCCGACTACCGACTGCTGACTACTTCAGGAGCGGCAGGATCTCCTTCACCGTCGCGGCCTCCTTGCCGGTCGGCGCGAGCTCGAGATACTTCGAGAGGTGCTCCTTGGCCATGTCCTTCTTGTTCTGGTTGAAGGCGGCCATTCCCAGCAGGTAGTGCGCCTCGGCCCAGTCGGGCTTCGCCTCGACCGCCTTCGCCAGCGACGCCTCCGCCTCCTTCATCTTGCCCTTGTTGTACGCGGCGACGCCCGCGTTGTAGGCCTCGCCCGCGCCGGCCTCCGGGTTCGCCTCGCGGAACTTGGCGCCGAACTCGGCCGCGGACTTCGTGTCGCCCGACTGCTTCGCGGCCTGCTCCATCATGCCGTAGAGGTTGGCCATCGACGGGTCGAGGTCCGTCGCCTTTCGCCCGTACTCGATCGTCTTGGCCCAGTCCTTCTTGTCGTACGAGAGCTGCGTCAGCGCCTGCCACGCGTTGGGGAGATCCGGGTTCTTCTTGGTGGCCTCGAGGAAGTGCGTCTCGGCGGCCGCCTTGTCGCCGGCGTTCAACGACTCGACTCCGCTGTTGAAGGCCTGAATCGCCTGCTCGTTGCCTGAGGGAGCGGCCGGTGCGGCCGGCGCCGCCCCACCCTTCGCGGCCCCTCCGCCCGCGGGAGCCGCCGTGCCGGGGGAGAGCTTGACCTGGAGCAGGAAGATGTCGCCGATCGCGATCTTCTCGTCGGCCTCGTAGGACAAGAAGCCCTCTTTCTCGACTTTGACGTGATACGGCAGGGTCGCGTCGTTCAGGATCGTGCCCCACTTGCCGCCCTTGTCCGTCTTGAACGTCAGCTTGAAGTTGGTCAGGCTCGGCGTCGTGACCGTGATCGTCGCGCCCTCGATCGGCGCCCCGGACTGGTCCGTGACCGTGCCGTTGATCCGGGCCTGGGACACCGCGAGCAGAGCGACCGGGACGAGCGCGACAAGGATCGCGAGGACCGCGGCCAGAAGAATCGTGCGTTTCATGGTTTTCCTCCCATGGGTCGGCTACGTCGCGTCGCCGGCACCCCTGGTGGGGGATTCTATGGGACGGCCGCCTCGCAAGGGAAAACCGAGAGTTTCCTTGCGGGATTCCACGCGGCCGGAAGGCCCGGTCAGGCCCGGGCGCGCTCGCCCTCGCGGGCCTCTCGCGGCACCGCCTCGAGGATCTCCCCGGCCGTCTTGTACTTGCCCATCGGCATGACGTGCATCCCGGGCGCGAGCCGCGCGATCCCGGCCGCGAGCTCGCGCGCGATCGCGAGGCCCTCCGCGCGCTCGTGCTCGGCGCCCTTCTCGGCGGCCCGGCGCATCCGGTCCTGGATCGCCTGCGGCACGACGACGCCCGGGACCTCGTTGGCGAAGAAGAGCGTCTGTTTGAGCGACAGGAGCGGGATCAGACCCACCAGGATCGGAATGGCGTGGGTCTCCGGGCGCTGCAGGAAGCGCGCGAGCGCGTCGAGGTCGTACACGGGCTGGGTCTGCGCGAAGCTCGCTCCGGCCTCGATCTTGGCGCGGAGCTTGGACATCTCGACCTCCTGATCCGCCGCCGCCGGGTTGGCGGCGCACGCGATCGCGAAGCGCGTCGGCGCGCCGATCGCGTTTCCCGCCAGGTCGGCGCCGGCGTTCAGTCCCTTCGCGATCCGCAGGAGCCCCAGCACGTCGACCTCGGAGACCTGCTTGGCCTGAGGATAGTCGCCGATCTTGAGCGGATCGCCGCCGAGACACAGGATGGCCTTGACGCCGAGCCCCGCCGCGCCGAGCAAGTCGGACTGGAGTCCCAGGACGTTGCGGTCGCGCGTCGTGATCTGCACGACCGCGTCGAGGCCGACCTCGCGCTGAATCAGCGCGGCGACGGCGATCGAGGACATGCGCAGGCGCGCCATCGGATTGTCCGTCACGTTGACCGCGTCGACGCCGCCCGCCTTGAGCAGCCGGGCGCCTTCGACCGCCGAGCTGCAATCCGCGCCGCGGGGCGGCTCGACCTCCGCGGTGACCACGAAGCCGCCGCCGGCGAGCTTGCGCTTGAGGCGGGAGGTCTCGATCGGGACTCCTGTGTCGGCGAGGTGCTCGACCACCGGCTCGAGGACGATCGACACGGGGCGCGAGCCGCGCGCGCGCTTGTGTCCCGAGACCTCCCGGGACATGGCGCGGATGTGCTCGGGCGTCGTCCCGCAGCAGCCGCCCACGATGGCGGCGCCCGCCTCGACGAAGGCGGCCGCGTATTCGCGCAGGTAGTCGGGCGACGAGAGGTAGACGTTGCGTCCGTGGACGACGCTCGGATAGCCCGCGTTCGGCATGACGGAGAGCGGTACGCCGATCGACTCGGGGAGCTTCGCGAAGATGTCGTGGGTCTCCTGCGGTCCGAGCGTGCAGTTCATTCCGACGACGTCGGCGCCGGCAGTGGCGAGCGTCGCGAGCGCCTGCGCCGCCTCTTCGCCGAACGCGGTGCGTCCGTCCGCGAGGAAGGTCATGCCGGCGAGGATCGGGATCTCGGTGGAGAGTCCGCGAACGGCGCGGACCGCCTCGGCCGCCTCGAGGAGGCTGCCGAAGGTCTCGAGGAGGATGAGGTCGACGCCCGATTCCAGCAGCACGCGCGCCTGCTCCTCGAAGATCTCGCGGACCTGGGACAGCTGCAGCGCGCCGTAGGGCTTGACCAGGGCCCCGAGCGGCCCCATTGCGCCGGCGAGGAACGCGAGCTCGCCGGTCGAGGCCTCCTTCGCGAGCCGCACGCCCTCGCGGTTGATCCGCTCCAGGGAGTCGGCCCACTCGTGCGTGGTCAGCTTGACGCGATTGGCGTCCCACGTGTTGGTCGTCAGGATCCGCGCGCCCGCGTCGAGGTAGTCGTCGTGGACCTCGCGCACGGAGTCGGGGTCGGAGAGGTTGAGCGGCGAGCGCGCCGTTCCCGGAGGGGCGCCCCGCGAGGTCAGGAGGGTGCCCATCGCTCCGTCGGCGAGGAGCACCTCTTCGGCGATCGCTTTTCGAAAATCCTTCTTCATACGCCCCAAAACGAAAAAGCCTCTCGATGAGAGGCGCCGGTCCGTCGTCGGACCCTGTCGCGGCACGCCTCATCTCCTTCTCCGACCGGAGAATCCGGAATTGGCACCTGTCGGCCGCGCCGCGACGCGCGGTCCGGTTGCCGTGGGGTCGTCGGGCCGGGGCCCTCGCCCACTCTGGATGCGGCCGGGGCGTCTTTCCCTACGGGGAAGCCCCGGGCGTTCAAAGAGCTCGAGGCACGTTAAACCCGACCCGCAGGGCGTGTCAATGGACGCGGGCGGCCGCCTCCGTGCGAAAATGCCCTGTCCGCATCGAGTCGCCCGATTCGGCGAGCTCCCGCTCGCTGCGTTGCAGGCGTTCCCACCGGCTCCTCGAAAGGAGCCGTCAATGTCGATGCCGACGAACCCGATTCTGCTCGCCCCGATTCTCCGAATCCCTCTCCTCCTGCTTTCCCTCCTGCTCGCCTCCGGCGAGGGTCCCGATCCGACACCCCACACGGGGGAAATCCGCCTCACGATCGCGCGCGACCCGTACTCCTCGAGCGACCAGGTCACGCTCTGCCGCGTGCGCGCGGTCAACGACGGATCCCGAACCTGGCAGGGCCGGAGCCTGCGCTTCGAGGCCCGCGCCGTCGACGTCAACCCGCCGATTCGCCAACGCGGCCGTTTCGGACTGGAGCTACCGCCGCACGGCTCGCTCGAGACGCTGATCTCGCTGGCGGGGCGGCACGACCGCTTCGAGGTCGAGCTCCTCGCCGCGGGAGGAGACGGCGGGTCGGCGAAGTCGCCCCGGATGCGAGGGTCGAAGCGCAAGAAGGCGTCGGGCGCGTCCAAGAAGCCGCACGGATGAGAAGGGTCCCCGGCTATACAATGCCGCCGCATGAAAGTCCTGGTCATCGGCGGAGGCGGGCGCGAGCATGCCCTGTGCTGGTCGCTCCACCGCAGTCCGATGGTCGAGGAGATCTTCTGCGCCCCCGGCAATCCCGGGATCGCGGAGGTCGCGGACTGTCTTCCGGTCTCCCCCGGAGACATCGTCGAGATCGCCGACCTGGCGGAGAAGCTCCACGTCGATCTCACGGTGGTGGGGCCGGAGCTCCCGCTCTCGCTCGGCATCGCCGACGAGTTCGCGAAGCGCGAGCTGCCCATCTTCGGTCCCTCGCGCCTCGCGGCCCAGATCGAGACCTCCAAGGTATTCTCGAAGGAGTTCTTCCGCCGGCACAACATCCCGACGCCCGAGGCCACGATCTGCTCCTCCGCGGAGGAGGCGCGCAAGGCGATCAAGCACTTCGGCTTCCCGACGGTCCTCAAGGCGGACGGGCTCGCGGGCGGGAAGGGCGTCCTGATCGTCGAGAATGCCGAGGAGGCGGAGCGTGCGCTGCGGCTCTTCTTCCAGGAGCGCGTGTTCGGAGCGGCGGGCGATCGGGTCATCGTCGAGGAGTTCCTGCGCGGCCAGGAGGCGTCGTTCCTCGCCCTCTTCGACGGAGAGATCGCGGTCCCCCTGCCGACCGCGCGCGACTACAAGAAGGTCTACGACGGCGACCGCGGACCGAACACGGGAGGCATGGGGGCCCACTCGCCCGCCGGCGTGCTCAACGCGGACTCCGCGTCGCAGGTCCTGAAGGAGATCCTGCTCCCGACGTTCCGCGGGCTCCAGGCCGAGGGCCGCGCCTTCCGCGGAGTGCTCTACGCGGGGCTGATGGTGACGGAGTCGGGCCCCAAGGTCCTCGAGTACAACGCGCGTTTCGGCGATCCCGAGACCGAGGTGACCCTTCCGCGCGTGACCTCGGACATGGCCGACGTCCTGATGGCCTGCGCGAACCGGAGCCTCGAGCGCTTCCTGCCCCTCGAGGTCAAGAACGAGGCGTGCGTCGGGATCGTCCTGTGCGCGGCGGGCTATCCCGGCAACCACGAGCGCGGCCGACCCATCACGGGACTCAACGAGGCGATCCGGGTGCCGGGGGTCGAGCTCTTCCACGCGGGGACGGCGCGCGACGGCGACCGCCTCGTGACCGCGGGGGGCCGCGTGCTCGTCGTGACCGCGATGGCGGCGTCGATGACCGAGGCCCGCGAGCGCGCCTACGAGGCCGCCGATCGGATCCAGTTCGAGGGCAAGCACATGCGGCGCGACATCGCCGCGGGCGGAGTCCGTCCCAGCCGTATATGAAGACGCCGCCGAAATCGGCGGCGTCGTTTCCGGACTCCTTCGGTCAGCGCCTCAGAAGTTGAGGCACCCCACCGAGCACTTGAACTCGTAGTACGCGCCGTCGTTCGTGCCGGCGTCGAGGACGTTGACGTACGCCTCGATCGTGTCCGGCTTCGCGCCCTGCGGGCTCGTGATGTCGATGAACGCGATGCACGAGGTCACGTCGGTCGGGATGTGGGCCGCCGTGAACACGTCGTTGAACTGGAAGACCTCGCCGACCTGGATCGGATGCGGCGGGACCAGCTGGTCGCCGACGATCGCGCCCGTGTCGGTGTTGTAGAACGTGATCGCGAAGTCGAGGGACGTGCCCGGGTCGTTGTTCAGCCCGGTGTTGGTCACGCCGATGTTGGTACGCAGCGCGCCGGCGTCCGTCGGAGCCGGAACCGTGTCTCTAACGATCGCCTGGATCGTTCCCTGCGACGACTCGAAGAAGAGGGACCCGAGGTACGCAATCGCGACGGTCCCCTTGGAGGGGTCCGCGTTGTCCGCCGCGTTGTAGGTCCGGCCCACGATCGTTCCCTCCCAGCCGTTGTTCGACGGCAGATTCGAGAACGTCACGATGAACGTGCCGAAGGAGGCGTCGGAGGCGCCGGGAGGAAGCTGCCCCTGCGTGCCCATGTAGTCGATGATGTCGTCGGTGTGGAAGTTGTCGAAGTTGTGGAGCACGATCGCCTGTGCCGTCGTGCATCCCTGGTACTGGCCGTTCAGCGTGAAGCAGTACTGGTAGCTGGCGGTGACGCCGTCGGTCGAGGTGTTGTTGGTGATGTCGACCGCGGTCCGGTAGAACGAGGCTCCGACGACCCGGGTGACGATGTTCAGCTGGACGGAGTACCCGGCGGCCACGGCCTGGCCGACCCGCTGTCCGGCCTGCACGGAGTCGCCCATCCCGGGGCGGGACACGACCCGCGGCAGGCGCCGGAGGCGGATTCCCGTCTCGGCATTGGAGACGGAGGCTGCGGCCATGAGGGTTAGAGCGGCCGTGACCACGGCGAAGAGGCGGAATCGTTTCATGGGCTGTATCTCCTCATTCCTCGTTTTCGGACTCCGGGGGCAACACTAGCAAATCCCGGTCCAGCGGAGGGCGTCGGGATTTGTACGGATGTGGGAGTCCCGATGTCCTCGGAGAGCCACCGGCCTGTCCCCGGCGGGGGGCGATTTGTGGCTCAAATCGAGGGATCCCTCGCTACGCTCGGGATGATCAACGGCTCGAAGGCGAGCCGTTGATCAGCTTGCCGATCTCGCGCTCGAAGTCCGCCTTGCTCTGCTTGCCCGACAGCGCGGCGGCCTTGCGCCCGTCCCGCGCGTAGAGCACGGTGAAGGGGAGCTCGCCGCCCCACTTCGGGTCGACCGCGTCGATGAAGTCCTGGTCGTCCCCGCCGGTTTTCTTGTGGTAGTTGGCGAAGGCGGGGTTGTTGGAGGCCAGGAACTTCTCGACCGCGGACATGTCCTTGCCGAGGTCGGTCGAGACGCCGATGACGGTGACTCCCTTGCTCCGGTAGACGGCCTCGAGACGGACGAGGTCCGGAAACTCCTCCCGGCAGGGAACGCACCAGGTCGCCCAGAAGTTCACCAGCACGACCCTGCCCTTCTCGTGGGCGACCAGGTCGTGGAGCTGCTTCGCGTCGATCTCTCCCTTGACCCGCGGCGCGTCGGCGGCGGTCGCGATGCCGAGTCCGACTGTCATTCCGAGCGCAGCGAGAAAGCCCTTTCGAGTCACGGAGCGAATCAAAAAGGGATCCCTCGCCGCTCCCCCTCGCTGCGCTCGGGGTCCGCTCCTCGGCATGACAGGACGGTCGAACTCGCTCGATCGAGCCGAACGCCTCGAGCTGGCGGTCAAACCCTCTTGATCGAGCAGCCGAACGCCTTGGTCTCCGCCTTGGCCACGGTCTGGCCGGCGAGCAGGGCGTCCAGGGCGTTCTTGAGATCGGGCGAGGTCACCTTCGCGGCGTCGTCGGAGTTCTCGTCGATGCGGCCGTGGTAGCGCAGCTTCCCCGCCTTGTCGACGACGTAGACCTCGGGGGTGTGGCTCGCGCCGTAGAGATCCGCCACCTTGTTGTCCGGGTCCTTCACGATCGTGAAGCTGTGGCCGTGCTTTTTGGCGTGGTCGACGGCGTCCTGGATGGTCTCGGTCTTGTTGCTGTTGATGCCGACGAACTGGACGCCCTTCTTGGCGTAGGCCGCCGCCATGTCCCGCATGCGGTCGTTGTAGGCGTTCGAGTACGGGCACTGAGTCGAGATGAACATCACGACGACCAGGGAGTTGGCCTTGGTCGCGTCGGCCAGCGAGAAGGGCTTGCCGTCGATCGTCGTCAGGGAGAAGGCCGGGGCGGCGGCGCCGATGCTGGGAGCCGGGGTCTCGGCGAGGGCGGCTCCGGAGAGCAGGACGGCCAGGCACGCGGCGGCGAGGACGGAAAGGACTTTCATCGGATTCATCTCCTTAACGCATCCGCAAGACGCGGACGGGGAGAAAAATTCCCCCCGCCCGCGAACCCGCGAAGCTCCATGCCGGCGGACGAGCCGGGCCCTAGACCGCGAAGAGCGGCCGCTGGACCACCGGATCGAACTTCCAGACGTACTTGTAGGCCCCGTTCAGGAAGTCGATCGTGATCTCGTAATGCGCCTCGACCTTGATGGCGTTGCTCGTCTTCGTGATCCGGAGGTTGTCCTTCTTGATCGGAAGTTGCAGCTCCTCGGCCTTCTTCAGGATCTCGTACTCGATGAACTTCTGATCCTTGATCGAGGCGAACGAGGCCTGCTCCTGCATGGTGTCGTAGAACTCGGAGCTGGCCATCTTGACGGGAACGACCTTGTAGAGCACGTAACCGATGAATCCCAGGATGACCAACCAGATCACGCATCCGATGTTGGCCCCTCCTCGGATACTCCGTGTGCGTCTCATCCTCTTGTTACCTCCTGGGGGGAGTTCGGGCAATGTCTCCTGGGGAATGCGGGTAATTTTACCCCGATTCGCTCGGATTCCCGCCCCCAAAGCGCTCAGCGCACGGGAAGGAGGGTGCGATCCCAGCGCGTGCGGCGGAGGAGGTCGATGGGAGAGGCGAGAGGCACGCCGCGGGCGGGCGGCGCGGCGGAGGACCGCGGCGTCACCGACCAGTACACGAAGAGCGCTCGGCCCTCGATGAGCGCGTCGGGCACGGGCCCCCAGAAGCGGCTGTCGTTGCTGTCGTCGCGGTTGTCGCCGAGCACGAAGTACGAACCCTCCGGCACGCGCCGCTCGGGGAACTGATCGCGGAGGCGATGGTCGTCGGGGATCACCGGATCGTCCGGCCAGGTCGCGTCGTCCGCGTGGAACGCATACGACTCCGAGAGCGGCGCGCCGTCGACGAAGACGCGCTTGTCGCGGATCGCGACCGTCTCGCCCGGAAGCGCGACGACGCGCTTGATGAAATCCCGCCGCGGATCCTCCGGGAATCGAAACACGACGACGTCGCCGCGCCGCAACGCCCGCGCCGGCAGCAGGCGTCCGAGGAGCGCGCTCCCGCGCGCGGCGTGCTCGGAGAAGACGAACCGGTTGACGAGCAGCCGGTCTCCGGTCAGGACGCTCTTCTCCATCGACCCGCTCGGGACCTCGTAGGCCTGGAAGAGAAAGGTCCGCGCGAACAGGGCGAAGATCACGGCGGACAGGATGACGTCGGCGCGCTCGCGGACGGGGCGCGGCGAGGCCCGCCGCGGAGGTGAGGGATTCGCGGCAGGCGTCAGCGGACGAGGGTGAACATCCGGTCCCATCGCGTGCGCGAGAAGAAGTGGATCGCCACCTCGGCGAGCTGGCGGATCTTCGCGATGGGCCCCCGCCAGATGTGCGAGTTGGGCTCGGCCTCGTAGGACCAATAGATCATGCCGGGCCGACCGAAGATGTTGCCGCGGGGGATCGAGCCCCAGTAGCGGCTGTCGAGGGAATTGTCCCGGTTGTCGCCCATTCCGAAGAACGAGTCGGCCGGGACGAGGAACGGTCCGAACTGATCCCGCCGCCGCGCCATCTCGGGAACGCTCGGGCTGTCGGGATAGGTCTCGGAGTCGATGTGCTGGACCGAGGGCACGTCGTACGGCACCCCGTTGACGTAGAGCCGCTTGTCGCGCACCTGGACGCTGTCGCCGCCCCTGGCGACCGCTCGCTTGACGAGCACGTTGCCCGGGTTGACGTCGTCTCCCGGCTTCTTGAACACGATGACCTCGCCCGGCTTGACGTCCCGGTACGGGAGGAAACGGGCGAGCGCCGGCAGGCGCGGCGCGAAGGCGAACTTGTTGACGAGCAGGTGATCGCCGACCAGGATCGTGCGCTCCATGGAACCGGTCGGGACCTGGTACGTCTGCACCACGAAGGTGCGCACGAACAGGACGAAGACCCCGGCGACGAGCAGGGACTCGTACCACTCGCGCGTCGTCGAGTGGTGCCGCGCGGCGTCGGCGGGCGCGGCGTCCGTCTCGGGCTTCTTCATTCGACCTTCAGCACGGCGAGAAACGCCTCCTGAGGAATGTCCACGCGGCCCACCCTCTTCATGCGCTTCTTGCCCTCCTTCTGTTTTTCGAGAAGCTTGCGCTTTCTCGTGATGTCGCCACCGTAACACTTGGCGAGGACGTTTTTCCGGATCGCCGAGACCTGCTCCCGCGCGATGATCTTCGACCCCAGCGCGGCCTGGATCACCACCTCGAACATCTGGCGGGGGATGATTTCTTTCATCTTCGCGGTCAGGAGCCGGCCCTTGGAGGGCGCCTCTTCGCGGTGGACGATCAGCGACAGGGCGTCGACCGGGTCACCGTTGACGAGCAGGTCGAGCTTGACGAGGTCCCCCTCGCGGTAGCCGGAGAACTCGTAGTCGAACGAGGCGTAGCCCTTCGAGATGGACTTCAGCTTGTCGTAGAAGTCGAGGACGACCTCGTTCAACGGAAAGTCGTAGATCAACACGACGCGGTTGGCCGCGAGATACTCGAGCGACTTCTGGGTGCCGCGCCGCTCCTCGCACAGCTTGAGCAGGCCGCCGAGGAACTCGTCGCGCGTGATGATCGTGGCCGTGATGTAGGGCTCCTCGATCGTCACGATGTGGTTGGGCTGGGGCAGGTGATTGGGGTTCACGATGTCGAGGACCTCGCCCTTCGTGGTGGTCACGCGGTAGTTCACGCCCGGGGCCGTCGTGATCAGGTCGAGGTCGAACTCGCGCTCGAGCCGCTCCTGCACGATCTCCATGTGCAGCAGGCCCAGAAATCCGCAGCGGAACCCGAAGCCGAGCGCCGTCGAGTTCTCCGGCACGAAGGAGAACGACGCGTCGTTCAGGCGAAGCTTCTCCATCGCGTCGCGGAGGCTCGCGTAGGCGTCCGCGTCCGTCGGGAAGAGGCCCGCGAAGACCATGGGCTTCGCCTCGGCGAACCCGGGCAGCGGCTCCGCCGTCGGGTTGCGGACGTCCGTGATCGTGTCGCCGATGCGCGTCGAGTGGAGGTCCTTGATGTTGCCCCAGAAGGAGCCGACCTCGCCGACCGAGAGCGCCGGGACGTCCTCGGGCTGCGGGCGGAAGACGCCGAGCGCCTCGACGTCGGTCTCGAGCCCCGTGCCCATCGCCTTGATCCGCATGCGCGGCAGGAGCTGGCCGTCCACGATGCGGACGAGCGAGGTCACGCCGCGGTAGGAGTCGTACCAGGAGTCGAAGAGCAGCGCCTTGAGCGGCGCGTCCGGGTCGCCCTGGGGAGGCGGGACGACCAGTACGATCCTTTCCAGGAGCTCGTCGATGCCGATCCCGAGCTTGGCCGACGTGAGCACGGCGTCGTGCGCCGGAATGCCGACCACCTGCTCGATCTGCTCGCGGGCCTTCTCGGGCTCCGCCGAGGGCAGGTCGATCTTGTTGATGACCGGCACGATCGCGAGGTTGTGGTGGGTGGCGAGGTAGGCGTTCGCCAGCGTCTGGGCCTCGACGCCCTGGGTCGCGTCGACGACGAGCACCGCGCCTTCGCACGCGGCGAGCGAACGCGAGACCTCATAGGAGAAGTCCACGTGGCCGGGCGTGTCGATCAGGTTCAGCACGTATTCCTGGCCGTCCTTCGCCGCATAGCGCAGCGTGACCGCCCGCGCCTTGATCGTGATGCCCCGCTCCTTCTCGAGGTCCATGTCGTCGAGCATCTGCTCGTGCATCTCCCGGGCCGTGACGGCGTTGCAGCGCTGGAGGATCCGATCCGACAGGGTGGTCTTGCCGTGGTCGATGTGCGCCACGATCGAGAAGTTGCGGATGAGGCGGGGGTCGGTCATTGGGGGAGGCGAATTTTATAGTTGTTGGTTGTTAGTTGTTAGTTCTTAGCTGTCAAATCGATCGACGAGACGGCTAACGACTAATAACTAACGACTAATAACTAACGTCTAATGACCCTCTCCCAGTGGCCACCGAGAGCGTGCGTTCACCGACAGAAAGTCTCGAGGCCCCTCCCGGCGATACCGCAGCAGTCCCGCCCACGCGATCATCGCGGCGTTGTCCGTCGTCAGGGAGCGCTCGGGAAGGAACACCGGCACCCCCTCGCGCTCGCCCCACGCGGCGAGCGACGCCCGCAGCTCCGAGTTGGCGGCGACGCCGCCCGAGAGGGCCAGCATCCGGATGCCCTCGCCCGCATGGACGGCGGCGACGCGGTCGAGCAGGGCTTCCACGATCGCGCGCTGGAACGACGCGAGGAGGTCGACCAGGTCATCCGGCAACGTGTCCGGATCGAGCGGCGTCCCATCGACGCCGGCGCGCTCGAGTTGGCGGAGCATCGCGGTCTTCAGGCCCGAGAAGGAGAAGTCGAGGGAGCCGTCGCCCGCGCGTCCGATCGGGAACCGGTGGCGGTCTCCCTTCCCTCGCGACGCGATCCGGTCGACGACGGGGCCGCCGGGATAGCCGAGCCCGGCGCGGCGCGCGACCTTGTCGAAGGCCTCGCCGGGCGCGTCGTCGCGGGTGCGGGCGAGCGGCACGATGCGGTCCGGCTCGACGCGAACGAGCTCGGCGTGGCCGCCGCTGACGACGAGCCCGTGAAAGGGATGGGACACCGGATGGGGCATGCCGCCGCCGGCGCGGAGGAAGGCGGAGAAGAGATGGCCCTCGAGGTGGTTGACCGGGACCAGCGGGATGCCGCGCGCGAACGCCAGCGCCTTCGCCGCCGAGAGACCGACGAGGAGCGCGCCGATCAGCCCCGGGCCGGCGGTGGCCGCGACGAGCCCGATCTCTTCGAGAGAGGCGGCCGACGACGCGAGCGCCTGCTCGAGCACCGCCGGCAGGTTCTCGAGGTGCGCGCGCGCCGCGACCTCCGGCACGACCCCGCCGTAGGGCGCGTGGGCCGCGAGCTGCGAGGAGACGACGTTGGACAGGACCCGGCCGTCGCCGTCGAGCACGGCGACCGAGGTCTCGTCGCAGGAGGTTTCGATGCCGAGGACGAGCATGGAGGGGCTCCCTACGCGCTCCTCCCGGCGGCGTCTCTCAGGCTCCGCTCGTAGGGCGAGCGGCAGATGCCCCGTTCCGTCACGATGGCCGTGACGTAGCGGGCGGGCGTGACGTCGAACGCCGCGTAGCGCGCGGGGACTCCCGCGGGCCCGATCGCCTGGCCGGCGAACGAGAGCACCTCCGCGCCCGGGCGTTCCTCGATCGGGATCTTCGCGCCGTCGGGGCAGGCGAAGTCCACCGTCGTCATCGGCGCGGCGACGTAGAAGGGCACGCCGTTCTCGCGGGCGAGCACGGCGAGCGAGTACGTCCCGATCTTGTTCGCCACGTCGCCGTTCGCGGCGATGCGGTCGGCGCCGACCACGACCGCCTCCACGGCGCCGCGGGAGAGGAAGTGGCCGGCCATGCTGTCGGTGATGATCTCGACGGGAATCCCGTCGCGCGCGAGCTCCCACGCCGTCAGGCGCGCGCCCTGGAGGTACGGGCGGGTCTCGTCGGCGAGCACCCGGATCGGCTTGCCCGCCTCGACCGCGCCGCGGATGACGCCGAGCGCGGTCCCGTAGCCCGCCGTCGCGAGCGCGCCCGCGTTGCAGTGGGTCAGGACGGCCCTCTCGCCGGAGAGCAGCTGCGCGCCGTGGCGGCCGATCGCGAGGCACGAGGCGATGTCCTCGCTCGCCACCGCGTCCGCCTCCGCGATGAGGGCGCGCTCGATCGCGCCGGGATCCGCGGTTACGCTCAGGATGCGCGCGAACGCCTTCTCCATCCGGTCGAGCGCGGCGAAGAGATTGACGGCGGTCGGGCGCGTGCCCGCGAGCAGGCGGCGTGCCGTGGCGAAGCGCTCGGTGGGGGGCGTCGACTCGCCGCTGCGCAGGCTGAAGGCGGCGCCGTAGGCCGCCGCGACCCCGATGGCCGGAGCGCCGCGCACGGCCATGTCGCGGATGGCGATCGCGATCTCGGGCGCCTTCGTCAGCGTCAGCCAGACCTCGTTGGCGGGCAGCAGCCGCTGGTCGAGGAGGCGCAGCGACGACCCCTCGCGATAGAGCGGCCGGAAGGGGTCCGTCACGGCGACGGCTTCACCACGACCGCGGCGCCGCCGCCGCGCGGATCCGCGACGGCGGTCAGCGTGCCGTCGGCCTCGACCGCGACGGCGTGGACGCGTCCGATCGCGTGGCGGTCGGTGGTGATCGTGTGGCCCATCTTCTGGAGGGCCTCGATCCACTCGGCGGAGAAGCGGTCCTTCTCGGCCTGGATCGCGTCGGGCAGGTCCTGCTGGTGGAACCGCGCCGCCGCGACGGCGGCGTCGAGCGCCTCGCCCTGCAGGACGCGATGCAGCAGGACCTGAAGGTTCGTGGTCGGGATCGTGGCGCCTCCCGGAGTCCCCCAGACGAGCACGGTGCGCCCCTTGTCGACGGCGATCGACGGACACATCGAAGAGAGCATCCGCTTTCCGGGCGCGACGGCGTTGACCTCGCCCTGCACCAGCCCGTACATGTTCTTCTGCCCCGGGCGCGTGGCGAAGTCGTCCATCTCGTTGTTGAGCAGGAAGCCGAGGCCGGGCGCGACGCGTGCGTTGCCGAAGGAGTCGTTCAGGGTCGTCGTGACCGACACGCCCATTCCCTGGCGGTCGATCACCGAGAAATGCGTCGTCGTCGGCCGCTCGCGGTCGCCGAGGCCGAGCTGGTCGGTCGGCGTCGCGCGATGCGGATTGATCGACGCCGCGACGAGCCGGAGCCGGTCGACGTCGGTGAAGCGCCGCTCGTCGACGCCGCCGAAGTCCGGGTCGCCGAGCCAGCGGTTGCGGTCGCGGAAAGCGCGCTTCTCGATCTCGGCGAGCCAGTGGGCCGAGGAGGCGTCGCCGCTGCGCAGCTTCTCCGGGCCGACCGCTTCGGCGAGCAGAGCCATCTCCGCGAGCACCGGGCCCGAGGAGGGCGCCGGCGTCGTGACGATCTGGAGACCGCGGAAGTCGAAGCGCAGCGGCCGGCGGAGCTTGGCGTCGTAGCGCGCGAGGTCGCCCCGCGTGATGAGACCGCCGGCCTTCTTCTGGCCGTCGGCGAACGCGCGCGCGACCGGGCCGCGGTAGAAGCCGTCCTCCCCGCGGTCGCGGATCGCCTCCAGCGTGCGCGCGAGGTCGGGCTGCCTGAGGACGGTTCCGGGAGCGGGCGGAGCGCCGCCGGGCAGAAAGATCCGCGCGGTCTCCGGATCTCCGGCGAGCCGCTCCCGCTCCCCGGCGATCGACTCCGAGACCGCCGCCGAGACCACGAAGCCGTCGCGGGCGAGCCGCACCGCGGGCTCGATCACGGTCTTCCACGGGAGGCGTCCGGCGCGGCGATGCGCGAGCGCGAGCCCGGCGACCGAGCCCGGGACGCCCGAGGCGAGCGGACCTTCGGTCGAGGACGGCGGCGGTCCGCCGTTCTCCCCGGACTCGAAGAGGTCTCGGCGGGCGGCGCGCGGCGCCATCTCGCGGAAGTCGATCGAGAGGATTCGCCCGCGCGCGTCGCGCGAGGTCCAGAAGCCGCCGCCCCCGAGGTTGCCCGCCTCCGGCCAGGTGACGGCGAGCGCGAAGGCGACGGCGACCGCCGCGTCCGCGGCGTTGCCGCCCTTCTCGAGGATCGCGATGCCGGCCTTCGCGGCGTTCTCCTCGGCCGCGGCGACGGCGCCTCCGGTGCCGCGGGCCGTCTGCGCGGCTCGGAGGGGGAGCCCGGACGACAGCAGGAGCAGGACGCCGATCGCGGAGGCGAGACGGACCGACTTTGACTTTATGGCCGAATTCACTGCGCTATTCTACCGGGCCGATGAAATCGATCCGCGACCTCGAGCTCTCCGGCCGGCGGCTGTTCTGCCGCGTCGACTTCAACGTTCCGCTCGCCGAGGGCAGGGTTTCGGACGACACCCGGATCCGGGAGACCCTGCCCACGGTGCGGCTGGCGATCGCGAAAGGCGCGCGGCTCATCTGCGCGTCGCACCTGGGCAAGGCCAAGGGGAAGAGGAAGCCGGAGCTCTCGCTCGCCCCGGTCGCCGTCCGTTTCGCCGAGCTGCTCCAGAAGCCCGTCCGCTTCGTGGACGACTGCGTCGGTCCGGAGGCGGAGAAGGCGGCGCAGGCGCTCCCGCCGGGAGAGGTCCTGCTGCTCGAGAACCTCCGCTTCCACGCCGGCGAGGAGTCGAACGACCCCGAGTTCGCGAAGGGCCTCGCGGCGCTCGCGGACGCTTACGTCGACGACGCCTTCGGCGCGGCGCACCGGGCCCACGCCTCGATCGTCGGCGTCCCGCGCCTCGTCGCGGCGAAGGCGGCGGGCCTCCTCCTCGAGAAGGAGGTGCGGGAGCTCTCGCGCCTGCTCGACCCCGGGCGACCGTTCGCCGCGATCCTCGGCGGCGCCAAGATCTCCGGCAAGATCGACACCCTGCGCGTCCTGTCGCGCCGCGCCGACATCCTGCTCATCGGCGGCGGCATGGCGAACCACTTTGTGCGCGCCCTCGGACTCTCGATCGGGAAGTCCCTCCTCGAGGAGGACAAGGTCCCGCTCGCCCGCGAGATCCTGGACTTCTGCAAGGAGGCGGGCAAGACGATCGCGCTGCCGTCGGACTTCGTGGTGGCCGCGTCGCCGGACGACGGCGCGGGCGCGAAGACGGTGCCGATGAACAAGATCCCCGACGGGCTCATGGCGCTCGACGTCGGCGAGAAGACGATCGCGCAGTACGGCCGCCTGCTCGAGCCGGCGAAGACGATCTTCTGGAACGGCCCGATGGGCGTGTTCGAGAAGCCGCCATTCGACCGCGGGACGATGGCGATCGCGAAACGGGTCGCGGACTGCGACGCGGTCACGGTCGTCGGGGGCGGCGAGAGCGTCCAGGCCGCGCACGAGGCCGGCGTCGCCGGGAAGTTCTCGCACGTCTCGACGGGCGGAGGCGCGTCGCTCGAGTTCCTCGCCGAGGGGAAGCTTCCGGGAATCGAAGCGCTCGAATGAGCTCCGCTTTGCCGGGGAAGCTCTTCGTGGCGAACTGGAAGATGCACAAGACTCGCGCGGAGGCGCGGGCGTACGCGGAGGAGCTCGGCGCGACATGGACGCCGGTCGTCGGCCTCGAGATCGTCGCGCCGCAGACGGCGCGCGAACTCGTCGTCGCTCCCTCCTTCACCCTTCTCGATGCGGCGCGCGACCCGAAGCAACGCTGGGGCCTCGCCTGCCAGAACGTGGCGGCGGAGGCCTCGGGCGCGTTCACGGGAGAGGTCTCCGCGCGCATGGCCGCCGACGCCGGCTGCACCTACGCGATCGTGGGGCATTCCGAGAGGCGGCGCCTGTTCGGCGAGGACACGCCCGTGCTGTCGAAGAAGCTCGCGCAGTGCCGCGACGCCGGGCTCACGCCGATCTACTGCGTCGGCGAAACCGCGGAGGAGCGCGACGCGGGGAAGACGACCTCGATCCTGAGGACCCAGCTCGCGGCGCTCGACGGTGACCCGCCGGAGGAGCCCCTCGTGGTGGCGTACGAGCCGGTCTGGGCGATCGGAACCGGCCGCGCCGCGTCGCCGGCCGACTGTCACTCCGCCTGCACCGACATCGCGAAGGAGCTGTCCGCGAGGCCGCGCCTGCGCGTCCTCTACGGCGGCTCCGTGACGCCCGGGAACGCCGCCTCGCTCCTCGGGAAGGAGTCCGTGGACGGGTTCCTGATCGGCGGGGCCAGCCTCTCCGCCGCCGATTTCGCGTCGATCGCGGCGGCCGGCCGCGCTTGACCGCGCCCCGGGAGCCGCGTACACTTCCCCGCCTTTTCGTGGAGGCCCCGTGTACATCGCCCTGGTCAGCATCTACGTCATCGTCTGCGTCTTCCTGATCCTCGTGGTCCTGCTCCAGCAGGGCAAGGGCGCGGACATCGCCGGCGCGTTCGGCGGCGGCGGAAGCCAGACCGCCTTCGGCGCCCGGGGCGCGACGACCTTCCTGCACAAGCTCACGACCGTCGCGTTCGTCGGGTTCGTGGTTCTGTCGATGCTGCTCTCGATCATCGAGGCGCGTCCCCGCTCCTCGGTCATGAAGACGCTTCCGGGCGCTCCGGCGCAGAAGGCGCCCGCGGCCCCGATCCCGCCGGGCCAGCCGGTGCCGGGCACCGGGGCCCCTTCGACGCAGCCCGGAACGGCTCCGGCCGCGCCGGGGGCGGCGCAGCCGTCCGCGCAGGGCTCCGCTCCGGCGCAGCCCGCTCCGGCAACCTCGACGCAGGGATCCTCGCAGCCGAATCCGAAGCCGTAAAATCCGTCCCCGTGCCGTCGTGGTGGAATTGGTAGACACGTACGTTTGAGGGGCGTATGGGGCAACCCATGCCGGTTCGAGTCCGGCCGACGGCACCAATCCAGTCCAGAGTCGGAGGTCGGAAGTCGGCGGGTGAGTAAACCTTTCTGAGGCCTCCGGCGTCGGTTCATGCAGGAGGGTCGCATGAGCCGTCGTGTTCTCGTCCTCGCCTCGGTCCTGAGCGTCCTGATCATCCTCTGCACCGCCTCCGCGCAGGCGGCCTACTCGCCCGCCGCGACCAACGGATGGTTCATCACGACGGGCCACGTCCTGGGCGCGGGCCTCTTCCAGACGGACATCTGGCTCTTCAATCCCGACGCCTCGGCGAACGTCACCGTCACGCTCGTCTTCCACGAGTCGGTGACGAGCGGTGAAGGAGCGAAGACGCCGGTCACCTCGGACGCGATCGTCCTCGCGCCGCGCGAGACGCGCTTCTTCTCCGACGTGACGCTCTCGACGGTTCCCGCCGGCGACGGCAAGGTCGGCGCGCTCGAGTGGCAGTCGAGCGCTCCCATCATGGGGTTCGGCCGCATCTACACCTTCACCGACACGGCGACCTTCGGCTTCGACCTGCCCGCGATCCCGCAGTCGGAGTCGATGGGCGCGAAGACGACCGCGGACGACAGCGTGAACGTGCTGCAGATGTTCGGCATGAACTCGGGCGACACGAACTTCCGCACGAATCTCGACATCACCAACACCTCGGGCGTGACGCTGCCGGTCGAGGTGCGCGTCATCGACCCGACGACCTCCGAGATCTACGGGGGGACGCTCTCCTACAGCATCGCGCCGGGGTCACTGCTGCGTCTGCTCGGCGTGCTCGCCATGGTCGGCGCGCCGGTCAAGGACGGTCTGCGCATCACCGTCGGCGTCCAGGAAGGGACGTCGGTCCCCTCGGGCGGGGCGCTCGCCTCGGCCTACACGCTGGACAACCGCACGCAGGACGCCTTCGCGTTCGTGGGCCAGCGCCAGAGCGCGGCGGTCGTGCCGCAGGGGGCGCTGCCGGTGGACGTGAGGCCGTAACCGGGAAGAGGGTTGAGAGTCCAGGGTTAAGGGTTGAGAGTCGGCTCAGCGAGCCACGGAGAGTCGCGACGACGAGGCCTCCCTTTTTTGACGACTCTCAACTCTCAACTCTGAACTCTCAACCTTCCTCAAGGCACCGGATCCCTTCCGCCGGGCGTCCACGGATTGCACCGCAGGATCCTCCCGGCGGCCATCGCGAATCCGCGGGGCGAGCCGTATCGGGTGATCGCCTCGCGCCCGTAGGCCGAGCAGGTCGGCTCGAAGCGGCATCGCACGAGGCCGCTCTTCGCGAGCGCGGGCGACACGGTGGCGCGGTAGAGGTCTATGGCGCGCACGGCGATCCGTGCGCCGAACTGATCCGGAACGGGCCGCAGAGCGTCGCCGACCGCGAGGCCGAGCAGAGCGGCGAGGATCGGGCCCGCGAGCGATGGCCTGCGCGGTCGCCGCGGCAGGGAGACCGCGGCGCCGGGCTCAGTGGACGGTGAGCCGGCTGGCACGGCGGGAGATCCCCGGAATCATGAGCCGCTGTCCCGTCAGCGCCATCACGATGGCGAGCAGCGAGATGCCGACGTAGAGGCACAGGACCGCGACCATCACCGCGGCGTAGAGGCAGGAGAAGGACGGGACGACGATGCCGACGAGCGTCGCGAGCAGCGCCGCCGCGACGGCCGCCGCGAACAGCAGGTTGCCGTTGAGCGCGTGCCATCGCACCTCACCGTCGCGCTTCCCGAGCGCCAGCGGGATCAGGCCGAGGAGCGGCAGGTAGGCGAGGATTAGGAGGAGCGGGCGGGCCGGGGAGGCGCCCTCGGCGGTCATGCGGCCGAGGATATCAGTGGGGTGGGGAGGGGTTGAGTTGTGAGTTGTGAGTTATGAGTTGTGAGTCGTCGAAAATGGGGGAACCTCGTTGTCGTCGTTCTCCGTCGATTGCCGAGCCGGCTCAAAACTCACAACTCTCAACTCACGACTAGTTCGTCTTCAGCCGAATCGTCCCGTTGACCGTCTCGCAGTGGAGAGCCTCGGCACCTCCGTTGTAGCTGCCGCGCGCCTCCTTCGGTCCGAACTTGCCCTCGACGGCCAGGTCGAAGTCGCCCTCGATGTGCCCGTTGACGGTCTCGAGGTCGTACCGGACGGAGGACGCCTTCTGGAACGCGACGTCGATCGAGCCGTTGACCGTCTCGATGCGGCTCTTCTTGAACGGCCCCTTGAACGCCAGGCGCACCGAGCCGTTGACGGTCGACGCGCTGGTCGGGCCCTCGATGTCGGCCAGATCGATCGAGCCGTTGACCGCATCGCCCGAGAGCGTTCCCGTGAACCCGTTGGCGACGACGCGCCCGTTGCAGGTCTCGAAGTGGACCGTCGTCGGTCCCGGGATCTGCAGCACGTAGTCGACGTGCGCGTTGGGGCTGCCGAAGTCGAGGAAGCCGAAGAGGCGGCGCCGCTTGGGGTTGACCGTCTCGACGCGGATCTCGCTGCCGACCTTCCGAACGCGGATCTCGGTGAGCTTCAGCGTCTCCTCGGCGCGTCCGCCCTCGGCGCGCTTGATGGCCTTGACCTTGAAGTAGGGTTTCTCCCAGGCGGCCGCCTCGATCGAGCCGTTGACGTTCTCGACCGAGATCTTGTCGATCCCCTCCATCGAGTAGGCCTTCTCGAAGACCTCTTCCTCTCCGGCGGCCTGGAGGGGAGCCGCCAGCGCGACCGCCATCAGGGCCGCAATCGGGAGAGCGAGCGAGAGCTTACGCATTCTTCGTCCGATGTTTACTAACGGACGTCCGCGCAAAATGTTCACGCGTCCCGCCGTCGCCGCGCCGGCTTCGCCATCCATCCCTCATGTTATCCGCAAGATACGCAATCCGAGCGCCCGATCGCAGCGGCGAGGCGCCTCCCCGTTCCGGAGGGCCGGCCAGGCGTCCCAGAGGTTCCACCCGGGCAAGAGGAGGACGGCGTTGCGCGCGATCGAGCGCCAGGGCCCGGGCGGGGCGCCGTCCCCGGTCTGGACCTCGGCGGCGAGCCAACGCCGGGCGCGGCCGCCTCGGGCGTCGCGGAGGAGGAAGGCGAGGATCGCGCCGGCGGCGAGGACGCTCCACAGCCACGGGATCGCCGCCCGCCCGCCGGGCCAGAAGCGCCAGACGAGCGCCGTCAGCGCCAGGCCGACGGCGTCGGCGAGGCCCGCGCAGACGAGCACGTCGAGAAACAGCGCGAACAGCCGAGTCCTTCGCATAGAGTGTTCGAGGGAGATTGTGAGTTGACCGGGGGCGATTGGGAATGGGGGAATTCGGAAGATGACGTCTGACGATTCCGCCCCTCCGCGCGCCGCCGTCCCCGCTCCCTTCCTGGCCGACTGCCATCTGCACTTCGAGGGCTGCCTCCCGAGCGCCGAGATCGCGCGCCTCGCCGCCCGGTCGAGCCATCCCTTCGCGGACCTCTCCGCGTTCGAGTCGGCGCGCCGCAACGTCCGCGACGCCCAGAGCTTCCTCCTGCTGTACGCGGAGGTCTGCCGGCTCTTCCGCGGCCCCGAGGACTTCGTCGAGGCGGCGATCGCCGTGGCCCGCTCGCTCGCGGCCGACGGTCTGCGCTACGCGGAGATCTACGTCTCACCCGAGATCTACGCGCGGTTCGGCATGGACGCCGCCGCGTGCCTCCAGGCGATCGACGCCGGGTTCCAGGAGGCGCTCGAGCAGAAGGGCATCCTCTGCCGCGTGCTGCTCGATGCCGTGCGCCACTGGGGGCCGGAGTCCGCGGAGCGCGTGCTCGATCTCTACGAGCGGCTGAGACTGCCGTCGATCGTGGGCTTCGGGCTGGGCGGCGACGAGCAGGCGGTCCCCGCCGCGGCCTTCGCGGGCGTGTACCTCCGGGCCCGCGCGCTCGGCCTGCGGACCTCCGTGCACGCGGGCGAGTGGGCGGGCGCCGATTCGGTCCGCGAGGTCCTCGACCAGCTTCGGCCCGATCGGCTCGACCACGGGATCGGGGCGGCCGCCGATTCGCGCCTGCTCGAGCGGCTCGCCGAGGAGGACATCATCCTCTGCGTGGCGCCGACGAGCAACCTGCGCACCGGCGCCGTCGGTCACGTCGCCGCGCATCCGCTGCGGCGCCTGCTCGACGCGGGCGTACGCGTCACGCTCTCGGCCGACGACCCCGTTCTCTTCGCCACGTCCACCCGCTCGGAGTACGACCTCGCCCGGAGCAAGCTCGGCCTGACCGAGGAGGAGCTGCTGAAGGTCGCGGGGAACGCCTGGCACGCCGCGTTCTGCACGCGCGAGGAGAGGGAAGCGGGACTCCGAGGATTTTAGATTTTGGTTTTCTGTTTTTCGATCTGCGGAGCGGCGAGGGTCCTCTCGTAGATCGCGCGGTACCGATCGACCATCTTCTCTTCCGGAAACTCCTGCTCGGCGCGCCGCCGCGCGTCCTGCGAGAAGCGGCTCCACATCTCCGGATCGCGCAGGAGCGCGAGCGCGGAGCTCGCCATGCCGGCCACGTCGCCGACCGGCCGCAGGAATCCGCTCCTCCCGTCCTCGACGACCTCGGGTAGCCCGCCGGCGGCGGTCCCGATCACCGGGACGCCGCACGCCATCGCCTCGAGCGCCGCGAGGCCGAACGACTCGGCGTCGGAGGGCAGCAGCATGACCTTCGCCGCCGGCAGGATCGTCTCGATGGCGGGGACGTTGCCGAGGAACGTGGTGCGGTCCTCGAACCCGCCCTCCCGCGCCAGCCGCTCGGCCTGCGAGCGCAGGGGGCCGTCGCCGATCAGGAGCAGCCGCGCCGGGACCTGCTTCCGGATCGCGTCGAAGATCGCGAGAACGTCCGGGATGCGCTTGACCGGCCGGAAGTTCGAGACGTGCACCACGAGCGCCTCTCCGTCGCGGGCGAGCCCGCGGGCGAAGGGCGAGGCGCCGTCGGGGCTGTACGCGCGCGTGTCGACGAAGTTGTGCACGACGTCGATTCCCTGCCCGACGCCGAACTCGCGGATCGTGACCTCGCGCAGGTAGCGCGAGACGGCGGTCGTCGCGTCGCTCTTCTCGATCCCCCAGCGGGTGATCGGGAGATACGAGCGGTCCTGGCCGACGATCGTGATGTCGGTTCCGTGGAGGGTCGTCACGACCTTCAGCCGGATGCCGTTGCCGTTGCCCATCTCGCGCGCGAGGATCGCGGAGATCGCGTGGGGCAGCGCGTAGTGGACGTGAAGCAGGTCCAGCTTGTGATGCGCCGCGACCTCGGCCATCTTCGTCGCCAGCGCGAGCGTGTACGGCGGCGAGACGAAGAGCGGATACGAGGGCGCGACGACCTCGTGGAAGTGCACGCGCTCGCGAGGCAGGTCCAGCCGCGAGGGCAGCGCGTAGGAGATGAAGTGGACCTCGTCGCCGCGCTCCGCGAGCGCGATCCCGAGCTCGGTCGCGACCACCCCGCTTCCCCCGAAGGTCGGGTAGCAGGTGATGCCGATCTTCATCAGAATCCCGGCTCGTATCCGGAGAACGTCTTCACGAGGTCGTCGATGCGGGGCGGGAAGCGCGACTTGAAGCCTTCCGCGAACTCGACGCCGATCATCGATCCGAAGTGGCGGGCGCGCGCCTCGACCCACTCGAGGAAAGTCTGCTGCGAGAGCTTGGTCTGCGGCTCCTTCGAGCTCGGGTCGTGGAACTGGCTCACGAAGGCGCGCATCGCCTCGCGCCGGACCTCGATGAACGGCGTCACGTCCACGAGGAAGTCCGGCTCGTGGGACTGGAACGTCGGGAAGTAGATCGTCTGCTGCGGCCGGTGAGCCGCGTGCTTCGTCTCGATCTTCCGCAGGCCGGCGTAGTAGGCGGCGTCCGTGACGAGCTGGCCCGCCCGGCGGTGGTCGGGATGCCGGTCGTCGGGATAGGGCGTGAGAATCAGGCGCGGCTTCTCGCGACGGATGACCTCGATGACGGCGAGCTCGGCGTCCCGGTCGCGGTGCAGGCCGCCGTCCCCCAGGTCGAGGGTCTCGCGGAACTCCGAGCCCAGGATCTCGGCCGCCCGGCGGGCCTCCGTCGCGCGGATCTCCGGGGTGCCGCGCGTTCCCATCTCGCCGCGCGTCAGGTCCACGATGCCGAATTTGTACCCGCGCGCCTTGAGCGACGCGAGCGTGCCGCCGCAGGTCAGCTCGACGTCGTCCGGGTGCGCCGCGATCGCGAGGACGTCAACCGGCACGGCGGTCCTCCACGGGCGCGAGGCCCCAGTCGAGCACCGCCGCCCCGCGCGCGCCCTGGCCCGCCACGGTGCGCAGGCTCGCGAGGACGTTTTCACGGCCGAAGGCCATCATCCCGCAGAGCGGGGGATACAGGCGCTCCGCGGGAAAGCCGCCGACGACCGGCAGGAGCGAGCGCTCGAGCTTCTTGCGCCGGTTCGTCACGACGTCGTCCTTGCGCTCGGCGGCCTTGCGGGCCCGGTCGGCGAGCTGCTCGAACTGGTAGGCGATCTTCTTCGCGGCGTTCTCGAGCGCCCCCACGAGCGAGGGGTCCAGCCGCTCGAGCTCGGCGCCGAGTCCCGTGAGGCTCTTCTCCGTCGCCGCGCCGAGGCTCGCGAGCGCGTCGGCCTGCGGGACGGCCGGCTCCGCCATCGGGACGACCGGCTGGAGAAGGTCTTCGTCGGCAATCTGGAGCTGCTCGGCCAGGCGCCGCTCGGCGGGCCCGCGGACGACGATGTGCGTGCGCGGGATCAGCACCGGAGCGGGCAGACCGAACAGCGGGAACAGCGGCAGGCTCTGCGCGTGGTAGGCGATCTCCGCCGCCCCAAGGATGCTGACCGCCATGGGGAAGAGATACGACTTCAGCACCGGTCGGGTTATGACGTCCGCCGAGGGCCAGGCCTCGCCGGACTCGACCTTCGCCGTCGCGGCCGCGAGGTCCGTGATGCGCCGGCGGCCCTCCTCGTCGATCGTGAAGAACGAGAACCCCTCGGGCAGCGGCGCCGGGATCGGCCTTCCCGCCTCGCGCAGCGCCCGCTCGGTCTCCTCGAGCGTCGCGCGAAGGCGCGGCGCCAGGCTTACCGCCTCGCGGAAGAGCTCGACCGTCGGGCGCCGCAGGGGCTCGGAGAGCGGGTCGACGATCAGCAGCGGATCCGGCTCGACGAGGTCGAGCAGCGTCTCGATGAAGGCCTCGCCGTAGGTCGTGCCGGGCGCGCTGCGGCGGGCGAAGGCCTCGAGGACGGCGGCGGCCTCCGGCGTCTTCGCGTCGGGGCGGAACGCGTCCACGATGGCGCGCACGCCGTCGGGGATCGCCAGGCGTCCGACCGGCTGGCGGTTCTGCCGGTCGGCGCCCTCGAGCACGAGGATCTCGGGACCGTCGGGGCCGAGCTTCGCCGTGCGCGCGATCTCCTGGAGGTCGTGGTCGTCCGTCAGCGCCCAGAAGACGGCGACCGCGGGCACGCCGCGGCGGCGGAGCTCGCGCGCGAAATGCACCGCGTCGAGCGCCTTCATGAGCGTGAAGACCGGACCCGTGAAGAGGCCGACCTGGTGGCCGGTCTGGACCGCGACCGCGCGTCCCGCGGCGATCTCTCCGGCGAGCCTCGCGGACTCGCCGCCGGCTCCTCCGCGGAAGCGGTACGCGGAGACGGGCACGCGGGAAGGCCGCGGCGCCTCGAGGATCTGCCGGGCGCGCGCCTCCGCGGCGTCGAGCGTCGGCGGGTCCGGGAAGAAGCGCGGGAGCCCCTTCAGGAAATCGAGGAAGAGCGGCGAGAGGCCGGGGTAGCGGTCGAAGGGAATCAGGCCCATGCGGCGGCCCCCTGCAGCGGCTTGCGGGCGAGCGCGATGAGGCGCGGAGAGCTCGGGCCGAGGGGAGCCGCGTCGAAGTCTCCCCACGTCGCCTCGACCCGAAGGCCGGCGCGCTCGAGCAGCGCGATCAGCTCGCCACAGGTGTAGGCGCGCACGCTCTCCTTGAAGGTCTCGGTCTCGGTCGAGTCGCCCCGGCGCACCGCGATCTCCTTCTCGAGGCGTGACGTCGTCGCGTTCCACCAGCGGCGGATGAAGTACTCGCGGTCTCCCGTGCACCGGCGCTCCTCGGCGACCAGGTGCGCGAGCGCCGCGTCGCGGTTGAACGTGTCGCAGAGGAACGCCCCGCCCGGGATGAGCACGCGCTCGATCTCGGCGACGACGGCGAGGTTCTCGAGCTCTCCGGTGAAGTAGCCGAAGCTGGTGAAGAAGTTGACGACGGCGCGAAAGCTTCCGCCGCGGAACGGCAGCGCGCGCATGTCGCCGCGCACGAGCGGAGAGGAGGGATTGCGGAGGCGGGCGAGGTTCAGGAGCGGTGCGGAATAGTCGAGTCCGATGGGCGGACAGCCCGCCCTCGCCAGGGGAACGGAGTGCCGGCCCGAGCCGCAGCAGAGGTCCAGCATCGGCGTGGGCGGGGACGGCAGGTGCGCCAGCGCGAAGGCGGCTTCGTGCCGCGCGGAGGCCACGTCGCGGTGGGGGTACAGGTCGAGGTATTCCTCGCCGAACCACGACTCCCACCACGTCATGGCGGGCGATTATGGCAGAGGGGTCGCGTCGGTTAGAGTTGCCCGGTGCACGCCCTCGCGCGCCTGGCGCTCCCCGTCCTGATGCTCGGCGCGGCCCCCTTACGGCCGCCGCCCACGCCGACCCCGGCGCCGAACCTCACCGGGCCGGACCTGAAGCTCATCGCCCGCAAGGAACGCGTGAGCCGGTTCCTCCTGCTCGCCCTGCGGCGCGCGAACGTCGACTCCTGGCTCGTCGTGACCCGAGAGGGGACCGTCGACCCCGTCGCCTTCGACGTCGCCGCCGACAAGGCCGTCGGACGCGCCGCGTGCTTCTTCATCGACCGCGGCGAGAGGCTCGAGTCCGTCGCCGTCGTCGCGAGCTACGACACCGACGCCTTCGAGAAGTCGGGCCTCTACAACCGCGTCGTCCCCTACGGCAAGGAGGGCCCCGGTCCGGCGCTGAAGGCCGAGATCGAGAAGTACAACCCGCGCGCGATCGCCGTGAACCAGTCGGTCTTCGAGCCGCTCGCCGACGGCCTGACGGCGGGCAACCTGCAGTGGCTGCGCGAGACGCTCGGAGCCGACTACGCCAAGCGGCTCGTGTCGGCGGAGGCGCTGCTCGTCTCGTTCCGGAGCCGCAAGGGTCCGGCCGAGATCGTGCGCCTGAGGGACGCCGTCCAGAAGACCGAGAAGATCCTTGCCGAGGCGCTCTCGCCGGCCGTCATCGTGCCGGGGAAGACGACCGAGAAGAACGTCGCCGACTTCATCCGCAAGCGCCGGCGCGAGATGGGTCTCGGGCCCTCGTGGGAGGAGGACCAGGACCCGAACGTCATGGCCGGCGCGGCGCGGGGGCACTCCGAGGCGTCCGACGCGATCATCCTGCCGGGGAGCGTCGTGCGCATCGACGCGGGCGCCGACGAGCACGGCTACAAGACCGACATCCAACGGCTCGCGTACGTTCTGCGCCCCGGCGAGACCGCCGCGCCGGAGGAAGTCGCCAAGGCGTTCGCCACCGTGAAGGCGGCCAACCGCGCCGCGGCCGCGGCCCTGAAGCCCGGCGCGACCGGCACGCAGGTCGACACCGCCGGGCGCTCCGCGATCACCGAGGCGGGATACGAGGAGTTTCCGCACGCGACCGGTCACCCCATCGGCTTCTACACGCACGACCTCGGACCGATGCTCGCGCCCGCGTGGCCCGACCGCTACGGCAAGCTCGGGAGCTACACGATCGAGAAGGACCAGACCTTCGCGATCGAGCCCGCCCTCGAGACCGAGCTGCCCTGGATGATGGGCGGCAAGGTCGGTTTCGGTCTCGAGGAGGACTACGTCGTGACCGAGAAGGGGAGCGAGCCCCTCGGAACGCCGCAGGACACGCTGATCCTGATCCCCGGCTCCCCGCAACCTGGAGGCTCGGCCGGGTCGTGAGCCGCCGCCTCGGGCCGCGGGCCGGGACGCTCCTCGCCGGGTTCGTCGCGTGGGCACTCGCGTTCATGGCCGGGTGCGGCGGCGGCCTCAAGACGGTCACCCGGGACGGCTATCGCGCGATCCTCTCGTTCTCCGAGACGGAGCGGTTCCCGGTCGCCGTGCGCGGCGAGTGGCAGCGAGTCGAGGCCAAGGTGCAAGGTGGTGCGGAGCTCATCAAGGTCATGCGCCCCGATCTGAAGAAGATCTGGCAGTTCCGCCCGGCCACCAAGCGCCTGCTCGAGAGTGCCTGGCAGCCGACCGACGAGATCGTGCCGGGCTACCCGCTCGCGCCGGGATTCGATCCGCAGGCCTACGCCGACCGCTTCGGCGGGCAGATCCGGAAGATCGCGGACGCCGCGCACGGTCTCCATCCCTGCGACCGCTGGGAGATGCGGCTGCCCTCCGGCGACGCGGTCACGGTCTGGGTCGCCCGCGACCTCGAAGGCCTCGCCGTCCGCATCGAGCACATGAAGAAGGACCAGAAGGACGAGTACCAGCCGTTCGAGTCGACCGAGCTCCTCGACGTGCGCACGGGGGCGGACGAGAAACTGTTCCAGAAGCCGACGGGCTATCAGGAAGTGAAGAGCTACGAGGACCTGGTCCGCTAGTCGGTAGTCGTGAGTCGGGAGTCGGTGGTCGGTGGTCGGAACTCCTCTACGCCGCCACGCGCTCCTCGCCCTGCGTGGGCTCGAGGGGCGTGAAGTCCCGGAACAGGACGTGGTCGTAGAAGTAGTGACAGAGCAGGAACGACAGCGTGACCGAGTAGTAGCTCTTGTCCTGCGGGAACCCGAGACCCTTCCAGAGGAAGAGGTAGATCACGCCGGCTGAGAAGGTCGCGCCGATCATCGCGAGGTAGAAGCGGCGAGTCTTCTCCTTGCCGGCGAGCGCGCGGACGAAGCCGGTGCCGATCCGGCCGGTCTCCGCCTCGCGGCCCAGGATGAACCACGTCAGGGCCAGGTACTGCAGGGAGTGCCAGGTGTTGAAGCCCTGGAACGACACGTCGAGGTTGTTGAAGATCGGGACCACGAACGCCATCGCGACGGTCATGGTCATGAACAGGAGTCGCGGCCAGCTGGTCTCGCCGCGGCGGATCTCCCCGAGGGTACGGCCGACGTAGAAGAGGAAGAACGCCGCGTATCCCAGGGTGAAGGCGATCGCGACCCAGCGGTGCTTCAGGAAATCCGGGAACAGGAGGACGCTCGAGCCGAGCGCGAACCGGTCGGAGACGAACTTGTACATCGCCATCGTGTACAGCGCGCCCAGGATCACGGCGCCGTCGAGCCACCGGTCGATCGCGCGCAGCGGGGCGCCCTTGCGCATCCGGTAGGTCTCCGAGATGTACTGCGCCTGGTGCGTCACGTGGATCGACGCCCAGAGGAAGAAGCCGGTCAGGAGGACGATGAAGGCGTACATCGCGCCCAGGACGACGAGCGTCGGGATGACGACCAGGGGCAGGTAGGTGAGCACCGGGTGGCGGCGCCGGAAGCGGGGCTCGAAGGCCGTCCGCAGATAGGTCGAGTACATGTGGGGGCCGCCCACCAGGACGGTCACGGACAGGCCCACGATGAGACTCGAGGTCGCCTCCGCCACCCCCAGCCGCTGGAGGAGGCCGTAGGACAGATACGGGAAAAAGACCAGCGCGCCCGACAGCGTCAGGAAGAAGAGATCGAAGCGCTTGTCGCGGATCCAGAGCGCCGAGTCTCCTCGCGCCGCCGCGGCCACCGTGGAAGACATGGAACCTCCCACCTCGAAAAGTCCGGGGAATCCTACCAATCCCAGCCTATCCGTTGCACCCCCCGTGCCGCCGGAAAGCCCATTAAGATTAACAGCCATGTTTCGTATCGGTTGCATCGAAATTGACCCCCCGCTCGTGCTCGCCCCGATGGCGGGCATCACGGATCACGTCTACCGGCTGATGCTGCGCCGCATCGGCGGCGTCGGGCTCGTGACGATGGAGTTCATCTCCTCGGAGGCGATCGTCCGGGGCAACGCGCGCCAGTTGCGCAAGATGATCTTCTCGGACGAGGAGCGGCCGCTCTCGATCCAGATCTACGGCTCGGATGCGGAGCGCATGGCCGCCGCGGCGGACATCGTCGAGGAGCTCGCGCCGGACGTCTGCGACATCAACATGGGCTGCCCGGCGAACAAGGTGCTCAAGGGCTGCGCCGGCGCAGCGCTGATGGGCGACCTGCCGCTCGCCAGACGCATCGTGCGCGCCGTGAAGGCGCGGCTGTCGATCCCGCTCACCGTCAAGTTCCGCCTGGGCCTCGATGAGCGGAGACAGAATTTCCTGGACCTCGGGAAGATGTGCGAGGACGAGGGCGTCGCGGCGGTCGCGATGCACGCGCGGACCGCGCGCCAGATGTACACGGGACGCGCCGACCGGTCGCGGCTGGCGGATCTCAAGCGCCACCTCGGGATCCCGGTCGTCGGCAACGGCGACGTCTCGACTCCACAGGACGCGCTCGACCTCCTGCGGGAGACCGGGTGCGACGGCGTGATGATCGGACGCGCGACGATGAAGAACCCGTGGATCTTCCGACAGATCGCGGACGCGATGACGGGCCGGCCGGTGCGCGAGGCGACCCTGTCGGAGCGACGCGACCTCATGCTCGCGCACTTCGCCGCGATCGAGCAGAGCGCGGCGGATCCCCGGGAGGCGCTGCACAAGCTCCGCACCATGACCGGCTGGTACACGAGCGGCCTGCCGCACGGCCGGGCGCTCCGGGTTCGGATCTCGGAGCTCGCGACCCCGGCGGACTTCCGAGACGCCGTCGTCGACTTCTTCGGGACTCCCGAAGGGGAGCTCGCCGCGGCGTCCTAGACCTTCGACGCTCCGCGTCCGGCGTGCCTGCGGCCGCCGGGGTTTCGGGAATGCGGGCGGGCCTCCCGCGGGTTCGAGTTGGAGCATGAGCATGCTTGCCCATCGAGGGATCCGGATCGCGGCTAGAGCGGCTAGAGTCGTCGCGGCCGCAGCAGCCCTGACGATCCTGTCGGTCCCCGCCGTCGCCTTCGGCCAGTCCGGTCAGCAGCAGCAGACCCAGGTCTCCACCGAAGGCGGGGAGTTTCCGCTCTACGTCACGGCCGAGTACCTGGGGATGGCCGGCATGAAGACGGTCGTGCGCGTGCGGATGCGCGCGCCGGAGCTCACGATGGCCGCGGCCAAGCGGGGCCTGACCTCCTTCTCGGGCGAGCTCAAGGGCAGCTTCGTCCGGAAGGACCAGACCGCCGAGCCCTTCCGCTACCCGGTCTCGGGCGACATCTCGACCCACACGACCTTCACCTACGGCTTCCTCCACGCGCTCGCCCCCGGCGACTACACGCTCCAGATTTCCCTGGCGGCGCCCGGCGGACGGGTCGTCGGGCAGGCGTCGACGCAGCTGTCGGTTCCGGAAGTCGGCACGCCGTTCACGCCGGACCTCGCCCCGGGCGAGATGGGGACGATGCCCTCGGCCGAGGCGGTGGTCATCGCCGACGAGGCGGACGGCGCCGCTCCGGGCGGCGCGGGCTCGAAGCTGAAGATCCTGCCGCCCGACCGCGAGGCGCCGATCGGCCTTTTGCGCCTCGACGCCTCCGTCGAGCCGCCGATCTCCAAGGTGGAGTTCTGGCTCGAGGACAAGCTGCTGGTCCGGCGCACGAAGCCGCCCTACTCCGTCGAGATCGACCTTGGCGACGTCCCGCGGCGTCAGACCGTTCGCGCGGTCGGGTACGACGCCAGCGGGAGGCTCATCGACGAGGACGCCTGGTCGATCAACCAGGGCAGCGCGCGCCTCGCGATCAAGATCCTGCCGCAGGAGGATCCCGCGTCGGGCAAGGTGCGCGTGAAACTCGCCGTGCAGTCGATCGCGGGCGGGGTCCCGAAGTCCGTCGAGCTCTTCCTGGACGACAAGAAGCTCAAGACGTGGGACTCGCCGTCGGGCCCCTACGAGCTGACGATCCCCATGACCGACTACACGAAGGGGAACTTCCTGCGCGCCACGGCGGTCGGCGAGGACGGCGGGGAGGCCAACGACATCCACATGACGAAGGGACCCAGCACGACGGTCGAGAACGTCCGCGTCGACGTCGTGCAGCTCCACATCTCGGCGCTCGACAAGACCAATCACTTCGTGAAGGGGCTCGCCGAGGACGACTTCAAGGTCCAGGAGGACGGGCGCCCGCAGAAGGTCACGGGCTTCGAGGTCGCCGAGAAGCTGCCGTTGACGATCGGCCTCGTCGTCGACGGCTCGGGCTCGATGGACAAGTCGATGCCGTTCGTGCACGACGCGGGCGCGGAGCTCTTCCGGGGGCTCATCCGCGACAAGGACAAGGGCTTCGTGATCGAGTTTCGCGAGCAGCCCAAGATGGTGCAGGAGCTGACGGGCGACTCCGCGGCGCTCCAGCGCGCCGCGCGGGAGCCGCAGGCGCGCGGGGCGACCGCGCTCTTCGACTCCGTCGTGCTCGGCCTCTATCAGTTCCGCGCCCTGCAGGGCCGCAAGGCGCTCGTCGTCGTCACCGACGGCGCCGACAACCACTCTCACGTCGACTACGACACCCTGCTCCGCTACGCGCGGTCCGCGGGCGCCCCCATCTTCTTCATCGCGGTCAACCTCTCCGTCCTCGACTTCGGCATCCGCAAGCAGCTGAACGAAGTCGCCACCGAGTCGGGAGGCGAGGTCTTCCACCTCGGGAGCGCCGCGAAGATCGGCGAGGTCACGAAGCGGATCGAGGAGGAGCTGCGCTCGCAGTACATCGTGGCCTTCCGCACCGACTCGCAGAAGCCCGACGGCGTCTACCGCGCGGTCACCGTCGCGGTGTCGAAGCCCGGGATCACGGCGAGGACGATCAAGGGGTACATTCCGTAGTTGTGAGTTTTGAGTTGTGAGTTGTGAGCCGTCGGAAAGAGTTGTCCCAATCGACACGACGACTCACAACCCACAACTCACAACTCATAACGCTCACCAGTTCGCCACAACCGCATATTTCCCGCTAAAACGCACCACCCGCGCCGGCGGCTCCACCTTCATGAGCGGGACCAGGTCTCGCAGTCGGATCAGGGCGACGAGCGGCTTCCC
>Ga0068860_100000865_pt1 | contig 33675 bp, 32 predicted proteins | sample KBSSwiS32_FD_66597 | JGI IMG/M metagenome (GOLD analysis project Ga0068860, IMG submission 66597) | Switchgrass rhizosphere microbial communities from Kellogg Biological Station, Michigan, USA - KBS Switchgrass S3-2 | ecosystem: Host-associated > Plants > Roots > Rhizosphere > Soil ... | reverse complement strand
CGGATGGTGCTCACCGCGATCACCAACGCCGAGGTGGCTGGCAGGGAGGCCCGCGAGCTCAGTGACGACGAGGTGATCGGGGTCTTGTCCACCGAGGCCAAGAAGCGCCGGGAGGCGGCTCTGGCCTTCGACGAGGGCGGCCGGGCGGAGATGGCCGACAAGGAGCGAGCGGAGGGCGCCGTCCTGGCCGACTACCTGCCCGAGCAGCTGTCCACGGACGAGATCGTCGCCCTGGTCACCGACGCCATCGAGCAGACGGGGGCCGCGGGCGAGGGCATGCGGGCGATGGGCAAGGTGATGGGGCTGGTGCAGCCCCAGGTCAAGGGCCGGGCCGACGGCGCAGTGGTCGCGGCGGAGGTGCGCCGCCAGCTGGGCTGAGCCGCGGCCCCAGTCCGGGTCGGCCCAGCCGAAGCAAAGCCGAGGTCAGTGGCCGTGCCCGTGGCCGTGCCCGTGGCCGCCACCGTGGCCCTTCGGCGGCTTCGGCGCGGTCGCCGCGGTCACGCCGACGCCCTCGATGCCCTCGGGGTAGACGAAGTCGTCGTAGGGCATGCCGGCGGTCAGCGGTTTGAGTGCGTCACCCCAGATGGGGGCGGCGTACTGGGAGCCGGTCGCGGTGTAGATGACGCTGCCGTTGACCGTCTGGCCCGTCAGTGAGGCGGGCCGCCCCAGGTTGTCGATGCCGGCGACGGTGGCTGCCGCGGCGTAGTGGCTGGTGTAGCCGCAGAACCACACCGCCTTCTGGTCCTGGGTGGTGCCGGTCTTGCCCGCAGCCGCGACCGAGAGCTGCTGGGCGGAGGCGAACCCGCCCTCGATGACGCCGCGGAGCACGTTGTTGATCGCGTCGGCGACGTTCTGCGGGATCACCTGGGTGCACTGCGAGTCGTAGTCCTTGATGACGTTGCCGTTGGAGTCGAGGATCTGCGTCACCGGCCGAGAGGCGCAGTGCATGCCCCGGGCGGCGAAGGTGGCGTAGGCCTCGGCCATCTCCAACGGGGAGGCGTCGGTGACCCCGAGCGTGAAGGTGGGGAAGCGCTCGGCCTTCGGGTCGGTGAGCTTGACGCCGAGCTGCTGGGCGAGCTCGTAGGGCGCGCAGACGCCGGTGAGCTCCTCGAGCTGGAGATAGAAGGTGTTGATCGACTGCCGGGTCCCGGAGTACATGTTGAACCAGCCGGTGCCGGTGTCGTTGTGGGCGATGTACTCCCCGCCGAAGAAGCCCTGACCGGGGCAGTTTGAGAAGTCGGCCTGGTCGAAGGTCATCGGCGACGGAGAGTCGAACTGGGTGGTCAGCGGCAGCCCCTGCTCGAGTGCGGCGGCCAGCGTGAAGACCTTGAACGTCGAGCCCGGCTGGAAGCCGTTGGCGCCGCCGTACTCCTTGGGCACGGTGAAGTTGACGTAGGTCTCGCCGAGCTTCTTGCGGTTGCCCATCGGCCGTGACTGGGCCAGTGCGACCACGTCGCCGGTGCCGGGCTGCTCGATGGCCATGGCGCCGATCGCGCCGTCGGTGGGCTTGACGTGCCCGGCGACCGCGTTGTCGGCGTCCTGCTGCGCCGTCGGGTCGAGCGTCGTCTTGATCGTGAGCCCGCCGTTCTTGAGCACGTTCTTGCGCTCCTGGAGGGTCGCGCCGAGCTGGGGGTCCTGCAGCAGGTAGGCGAGCACGTAGTCGCAGAAGAACGGCGCGGTGGAGTTCACGCAGCCGTTGTCGACGTCCTGGACGTCGAGGCCGAGGTCCTTCGCCTTGTTCTTCTCCGCCTTCTCGCGGGTGACGACGTTGAGCTCGGCCATCCGGTCGAGGACCACGTCGCGACGCTCGATCGCGCGGTCGGGGAACTTCGTCGGGTCGTAGCCGTAGGGGTTCTTCACCAGGCCGGCCAGCAGCGCGGACTGGCGCAGGTTGAGGTCCTTGGCGTTGACGTTGAAGTAATGCTTGGCCGCGGCCTGGACGCCGTAGGCGCCGTCGCCGAAGTAGGCGGTGTTGAGGTAGCGCTCGAGGATCCAGTCCTTGGAGTGGGTCTGCTCCAGCGCGATCGCGTAGCGGAGCTCCTTGAGCTTGCGCGCGTAGGTGTCGGCGGTCGCCGCCTGCTTCTCGGCCTTGGTCTTGGCCTGGCTCAGCAGGGTCAGCTTGACGAGCTGCTGGGTGATCGACGACCCGCCCTGCACCACGCCACTGTTGGCCTGGTTGGTGATCAGCGCGCGCAGCGTGCCTTTCAGGTCGATCGCGCCGTGCTGGTAGAAGCGGTAGTCCTCGATCGCGACCAGCGCCTTGACCATGGTCCGCGAGATGCCCTTCAGCGGCACCGTGATCCGGTTCTCGTCGTAGAGAGAGGCCAGCCGGTTGCCGTTCGCGTCGAGGATCGTGGTCCGCTGCGACAGCGGGTCGGTCTCGAGCTCCTCGGGCAGGTTGTCCATCGTCCGCGCGACGTTGCGCGCCCCGATCCCCGCGATCCCGGCGAACGGGATCGCCAGCCCGGCCACCACCACCCCGAGCACCGCCGCGACCGCGATCATCACCACCAGGTGGGACAGCACGCGGTACAGCGGAAGCCGCTCATGGCGGGGCATGGACACGACCACAGAATACGGACGTAATGCACAGGCACTAAGTTGTCGAAGCACGGGGGCGGGCGTCGAGGCAGTGAGCCCTCCCGCTCGCCGTGTTTCAAGGAGTCAGTCGCGGTGTTGTCGACCCCGGCGAGTTTCGGCCTGGATGTCCCCGACGACGCTCGCTGGCGCAGGACTGACAAGCGCGTCGCTTGCCGGTCACTGAGTACATTGACACGGTGTTGGATACCCCCGCGAGCTTCGGCCCCAGTCCGCGGCGACTGCTCGCTTCGCTCGCGACGAAGTTCGCTCGCTGACGCTCGCTCCTTCTATGTCGCCGCGGCCATGAGGCCGATCGCGGGGCGCCTCGCTGCGCTCGGAAAGACCGGGTCGCTTCGCTCCCATCCACTGGCCGATGACTGACTTCAGTTGGGAGCGCTACGTCACCCCGGTCGCCAGCCAGTGGATGGGAGCGCAGCGACCCGGTCTTTCGCGGGCGAAGCCCGCGCGCCCCGCGATCGGCCTCCGGGCCGTGGCGACTGCGCCGAGCGAGCGCAGCGAGCGAAGGCGCTTGCGAGCGCCAGCGAGCGTCGCCGCGGCCATGAGGCCGAAGCTCGCGGGGGTAAATACACTGGCGGCCGGCTGAAGGCCTTCAGGGAAAGGCGTCAACCGGCCGCGAGTGTGTCCTGACGCGAGTCAGGGTCTGTGGGGGGTCTTCAATTGTGGGGATGAAGCACGTGGTGAAGCTGATCAGGTGTGATCAAGCGGAGATCTGCTGCGACTCCAGCTCGGCCTTGATTCGGGCGGCCTCGAGCACGGCCCGCCACGAGGCGTTCGGACGACGGCGCAGGAGCGCCCGGCGCTCGCGCTCGGTCATGCCACCCCACACACCCCACTCGATCTGGTTGTCGAGCGCCTCAGCGAGGCACTCGGTGCGCACGGGGCATCCGGTGCACAGCTGCTTGGCCTTGTTCTGCTCGGCACCACGGACGAAGAGCTCGTCGGGCTGCGCCTTGCGGCACGCCGCGCTGGGGGTCCAGTCCTCGATCCACATGTCTCTGCCCTGCCATCTCCGAGAGTTTCCCTGTGTTGCCCTGCTGTGTTGCTGGGCTCTGTCCCCGGGGGCCCGAGCGTTCCCTCCCCGTAGATGAAAAGTTACGATTCTGAGGGGCTGGGGTGTACAGGTGAACGATTCGACATCCATAGCCCGAAATGACTAGTCATTCGTGACTATCCGGCCCTTGGGAGGGGGCCGAAATGAGGAGCGCAACCGCCGCGGGCGTTCGAGTCAAGGGCTGACGCAGGCGTGTTGGTGTGCGGTGGGGCACCTCGGCGGGGTGTGGGCGTCAAGGAGCCGAGGCGACCCTAGGGGGACCCCTAGGGAGCGGCCGTGCGGGCAAGTCCAGGCAAGTCGGTCAGGCGGTGGCGTGGGGTGCCGGCTCGGCCAGCAGCCCCCCGATCACCCGGAGTCCGTCCAGGTCGTGTACGTCGCCCGCGAGCGCCGGGACCACGGCGGTCGCGACATTGGGGTGGGCGGCCGCGAACCGCTCGCGCAGCGCCGCCTCGCGTTCGGCCATCCGGTCGCGGTCGGCGTGCAGCCGGAGCAGCCCGGCGGTGAGGAGGGCGGTGGGTGAGGGCTGGTCTCGCCGCAGCCGGGTCGAGGCGGCCATCGCCTCGTCGGCCGAGAGCGAGCCCTCGCCGCCGGGGCTGGCCCGGTTGACGACCAAGCCGGCCAGCGGCATCCGGTCCTCGCTGAGCCGTTCGACGAAGTACGCCGCCTCGCGCAGCGCGTCGGCCTCGGGAGCGGCCACGACCAGGAACGCCGTACCGGGCGCCTGGAGCAGCGCGTAGGTCTCCTGGGCCCGCGCCCGGAACCCTCCGAAGACGGTGTCGAGGGCAGCGACGAAAGTCTGCAGGTCGGTGATGAACTGACCGCCGAGGATCTTCGACAGGGCACCGGTGACCAGGCCCAGGCCGGCCGTCATGATCCGCGCCGGCCCCCGGGCCGGGGCCAGCAGCAGCCGCACGAACCGGCCGTCGAGGAACGACGAGAGCCGCTCGGGCGCGTCCAGGAAGTCCAGCGCCGAGCGCGACGGCGGCGTGTCCACCACGATCAGGTCGAAGCCGCCCGAGGCCCGCGCGTCGCGATGGAGCTGGCCCAGCTTCTCCATGGCCATGTATTCCTGGGTGCCGGCGAACGATGAGGACAGGGCGACGTAGAAGGGGTTCTCCAGGATCTGCTTGGCCTTCTCGGGGGTGGCCTGGGCCTCCACGACCTCGTCGAAGGTCCGCTTCATGTCGAGCATCATCGCCTCGAGGCTCCCCGAGCCCTGGACGCCGGCCACGGGCCGCGGGGTGTTGTCGAGGGCCTCGATGCCCATCGACTGGGCCAGCCGCCGGGCCGGGTCGATGGTGAGCACGACGACGTTGCGGCCGCGTTCGGCCGCGCGCAGCGCGAGCGCGGCCGAGGTCGTGGTCTTGCCGACCCCGCCCGAGCCGCAGCAGACGATGATCTCCGTCCGGCGGTCGTCGAGCAGGGCGTCGACGTCGAGCGCCGGGGCGCTCGCCGGGCTCGCCGCCAGGGGGCCGACGCGGGGGTGGGTGCGGCCAGGACTGCGTTGCGTGGTCACGCCATGCCTCCCTCGCGCAGCGCCGCGGCCAGCTCGTAGAGCCCGCCGAGGTCGACGCCCTGCGGGAGCTGCGGCAGCTCGTAGGCCGGGACCCCGAGCTCCTTGATCACCTTGCGCTGGGCGTCCTCGAGCGCGCGGCGTACGGCGTGGTCGCGTGCCTCGCCGAGCAGGCCGTCGACCAGCACGTCGGTCACCTCGATGCCGACCGCCGCCAGGTCGGAGACGATCGCGGTCCGGTCCAGCTCGCTCTTGCGCGCCGCGGTCAGGTCCTTGACCCGCAGGTCGCGGGGCCGCACCTGGTTGACGACCACGCCTCCCACCGGGAGCCCTGCCTCGTGCAGGTGCGCGATGCCGTCGGCCGTCTCCTGCACCGGCATCTCCTCGAGCACCGTGACGAAGTGGACGGCGGTCCGGGGGGAGCGGAACAGCGTCATCATCGTGTCGGCCTGGTGCTTGATCGGTCCGACCTTGGCCAGCCCGGCAAGCTCGTCGCTCACGTTGAGGAACTGGGTGATCCGCCCCGTCGGGGGCGCGTCCAGCACCACCGCGTCGTACTCGATGGCGCCCCGGTTGCGGCTGTTGCGCTGCACCGCCTCGTAGACCTTGCCGGTGAGCAGTACGTCGCGGACCCCCGGTGCGATGGTGGTCGCGAACTCGACCACCCCGAACCGGTCCAGGGCCCGGCCGGCGCGGCCGAGGCGGTAGTACATCGCGAGGTACTCCAGCAGCGCCGACTCCGCGTCGATGTGCAGCGCGTGCACCACGCCGGGCGCGCCGTCACCGTCGGTGCGCAGCCCGGTGGCGATCCGGCGCTCGGCGTAGGGCAGCGGGTCCACGTCGAACATCCGGGCGATGCCCTGGCGTCCCTCGACCTCGCAGAGCAGCACGTTCTTGCCGTGCGAGGCCAGGGCCAACGCGAGGGAGGCGGCCACCGTCGACTTGCCGGTGCCGCCCTTGCCGGTCACGACATGCAGCCGCACCCGGGACCAGTCGCTCACCCTTCGACCCTACTGGCGGGTCACTTCTTCTTCGGCGTGAGGAACACCACGGTGTGCTCCTTCCTGGTCCCGAAGCCCAGGGCCACGCCCACCTGGGGCGCGGGCTTGCCGGCCTTGGTGAGGAAGACCGCGAAGTTGTGGACCTCGTGGCCGAACCTGCCGCTCAGGACCATCCGGCCGAAGTGCGAGATGTCGTAGCGGCCCTTGATGGTGCGCTTCTTGCGCCAGTTGTCCGACAGCACGAACGTGCCGTTCTTGCGAAGCGTCAGGGTCACGAACGTCGGCGAGGTGTTGGGGTAGTTGTCGTACTTCCATGACCAGGTGCCGGCGTAGCGGTTGTGGGTGTTGGGGAACTGCAGCCGCTTGGTCCAGGTCCGGTGCGCGTAGTTCTCACCGTCCTGGAGGTCGGCGATGCCGAGCCCCTGGGTGTGGATGCCCGCCTTGTCGACGTAGCCGATCGAGCCGCCGATCTGGATCAGGCCGGTGCTCTTGTCGTAGGCGTACGCCAGGCAGCCCGCGGTCGCGGTCGTCGAGCCGCTCTTGCACCTCGGCAGCCCTCCGATCGGGACGCCGTAGAAGGCGGTGTCCTTGGAGAGGAAGAGCAGCTCGGCGCGGTCGGGGAACGACGTGCCGTTCTCAGAGCTGTAGCCCGTGGTGCCGAAGTAGGTGTACTGGAAGTCGTGGGACGGCGAGACGGTGAGGGCGCCGGAGGGTGCCCAGATGTAGTTCAGCGTCGAGGCCGCCGGCGTCGCGCCGTCGGCCGACACGGTCACGGTCAGCTGGTGGAACCCGCCGGTCGCGGCGGAGATGTTGAGAAAGGTGTGACCCGCGCCGTCGAGGGTGCCGAGGTTCTGAGCGGCAGGCGTGACCAGTCCGGCGCCGCTGGCCGTGACGGTGACGTTGCTGGCCGGGCCACCGGCCACCGTGAAGGCGACGTAGAGGCTGTCGCTGCCGAGCTCGTCGGTGGAGAGCGGGATCATCCACGGCAGGTCGGGGTTGCCGATGTCGACGGTGAGGACGGGTGCGAGCATGGCCGAGGCCGGCGAGGCGAGCGGCGCGATGACCGAGGCAGAGGCAATGACCGCCACCAGTGCGGCGGCCAGACGGGAGGGAGGTTTCACGGCGGGGAGCCTAGTGTTCGTGCAGGTCGGCCGCAGCAGCCTGCTCAGCTCACCAGCTCGAGGAAGTTGCCGTCGGGGTGGGCGGCTCGTTTGCCGCTCAGGATCAGCCAGATGCCACGTGGGTAGGGATAGCGGCGCGGCTGTGAGGCGACCACCTTGAGCACCGTGCCGCGCTGTCGCACGTGACCAGATCTCGACCAGAAGGTGATCCGGCCCGATCGGCCCAGGTGGAACCGGCCGCTCAGCCTGGTCTTGGGGCCGCCGTCCACGGCGTACGCCAGCCGGCAGCTGCCGTCGTCGTCGAAGCTGACCTTCTCGTAGGTCAGGCCCGCCTGCCGATCGTGCGAGGCGTAGCGGTAGGTGCCGCGCAGCCGGGTCTCGCGGTCGGGGAACTGGAGTGTCTGGTGGAACACGTAGTGACCGTAGAGCTCACCGCTCTGCGGGTCCGGCGGCACCAGTCCGTCGGTGTAGAAGGTGGTGGAGTGCACAGCGGCGATGATGTTCGTGCCGATCTGCACCTGTGCCGGAGCGGTCTTCGTGTTGACGGAGTAGGGGATGCAGCCGTTGCCCTCCTGCGTGCACTTGGGTTCGCCGAAGGCCGGTAGGCCGAGGTAGGCGAACTCGTTCGACACGAACGAGAGCATCCGCACCGAGCCGGCCTGCGAGCCGTCGACGCCCTCCCAGCCATAGGCCCGTGGGTACTGCCTGATGGTCCGAGGCGGCAGTGGCGAGCCGCTCGTCCACACGTATGGGAGCACGATGCCGGTGCCGAAGGCATCGGCCTGCGCGTCGATGAGTAGGGCGTGGCTGCCCGGCGTCAGCCCGGCGACGTCGAACGACACGGTGGTCGGCTGCTGCAGGGCACCCACCGCCTGGGTCGGGTTGGAGATCGCCAGCCCTCCATCGACGCTCCGAGCCGTGACCGTCGCCTGCGGGACTGGCTCGCTGCTGGATACGACCACGGTGATGCGTGTGGTCTGGCCGGTCGCCGCGGGTGGAACCTGTTGCGGGTAGTAGGCCTCGATCTGCGGGGTGACCGTGATGGTCGGGGCGGCGGCCGCCTGCGGCGTCGGCCCGGAGAGGGCGACGGTCCCGGAGAGGAGGGCGGCCAGCGTGGCGAGGATGCGGGTCACCTGCGCGAGCCTAGGCGTCGTGGAGGGGCTAGGTTCGGAACCGCTCTGACTTGGGAGGCGAGATGGACAAGGTGGTTTCGTCGGCGGCTGAGGCGGTCGCCGACGTTCCGGACGGCGCGACGATCGCGGTCGGCGGGTTCGGGTTGTGCGGGATCCCCTCAGTGCTGATCTCGGCGTTGCTGGATGCAGGCGCCAAGGACCTCGAGGCGGTCTCGAACAACGCCGGGGTCGACGGCTGGGGGCTGGGCCTGCTGCTCGAGGCGGGGCGGCTGCGACGGATGGTGGCGTCGTACGTCGGTGAGAACAAGGAGTTCGCACGTCAGTACCTGGCCGGTGAGCTCGAGGTCGAGCTGACCCCGCAGGGCACCCTCGCGGAGCGGATGCGGGCCGGTGGGTCCGGCATCGCGGCGTTCTACACCGCGACCGGCGGCGGCACCCAGGTCGCCGAGGGCGGGCTGCCCTGGAAGTACGACGCCGAGGGAAACGTGATCCTCTCCTCGCCACCCAAGGACACCCGCACCTTCGAGACCAAGGACGGGCCGAAGGAGTTCGTGCTGGAGGAGGCGATCGTCGCCGACTTCGGCCTGGTGCGGGCCTGGAAGGGTGACCGGCACGGCAACCTCGTCTACCGAGACTCCGCCCGCAACTTCAACCCGCTCGCGGCGATGTCGGGCCGGGTCACGATCGCCGAGGTCGAGGAGCTGGTCGAGCCGGGCGAGCTCGACCCCAACCAGGTGCACACGCCCGGGGCGTTCGTGCAGCGGGTGGTCGCGCTGACGCAGGAGCAGGCGGCCGACAAGAGGATCGAGAAGAAGACCGTGCGCTCGCGAGAGGAGGCCTGAGATGGCCTGGACCCGTGAGGAGATGGCCGCCCGCGCGGCCTCGGAACTCACCGACGGCTCCTACGTCAACCTGGGCATCGGGCTGCCCACCCTGGTGCCGAACTACGTGGCCGACGACGTCGAGCTGGTGCTGCAGTCGGAGAACGGCATCCTCGGCGTGGGGCCCTACCCCTACGACGGCGAGGAGGACCCCGACCTGATCAACGCAGGCAAGGAGACCGTCACGCTGCGCCCGGGGGCCTCGTTCTTCGACTCCGCGACCTCGTTCGGGATGATCCGAGGCGGCAAGATCGACGCCGCCATCCTCGGCGCGATGCAGGTCTCGAAGACCGGTGACATCGCCAACTGGATGATCCCCGGCAAGATGGTCAAGGGCATGGGCGGCGCGATGGATCTCGTGCACGGCGCCAAGCGGGTCATCGTCCTGATGGAGCACGTCGCCCGCGACGGGACCTACAAGATCGTCAACGAGTGCTCGCTGCCCTACACCGGCCGCGGCGTCGTGCAGCGGATCATCACCGACCTGTGCGTCATCGACATCGAGCCCGACGGGCTCCATCTGGTCGAGCTGGCCCCCGGGGTCAGTGAGGACGAGGTCCGGGAGAAGACCGAGCCCGAGCTCGCATGAGCCTCACCACCGGCAACCTGCCGCGCACTTCGCCGTCCTAGTGGTGTTCCGAGCACTGCCGCTGCCGCGTCTCCTCACCGTCCCGGCGTACGCCGCCCTGCTGGCCGCCACCGAGCCGAAGGTGCTGGCCGCCGTCGAGCGTGGGGCTGAGTCTCGGGGCTCATGACCCGCGTCGCGAGGTCCGTCACGCTCCCAGGGTGGACCGACGCACCTTCGCCCTCGCCGCCGAACGACTGATCTGGCTGCTCGCCGTCGCGGCCACGCTGTTGCTCCTCGGCGCCGGGCTCGAGAAGAACGTCTACTTCGAGAACACCTCCGAGGCGCTGCGCGAGGCGGCCGCCGGAGTGCGGATGATCTGGGCGGCCGCCACCATGCTGGTGGGACTGGCCGCCTACGCACGGTGGCGGGGAGCCCCGGCCTGGAGCTGGGGCCTGGTCCTGTCGGCGCCGGTGGCGTGCGGCGGCCTGATGGCGGTCTGGTCGGAGCCGTCGTCAGATGGCGGCCGGACCCGGCGACGACAGACCTTCGACCAGCGCGGTGAGGTGGTCGATGCGCTGACGCAGGTCGTCGTACTGCTGGGTGGCCACGCTCGGGGTCTTCGGCACGAAGACCACCTTGCCGCTGGGTTCCAGCGAGGCCCGCTCGACGTCCTCGAACGAGGTCGCACCCGAGGACTGCAGCGCCGAGAGCAGGTCCTCGTGCGTCAGCTCCTCTCTGCGCAGGGCGTCCTCGAGGAGTTGGCCGTGCTCGATCAGGACCGTCGGGGTGCCCTCGACTAGGTTGCGCAGCCGCAGCTGGCGGAACAGCACGAACGCGAGCACCGCGTCGACCACGAACAGCGTCACCGCGCCGACCAGGGCGCCGGTGACGGAGTTGTCATTGCCGATGAGGCCGTTCTGGACGGCGTTCGCGACCGCGAGCAGCACCACGAAGTCGAGGGTGTTGAGCTGGCTCAGCTCGCGCTTGCCCACGAGCCGCAGGGCGATGACCAGGAAGACGTAGATGATGACCGCCCGCACCACCTTCTCGCCCAGCGAGAGGTGCAGGTCGAAGAGGTGGCTCCACATGGAGCCCATGGTGCCGTCGGCGGGTCCGTTTACGGTGAAGACATGGCACTCGCGACCTACAAGGATCTGTGCATCGACGCGGTCGACCCGGTGCTGCTCGGCTCGTTCTGGGCCGAGACGCTCGGTCTGTCCCCGACGCGGCTCGACGACGGCGACCTGCGGCTGGACGGCCCGACGCCGCAGCACGCCATCTGGGTCAACCGGGTCCCGGAGCCGGTGACCGTCAAGCAGCGGGTGCACATCGACGTCCATGCCGGGTCGGTCGACGAGGTGCTCGCGCGCGGCGCCACCCCCGAGGATCTCGTCTCCTTCCGGTGGAAGCGGGTCAAGGACCCCGAGGGCGGCGAGCTGTGCGTCTTCATGCGCGAGGAGGTCCCGTCGTACCGCCTCTACGAGCTCGGCGTCGACAGCGCCGACCCGCGCGCGATCGCGCAGTGGTGGCACGGGGTTCTCGGCGGTGTGCTCGGGCGCGACGAGCAGGAAGGGTGGTCCTGGATCGAGCAGGCGCCGGGCCTGCCGTTCGACAGCATCGTGTTCAACGCCGTCCCCGAGCCCAAGACGGTCAAGAACCGCATCCACTGGGATGTCGACACCGAGGACGTGCGGCTGCTGGTCGACCACGGTGCGACCGTGCTGCGTGAGCGCGACGACGAGATCGGCTGGACGGTGCTGGCCGATCCGGAGGGCAACGAGTTCTGCGCGTTCACGCCCGGTGGGTGACCGTGACAGCGACCAGTAGGGTGCGAACCATGACCAAGTGGGAGTACCTCACCGCGCCGATCCTCACGCACGCGGCCAAGCAGATCCTCGACAACTTCGGGGCCGACGGCTGGGAGCTGGTGCAGATCGCGCCCGGGATGAACCCCGAGAACCTGGTCGGCTACTTCAAGCGCCCGCTCGCGTCATGAGCACCCCCGAGGAGCGGCTCGCCGGGCTGGGCCTGACCATCCCGGAGGTCGCCAAGCCGGTCGCGGCCTACGTCCCCGCCGTGCGGAGCGGCAACCAGGTCTTCACCTCCGGTCAGCTGCCGATGCGCTCGGGCGAGCTGATGGCCACGGGCAAGGTCGGCGCCGGGGTCACCGAGGAGGAGGCCTACGCCTGCGCCCAGCAGTGCGCGCTCAACGCGATCGCGGCCATCAACGCCGAGGTCGGCGACCTCTCCATGGTCAAGCGGGTCGTCAAGGTCGTCGTCTTCGTAGCGTCCTCGCCCGACTTCACCGCCCAGCCCAAGGTCGCCAACGGCGCCTCGGAGCTGTTCGGGGAGGTCTTCGCCGAAGCCGGGGTCCACGCCCGCTCGGCGGTGGGCGTCGCCGTACTCCCGCTCGACGCGCCCGTCGAGGTCGAGGTCATCGTGGAGCTGTGATCCAGATCCCCATCCCGCCGGTCCCGCTGCCGGCACATCTGGTCGAGAAGGCGCGCGAGTACGCCGACGGCACGCTCGAGCCGGTCGAGCCGCGGAACGCGGCGACCGTGATCCTGCTGCGCGGCTCCGAGCACGGGACAGCGGTCTACTACCTGCGCAGGCAGGTCTCGATGGAGTTCGCGGGCGGGATGTGCGTCTACCCCGGCGGCGGCGTCGACCCGCGCGACTTCGACGCGGACGTCGCCTGGGACGGGCCGTCGCCAGCCGAGTGGGCCGCACGGCTGGGCTGCGACGAGGAGATGGCACGGGCGCTGGTCTGCGCCGCGGTCCGGGAGACGTTCGAGGAGTCGGGCGTCCTGTTGGCCGGGCCGCACCGGGACGAGGTCGTCGCCGACACCACCGGCGACGACTGGGAGGCCGACCGGGTCGCGCTCGAGACGCGCGAGCTGGCGATGACCGAGTTCCTGACCCGCCGCGGGCTGGTGCTGCGCACCGACCTGCTCGGGGCATGGGGTGCCTGGCTGACGCCGGTCTTCGAGCCGAAGCGCTACCGCACCTGGTTCTTCGTGGCGCTGCTGCCCGAGGGGCAGCGGACCCGGGACGTCTCCTCGGAGTCCTCCGAGGTGACCTGGCTGCCCGCCGCCGACGCGGTCGCGATGGCCGAGCGCGGCGAGATGCTGATGCTGCCGCCGACGTACCTCACCTCACTCGAGGTCTCGCAGTACGCCGGACCGGTCGAGGTCATCGACGCTGCCCACGGCCGGACCGTCGAGATGCACACCCCGGACGTCGAGCCGAACGACGGCGGTTGGACGCTGTCGATGCCGCCGCACCTGCGCCCGATCCTCGCGGCGCACCGGGCCCGCCAGGAGGCGTGAGGTGGCCGAGTCCTGGGCAGGCGGCTCCTTCGGCGAGCGCGCCCGCTGCTTCCTGGCTCCCAACCCCGGGATGATGACGCTCGACGGCACCAACACCTGGGTGCTGGGTGAGCCCGGGGCCTCGCAGTGCGTCGTGGTCGACCCGGGTCCGGTCGCGGACGGCCACCTCGACCGGCTGGACGAGGAGCTCGGTGACGTGGGGCTCGTGCTCGTCACGCACCACCACTTCGACCACTCCGAGACCGCCGAGGAGCTCGGCCGGCGCAAGAGCTGTCCGGTGCGCGCCTGGGGGCCGACCTACACCTTCGACGCCGACCCGCTCACCGACGGCGAGGTCCTCGACGTCGGCGGCCTGCGGCTCGAGGTCGTCTTCACGCCCGGCCACACCGACGACTCGCTGTCGCTGCTGCTGCCCGCGGAGCGCGCGCTGCTGACCGGGGACATGGTGCTGGGGCGCGGCACCACCGTGATCGCCTGGCCCGACGGGGACCTCGGCGCCTACTTCACCTCCATCGAGCGGATGCGCGACCTGGCGGCGTCCGGCGCCGTTGAGAGGCTGTGGCCGGCCCACGGTCCGGTCATCGACGACGCCCTGGGCACCCTGGACCACTACCTGGTCCATCGCAGGCAGCGGCTGGCGCAGGTCGAGCACGCGCTGGCGCAGCTGAACGTCCGAGTTCCCGACCTCGAGGACGAGTCGCTCCCGCGCCGGGTGGTCGAGATCGTCTACCAGGACGTCGACGAGTCGCTCTGGGGTGCCGCCGAGTGGTCGGTCCGCGCTCAGCTGGCGTTCCTCGGTGACGCACGAGGGGCGTAGCGCCGCCAGAGCGAGCTCAGTCCCATCAGCGCGATCATGCCGGCGATGCCGAGAAAGATCGTGACCTGCCAGCGCGCCTCCGACCACGGCCAGTCCGGCTCGGGACGCTCGACAGTCGGGCGGTCCGAGCTCATCAGGTCCGTGGCCAACGACAGCGACGACGACGTAAGGACATCTTCGATGACCACGACTCGGGTGGCCGTTCCGTCGGCCGAGACCAGGTCGACGCCCCCCCTGTCCGCGTCGAGGCGGACCGCTAGGCCGTCCGACGTCGTGCCGAGGGCACGCTCGAGGCCTTGGTCGTCGTCCTCGGGTCCGGGCGTGACGCCGTCCTGGTCCCACACGTGTACTCGGCCGTCGGACCACGTCACCGTGCCCTGGTCATCGACAGCCAACCCGCCATCGTCGCTGATGGAGGGCCGGGTTTCGGCTTGGGTGGCTCCGGGTGCCACGCGCCCGACGATCGTGCTGTCGCTGACCGTGGCGCCGCTCGCCGTTCCCATCCACTCGCTTGTCCAGGTGTAAGGCTGCCAGCCGGCGAACGCCAGCCACGAACCGTTCGGAGACCACTCGATCTGGTTCACCGCAGTGCCCGCCGCGCCCTCGACCGGGATCTCGCGAAGCTTGCCGGTCTGGAGGTCGATCACCCGCACGCCGCTCGGGATCGGCCCAGTGTCCGAATCGGGGCCGAAGACCGCGTAGCTGTAGGCGAGCTGACGTCCGTCGGGCGACAGGGCGACGACCGGGTCCCCGAAAGCGAGGTCAGCGACGCGCTCGTTGTTGCCGTCGAAGTCCGGCAGGTCGAGCAAGTGGTAGTCGCCGTCCGACGCGTCGACGACGACCGGAAGACCCCAGTGCGTCAACCAAGCGGCGGCGCCGACCTCGATTCCGGTCACGTCGTCCTCGACCTCGTCGCGCAGCCACCTCCCGTCGTCGCTGTCACGGTCGGACATGCGGTCGGGCACGGAGTACAGGCGGTCAGGGACACCGAGCGCGGTGGAGTCGGCGACCGGAGGGTCGAGCCGGTCGGGCAGCCAGGTGACGCCGGCGGCGACAATGGCGACGACGGCGAACCCGGCCGCGGCGACCGCAACCCGCTCCCGGACGACCGAGCGGCGGGCGCGCTCCCAGGTGTCGCGGGCTAGGTGCACATCTGGAGCAGACCCTGAGATCCGGTCCAGCTCCCGGCGCAGGTCGTCGGTGCTCACGACGTCTCTCCGATCAGCTCCGCGAGCTCCGGCGCCAGGCTGCGCAGCCGCGCCAGCGCCTGGCGGGTGATCGACTTGACCGTCCCCGAGCCGATACCGAGGGCGTGGCCCGCCTGCACCTCGGTGAGATCCTCGAAGTAGCGGAGCACCAGCACAGTGCGCTGCCGCGTGGTCAGCCGCGCGAGGGCGTGCTCGAGGGTCAGTCGGAGGTCGCGGTCGGCACCGACGGCCGGCGCGTCGTACGAGCCGAGGGCGGTCTCCGTGACCCGCCGCTGGCGCCACCAGGAGACGTTCTGGGTGTAGAGGATCCGGCGCACGTACGGCTCGGGGTCACCCTCGATCCGGTGCCACGCCTTGGCCGCCTTGAACAGTGCTGTCTGCACGAGGTCCTCCGCGAGGTGGGCGTCCCCGGTGAGAAGGTACGCCGTGCGCGACAGGGCCGGCGTCCGCGCGTGCACGAAGTCGCGAAAGCGACGCTCACCAGTCGATGCGTCGTCCCCGTGCAGCACGTCGGCCCCCTTTCACCTGCTCCTACGCCGGAGTGGTGCCGTGCGGGGGTCAGTCAGCGCAAGACGTTTCTCAGCGGGCCCGGCGGGCCAGCCGCTCGACGTCCATGATCACGACCGAGCGGGGTTCGAGCCGCAGCCAGCCGCGGGAGGCGAAGTCGGCGAGCGCCTTGTTGACGGTCTCGCGGGAGGCGCCGACCAGCTGGGCCAGCTCCTCCTGGGTGAGATCGTGGTGGACATGCACCCCGTCGTCGGCGGTGCGGCCGAACCGGTCGGCGAGGTCGAGCAGCGCCTTGGCGACGCGGCCGGGGACGTCGGAGAAGACCAGGTCTGCGACCACGTCGTTGGCCTTGCGGAGCCGGCCGGCGAGCTGGGCCAGCAGGCCGCGAGCCACGACCGGCCGACCTTCGAGCCAGCGCAGCAGGTCCTCGTGCGAGAGCGAGGCGAAGGTCGTGTCGGTCACGGCGGTGACGGTCGCCGAGCGAGGGCCGGGGTCGAAGAGCGAGAGCTCGCCGAACATCTGGCCCGGGCCGAGGATCGCCAGCAGGTTCTCGCGGCCGTCGGAGGAGGTGCGGCCGAGCTTCACCTTGCCGTCGAGGACGACGTAGAGCTTGTCGCCGGAGTCACCCTCGTGGAACAGCACGTCACCACGGCGCAGCTTGGTCTCGCTCATCGAGGACCGCAGCGCGGTGGCCGCCTCGTCGTCGAGCGCGCTGAAGAGCGGCGCCTGACGAAGTACGTCGTTGTCCACTGGATCCTCCGCCTCACGGCCCGCTCGGTTCGGGACCCTCGGAATCCTATCCAGTGTGATGGGTCACAAGCATCATCGACCCGCTGCTGGGCGTCGTACGCCGACCGGACGGCCGCGATCGGACGGGGGCGCTCGCACCTATCCTTGAGCGGTGCCCGACCCCACGCTCTCCAGCGCACCGCCCGCGGAGAGCCGCACCAGCCTGGTCCGGCGCGCGCGCAAGATCGACCGGGTGCTCGCGCAGACCTACCCGGACGCCACCATCGAGCTCGACTTCGACGACCCGTTCCAGCTCGTCGTGGTGACGGTCCTGAGCGCCCAGACGACTGACAAGCGCGTCAACCTGGTCCGGCCGACGCTGTTCGCGGCCTACCCCGACGCCCGAGCCATGGCCGCCGCCGACCGCGAGCACCTCGAGCAGATCGTCGGTCCGCTCGGCTTCTTCCGGGCGAAGACCGAGTCGCTGCTCAAGCTGTCCGCCTACCTCGTCGAGCACCACGACGGCGAGGTGCCACGCACCCTCGAGGAGCTCGTGAAGCTCCCCGGCGTGGGACGCAAGACCGCCAACGTGGTGCTTGGCAACGCCTTCGGCATCCCCGGCATCACCGTCGACACGCACTTCGGCCGGCTCTCGCGCCGGTTCGGCTGGACCGAGGAGACCGACCCGGTCAAGGTCGAGCACGCGGTCGGCGCGCTGTTCCCCAAGAAGGACTGGGTGATGCTCTGCCACCACCTGATCTGGCACGGCCGGCGCTGCTGCCACGCCACCAGGCCGGCGTGCGGAGCGTGCCCGGTGGCCCGCTGGTGCCCGTCGTACGGCGCCGGGCCGACCGACCGGGCGACCGCGGAGAAGCTGCTGCGCACCGAGGGCCGGAATTGAAGCGCCTCCTGGCCGTCGCCGCCTCGCTGGTCGCCGCGAGCGTGCTGGCCGGCTGCACCGGCGCCGAGAGCCCGATCATCCCCGGTCCGGGACCGTCCAAGGTCAAGGTCGACACCCCCGACCTCCGGGCGCTCAAAGCCAAGATCGGGATGCGCGACTGCGTGCCCGGCCCAGGCGGGGGCGCCCTTCCCGACCTGACCCTGCAGTGCCTCGGCGGCGGCACCAGCGTGAACCTCTCTACGCTCAAGGGGCCGCTCGTGCTGAGCCTGTGGCAGGCCGGCTGCACGCCGTGCCGCAAGGAGATGCCCGCGCTGCAGGCCTTCGACGCGAAGTACGGCAACCGGGTGCCGGTCCTCGGTGTCGACTTCACCGACACCTACCCCGGGAGCGCGCTCGATGAGGCCGGCAAGCGCGGGGTGACCTACCCCTCGCTCGCCGATCCGGGCGGCGAGATGCAGGGCTTCGACGAGTTCGCGAAGATCCCCGGCCTGCCGACGATGTACTTCATCGACGCGCACGGCAAGATCGCCTACCAGCGCTCGTTCGGCGTCGACTCGGCGGACGAGGTCGCGGACCTGGTCCGCGAGCACCTCGGAGTGCCGCTTTGACCATCGACCTCCCCGACTGGCTGCGGCCCGTCGAGGAGGCCGCCCGGTCGATCAGCGTCCACGACCTGACCCGGTTCATGCCGCCCGAGGACGAGGAGACCCGGGTCAGCGCGGTGCTCATGCTGTTCGGTGAGGGCCCGCACGGTCCCGACCTGCTGCTGACCGAGCGCAGCCACACGATGCGCTCGCACCCCGGCCAGGTCTCCTTCCCCGGCGGGAGCCTCGACCCGGGCGAGACCCCCCACGACGCCGCGCTCCGGGAGGCCTGGGAGGAGACCGGCCTCGAGCGGTCCGGGGTCGACATCTTCGCCGAGCTGCCTCCGCTGTGGCTGCCGCCCAGCAACTTCTCGGTGACCCCGGTGCTGGCCTGGTGGCGGGAGCCGTCGGCGGTCCACGCGGTCTCCAGCGACGAGGTGCACGCCGTCTACCGGGTGCCGATCTCCGAGCTCCGCGACCCCGCGCACCGCATCACCGTGACCGGCCCGGGCGGCTGGCGTAGCCCGGGCTTCCTGATCGGCCCGGGCAAGGACGTCATCTGCTGGGGCTTCACCGCGGGGGTGATCGCCCGCCTGTTCGAGTACCTCGGCTGGCTCGAGGACCTTCCCGACGCGCCCGAGCAGGAGCTCCCGGCGTACATGCTGGTCGGTCGCCGGCTCAACCAGGACGTCCAGCCCAACACCGACTTCGAACGCCGGCGCCGCGGATGAACCTCCTCGACTGGCTCCTCATCGTGCTGGTGTTGGCCTACGCCGTGTCCGGCTACTGGCAGGGCTTCGTCACCGGCGCCTTCGCGACGGCCGGGCTGCTGCTCGGAGGCCTGTTCGGCGTGTGGCTGGCGCCGATCGCCCTCGGGGACGCCGCCCCCTCGCTGCTGGTCTCGCTCGGTGCGCTGTTCATCGTCATCCTGGCCGCCTCGCTGGGCCAGGGGGCACTGCAGTGGGGCGGCGCGAAGCTGCGCGACCGGATCACCTGGCAGCCCGCACGGGCCGTCGACGCGATCGGTGGCGCCGTACTCAGCGGGTGCGCGGTCCTGGTCGTGGCCTGGGCCCTCGGTGTCGCGGTGTCAGGGTCGAAGATCGACGGCGTCACGCCGATGGTGCGCAGCTCGGTGGTGCTCGCGAAGGTCAACCAGGTGCTGCCCCAGCGCGCGGGCGGGCTGCTCCAGGCGTTCAACAACGTGGTCGGCACCAGCTTCTTCCCGCGCTACCTCGAGCCGTTCTCGCCCGAGCGGATCGTCGACGTCCAGCCCGGCGACAGGCGGATGCTCCGCGACCCCGACGTGACCCGCGCCGGGAGCAGCGTCCTCAAGGTGCGCGGCACCAACTCCTGCGGCCGCGGCATCGAGGGCTCCGGGTTCGTCTACGCCGCCAACCGCCTGATGACCAACGCCCACGTCGTCGCCGGGGTGACCGACCCCGAGGTGGTCGTCGGCGACGACACCCTGGACGCCAAGGTGGTCTTCTACGACTCCGACCTCGACATCGCCGTCCTGGAGTTCGACAGCAGCGACATCCCAGCGCTCCCGTTCACCGCCCCCGAGACCCCGGCCGAGCCCAAGGACTCCATCGCGGTGCTCGGCTACCCGCAGGACGGCCCGTTCGACATCGAGGCCGGCCGGATCCGCGCCAAGCAGACGCTCAGATCACCGGACATCTACGGCGACGGAGCGGTGATCCGCGACGTCTACTCGATCCGGGGGCTCGTGCGTCCCGGCAACTCCGGCGGCCCGCTCGTCGACTCGGCCGGCGAGGTGGTCGGCGTGGTGTTCGCGGCCTCGGTGACCGACGACGACACCGGCTACGCGCTCACCGCAGACCAGATCCGCGAGGCCGCCGAGGAGGGCAGAACCAGCGAGACCGAGAAGTCGACGGAAGGGTGTGCTGGATAGCCCGCGGTCAGCGCTTGCCGCGCAGCGCCCGGGGAATCCCGCGGCCCTGCTCGATCGCCTTCTCGGGCGGACCCACCTGCTTGAGCTTCTTCACGCCGATCCAGCCGGCGAGCCCAGCGGCCAGGAACCAGAACGCCGTCACGATCAGGTAGGCCCAGTGCAGCGCGAGCCCGGAGCCGCCCCAGTTGATGAAGTAGACGATCGTGAAGGACAGCATGATCACGCCGAGCACGGCGATGAACGCCGCCCCGGCGAGCAACCCGATGCCCAGGCCGCCGGCCTGGATGCTGACCTTGAGCTCGGACTTGGCGAGCTCGATCTCTTTCGAGAGCAGCGTGGAGATGTCGCGGCTGGCGTCGGCGACCAGACGACCGATCGTGGGGTCGTCAGGGGACGCTCCGCGCACCGGTGAGCTGCTGGTCCCGGCGACGTCGTTGGCCATGGTCCGACAGTATCCGTATCCGCTCGGCGTCAGCGCGGGGGCACGAACAGGTGGTCGGGGTGGTCGCCCTCCTCGGCGAGCGCCAGCACCTCGTCCCCGGCCGCAAGCCTGGTGTCGCCCCGGACCTGGACCAGGCGGCCGTCGCGGCTGACCATGCTCACCCAGAAGCTCTCACCGACGTCGAGGTCGGCCAGGGTGCACCCCTCGGCGGGCGAGCCCGCCCCGACGACGTAGCGGCGCAGCCCCTCGGGCTCGTCGCGGAAGCGCATGCCCAGCGCCCATGGCTCGGGCTCGGTCACCCGCATCGGTACGCCGAAGACGCGGGCCGCGGTCGGGACCAGACCGCCCTGCACCAGGACCGAGATGAGCACGACGACGAAGACGATGTCGTAGATCTCGGTGGCGTGGTCGACGCCCTCGAGCAGCACGTAGGTGCCGAGCAGGATCGGTACGGCCCCCTTGAGGCCGCTGAACAGCACGAACGCGCGCTCGCCGCGACTCAGCCGCACCGGGAGCAGTACCACGCCGACCACCAGCGGTCGGACCACCACGATCAGCACGACGGCGAGGCCGACGGCCTCCCACAGCCAGCCGTGCCGGGCGATGCCGCCCAGGTCGACGGAGAGCCCGAGGACGACGAACGCAACGATCTCGGACAGCCCGGCCAGCGCGCCGGCGAACTGCTCGATCTCCCGCTTGTACGGCGCCCGCTGGTCGCCGACCATCACGCCCGCGATGAAGACGGCCAGGAAGCCGGAGCCCTCGAGGCTGGCGGCGAGGCCGTAGAGGCCCAGGGCGAACGCCACGGTCTGCACCGGGTAGAGCGCTGCGCTGGGCAGCGGCACCCGGCGCATCAGCTGGAGCATCAGCCAGCCGCCGCCCAGACCCACACCCGCACCGACGACCATCTGCAGCGCGAAGTGCCACGCGCCGCTGCCCACGGCGTCCCACCCGCCGCCACCGGCGCCGAGCAGGCTCACCATGATCGCGATGCCCACCGGGTCGTTGGCTCCCGACTCGCCCTCCAGCAGGGTGCCCGAGCGGCCGGTGATCTCGCGCCGCCCGAGCACCGAGAAGACCACGGCCGGGTCCGTGGGGGCGAGGGCGGCACCGATGAGCAGAGCTGCCTCCCATCCGAAGCCGAAGACGCCGTGCGCCAGCCCGGCGAGCGCGGCGGTGGTGACGACCGTCCCGGCGACCCCCAGCCACGCAACCCCGCCGAACGCCGGTCGCATGCGGTGCCAGCCGATGTGCATGCCGCCGTCGAAGAGGATCAGCGCCAGGGCGACTGTCACGATGCGCTGGTCCGTGACGATCGGCACCTCGCCCAGCCGCGGTACGACGTCGGAGGCGACCGCCGCCACGATGAGGAACAGCGCCGGTGCCGGCACACGCAGCCGCTCGGCCAGCCGGTTGGACCCGACCGCGAGCACGGCGACGGCGGCCACGAGGAGGACGGCGTGGGCGAAGGGGACCAGGTCGTCCATCGCATCCTCCCGGGGTTGGGCCAGCCATTGCCGACCAGACTTCCCGGCGCACCGCAGCCGAGGCTACCGCTCGTCGCTCACACTGGAGCCATGGACGACGTGGTTCGGGCGGTGCTGATCGCGCTCGGCGTACTGGTCGTCGTGGGGCTGGCCGTGATCGGCTTCCTGATGTGGCGGTTCAAGATCCCGCCCCGCGGCGTGGTCGCGATGTTCGCCGCGCTCGCCTACCTCGCGCTGCCGATCGACGTCGTCCCCGAGGCCTTTCTGGGCCCCCTCGGGCTCATCGACGACACCGGCGTCGTCGCCGGCGTCGCGTTCTGGGTCTACCGGCTGGTCAAAGCCCGCCAGAAGCTCGTCGAGGGCGGCGTCCTCAAACCGCCCAGCCGTCCCTGAACGCCGACCCGTCGTTACTGGTGTCGGGTAACGACGGCTCGGCAGGGTTTCTGGACGTCGACCCGTCGTTACTCGTGTCGGGTAACGACGGCTCGGCAGGGTTTCTGGACGTCGACCCGTCGTTACTCGTGTCGGGTAACGACGGGTGGGCGTGGGTTGTGGAGGACGACCCGTCGTTACTGGTGTCGGGTAACGACGGGTCGGCGTGGGTTGGTCAGTCCTCGGCCTTCCCGGACTCCAGGCCCTGGGAGATCAGGTCCATCACCGAGCTGTCGGCCAAGGTGGTGACGTCGCCGACCTCGCGGTGCTCGGCGACGTCGCGCAGCAGCCGGCGCATGATCTTGCCCGAGCGGGTCTTCGGGAGCTCGGCGACGATCATGATCTGGCGCGGGGTCGCGATCGGGCCGATCGCCTTGCGGACGTGCGCGCGCAGCTCGTTGACGATGTCGCTCGGCTGGTTCTCGCTGGCACCGTCGGTGAACTCCTCCCTGAGGATCACGAACGCGCAGACCGCCTGGCCGGTGTCCTCGTCCTTCGCACCGACGACCGCGGCCTCGGCGACCTTCGGGTGCGAGACCAGCGCGGACTCGATCTCGGTGGTCGAGAGCCGGTGTCCGGAGACGTTCATGACGTCGTCGACCCGGCCGAGCACCCACAGGTCGCCGTCCTCGTCCTTCTTGGCGCCGTCGCCCGCGAAGTACCAGCCCTGCTTGGCGTACTTCGACCAGTAGGTCTCCTTGAACCGGTCGTCGTCGCCCCAGATCGTGCGGAGCATCGAGGGCCACGGCGCGGTGAGCACGAGGTAGCCGCCCGAGCCGTTCGGCACCGACTCGCCCTCGTCGGTGACCACGTCAGCCGAGACCCCGGGGATCGGGACCATCGCCGAGCCCGGCTTCCCGTGGGTGACGCCGGGCAGCGGGCTGATCATGATCGCGCCGGTCTCGGTCTGCCACCAGGTGTCGACGACGGGCGTACGGTCGCCGCCGATCACCGTGCGATACCAGATGTAGGCCTCGGGGTTGATCGGCTCGCCCACCGAGCCGAGGATCCGCAGCGAGGACATGTCGAACCTGCCCGGGACCTCGCTGCCCTGCTTCATGAACGCCCGGATCGCGGTCGGGGCGGTGTAGAAGATCGACACCTTGTGGTCCTGGATGATCTTCCACCAGCGGCCCCGCTCCGGGAAGTCGGGCGTGCCCTCGTAGACGACCTGGGTGACGCCGTTGGAGAGCGGTCCGTAGACCATGTAGCTGTGGCCGGTCACCCAGCCCACGTCGGCGGTGCACCAGTAGACGTCGGTGTCGGCCTTGAGGTCGAAGACCGCCCAGTGCGTGTAGGACGCGCCGGTGAGGTAGCCGCCCGTCGTGTGCAGGATCCCCTTGGGCTTCCCCGTGCTGCCCGAGGTGTACATGACGTAGAGCGGGTGCTCGGCGTCGAAGGCCTCGGGGGTGTGCTCCGGTGACGCCTTGCCGACCGTGTCGTCCCACCAGAGGTCGACGTCGTCGTCCCACTCGATGTCCTGGCCCGTGCGCTTGACCACCAGCACCCGCTCGACCTCGAAGCCGTTGTCGCGAGCCTTGCCGCGCGCGTCGTCGACCGCCGGCTTGAGCGCGGCGGCGGCGCCGCGCCGGTAGCCGCCGTCGGCGGTGATCACGACCTTCGCGCCGCAGTCGACGATGCGGTCGGCGAGCGCGTCGGCGGAGAAGCCGCCGAAGACCACGGTGTGCGGAGCGCCGATCCGGGCGCAGGCCAGCATGGCCACGACGACCTCGGGGATCATGGGCAGGTAGATCGCGACCCGGTCGCCGGTCTTGACGCCGAGCTCGGTCAGCGCGTTGGCCGCCCGGCACACCTCGTCCTTCAGCTCGGCGTAGGTGATGTCACGGGCGTCGCCCTCCGGCTCGCCGACCCAGTGCAGGGCGACCCGGTCGCCCAGGCCGTCCTCGACGTGCCGGTCGACGCAGTTGTACGACGCGTTGATCGTGCCGCCCACGAACCACTTCGCGAAGGGCGGGTTCGACCAGTCCAGCACCTGGTCCCACGTCCGGTCCCAGTGCAGCCGCTCGGCCTGCTCGGCCCAGAACGCCTGCGGGTCCGCCGCGGCCCTGGCGTAGGCCTCCTCCTTGAGGTTCGCGTTCGCCGCGAGCTCCTCGGGCGGCTCGAAGCGCCGGTCCTCCTTGAGCAGGTTGGACAGGGTCTCCTCGGTGCTGGTCACGGTCTCTCCTCGTCCCATTCACAAGCAGGGGTTGTCTCTCGCGTCACGCTAGTCCGCGTCTCCCAGGGTCACCACGGCTGGTTGCCGAAGGGTTGCGACGCCGAGCACGTCGCTTCTGGCCCAGAGCTGCCAGGGGCAGGCAGAGTCGGGTGCCGTAGGACGCAGCCCCCGCATGCGTCCTCCGGCACCCGATCCCCTGAGCTCCCTGGCCCGCCGAAACATCGGCCAGCCGATCAGTGGGTCGTCAGTGGTGGACCGCCCGCTCCATGCCGGCACCGGTGAGGGCGCGCACCTCCAGCTCGGTGTAGCGCTCGGCCGTCTCCGGCTCCTTCGAGGTGACCGTTCCGAGCCAGCCGAACAGGAACCCGGCCGGGATGGAGATGATCCCGGGGTTGCTCAGCGGGAACCAGGACCAGTCGTGGTCGGCGAACAGCGCGGTGCCGGTCTCGGGACCGGAGACCACCGGCGAGAAGAACACCAGCCCGACGCAGGTGATCAGGCCGCCGTAGATCGCCCACACAGCGCCCCGGGTGTTGAACTGCCGCCAGAACAGGTTGTAGATCAGCGACGGCAGGTTGGCCGACGCCGCGACCGCGAAGGCGAGCGCCACCAGGAAGGCGATGTTGAGCTTCTGGGCCGGGATGGCCAGCGCGATCGCGATGCCGCCGATCACGAACGCCGCGATCCGGGCGACCTTGACCTCGTCCTTCTCCGTCGCCTGACCGCGCTTCCACACCGTCGCGTAGAGGTCGTGCGCCACCGAGGACGCCGAGGTCAGCGTCAGCCCCGCGACCACGGCCAGGATGGTGGCGAAGGCGACCGCGGAGATGAAGGCCAGCAGGATCGCCCCGCCCGTGGTGCCATCGCCGCCACCGACCTCCTGGGCCAGCAGTGGCGACGCCAGGTTGCCCGTGGTGGCCGCCACCTTGCTGCCGGGTCCGGTGTCGAGCAGCGCCGCGGCACCGAAGCCCAGCACCAGGGACATCAGGTAGAAGGCGCCGATGATCCCGATCGCCCAGTTGACCGACGTGCGCGCGTCCTTGGCCGTCGGCACCGTGTAGAAGCGGATCAGGATGTGCGGCAGCCCCGCCGTGCCGAGCACGAGCGCCAGGCCGAGAGAGAGGAAGTCGATCTGGCTGGTGGTCGTGGCGCCGTACTTGAGGCCGGGCTGGAGGAACGCCTCACCCTTGCCGCTGTTGTCCGCGGCGGCGCCGAGCAACGTGCTGAGGTTGAAGTCGAACTTCGCGAGCACCAGCACCGTGATCAGGATGGTGCCGCCGATCAGGAGCACCGCCTTGACGATCTGGACCCACGTGGTGCCCCTCATGCCGCCGACGGTGACGTAGAAGACCATCAGTGCGCCGACCAGGACGATGGTGAGCCGCTTGGCGAAGTCGCCTTCGACGCCGAGCAGGAGCGTGACGAGCGCGCCGGCGCCGACCATCTGGGCGAGCAGGTAGAAGATCGAGACGACGACGGTGGAGGTCGCCGCCGCGGTCCGGACCGGGCGCTGCTTCATCCGGAACGCGAGCTGGTCGGCCATGGTGAACCGGCCGGAGTTTCGCAGCAGCTCGGCGACGAGCAGCAGGGCGACCAGCCAGGCCACCAGGAAGCCGATCGAGTAGAGGAAACCGTCGTAGCCGGCGAGGGCGATCAGGCCGGAGATGCCGAGGAACGAGGCGGCGCTCATGTAGTCGCCGGAGATGGCCAGGCCGTTCTGGAAGCCGCTGAAGGAGCGGCCGCCGGCGTAGTAGTCGGCGGCGCTCTTGTTCTGGCGGCTGGCCCAGAAGGTGATCGCGACGGTGATACCGACGACGATGATGAACAGGATCGTCGCGAGTGTCTCGGAGCTCATCGACCCACACCTCCGTTGCTCTCGTTGTTGAACCGGAGCTCGATGTCGCGGGCGAGCTGGTCGACGTTGCGGTTCATGTACCGCGAGTAGAGCCAGGCCAGGACGAACGTCGAGGCGAACTGGAGGAGCCCGAAGACCAGCGCGACGTTGATGTGGCCCACGACCTGCTTGCTCATGAACCCGTCGGCCCAGTTGCTCATCACGACGTAGAGCAGGTACCAGGACAGGAACGCCAGCGTGGCAGGGAAGGCGAAGACCCGGAACCGTCGCCGCAGCTCGATGAAGTCGGCGGAGTCGTGCAGCTCGTCGTAGACCGGGTCGTGCCGACTCGCCTGGTCGTGTGCGCGGTAGGCGCCTGTTGCTTCCGTGGACATCGTCAACCCCCTCCAGATCGATGTGATGGGCGGCACACTAGGAGCCCTGGTGGTCACGTATCCCGGGTGCAGACGGAGGATGCGCCCGATGGGTACCGGGTGTCGCCGAACGGTCGGTGCGGCGCGCCGAACGGTCGTCGCAGGACCGGCATGCCCCGGTCAGCCGCGGTCGAGCGGCACGACCTCCGGCGTGTGCAACCGGACCATGAACCTGCCGGCGTGCCGGGGTACGGCCTCGCGGGTGAGCAGCGAGACGACGACCATCGTGGCGAACGCGAGGGGCACGCTCCACGCCGCCGGCTGCCCGAGCAGTACGTCGGCCCAGCTCGCCGGCGACCCGTCGTACAGCGTCCACGCGACACCTGCGCCGGAGCCGAGGCCGCCGGTCATCAGCCCGGCGATCGCCCCGGCCGGCGTCAGCCCGCGCCACCAGATCCCGAGCACCAGCAACGGGCAGAACGTCGAGGCCGCCACCGCGAACGCGAGGCCGACCGCGCGGGCGACGGACAGGTCGGGTGCGAGGACGGCGGCCGCGAGCGGGACGCCGACCGCGACGGTCGCGCCCACCCGGAACGCCGTGATGCCGGAGTAGCGGTCGCGGAGCACGTCCTGGGCGAGCACCCCGGACACCGCGATCGCCAGCCCCGACGACGTCGAGAGGAACGCCGCGAAGGCGCCCGCCGTCACCAGCCCGGTGAGCAGGTCGCCGCCGAGGCCGTCAAGCATCAGCCTCGGCAGCTCCAGAACGAGGGTGTCGTCGGCGGACGCGCCGTAGGCCCGGCCGAGGGCGGCGTACACCGGCGGGAGCAGGTAGAAGCCACCGAGCAGGGCGAGCACCACGAGCGTGGTCCGGCGCGCGGCACGGCCGTCGGGGTTGGTGTAGAAGCGGACCACCACGTGCGGCAGCCCCATGGTGCCGAGGAAGGTCGCGAGCACGATGGAGTACGTCGTGTAGAGGCCCTCGTTGCCGGTGCCCAGCGGCATCGACCAGCCGCTCCCGCCGCCGTGGGGATCCGGGCTGCCGTCGCCGGCCCAGACCGCCAGGAGCACCGCCGCGGGGATCAGCAGGGCCGTGAGCTTGAGCCAGTACTGGAAGGCCTGGACGAAGGTGATGCTCCGCATCCCGCCGCTGCCGACGTTGACGACGACCACCGCGCCGACGACCAGGGCGCCGACCCACTCGGGTGCGTCGACGGCGGCGGTCAGGGTGAGGCCCGCGCCCTGGAACTGCGGCAGCAGGTAGAGCCAGCCGATCGCCACCACGAGCAGCGAGCAGAGCGCCCGCACCCTGCGTGACCCGAGCCGGGCCTCCGCGAAGTCGGGGAGCGTGTAGGCGCCGCTGCGCCGCAGAGGTGCGGCCACGAGGACGAGCAGCACGAGGTAGCCCGCGGTCCAGCCGACCGGGTACCAGAGCATCTGCGCGCCCGCGGTCAGCACCAGGGCGGCGACGCCGAGGAAGCTGGCCGCGGAGAGGTACTCCCCGCCGATCGCCGATGCGTTGAGCCCGGGCCGCACGCTGCGCGAGGCGACGTAGAAGTCACTGGTGGTGCGCGAGATCCGCAGCCCGTAGGTGCCGATCGCCAGCGTGGCGAGGCTGACCACGACCAGGGCGACCAGCCCCGGGACCCCGTCGGTGCTCATCGGGCGCTCATGGAGTGCTCACGGCTCATCCTCGTCGAGCACCTCGAGCAGCAGGGCGAAGTCCCGCTCGTTGCGCTCGGCCCGGCGGACGAAGCGCAGGCCGAGCAGCACCAGCCACGGGTAGACCAGAACGCCGAGCAGCAGCCAGGCCAGCGGCAGCCCGAGCGGGTCGAGGTCGTTGAGCTCGGGGAAGACGTGGAAGAGCGCGGGCAGGGAACCGACGGTGAGGGCGAGCAGCCCGAGGATGCGGGCGGCGAGGGCGAGCTGCTCGCGCAGCAGGCTGCCGAGGTAGACGTCGCCGAGCGCGGTCTGCTCGTCGATGTCGCCGGTGCGCGCGGCCGGGGTGTGCCGGCGCAGCGGCGGGCCGGTCACCCGGACCCGGGCCGGCCGTGGGTCGCTCACGGGTTCCTCGGGGCCTGGCTCGCCGGCCTCGCCTGCCCGCCCAGGAGCTCGCGCAGCCGGCGGGTGTGCCGCCGGGCGACCACGAGCTCGGTCGGGTGGTCGCGCGGCCCGACCGCCACGGTGCAGCGACCGGACTCCATCCGGATCTCCGTGACGTGGCCGAGCGAGACCAGGAGCGACCGGTGGATACGCACGAACCCGGCCCCGGCCCACTCCTCCTCCAGCGTGGTCAACGGCACCCGGATCAGGTGCGCCCCCGCGGCCGTGTGCAGCCGGACGTAGTCGCCGTGCGCCTCGACATGGGAGACGTCCGCACGGTCCACGAACCGGGTCACCCCGCCGAGCTCGACCGGGATCTGTACCTGCTCCACCGGTACCGGAGGCCGGTCGCCGCCCTCGATCACCCGGCCGACCGCGTCCGCCAGCCGCTCCGCGCGGACCGGCTTGAGCACGTAGTCGACCGCCCGCAGCTCGAAGGCTTCGACGGCGTGGTTCTCGTGGGCGGTCACGAAGACGACCGGCGGCGGGGTCCGGAACCGCTTGAGCACCTGGGCCAGCTCCAGCCCGGTGAGCCCGGGCATCTGGACGTCGAGGAAGACCGCGTCGACCTCGCGCTCGTGCAGCGTCCGCAGCGCCTCGGTGGCCGAGTCGCACGCGAGCACCTCGCCGACCCGCTCGTCCCGGTCGAGGAGGTACTGGAGCTCGTCCAGGGCCGGCCGCTCGTCGTCGACGACCAGCACCCGGAGGTGGCGTCCGTGACCCGCGTGCTGGCTCATGCGCTCACTCCGGCCGCGAACTTCGGCACCCGCACGGTCACCTTCGTGCCGGCGCCGGGTGCGGTCTCGACGACCAGGCCGTAGTCGTCGCCGTACGTCGCGCGCAGCCGCGCGTCGACGTTGCCGAGCCCGATCGAGTCGATGCTGGCGTCGCCGGCGAGCGCCCGTCGTACCTTCTCCGGGTCCTCGCCGACCCCGTCGTCCTCGACCTCGATGAGGCACTCCTGGCCGCGGTCGCGGGCCTGGATCGTGATCGTGCCGGACCCCGCCGAGCCCTCGAGCCCGTGTCGGACGGCGTTCTCGACGAGCGGCTGGATGCAGAGGAACGGCACGGCGACCGGCAGCACCTCGGGAGCGACGCTCAGCTTCACCGCCAGCCGGTCGCCGAACCGCGCCTGCTCGAGCAGCAGGTAGCGCTCGATCGAGCGGAGCTCCTCGGCCAGGGTCGTGAAGTCGCCGTGCCGCCGGAAGGAGTAGCGGGTGAAGTCCGCGAACTCCAGCAGCAGCGAGCGCGCCCGGTCCGGGTCGGTGCGCACGAAGCTGGCGATGGCGTTGAGCGAGTTGTAGATGAAGTGCGGGCTGATCTGCGCCCGCAGCGCCCGCACCTCGGCCTCCATCAGCAGCGTGCGGCTGGCGTCCAGCTCGGCCAGCTCGAGCTGCCCGGAGACCCACTGCGCGGTCTCGTCGGAGGCCAGCGCGAGGCCGGCGGTGGGGTACGGCGCGAACGCGACCAGGGTGCCGACGATCCGCTCGTCGACCACGAGCGGGCTCACCACCGCCGACCGGATCGGGCACCCGGCGACGTCGCAGGGCAGGTCGCCGCGGCCGAAGCTCTGGGTGCGTCCCTTGTCCACGGTGGTCGCCACGAGCGCGCCCACCTGTCGACGGTGGTGCCCCCCGTCGCCGTCCCAGGCCAGGCAGTCCGCGGTGTCGGTGACCGCCAGGGCCGGCGTCCCGAGCAGGTCGCGCAGGTGCCGGACGGCGTGCTCCGCGCTGGCGGTGGTCAGCCCCTCCCGCAGCGCCGGCGAGGCCAGCGCCGCGGTGTGAAGGGTCCGGAACGTGGCGCGGTCGGCCTCGGAGCCCAGGTGTGTCCGACGCCACACGCGCATGCGCACAGCATGACCCACGGCGGCGGCGTGCGCAGTGAGGTCGTGAGCCGCGTGAGGCCGTGAGCAGAACGTGCGCGAGGTGAGACGCGCTCCTTCACGAGGCGTCACATCGGCCGGGGACCTTGGGCACAACCGACCACCCAGGAGCCATCCATGACACTCACCTCCGACCCGACAGCGACGTCCCGGCCACCGGCCACCAAGGGGCGCTGGATCAGCGACTGGCGACCCGAGGACGAGAAGTTCTGGGAGCAGGGCGGCAGCGCCGTGGCCCGGCGCAACCTGATCTGGTCGATCTTCGCCGAGCACCTCGGCTTCTCGGTCTGGCTGATCTGGAGCGTCTCCTCGGCGTTCCTGCTCGCCCAGGGCTTCGAGTTCACCCCCCAGCAGCTGTTCTTCCTGGTCGCCATCCCCAACCTCATCGGGTCGCTGCTGCGGGTGCCTTACACGCTGGCGGTGCCGAAGTTCGGCGGCCGCAACTGGACCATGGTCAGCGCCGCCCTGCTGCTGGTGCCGACCCTCGGGTTCGCGTACGCCGTGACCAACCCGGGCACTCCCTACTGGGCGTTCTGCCTGATCGCGGCCACGGCCGGCCTGGGCGGCGGCAACTTCGCCTCGTCGATGGCCAACATCAACTTCTTCTACCCCTCGTCGAAGAAGGGCGCGGCGCTCGGCCTCAACGCCGCGGGCGGCAACCTCGGCGTCGCGCTGATCCAGTTCCTGCTGCCCGCCATCGTCGGCGGCGCCGCGATCTTCGGCCTCGTCAAGGCCTCGGCCGGCGGGGTCCACCTGGAGCGCGCGGCCTGGGTCTACGCCAGCCTCGCGGTGATCGCCACGGTCGCGGCGTTCCTCTTCATGGACAACCTCGGCACCGCCAAGGCGTCGGCCAAGGAGCAGCTCAGCATCATCAAGCACAAGCAGACCTGGGTGATGTCGTTCCTCTACGTCGGCACCTTCGGCTCCTTCATCGGCTACTCCGCCGCGATGCCGCTGCTGATCAAGCTCAACTTCTGGCGCCAGCCCGTCCCCAGCGTCGCGGGCATCGGCATCAACTTCGCCTTCTACGCCTTCCTCGGCGCGTTCGTGGGCTCGCTGGCCCGGCCGCTCGGCGGCTACCTGGCCGACCGGTTCGGCGGCGCGAAGGTCACCCTCGCCGCCTTCGGCGGCATGGTCGCCGGCACCCTCGGGGTGCTCTTCACCCTCAGCCTGCTCAAGACGCTGCCCCCGCCGCCCACCCCCGAGGCGCTTGCCGCGATCAAGGCCGACCCGGCGTCGTTCAAGTTCCCGCCCGCGGTCGTCGACGCGGTCAACTCCAACCACGACGTGTTCCCGTTCTTCCTCGGGATGTTCCTGCTGGTCTTCCTCTTCATCGGGATCGGCAACGGCTCGACCTACAAGATGATCCCGGCGATCTTCAAGGCCGAGGCCGACCGCGCGACCACGCCGGGCACGCCGGAGCGGGAGGCGGCCACGCTCGCGGCCACCAAGAAGTCCTCCGCCGCGGTCGGGATCATCGGGGCGGTCGGTGCCATCGGCGGCTTCATCATCCCGATCACGTTCGGCTCGCCCTGGGTCACGGACCCGCTGGACGCCACCAAGACCGCGTTCATGATCTTCACCGGCTTCTACATCATCTGCGGCCTGGTGACCTGGTCGTTCTACCTGCGCAAGCCGGCCCCGGCCAAGGCCGAGGTCAGCTACGCCGGCGTCGGCATCTAGGTCCTCGGTCCCTAGGAACAGATGACCAACACGCACTGTCCGTACTGCAGCCTCCAGTGCGGGATGACGCTCACGCAGCGTGGTCCCGCGCTGGAGGTTCAGTCGTGGCCGGAGTTCCCGGTCAACGAGGGCGCGCTGTGCCGCAAGGGGTGGACGGCGGGCGAGCTGCGCGGCCACCGCGAGCGGCTGACGACCCCGCTGGTCCGCGACCGCGCCACCGGTGAGCTGCGTGCAGCCTCCTGGGAGGAGGCGCTCGACCTGGTCGCCGGCCGGCTGGTCGAGCTGCGCGCGGACCACGGCGCCGACAGCGTGGCGGTCTTCGGTGGCGGGGGCCTCACCAACGAGAAGGCCTACCAGCTCGGCAAGCTGGCCCGGGTCGCTCTCGGCACCAGCCAGGTCGACTACAACGGCCGCTGGTGCATGTCGTCGGCCGCCTCGGCCGGCAACCGCGCGTTCGGGATCGACCGCGGGCTGCCGTTCCCGCTCGCCGACCTCGAGCAGACCGATGTCGTGGTGCTGGTCGGCTCCAACCTCGCCGAGACCATGCCGCCGGCCGCGCGGCACCTCGACCGGCTCCGCGAGCGCGGCGGCAAGGTCGTGGTCATCGACCCCCGGCTCACCTCGACCGCCGAGCGGGCCGACCTGTTCCTCCAGCCGGTGCCGGGCACCGACCTGCCCCTGGCACTCGGCCTGCTGCACCTCCTCGACGCCGCGGGCGCGGTCGACCAGGACTACGTCGCCGCCCGCACCACCGGCTGGGACGATGTACGCCGGACGGCCGCCGCCTGGTGGCCCGAGCGCGTCGAGCGGGTCTCCGGCGTCCCGGTGGCCGAGCTGCGCGAGCTGGCCGGCCTGCTGGCCGGTGCCGAGCGGGCCATGGTGCTCACCGCCCGCGGCGCCGAGCAACACGCCCAGGGCACCGCGACCGTGCTCGCGTGGATCGACGTGGCCCTGGCGCTCGGGCTCCCCGGCGCGCCGTACTCCGGCTACGGCTGCCTCACCGGCCAGGGCAACGGCCAGGGTGGCCGCGAGCACGGCCAGAAGGCCGACCAGCTCCCCGGCTACCGGATGATCGACGACCCCGCCGCACGCGACCACGTCGCCGCCGTGTGGGGCGTCGACCCTGACTCGCTCCCGGGTCCGGGCCGCTCGGCCTACGAGCTGCTCGACGCGCTCGGCACCGACGGCGGCCCGAAGGCGCTGCTCGTCTTCGGCAGCAACATCGTGGTCTCCGCGCCCAACGCCACGCGGGTCACCGAGCGGCTGGCGGCACTCGACCTGCTGGTCGTCGCCGACATCGTGATGTCCGAGACCGCGGCGATGGCCGACGTGGTGCTGCCGGTCACCCAGTGGGCCGAGGAGACCGGCACCATGACCAACCTCGAGGGCCGGGTGATCCTGCGCCA